>ERZ808041.175-NODE-175-length-68445-cov-6.504052_pt1 | contig 68445 bp, 63 predicted proteins | sample MGYA00380192_ERZ808041 | MGnify/ENA primary metagenome ERZ808041 (study PRJEB31490, sample SAMN06133412) | mouse gut metagenome | isolation source: Z1_1 | host: mice | place: China: Chengdu | collected 2015-05 ...
CTTTTTTCCCTCCTCTCCGCCACATAATTACATTTTTTCCTCGGCGTTTTCTTACATTTTATCACTGGCGCTGACAGGGCAGAAATGCCATGCTGTTGACGTAATTGGCCCATTTACTTCGCCGGTTTTTGGCTACGGCGTAGCCGATGAGGGTGCCGATGGTGCCCGCCAGCAGGGCGCAGGACACGCTGACCAGCATGGTGCCCTTGAAGGCCCGCCAGATGGTCTCGTTGTGGAGGATGCCCTTCTGGCCGTACATGCCGTTCTCCGACACATTTTCATCCGTGACCCACCACTTGGTGGTCAGGTTGCTGGGGTCCCCGGTGTACAGGAAGGAGTAGTCCCCGGGGTTGGGCAGGAATGTCTCAAAGGCAAAGGACACAATGGGGAAAATGCTGGTGAAGAAGGTGACGATCACCAGCGCCAGAGCGATGACGTACCGCCCCACCCTGCCCAGGTTGAATTTGGAGCTCTGCCCCGCCTTGCCGGTGACGGTGGTGTAGCTCTTCCGGCTGGTGAGGGACAGCTGGTTGAGCAGCATGATGGCCACGCCGAACACCATCATGATGATGGCCAGTATGCTGGCCTCGCCGGTGAATTTGGAGTTCATGGACACGTACTTAGTGGACAGGGTGGTGAGCCCCAGGTAGTGGGGCACCGGGTAGGAACCCATGGAGCTGCCGAACACCAGCAGGATGGTGGACAGAATGGCGGGCTTCACCATGGGCAGGGTGATTTTGAGCATGGTTTTCCATCTTGGGGTGTCCAGGATGGTGGCGGCCTCCTCCAGGTTGGCGTCCATGTTGCGGAAGATGCCGCCGATGAGGATATAGGCGAAGGGAGCGTAGTGCAGCCCCAGCACCACCAGGCTGGGGAACAGCCCCTTGCACCACCACAGGGGCATCTGGATGCCGAACATGGCGGCCAGCAGGCCGTTGGAGCCGCCGGTGACGGCGTTGGAGTTGAACATGTTCTGCCAAACCACGGCCAGGGTCCACTGGGGCATGATGTAGGGGAAGATGAAGATGGAGCTGAGGTACTTCCGCCAGGCCAGGTTGGTGCGGGTGACCAGAAAGGCGAACACGCCGCCGAACAAAATGGCCACCACGCAGGTGCCCACCGCCAGCCACACGGTGTTCAGCAGCGGGGTCCACAGGTTGGCCTTGGCCAGCTTGCTGGTGAACAGGTCGATGTAGTTCACCGTGGTATAGCCCGACGCCTGGCCGGTGAGGTGGGCGTCGATGGTGCCGGGGTGGATCTTGAAGGTGTCCTCCACGATGGCCACGATGGGGGCCACGGTGCTGAAGGTGAGCACAATGCCCATCAGCAGGAGGATGACGTTGTGGGGCTTGGACAGGAAGGTCTTGAACCTGTTGAACAGGATGGCGGACGGGCTCGCCTGGAGGGTGCTGGACCGGCCCATGTGATCACTCCTTTTTCAGCGGGCTGGGAGAGAGGGACGCGCCCCTGGCCTTGTGTTCCAGGCAGCCAGGGGCGCGTGAAATGCGCTGTATGTCTATGCGAGTGGTTCAAGCGATGCTTTTCTCCTGAGGCCCCCGCCCCGGCCCGGCGGAAGCGGGCGCGGTGGGGCGAGGAGAAAGAAATGGAGCGGGCGAAGCCTTGGCCGTCAGGCCGAGGCGCAGCAGAGTGGAATTTCCTTCGGCTCAGCCCGCGCTGTACTTGGTCAGCATCTCCACCCAGCTGCCCACGGTGAAGGACACCTCGGCGCAGTACTCCGGGTCCTCCAGCACCAGCTTGCCGTCGGTGGTCCACCACTCGTAGCCCCGGTCGTTCTTGGCCTCGAACTCCACGGTGGTGCCGTCCTCAGACATGCCGCCCTTGGAGTGGCCGTACTTCGCCTCGGTGTCCGCCGCCACAGTGGGGTTGGAGGAGTAGCCGCCCATGTCCTTGCCCCAGGCGGAGAAGCCGTCCACGGTCTCGGTCATGTAGGCGATAAAAGCGCAGGCGGTCCAGGGCAGGGGGCTGTTGTCGGTGACGAACAGGTAGTGGCAGTAGCCGTAGCCGCCGATGCCGGTGTAGCCGTCGTCATAGGCCGCCACATTGATGTTGTTCACGGACACGGAGCTGGACTCCTCCACAGAGCGCAGCTTGGAGTACACCAGCAGGCCGAACTGGTCGGTGGCGGACTTGTCCACCAGGGTGTTGCAGATGGGGCCGTCGTCGGTCTGGGCGTTGTAGGACTCCACCCACAGCTTGATCCAAGCCAGGGCGTAGGCGCTGTCGGCCCCCAGGCCCAGGTCCTCGGCCTCAGACTTCATGGCGTCGATGGTGGGCTGGAAGTAGGCCTGCTCCCCGGCGTCCAGGGCCTCAAAGGCCTCCTTCAGCCAGCCGGCGTACTTGTCCTGGGTAAGCATGTACAGGAAGTTCTTGCCCACGATCTCGGAGTCAATGTCCATATACAGACCGTGCTCGCCCTCGGCCACGAAGTCCCAGCAGTTGTCGTAGGTCTTGGAGCCGGTGTTATTGTACATAAACACCTTGTTCAGGGTCTGGAGGGCCAGATAGCCGTCATAGCTGTCGGCGGACACGCCGTTGGCCTCCGCCCACTCCTTGGGGATGAAGGTGTCCAGGATGCCGGTCTGCACCATCTTGGACTCGATCTGGTTGCCGTCCTGGATGAGGGTCATGGCGAAAGTCCCCTCGGGCTTCAGGGAGTCGGCGGTGAGCTGGTCGAAGATCTTGTTGTTTTTGGGCTGCTGCCAGTCAAACTCCATGCTGTAGCTGGAGTCGATGGACTGGAGATACTCGATGAACAGGGGCAGGGCGCTCTTGCCCCGGCTGGAGTTGCCCACGCCGAAGAAGGTCTTGCCGTTGGACTCCTCGATGGCCTTCTTGGCCAGCTCCTCCAAGGTCATGCCCTCGGCCTCTTTGATGATCTTCTGCACGTCGCTGAGATTCTCGTCCGCGGGGGCGGGGGTGTTCTGCTCCGCAGGGGCGGAGGCCTGGGCCTCCTTGCTCTCCTGGGGCGGAGTGCTGTTAGCGGCGGCGGGAGCGCCGCCGCAGGCGGCCAGGCTCAGGGCCATGGCGGCCGCCAGGAACAGCGCGGTCAGCTTTTTCAATTTCATTTCAAATCCTCCTTTGTCATTCCATACAATTTTCCGGGGATATTCCACCCCTTCATTGTCATTTTTATTGTAGCGGCAATTGGAAAAAATGAACAGGGGACAAACCTGCGTTTTTTAGGAAAATTCTGCGGAAGTTGTGGAAATTTGATGAAAGAGATTTGACAGCTGTGGTATAATGTCAGCAAAACGTCAAAGGAGGCACGGCTCATGCGGCAAACGGTCCTGTCCGCCCTGCTGTCCTGCGCCCTTCTGCTGGGCCTGCCGGGCTGCGCCGCTCAGGCCCCCTCCCCCGCCCCGGACTGCGCCCCCGCCGAGGAGAACCGGCTGGTGGTGTACACCTCCCACAAGGAGGAGGTATGGCGGCCCATCGTCAAGGAGTTCGAGGAGCGCACCGGCATCTGGGTGGACGTGGTGTACGGCCCCACCAGCGAGCTGCTGGAGCGGGCGTCCCAGGAGGAGAAGTCTCCCCGGGCCGACGTGATGTTCGGCGGCGGCGCGGAGAGCCTGACGGCCTACCGGCACTGCTTTACCCCCTATGTCTGCGCCGGGTCAGACCACATTTTAGAGCGGTTCCGGGCCCCTGACGGCCTGTGGACCCCCTTCTCCGCCCTGCCGGTGGTGCTCATCTACAACACGAAGCTGGTAGCTCCGGGGGAGATCACCCGGTGGGCCGACCTGCTGGACTCCAGGCTGAAGGGGCGGATCGCCTTCTCCGACCCGGCGGCCTCCGGGTCCTCCTACACGGCGCTGGCCACCATGCTGTCCGCCCTGGGGGGCGGGCGCGGCGAGACCGTCCGGCGCTTCGCGGAAAATCTGGGGGGCGTCCAGCTGGACTCCTCCGGCGATGTGCTCACCGCCGTGGCCAACGGGGACGCCTGGGTGGGAATCACCCTGGAGGAGAGCGCCCTGAAGCGCATCGCCGAGGAGAAAAACATCGCCATGGTGTACCCGGAGGACGGGGTGAGCTGCGTCCCCGACGGCACCGCCATCGTCAAAGGCGCCCCCCACGAGGAAAACGCCCGGCTCTTTCTGGATTTCACCGTCAGCCCTGAGGTCCAGTCCCTGCTGACCTCCCGGTTCTGCCGCCGCTCCGTCCGGGACGGGGTGGAGCTCCTGGAGGGCGTGCCCCGGCTGGACCAGCTGCCCATGGTAGACTACGACCTGGACCGGGCGGCGGCGGACCGGGAGGCCATCCTCATGACCTGGGCCTTCTACTTCGGGGGGGCCGGATCATGAAAAAATCCCCTGTCCTCTCCTTCCGGGCCCGGCTGTTCGCGGCCTTCCTGCTGGCCTCCCTGGTGCCGCTGCTCATCTGCTCCGCCATGCTTCTGCAAATATTCCGCCTGCGGATGACCGACGCCGCCGAAACCGAGGCCCGGGCGCACTTGAACAGCGCCCTCCACGTCCTGGACGAGGCCCACGGCGGCTTTGTCCGGGCGGCGGACGCCCTGCGGGGCGACCCACTGGTGGTCTCCGCTCTGGCCGGCCGGGTCGGGACGGACGCCCAGGTGTACGCCCGACTCTTCGACGCAACCGCCAGCGCCCGGGACTGCGCCCGGTTCGACCTCTACGACGCCCAGGGCAATTGGCGCTACTCCACCCGGAACGCCCCGGCGGTCCGGGCCCTGCCCGTGGATTGGGGCCCCCTCCACCACGCTCGGGAGGGGGCGGGGCTGGTGTTCACCGCCTGCGAGGACCCAATGGACAGCGGCGCTCCCCTCCTCCAGGGGGCGGCGGCGCTGTCCGCGGCGGACAGAACCCCGGCGGGCAGCCCTCCATTCCGCCCATTTTGGGGCTGAAAAAGGGGGACAAGAGCAAGTATGTACTGGAGGCCATGGACTACATCGGGGCCCACTACAGCGACCCCGGCATCTCGGTGGGCTCCATCGCCCAGCACCTGGGGCTCAGCGAGGGCCACCTGAGCCACCTGTTCAAAAAGGAGACGGACTACACCCTCAACAACTATCTCACCCGGTACCGGGTCCACAAGTCCATGGAGCTGCTGCGGGACTGCCGGGCCAGGGTGTACGAGGTGGCGGAGCAGGTGGGGTACCGGGACATCGCCTACTTCTCCGCCACATTCAAAAAGCTGGTGGGCATGTCCCCGTCGGAGTACCAGGACACCAGCGGATAGGGAGGATCACATCTATGATACGGCTCATTGCCAGCGACATCGACGGCACCCTGCTGCCCTACGGAGAGCAGGCCATTTCAGAGGAGATTTTTCAGGAAATCCGGCGGCTGGAGCGCAAGGGGATCCTGTTCTGCCCCGCCAGCGGGCGGCAGTACACCAGCGTGAGGAAGCTCTTTGCCCCGGTGGCGGACAGGCTGCCCTGCGTGTGCGAAAATGGGGCGGCGGTGTACGGCCCGGGCGGCCCCGGCCCCCTGCTGGGCAAAACACCCATGGACCGGGAGCAGGCCCTGGCCCTGTGCCGGGACATCATCGCCCTGCCGGGGGCGGAGGTGCTCATATCCGGGGCGGACACCAGCTATCTGTGCCCCAAGTATGGGGACATCCTCCCCCTGATGGAGAGCAAGGGGAACAATATCGTCCTGCTGTCCCGCCCGGAGGACGTCCCAGAGGACATCGTGAAGCTGGCCGCCTTCTGCCTCCAGGGGACCTCAATACTGGAGGCGGCACTGGTTCCCCAATGGGGGCGGGTATTCCACGCCGCGGTGGCCGGGGCAGAGTGGCTGGACTTCACCCTGGCGGACAAGGGGACGGGGCTCACCCAGCTGTGCGCCGCCCTGGGGGTGGGGTTGGACCAGGTAACGGCTTTCGGGGACAATTTCAACGACGCGCCCATGCTGTCCATCGCGGGTCAGCCCTGGATCATGGAGGGGGCCGCGCCGGAGCTGCGGGAGCGCTTCCCCAACCGCTGCCGCCGGGTGGCGGACATCCTCCGCACGCTGTAAAAAAGAGGGCGGCGCACAAGCGCCGCCCTCCCATTGTGGTTTTTCTCAGCGTCCCAGCAGGGCCTCCACCTCCGCCCGCTCGGGCATGGAGCGGATGGCCCCCTTCCGGGTGGTGACGATGTAGGCCGCCGTGTTGGCAAAGCGGAGCATCTCCGTCAGATCCCCCTCGGTGAGCCCCTCCAGGCCGCGCTCCAGCACGAAGTTCAGCACGCTGGCGCAGAAGGTGTCCCCGGCCCCGGTGGTCTCGATGGTCCCCCCCAGCTTGCAAGCGGGGACGAACACCCGCTTGTCCTCATAATAGGAGTAGCTGCCCTCCGCCCCGGCGGTGACGTTGAACAGCTTGATGTTGGGATACCTTTCCCGCAGGATGGCCGCGCCCCTGTCAAAATCCGTCTCGCCGGTCATGAACTCCAGTTCGTTGTCGGCGATTTTCAGGATACCGCACTGGCTCAGGCCGTACTCGATCTGTTTTTTGGCGTTGTCCAGGCTGTCCCACAGGGGCGGGCGCAGGTTGGGGTCGAAGGAGAGCAGCGCGCCCCCCGCCTTGGCGTGTTCAATGGCCTTGACAGTGGCCTTCCGCACCCCCTCGTGGGTCATGGACAGGGTGCCGAAGTGGAAAATCCGGCTGTTCTGGATGACTTCAACCGGGACGTCGTCCTCGGTGAGCATCATATCCGCCCCTGGATTGCGGTAGAAGGAGAAATCCCTGTCCCCGTTGGGGAAGGTCTGGACAAAGGCCAGGGTGGTGCGGGCTTCCCCGTCGAACACCAGGTGGTCCATGCAGATGCCCGCCTGGGCGGCCACGTCCCGGAGCAGGCGGCCGAACATGTCGTCCCCCACCTTGCCCACAAAGGCGCAGGAGCGGCCCAGCTTTTTCAGCATGGCCAGCACGTTACAGGGGGCTCCGCCGGGATTGGCCTCAAACAGGGTATTGCCCTGACCGCTCCGGCCGTTCTCCGTAAAGTCGATAAGCAGCTCTCCCAAGGCGGTCACGTCGAATTTCTTGTTGGACATGATGGCACTCTCCTTCTCTAAATTTCATGTTCAGGCCCTGGCCTGGAATTGGCGGCTGCGGCACACCAGCTCCTCCACAAAGGGGGTGGCGGGGCCGTTTAGAATCTCGCTGGGCGGGGCATACTGCTGGACCTCCCCCGCCTCCAGCACCAAGGTGCGGGTGCCCAGCTTCAGGGCCTCGCCGATGTCGTGGGTGACAAACAGCACGGTGATTTTACTCTGGGCGTGGAGGGCCAGCAGCTCGTCCTGGAGCTGGCTCCGGGTGATCTCATCCACCGCGCCGAAGGGCTCATCCATGAGCAGGATCTCCGGCTCCGCCGCCAGGGCCCGGGCGATGCCCACCCGCTGGCGCTGCCCCCCGGACAGGGACCTTGGATAGCGCCCTGCAAGTTCGGGGTCCAGCCCCACCCGGCGCAGGAGGGCCTCCGCCTTCTCCCGGCGCTCTTTCCCCTTCCAGCCCTCCAGGCCGGAGATGGAGGGCACATAGGCGATGTTTTTCTCCACGGTCAGGTGGGGGAACAGCCCCACGCTCTGAATGGCGTAGCCGATGCCCCGGCGCAGGGCCACCGGGTCGGTCTGGGCCACGTCCTTTCCCTGAACCAGCACCCGGCCCGTATCCGGGGACAGCAGACCGTTGACCAGCCGCAGGGCGGTGGTCTTGCCGCAGCCGGACCGGCCGATGATGGTCAAAAACTCGCCGGGGGCCACGTCCAGGGACAGATTTTTCAGCACCATCTGCCCCCCAAAGGACTTGGACGCCCCCTCAAAGCGGATGATGGGCTCAGCCATTCAGCAGGCCCTTCCCGGTGAGGAAATCCCGGGCCACGTCCTTCTCGTCCAGGCCCTCCACCTCCACCTTGTAGTTCAGCTCCGCCATCTCCCCGTCGGACAGCGCCCCGTCCAGCTTCATCAGGGCATCCTCCAGGCCGGGGAATTTCTCCAGGGCGTCCTGGCGCACCACGGTGGAGCAGAAATAGTTCACCTGCAAATGCTTGTCGTCCTCCAGGGCCACCACCTTATTATTGGGGTTGGCCAGCTGGGCGTCGGTGGTGTAGGCGTTGGTCACGTCGATGTCGCCGGAGGCCAGGGCCTGATACTTTAAGCCGATGTCGATGTCCACCACCTTGCCGAACTCCAGGCCGTAGGTGTTGCACACCGCCTGGAAGCCGTCCGCCCGCTCCAGGTAGTCCGGGTTTCCGCCGAAGGTGAGCTCTCCCGCCACCGCCGCCAGGTCGCTGGTGGTCTTGAGATTGTATTTGTCGGCAATCTCCCCCCGGACAGCCACGGTGTAGGTGTTGTTGAAGCCGTACAGCCCCACCCAGGTCATGCCGAACCGCTCCTGGTACTCCTTTTGGAGCTGGGCCAGAATCTTATCGTCCTCCACGCTCCCGGCCTCGTGGCCCAGCACCATCACCCAGCCGCTGGAGGTGTACTCCGGGTACAGGTCGAACTCACCCTTTTCCATGGCGGGCTGAATGTTGCTGGTGCCGCCGCCGATGCCCTTGGTGATCTCCGCCTCATACCCGGTGTCCTCCACCAGCAGGCCCAGCATCTCGCCCAGGATATACTGCTCCGTCATGGGCTTGGTGGCGATGCGCACTGGGCCGGCGGCGGGGGCGGCGGACTCCACGGCCTGAGACCCCTCCGGGTCGGGAGAATGATAGGTTATGGTGGACTCGGACACATCGTCGGCACAGCTGGCCAGGGACAGCGACAGCGCAGCGGCAAGGCACGCGGCGCTCAGTTTTTTCCAAATTTTCATATCAGGGACTTCCTCTCTTTTTAAAGTAGCGCTCCAGCGCGCCCAGCGCCAGGTCGCACAAAAAGGCCAGCAGGGCGATGAGCACGCTGCCCGCCGCCGTCATGGCCGGGTTATAGATGGTGATGCCCCGGTAGATGGCCACCCCCAGGCCCCCCGCCCCCACGAAGGAGGCGATGCCCGCCACCGAGATGGTCATAACCACCGTATTGCGCAGACCCGCCAGAATCACCCCCGCCGCCATGGGCAGCTTGACCCGCAGCAGCATCTGGGCTCTGGTGCTGCCCATGCCCCGGGCGGCCTCCAAAATGTCCGGGTCCAGGGAGGTGAGGCCCACGTAGGTATTGCGCACCATGGGCATGACGCCGTAGATGGTCAGGGCGATGACGGCGGTCTTGTCGCCGATGCCGGTGAAGGGGATGAGTATGCCCAGCAGGGAGATGGCGGGGACGGTGTACAGCACGTTGCACAGCCCCATCACCGGGGGCGCCAGCCGGGGCGTCTCCGAGATGAGCACGCCCAGCAGCAGCCCCAGGGCCCCCGACATGGCGATGGCGCTGAGGGCCAGGGAGATGTGGCTCAGCAGCAATTCCCCGAACCAGTCCGCCCGCTGGGCGTACAGCGAAAATATTTCCTGAAGCAGATCCATGGGAACGCAGACATCCTTTCCAGCCGTGACCTATGGTGTGTATTGTACCCCATCTTTTCCCTATTGTCAAAGCGGCTTCGCCAATTTTTTCTTTTCCCACCTGTGACGCGCCGGGACAGACCGCGTCTTTATGGGTGAAAGGGCCTTTCGAGGAGTGATATCATGGACGACAACCAGATCATTGCGCTGTTTTTTGCCCGGGACGAGGGGGCCATTGAGGCCGTACAGCGGGAATATGGGGGATACTGCGTCTCCATCGCCCGGAATATCCTGGGGGACCGGGGGGCGGCGGAGGAGTGCGTCAACGACGGCTGGCTGAAATGCTGGCAGTCCATCCCGCCCCAGCGGCCCCGGTCGCTGAAGAGTTTTGCCGGGCGGATTGTCCGCAACCTGGCCCTCAGCGCCCTGCGGGCGGATACCGCCCAGAAACGGGGCGGCGGCCAGGCGGCGCTGGCCCTGGACGAGCTCAGCGAGGTGGCATCCGGCGGCGAGACCCCCGAGGGGGCGCTGGACCGGGCGGCCTTCCGGGCGGCGCTGGACGGCTTTCTGGACGCCCTGCCCGAGAGGAATCGGAACCTGTTCCTCCGGCGGTACTGGTACTTAGACAGCGTGGAGGCGCTGGCCAAGCGCTATTCCATGAGCCGCACCCAGGTCACCACCACGCTCCACCGCCTGCGGCAGAGGCTGCGCGTCCATCTTCAACAGGAGGGATTTGACCTATGACAGACTATGAACTTTTGGATATGATCGGCGAGGTGAACGAGGACTACGTCCTGGCGGCGGACAGCAATGTGGTCCGCCCCCGGTTCCGCTGGAAGACCCTGGCGGCCTGCGCCGCCTGCGCCGCGCTGGCGCTGGGGGCCTATCCCCTCTACCGGGCGGCCAACCCGCCGCTCCACGACTACACCCTGACGGAAAATATCGCGGACAGCGCAGATACGGCAAAAGGGTGGGACGGTCTGGCTAAGGCGCCTGCCGGGGGAGTGCAGAACGGACCCACCGCGGACAGCGGCGCGGACGAGGTCCCGCCGGTCCTGGGGGCTCCGGCCGCCCCCGAGGCCGCCGAAGGCCGGACCGACAAAAGGGGCGCAATGGAGGATGAAAGCGCCATTAGCGGCTTTGACGGGGCCAAATACTGGGTGGGGGATGCCCCGGTGCAGGAGGCGGCGCTGTGGTATGACGCGCTGCTCCGTACCATGAGGCTGGAAGAAAACCCCGAGTGGTTCGGCGGGGCTTGGATTGCCGGGGATCGGCTACTGGCGGTGGCCATTGTGGACGGCTTCCGCACAACCGAGCTGGAAGCCGAGATTCAAAAGGCCGCCGGGGATGGGGCTGTGCTCCAGTTCTCCACGGTGAAGTACTCCATGGAGTTCCTGACCGGCCTAGTGGAACCTGCCGAACGAGCGCTTGATGGCGTTGGGCTGACCTGCGGCATCGGCGTGGACGTGGCGGCCAACTGCCTGGGGGTGGACCTGTACGGCGTTGAAGACGTTGTCCCCGACGATATCCTGGCGCAGCTGGCCCATCTGGACCCCGGCGGCGACGCCATCCGGGTGCGGGTGTTCCCCAGCGGCGAGCTGTCGTTGGTCCCCAGCGGCGGCCCCCTGGCCACCCCAAGCCCCGGGGGCCGGCAGGAGGCCCCGGATGATCCGCCCGAAACAAAGGAGGCGGAGCAGCCCGCACACTACGACCTGCTCCCCGAGAGCGAGTAAATTTCCCTTTCCTTTTCTCTTCAAATCGGTTATAATATTGCCGGGCGGGTCAGGACCCGCCCGGCAATATTTGCTTCGAGGTGACCACGATGGCCCGAAACGACGTCAACCGCCCCACCCTGAAAATCTCCTATAACGCCCCGGTGTCACTCACCTTCGCCCTGCTGTCCCTGCTGGCGCTGGTTGCCAACCACCTCACCGGCGGCTGGGCCAACTACAACCTGTTTTCCGTCTACCAGTGCTCCCTGGCCGATCCCCTGGCCTGGGTCCGCTTCTTCGGCCATGTGCTGGGCCACAGCGGCTATGCCCACTACATCGGCAATATGGTGCTGATCCTGGTGCTGGGCCCCAACCTGGAGGATCGTTTTGGCAGCTGGAACGTGCTGTGGGCCATTCTGTTCACCGCCCTGGCATCCGGGTTGGTGCAGTTTATCTTCTTCCCCCAGACCGCTCTGCTTGGGGCCTCCGGCATCGTGTTCATGATGATCCTGCTGTCCTCCTTCGGCGGGGTGCGCAACGGCACCATCCCCACCACCCTGATCCTGGTGGCCGTCTTCTACCTGGGCGGCGAGCTGTGGGACGCCATCTTCGTGCGGGACAACATCTCCCAGCTCACCCACATCATCGGCGGGCTGTGCGGCACCGTGCTGGGATTCGCCCTGTCCAGCAGGCGGCAGTAGCCCCCTCCCCCGCCCTCAATTTCGGGCGGGCTGTGATAACTTCGGCTTGCCAACAGGGGCCGGCCCTGATATAATGGTAATATCATACATTGTAATTAAGAAGGGAGGCTCCAGCATGTCGCTCAAAGAGAAACTCACGTCCATCCTGTTCGGCCAGAAGCCGGAAAGCCCGCCGGAAGAGGAAGAGCAGCGCCCTGGACCGGAGCAGTTGGAGGCGGAGTCCTCGGAGTCCTCTCCGTTCCCGGCGCAGGACCCCTCCATCATCAAGCTGCCGGGGGAGCATCCGCTGCTCCAGCTCTACGGCATGCGGCGCAGGGAGGTGGGCCACCTGCCTACGCCCTGGCTGTGCATGGACGAGGACGGCATCCTTCCCCCTGAGCTGATCCGCAAGGAGAAGAGCCGCCTGGAGGGCGGGCTGAAAAACGTGTGTAATTTCCGGCTTAGGGCCACCAAGAACGGCCAGAACCATCGGAAAAAGGACAAGAAGGATTCGGAGGAGGAGGTCAGGGAGGAACCCGCGCCCCAGGGGCTGGACGCCATGCCCTGGTTCTTCATCTCCGCCGATAAACTGTACGCCTGGGTCATGGTGTTCCCCCCCACCGAGAACGGCAGGGAGCTGACCCGGGACATTCTCCTGCGCGCCATGGAGGAGCAGGGCATCTCCTACGGGGTGGACCAGCGCCTGGTGGACCGGCTGTCCCATGACGAGCACCGCTACTTCAGCCTGTTCCTCATTGCCCAGGGCAAGCCCGCTTTCGACGGAAAAAACGGCAACATTGTGGACAATTTTCCCCGTGTGGTGGAGCGGGTGCTGGAGGTGGATGAGTACGACCAGGTGGACTACACCGCCCTGAACCTCATCCACAACGTGAAAGAGGGTCAGGAGATCTGCCGGCTGATCCGCCCCACCGAGGGGGAGCCGGGCCGCACGGTGCTGGATCAGGAGATCCCCGCCAAGAGCGGCAAATCCGTCCCCCTGCCCAAGGGCCGCAACACCGAGATCAGCGAGGACGGGGACTCTCTGATCGCCCTGTCCGCCGGTCACGTGGAGTTCACCGGCCGCAGCTTTCAGGTCAAGCCGGTGCTGGACATCGACGGCAACGTGGATTTCTCCACCGGCAACATCAAATTCCTGGGCGACGTAAACATCAAGGGCGATGTGCTCACCGGCTTCACCGTCCGGGCCATGGGCAGCATCTGGGTGGGCGGCGTCATTGAGGCTGGCAGCACCGTGGAGGCCGGCGGCGACCTCACCGTGGTCAAGGGCATTCTGGGAGACGGCACCACCACTGTCCGGGCCCAGCGGTGCATCTTCTCCAAATATATCGAAAACGCCACCATCTTCGTCCGGGAGAACCTCCAGACCGACGCCATCATCAACGGCAGCATCTACTGCGACGGCGAGGTGCTGGTCCGCTCCGGCCGGGGGAGCATCATGGGCGGCCGGGTGTGGGCGGCGCAGAAGGTCAGCGCCACCAGCGTGGGCTCCAAGTCGGAATGCCGCACCTCCATCACCCTGGGCGGCCTGCCCTGCACCAGTTTTGAGCGGGAGCTGGTGCGCAAAGAGCTGAAGGGGCTGGAGATGGAGCTGGAAAAGTTGGAATGCCAGCTGGACAGCCCGGTGAAGGCCAGCCTGATCAGCAAGGCCAAGGTCAAGCTGAACACGGCGGAGCTCCGCCTCCAGCAGATAGAGGAGGACCTTGAGGAGATCAAGGAAGAGCTGCGCGGCCATGAGGAGGACGGCCGGCTGGAGTGCGGCGTGGCCTACGCCGGCACGGAGATCAGCATTGGCGACGAGATGATCCGCCTGCGCCAGGAAAACCGCCAGTGCATCGCCAAAATGGTGTGCGGGGAGATTGTGGTGATGTAGCCGCCCGCCGCCCATCACTGGAAACGAAGGAACTAATGAAAGAAGGGACAGCTTTATGAAAAAGAGAATCATGGTGGTGGATGACTCCCGGATGATGGAACTCCAGATCAAAAAGCTGCTGGAGGACACCGAATACGAGGTGGCGGCCTACTGTGAAAACGGCGAGGACGCCATCGCCCGCTACGACGAGGTCAAGCCGGACGTGGTCACCATGGACATCATCATGCCGGGCATAGACGGGCTGGAGGCGGCCCAGGTGCTGATGTACGAGCACGACGAGGCCAAGATTATTATGATCTCCTCTTTGGGAGACGACGACATGCTCCAGGAGGTGTACGGCATCGGCGCCCAGGCGGTGCTCTTCAAGCCCCTCACCCGCGAGGCCCTGTTGGCCGCGCTGAAAAAGGTGCTGACCCCCCGTCCGGGCAGAAAATAAACCTTTGCGTACATAACCCAAAGCGGCGGGACATCCAGATCGGATGTCCCGCCGCTTTCTCTTTGCTTACCAGTCCTCGAAGTCCATCATGCTGCTCTTTTTCTGCTTCTTCTGCTTTTTCCGCTTCTGGCGGTTGACGGCGGACTCCGCCTCCTCCAGCAGGTCCTCCAGGGTCCTCATGTTAGTCTCTCCCTCCACCTCCACAATGCTGTACTTGAAGTTGCAGCGGTGGCTGAACACCCGCTCGTCGTCCCGCTGGAAGGCGGTGAGGATTTCCCGCATCTTCCGCTCGATGAGGTGCTTCACGTTGCCGGTGAGTATGAGGCAGAATTTGTCGTCCTTGACCCGGGCGAAGGTGTCGCCGCTGCGGAAGTTCTTCCGAACGATTTCCACAAAATTCTGGATGTAGGCGTCGCCCACCTTCCGGCCATAAAAGGTGTTGATGTCCCCCACGCCCTCCAGGTCCAGGTAACACATGGTCGCGTCCCGGCGCTCCCGGAGCACTTGGCCCATGAACTCGTCCAGGAACTGGCGGTTGCGCACGCCGGTGTCACCATCCTGATAGATCTCGTCGTTCAGGTGCCGGGCCCGCATCTTCTCACTGGTGACATCCATCACGATATGGATGCAGCAGGACCGCCCCTTCCACTCAATGGGGAAGGAGATGACGCGGTAGCACCCGCTCTTGTCCTCCTCGATCTCCCAGACCTGATAGCGCTCCGTGCCCTCCCATTCCAGCAGCTTGGGCTGAATGGGCAGTCGGTGGCTGCAGCTGTCGCAGAACGCGCCGCCCTCCCCGCTGTCCCGGCTGCGCTTGTTGCAGTGGATGATCTCCCGGGTCATTTGGTCCACCACCAGCATCCACTCGTTCCGCTGGTCCAGCAGTTCCACCAGCATCTCGGTGTAGCTGTCGATGATATCCGCCCGCCGCTGGGCCCGCAGGACCTCCTGCTTCAGCTGGACTTCCCGCTCCCGCAGCTGCTGGATCATGTCGTTGAATGCGTCTGAGAACTCCCCCAGGTGGGACACGTGCTGGGAGTAGTCCCCCTTGGTCACCTGCCCCGCCTGCCAGGTGAGGTGCTTCAGATTGGCGTGCAGGTTCTTCAGCCCGCTGTACAGGCCGCTTCCGCTCTCCGGGACAGCCTGGGACAGATCGCCCTTGGACAGCCCGATGGAGTAGCCCACCAGCTCCTCTGCCAGGGCCCGGAAGGAGCCCAGCGCCTCTCCCAGCTCCCGGCATGGCTGGCACAGCCGGGCTGTGTCCAGCTGGGCCTGAGAGGGGTCACTTAAAATGTTATCCAGATAGCCGGAGAGCTGCCGGCAGCTCTCCGCAACGTCCCATTCCCGGGGGGCCTCCTCCGGCTGTTCCTGCGGGAGGCTCATATCCTTATTTTCCAGCTCCATGTGGTCACTTACCCTTCGTTATGTTGTACTTCCGCCCGGAACCGGCACACCCGGTCTCCGGTGGCCCAGCAGTTCACTTCCACTGCGGTATAGGGCTTTTTCGTGTAGACGGTGAGCACGCCCGACAAAAATCCCTCGTCATAATTGCACACGGTCTCCCCCATGGCGGGCAGGCCGGAGCAGTCCGCGTCCTCCGATATGGTGAACACGATCCTGCCTGTATTCTCCTCCACCTCCTCCACACGGAGCACGCCGATCTTCATCTCCTCCAGCTTCCTCTGCAGCTGGGCGATGAAATCGGACATGCCCAGCGTCAAGTCCAGATAACTCTGGGCGAAAAAGACGCCGGACCGATACCCGGCCCCCCGGAAAACCTCGATCTGGGCCGTTTTCCCGAACCGCTCCACCAGCTCTTCCCTGAAAGAATATTCCAGCAGACGGTATACCTCCACAGGCAGCTCCGCGCCCAGGTTCTCCCGGCCCGTCTCCCGGCACCCGAGGCATTCTGTCAGACTCAGCGCAACTTTTTCGTCCATAAACTCGTCCTTTCCCAGGGGATATCCCTCATTTAATGATATTTTTCCACTTCCCTCGCGCCGCCGCGGACTGGCTCGGAGGGAAAAATGACGTTGATATATTGTACCACAAGCAAAGAAAATGTTCAATACATATTTATGACCGCTTTATTCACATCGCAGCCCTGGACCGCCCCTGTAAACAATATATGAACAACATGTATTTTTCCTTGACAAGGGGAACTGGGCTGACTAATATATGTGAAGCAAATGTATTTGGAGGTGTTACCGTGAACGAGGAGGGCCGTATCTCCATCCTCGCCGTATTCCAGACCCTGAAAACCAAGACCGCCCGCCTGTTGGATCCCGTGGTCCAGGGGGAGGGGTTGACCCCCCTCCAGGCCCGGGTGCTGCTCCAGCTGTCCTGCCGGGACACGACGGTGGGCGAAATCAGCGAGACGACCGGCATGGGCCAGGCCAATACCTCCTCTCTGTGCAAGAAGCTGGAGCGGGAGGGCTTTCTCACCCGCAGCCGCGGCTGTCCCGACCGGCGGGTGGTCACCCTGTCCCTGACGCCCAGGGGCCGGGAGGCCATAACCCGCCTCCAGCGGCGGCTGGACCACTACCTGGAGCTGGTCAACGCCCGCCCCGGCCAGGAGCGGGAGGAACTGATCCGCGGGCTGAGGGCCATCGAGCAGATGCTGGACTACCTATTTGAACAAACCAAAGGAGACCAAAATCCATGCTGAAACTTGTGAACATCACAAAGCAGTACACACTGGGGGGCAATACCATCGACGCCCTGCGGGGGGTGGACCTGGAGTTCCGGGAGAATGAGTTCGTGTCCATCCTGGGCCCCTCCGGCTGCGGCAAGACCACCACCCTGAACATCATCGGCGGGCTGGACCGCTACACCAGCGGGGACCTCATCATCAACGGCCGGTCCACCAAGGACTACAAGGACGGGGACTGGGACGCCTACCGCAACCACTCCATCGGCTTCGTGTTCCAGAGCTACAACCTGATCCCCCACCAGACGGTGCTGGCCAACGTGGAGCTGGCCCTGACCCTGGCGGGGGTGTCCAAGGCGGAGCGCCGCCGCCGGGCGGTGGAGTCCCTGGAGCGGGTGGGGCTGGGGGACCAGCTCAACAAGGTGCCCTCCCAGATGTCCGGCGGGCAGATGCAGCGCGTGGCCATCGCCCGGGCCCTTATCAACGACCCGGACATCCTGCTGGCCGACGAGCCCACCGGGGCGCTGGATTCGGAGACCTCTGTCCAGGTGATGGAGCTTTTGAAGGAGGTGGCCCAGGACCGGCTGGTGATCATGGTCACCCATAACCCGGAGCTGGCCCAGCAGTATTCCACCCGCATTATCACCCTCAAGGACGGCAGAGTGACGGGGGACTCCAACCCCTATCACGCTGAGGAGCAGCTTCCTGTTCTTACAGGGAAGCAGGCCAAGGCGGATAAAAAACCCTCCATGTCCTTCCTCACCGCCCTGTCCCTGTCCCTGACCAACCTGCGCACCAAGATGGGCCGGACGGTGCTCACCGCCTTCGCCGGGTCCATCGGCATCATCGGCATCGCCCTGATCCTGGCCCTGTCCACCGGCATCAACGACTATATCAACCAGGTGCAGGAGGAGACCCTGTCCAGCTATCCCCTGACCATCCAGGCGGAGAGCACCGATATGACCGCCATGATGGCCTCCCTCATGGGGGCCCGGCGGGACCAGCTCACAGGCGAGGCCGCCCAGGGCCAGGACCCCGACCGGGTCTACGCCTCCACCGTCATGTACGATATGATGGACTCCATGCTCAACGCCGAAGTGGAAACCAACAACCTCCAGGCCTTTAAGGAGTATCTGGACAACGGGGGCGGCGGCATCAAGGATATGGCCAACGTCCACTACAGCTACGACTTCGACTTCGACATTTACACCCAGGACGAGAACGGCGACATCATCAAGTGCGACGTGATGACCCTGATGCAGGACGCCATGTCCGCCATGTACGGCGGGGACTACTCCTCCTACTTTGAGCAGATGGGCTCCATGTATTCCGCCATGGACGTGTGGGAGGAGCTGCTCCCCGGGGAGGACGGCGAGCTCATCGCCCCCCAGGTCAAGGCGGACTATGAGCTGCTCTACGGCCAGTGGCCCCGGAGCCATGACGAGGTCATCCTGTTTGTGGACGGAAACAACGAGATCTCCGACTTGATGCTGTACGCCCTGGGCCTCATGCCCCACGACGACATGGAGGAGGCCATGATCTCCATGTCCAAGGGGGAGGCGGTGGAGGCCCCCGACATGAGCTGGTCCTATGAGGAGCTGTGCCAGCTGGGCTTCAAGCTGATCCTCCCGGCGGAGTACTACCAGCACGACCCGGCCACCGACACCTACACCGACATGTCCGCCACCGAGACGGGGATGGACTTTCTCTACAACAGCGGCGACACCGGTATCCGCCTGAAGGTGTCCGGCATCGCCCGGCCCACCGGGGAGGGCGGCGGCATGGGGGGCGGCATGACCTCCGGCGGCATCGGCTACACCAGCGCTTTGACCCGGTTCGCCATCGAGACCACCGGGGAGACCGAGATTTTGAAAAAACAGCTGGCCGACCCGGAGACCGACGTGATCGTCAACCTGCCCTTCCCCAAGGATGACGACGTGGAGCCCACCGACGAGGAAAAGGCGGAGGCCGTCACCCGGCATCTGTCCGGCCTCACCGCCCAAGAGAAGGCGGCGGCCTATGTGGATGTGATGGGCCAGCCCTCCCAGGAGTACGTGGACGCGGTAGTGGACCAGCAGATGGCGGGCATGACCCGCCAGTCCATCGAGGAGATGATCGTCCAGCAGTACGCGGGCGAGATGGGGGTGGACGGGGACACCGTCCGGGGCTACATCGCCGACATGAGCGACGAGGAGCTCTTTGGCCGCATGGAGGAGGGCGTGGCCCAGAGGGTGCGAGAGCAGTACGCCGCCGGGGTGGAGGCCCGCCTGGGGGCGCTGTCCGCCGACCAGCTGGCGGCTATGCTGGACGCCGTGCTGGAGCAGGGCGCTGTCTCTGAGGAGGAGGCCCCGGCCCAGCCGGAGCCCACCCTGCCCGCCGGGATGGACCCCTCCATGGCCGCCGGTATGGGCGGAGGGATGGCGGGCATGGGCGGAAACCCCGCCATGGCCGCCCCCAGCCCCCTCACCCCCGAGCAGTTCGTCTACCTTTACGACAACTATATGCCCCCCACAAGGTCCTCCTCCACCTATGAGGACAACCTGGACCTGCTGGGCTATGTGCGGCTGGACTCCCCCTCCTCCATCAGCATTTACGCCACCACCTTTGCTCAGAAGGACGAGATCGCCGACCTGATTCAAGACTACAACGACGGCGTGGCCAATGAGGAGGACGAGATCACCTATACCGACTACGTGGCCCTGCTCATGAGCTCCATCACCGGCATCATCAGCGGTATCAGCTACCTGCTCATCGCCTTTGTGTCCATCTCCCTGGTGGTGTCTTCCATCATGATCGGCATCATCACCAACATCTCCGTGCTGGAGCGCACCAAGGAGATCGGCATTCTCCGGGCCGTGGGCGCGTCTAAGCGGGACGTGTCCCGGGTGTTCAACGCCGAAACCCTTATCGTGGGCCTGGCGGCGGGTGTGCTGGGCATTCTGGTCAGCGTGCTGGCCACCTTCCCCATCAACACGGTCATCCACAACCTGACGGGGCTCAATGACCTCACCGCCGTGCTGCCCGCCGGGGCGGGAGCCATTCTGGTGGCCATCAGCGTGGTGCTCACCGTGTTCGCCGGACTGGTACCCTCCCGAAGCGCGGCCAAGAAGGACCCGGTGGAGGCGCTGCGCAGTGAGTGAAGTGGTCACTCGCTTTGCAAGGCCCGCCGGGGCATTGGGAGGGTTCCACCCTCCGGGGGGTTACTTTCTCTCACGCAAGAGAAAGTAACCAAAGAGAGCGCATAGGGGGAGAACCCCCTATGTACCCCCCTTTTACGGGAGAGGCCTATACGAGGCTTTGGGTGAAATCGTTCCGGCGCCAGCGGCTTTCGACGCAGGTGCTTTCAGTTGTGCTGCCGCCGGTGTTTAGGCGCTGAACGTTGGTGCGCCGTACAGACTGCGCCTCAGTGGCGGACCGTTCGGCTCGGGGTGCGCCGACGATTACGCACCGAACCGTGTGCGGCACCCGGCAGAGGCGCTGAAAGGAAAGCCACCAGTTTCTCGTTCCATTGCCCAGGCAGGCCCGATTTGGGCCGGAAATCGAAGTGGCACTCATTCGTCACCCGCACTAGCCGTTTCAATTGCCGACTGTCTACCGATAGCCCCCGTAAAAGGGGGTCCTTAGGGGGAGACCCGCCTGAGGACGCGAAGCGTCCGACAGGGCGGGTTTCCCCCTAAGTGTTCTCTTTGGGCACTTTCTCTCACAGGAGAGAAAGTGCCGTCCCCGGCAGGGGACCCTGCCAAAGAGAGGGCGCAGGGGGACACTTCCCCTTGCATTTCCTCCCCATTGTGATATAATCTCAGGGATATTTCCCGAGATTGGAGAATTTCTCATGGATTACTTTCACCTGTCCGCCGGACAGGATACAATGGAGCACATCAGCGCCCTGGGGCTGGCCCACCTGGGCGACGGGGTGTACGAGCTGATGGTGCGCTCCTGGCTGTGCCTCCGCGGCAGGGCCACCAACGCGGGCCTGCACAAGGCCGCAGTGAAATACGTGGCCGCTCCCGCCCAGGCCAGGCTGGTCCACACCATCCTGCCTCTGCTCACCGAGGAGGAACAGGGGGTCTACCGCCGGGGGCGCAACAGCCACACCGCCGCCGTCCCCAAGGGGGCCAGCGTGGGGGAGTACCACGCCGCCACCGCCCTGGAGTCCCTGTTCGGCTGGCTGTACCTGCAAGGAAAGACGGACCGGCTCAATGAGCTGTTCGACGCCATGATGGAGGAGGCCGACAATGCCTTTTGACGCAATCTTTATGACCGCTCTGGCCGGGGAGCTGAGGGACAAACTAGTGGGCGGCAAGGTGGATAAGCTCTACCAGCCTGCCCGGGACGAGGCGGTGCTCCACATGCGGGCGGGGCGGGACAACGTGCGCCTGCTGCTCTCCGCCAACCCCGCCCACCCCAGGGCCCAGCTGACAAAAGTCCCCCGGGAGAACCCGGAGACCCCGCCCATGTTCTGCATGCTGCTGCGCAAGCATTTTACCGGGGCCCGGCTGCTGGAGCTGACCCAGCCCTCCATGGAACGGCTGCTGGACTTCCGCTTCGAGACCCTGGACGAGCTGGGGGACCGGGTGGAACGCCGCCTGGTGCTGGAGTGCATCGGCCGGAAGTCCAACCTCATCATGCTGGACGGCGCGGGGCGGATCACAGACTGCATGCGCCGGGCGGACGGGGACCTGTCCGCCAAACGGCCCGTCATGCCGGGGCTGTACTATCAGCTTCCCGAGCCCACCGGGCGGCTGGACCCCGCCGCCATGGCCCCAGAGGAGCTGGAGGCCCATATCCTGGCCAACGCCCGGTCGGGCGACGGTCAGGACAAGTGGCTGCTGGACTCCTTCAACGGCCTGTCCCCCCTCATTGCCCGGGAATTGGTATTCCAGGGCGGGGGAACCCGGGAGGGGCTGGCGGAGCGGTTTCGCCTGCTCATGGACCGGGTGCGGGCCGGGGACTACACCCCCACCGTTTTGGTCCGGGAGGGAAAGCCCATCGACTTCACCTTTATGCCTGTGCTCCAATACGGCCCTAAGGTGGAATTGAAGCGTTATTCCACCTTCTCCGCCCTGCTGGACGACTTTTACGAGCAGAAGGAGGCCCAGGAACGGGTCAAGCAGCGGGGCCAGGATTTCATCCGCTCCGTCACCCAGGCCCGGAACCGCACGGCCAAGAAAATTGCCAACCAGGAGGGCGACCTGGCCAAAACCGCCGACCGGGAACATCTGCGCCAGTTCGGTGACATCATCACCACCAACTTTTACCAGATGAGCCGGGGCCAGACCGTCCTGCGGGCCCAGAACTATTACGATCCGAACGGCAAGGACGTGGACATCCCCCTGGACCCGCTCCTCACTCCCCAGCAAAACGCCGCCAAATACTACAAGGACTACAAAAAGGCCCAGAAGGCGGAGGAAATGCTGACCATTCAGCTGGAGAAAAACCGGGTGGAGCTGGACTACCTGGACAGCGTGCTCCAGATGATCACCCTGTCCGAGGGGGACCGGGACCTCCAGGAGATCCGCCAGGAGCTGATGGACAACGGCTACCTGAAGCAGCACAAAAAGAAAATGACCGCCAAGGGCCGGGTGAAGATCGTCCACGCCAAGCCCATGGAATTCAAATCCAGCGCGGGGCTGACCATCCTGGTGGGCAAAAACAATAGCCAGAACGATCGGCTGACCCTGAAGGACGCGGACAAGCGGGATCTGTGGCTCCACGCCCAAAAGCTCCACGGCTCCCACGTGATCCTCAAAACCGGCGGGGTTGAGCCGGACCAGCGCTCCCTCACCGAGGCGGCCGCGCTGGCGGCCTGGTTCTCCCAGGGACGGGAGTCGGGTCAGGTGCCGGTGGACTACACCCCCGTCAAGGTTGTAAAAAAGCCCGCCGGAGCCAAGCCGGGCTATGTGGTCTACAACACCTACCGCACGGTGTACGTCACCCCCAGCGAGGAGCTGGTGCGCTCCCTGCGGGGCGGAAAAAAGAATGGAGAGGTACGCCATGACCCGTGAGGAATTGTATCAGAGCGCAGTGGAATTCATCGCCCAGCGCATTGACTCCCCGGCCCAGGCCTGGCCCCGGTTTGGGAAGGACATCGCCCTGGTGGAGGAGGACGGTCCCGCCGGGTCCCTTCTGTTTGCCTGCCGCACGGACGCGTCCATGTCCAATCCACTGGGGATCGTCCACGGCGGCGTCACCGCCTCCCTGGTGGACACCTGCATGGGGATCACCTGTTCCGCCCAATGTGAAAGGGCGGCCACCCCCACTGTCAGCATGACGGTGAATTACGCCCGGCCTGTCCCTCTGGACGCAGAGATCCGGGTTCGCGCCCGCACAGTCCGGGTGGGGGCCTCCTCGGGGCAGATGAGCGCGGAGGTATTCCTGGCTGACCGCCCTGACGAGATACTGGCGACAGCCAGCGGAATATACGCCGTCAGGCGCTGAATTGACTCCCCGCGAAGCCAGAGGACGGCTTTGCGGGGAGTTTTTCAACCTGGAGTGGAATTTTTCTCGAAGGATGAGTTATTGTTTTTGCCGGGAGCGGGCGGTACAATAATGCCAGGATCGGCGCCGGTCACTTCAGACAAGGAGATTCATCACCATGGAACTCAAATTGGGCGAAAAAATCAAGTCCCTGCGGAAAGAAAAGAATATCTCCCAGGAGGTGCTGGCTCAATATCTGGGCGTCACCTTCCAGGCGGTAAGCAAATGGGAAAACGGCGCGGCCCTGCCGGATTTGACCCTGATCCCTGCCATTGCCCTGTTTTTCGGCGTATCTGCCGACCAGCTCTTCGATATCAACCTGATGGAGGTGGAAAGGCAGGTCCTGCTCATTCGGGACGAGGCGGTGGACTGCCGGGACAGCAATCCCGCACGGTGTGAACAGCTCCTGCGGGAGGGGCTGAAGAAGTTCCCGGGCAATGATATCCTGCTCAACAACCTGCTCTATGTCATGCGCGCCCCGGAGCGGCGAGAAGAGACGGTCACCCTGTGCAAGTCCCTCATAGAGGGGACTAAGGACGAGTCGGTGAAGCAAGACGCCTGCCGCATTTTGGCGGAGACCTACAAGGACATGGGGGAATATGAGCTGGCAAAAGCGGCTTTAGAGCAGATCCCGGAGGTCTATTTTACAAAACTCCAGTTCCAGGCCCTTTTGCTGGAGGGAGAGGATAGCTTCAAGCCCGCCTGCGAGCAAAAGGAATTGGCGGCGGAAATGCTGGTGGATATGCTCCAGCGGCTGGCCAACTACTACGAGTGGAGGGGAGAGCCGGACAAGGCGGAGGGCCAGCTGGCGGTGTGCGCAAAGGTCATCAAGGCCCTTGCGGAGGATGTGCCCCCGGAGGCGGGAGCGCAAACCTTCTATGAGCGCTACGGCAAAGGCGTGCTGGAGCGGATCAGCACCTGGAAGGAGACTGGCCATACGCCCCGCCCCAGCCTCTGGCAGTAGCGGGCGGAGCAGCGTTTTCCCTGTAACGAGCCATAAAAAAGGATGCTTTGGCTGTGCCAAAGCATCCTTTTTCAGCATCCGCGTTCAGTTTTGCAGCAGCATCCCGCTGCAGGGGGCCACCGTCACCCAGTTCCCCTGAGAAATCAGGGGCCTGTGCTGGTCGGCGTTGACCCCGTCCGCCCGGATGGTCCACCGCCCGGAGGGCAGCTGGATGGCGTAATCATGCCCGGTGGCGTTGTAGATCACAAACAGCCGCTGCCCCCGGGGGCCGCCCTCCTCCACCTGGAAGGACACCACGCCCTCCCGGTATACGTTGGGCTCCACAATGCGCTTGCCCGCCTCCGGGCTCTTGTCGCACAGCCCGGGCAGGGACTTGCGCAGGCGGATCAGCTGGCGGTAGTAGTCGGTCAGCTCCCCAAAGGTCCAGGCCCGGTGCCAATCCAGCCGGTTCACCTCCGGCGGAGACTTGTAGCTGTTGTGGTCCCCCAGCTTGGTGCGGGCGAACTCCTCCCCCGCCTGGAAGAACAGGTTCCCCTGGCAGGTAAAATAGATAAAGGCGGCCAGCCTGTTCTGGGCCAGCAGATCCGCCCGGGAATCCCGATAGGAGACGGTCCCCCCGGGGCTGGGAGAACACAGGGCCAGCTTATCCCACAGAGTGTAGTTGTCGTGAGCGGACACGTAGTTGATGATCTGGGAGCAGGCCCGGGGTTTGAAGTCCCCCACGCCCCCCATCCAGCCAGCCGCGGCGCACAGGATGGTCTCTCCCAGCCCCACGCTGCCGTTGACAAAGCCGGGCTGCTCCCCGTGGAAGCAGTCGCCCTTGATGGCGTCCCGGGTGGTGTCGCAGAACATCCCGATCCGGGGGTCCAGCTGGGGGGCGTTTCCCTTCATGGCCGGGGCGGTGCCCGGCTCCATGGGGGAGTCCGCCGCCCGCCAGGGCTCGCCGTAGATCAGCTTCTCCCCCGCCCCGAACGCCGCGTCCAGCGCCCGCTGGATGCGGTTCATCAGCTCCACCGTCAGCAGGCCCATCAGGTCGAAGCGGAAGCCGTCGATGTGGTACTCCCGCGCCCAGTACAGAACGGAGTGGAGGATGTAGTTGTCCACCATGGCCCGGCCCGCCGCGATGTCGTTGCCGCACCCCGAGCCGTTGGACAGGGACCCGTCCTCCCAGTGCCGGTAATAGTACCCCGGCGCCGTCCGCTCCAGCCAGGAGTCGGCGGAGTAGGTGTGGTTATACACCACGTCCATCACCACCCGCAGGCCGTTTTTATGGAGGGCCTGGACCATCTCCTTGCACTCCCGGATGCGGACCGCACCGTCCGCCGGGTCGGTGGAATAGCTGCCCTCGGGCACGTTGTAGTTCATGGGGTCGTAGCCCCAGTTGAACTGGCTGTGGTCCCCATCCTCGTCCACCGAGCCGAAGTCGTAGATGGGCAGAAGCTGGACATGGGTTACCCCCAGCCCCCGCAGGTGCTCCATGCACAGGGGCCGGCGGCCCTTCTCATTCCGCCAGGAAAAGGCCTTGAACCTGCCCCGGTACTCCTCGGGGACCCCGCTGTCCGGGTCGTGGGAGAAGTCCTTTACGTGAAGCTCATAGATGATGTTCTCCGGGGGCAGCGGGGGCGCCGCGTCCAGGTCGAAGCCCTCCGGGTCGGTGCGGGACAGGTCCACCGCCATGCTCCGCCTGCCGTTCCGGCCGCAGGCTGCGGCGTAAGGGTCGGCGGTGAGGGCGGTATTCCCCTCCACCGTCACCTCATAGTCATAGTAGACCCCGTGGAGATCCCCCTCTATGACGCACGTCCACACCCCCCGGTCCTCCGGCTCCAACCGCCGGTGGCCGAACCAGGGCCCGGTGGTGTCGTGTTGGTATAAAAACAGCTCTACGCCGGAGGCCTCCGGGCTCCACAGCTTGAACACCGTTCGGGTCGGAGTACATGTGGCCCCCAGGTCGCAGCCGTCATAGGCGTATTGCAGGTCAAACTCCTTGTCGTATTTCAGCTTTTTGTCGTTGTCCACACAGATTCCCCACTGTTGTAATTGGATTGGCTGAAACGCAGCGGCATTACATTCCAGCCTACATACTATATGTGTTTTCCTATTGAATGTCAACTAAAAATGTTCAGTTTCCCATATATTTCTCATAATCGTCACAAATTCCCGGTTTGGCTTGCCAAACCGGGAATTTGCGTTTTCAATTATTCACTTTTTCTGAAAAATAGTCCTTGACGAAGCCAGACACGGTGGTCCAGTACAGCTCCGGATCCGAGCCCACCGAGGCGGCGTGATCCGCGCCGGGCATCCACAGGAAGCGCTTGGGGCATCGGGCGGCCTGGTACAGCTTGCCCATCATGGAGGCGGGCACGAAATCGTCGTCCACACCGTGGATAAACAGCGTAGGGGTCCTGGAGCGGGCCACCGCCTGAATGGGGGCGGCGTCCCGCAGGTCGTAGCCCGCCCGCCGCAGGGCAGTCTTGCGCAGGGCGGAAAACAGCAGTCCCCCGGGCAGGGGCACACCGCCGGACATCTTCCGCCAGCGGCCCAGGAGATAGCGCATCTCCGCCTCAATGGAAGTGTAGGAGCAGTCGGACACCACCCCCCGCACCTGGCGGGGCATGGCCCCTCCGGCGGCCATGAGTACGCTGGCCGCCCCCATGGACACCCCGTGGAGGAGAATTTCCGCCTCCGGGTCCTTCCGGGCGATGTAGGTGGCCCAACCCACCACGTCCAGCCGCTCGTCATAGCCCCAGCCCACGTAGCCGCCTTCGCTGCTGCCGTGGCCCCGCTGGTCGGGCATGAGCACATTCCAGCCCCGGTCATTGTACCACCGGGCGATGGCCCCCATGGACTCGTAGGTGTCCCGATAGCCGTGGAGGCAGACGGCCCAGCGGCGGCTCTTCGGTGCGCCGGGCGCCACCGCCGCCCATAGGGCCAGCCCGTCGGCGGACCGAATGACGGCCTCCCGGAAGCCCACCCGGCTCCGGGCCCAGGCCCGACCCTGGGCCTGGTAATCGTTGACCTCCGGCTCGTCCAGCTCCCGGACCAGGGGGATCATGCACTGATTATAGAGATAACTGCCCAGGGCAGTCCAGCCCCCAGCGGCGCCTGCGCCCGCCGCGGCCAGCCCCAGCAGTCCATAGGTGGTCTTCTTCTCCATGGCTGCCTCCCCAACTCATTTTTTCCATCATACTCCCGCCGTGGCCGCCCGTCAACGGGCAAAGTGCAAAACCTTTGCAAATCCAGGGCTGGGCAAAACCCGGCGTGCAACACCTCAATGCTATGCTGTCCATTTTTCAGGGACCTTTTCCAAAATCGGCGAAAAAAATCTTCTTCCTCGCCCTTGACTTATGGGAACAGACGTGGTATCGTAAAGGTCGAAATGAAACAAAAGTTTCAATTATAAAAAGGAGGTTCGACGGATGGAGCGGAACTTTCACCGTGGGGCGGGGCCGCCGCCCAGGTATAAAACCACAGCTTGCCAAATTGGGGCTCCCAGGAAAGCGCTCCTCAGCTTTCGTGGAGAAAGAAGGAGCAAGGGAGCATAACGAAAGTCTCCCACCCAAAGGGTGAGAGACTTAAGCGGAGCGGACTTTGCTCCAACGTGGTGGAGGAGGATGGATTCGAACCATCGAAGGCAAAGCCAGCAGATTTACAGTCTGTCCCCTTTGGCCACTTGGGTACTCCTCCGTATGCAGTTGAGCGGAAGAAGGTGGAGCTGGTGGACGGATTCGAACCCCCGACCTGCTGATTACAAATCAGCTGCTCTACCAGCTGAGCTACACCAGCGCAGCAGCTTCCGCGTTCACAACGATGGTTATTATAACAGTGGGAGGTTGGTTTGTCAACATCTTTTTCAAAAAAGAATGAAAAAAATGAGAGGATGGAAAAAGACGGCAGAAGGAAGTTTTCAGGCGGCTCCGGCGGAGCGGTGCCATCTGTGCCGGGGGGAGCTCTACCCCGGCGACCCATACTTTGAGCTGGAGGGACAGGTGGTGTGCGAGTATTGCCTGGGGCGGTACGCCCGGGGCTATTTCGCCGCCCAGCTGCGCCGGGCGGGGCGGGGCGCGCCCGAGGACCGCCCCGACACAGTTTGAGAAAAGGAGCACGAAAGACGGCATATGACCTTATACGAACTATCTCTGGAATACACGCAGACTGCGGCGGACCTGCGCCGGCGCATTGCTGAACTGGAACAGGCGGGCAGGGAGTCTGCGGACGAGGAGCGGCGGCGCCAGCTGGAGGGGCGGGCCCGTCCCCTGCGCTCCATGTACCGGGACGTGCGGGCGGTGGCCCGCCATTTGGAACACTATTACGAAAAGCACACCCCCCGGCAGGCCGGGGCCGGCATATCCCCGCGGCGCAAAAGGAGGACTTGACCAATGCAGACCGTTTCTTATGACAACACTTTCGGCATGGTGGATCTGGCGGTGTACACCGAGCTGATGGCCCAGGACAACAAGGAGCAGATGAACCGCCTTAAGCGCAACCTGACCCACGCCCTGCGCCAGGACATCACCCAGCGCCAGCGGGAGTACATGATGCTCTACTACGGCAAGGGCATGAGCATGGAGGCCATCGCCCAGCAGTGCGGGGTGAACAAGTCCACCGTGTCCCGGACCCTGAAGCGGGGGCGGCAACGCCTGTACCGCTGCCTGCGCTACGGCGCGGCCAACCTGCTGGAGCAGGCGAATAGTTAAATATATTAAGGGTTGAAAACTGCCCCCGGCTGTGGTATGATTCCTTGAACGGCCTCAAGCAGGCCAACTAAAATAACCGAGGTCATATCATGAAATATCAAGGGGTATTTTTCGACTTTGACTACACCCTGGGAGACTCCACCCCGGCGATCGCCGAGGGCTACCGCCTGGGCTTCGCCGCCCTGGGGCTGGACCCACCCACGGTGGACCAAGTCCGGCCCACCATCGGCCTGACCCTGGCGGACGGGTACTCCCTTATCACCGGCGACCACGACCCGGAGCGGCAGGAGACCTTTTTCCGCACCTTCCAGGAGACGGTAGGGGTGAAGGCCCAGGGGGCCGGCCGGACGCTGATGATCGAAGGCACCACTCTCTTCCCCGGCGCGGCGGATTTGCTGGAGGCGCTGAAAAACGCGGGCGTACGCACCGCCATCGTGTCCACCAAGCCCGGGGACACCATCCGGCGCATTTTTGAGCATCAGGACCGGCTGGACCTGCTGGACTTGGTGGTCGGCGGGGATGAGGTGCAGCACTCCAAGCCAAACCCGGAGGGGCTGCGGATGGCGCTGGAAAAGCTGAGCCTCCCGGCGGAGGACGTGCTTTTCTGCGGCGACACGGTCATCGACGCCGCCACCGCCCAGGCGGGGCGCTGCCAGTTCTGCGCGGTGCTCAACGGCACCACAAAGGCCCCGGCCTTTGAGCGGTTCCCGTGCGTACATATCGCCCAGGACCTGGCCGAATTGAAAACCTGGCTGGATGTATGAAGAACGCCCCCCGGCGGGAACCGGGGGGCGTTCCTTTTTCAGGCGGCGGGGGAAGGCTCTGCCGAAGGAGCGTCCAGCAGCTCGGACGCCGCCTGGGCGCTGAAGGTCACGGTGATAGCGTACACGTGCTCATAGCCGTGCTTGGCCAGCTCCCGGGGCATGTCGAAGTAGTCCACGCTGTAGGTGCTGAACTCCCCCTGAGAGGTGCCGATCTGAAGCGCCAAGGGGATCTCCCTGTCCAGCTCAATGGGCGTCGGGCCGGTCAGAGCCGAGGTGGCAAAGGTAATGCCGGAGATATCCCCCGCCTCCATGGTGAACTCCCGGGAATAGATGCCGCTGCCGTCGCTGTACGCCATCCGGACCCCCTCGGCCATTTTGCCGAAGGTCAGGGCGACCCGTCCCGCCCCATTGGCGGCCTCCACCGCGCCGTGGACCACGCAGTTCCAGTCGTTGCCCGCCAGCTCATAGGCCCGGAGCCGGACGGACTTGGCCCCCTCCACCTGATAGTCAAAGATGCGCTGGGCGTCAGTCCCCACGTCCAGCAGCTCCAGCAGGGCGGTCTCCTCCTGGCTGAGCTGGGCGGGCTGGATGGCCATGTCCCCATCCTTGTCCTTGCTTTTGTCCTCATTCATGCCGCATCCGGCCAGGGACAGGGCCAGCGCCGCCGCCAGAAACAGGGCGGCATATCGTTTTGTCCGCATAGGGCGCACCTCCGTAAAGTCATGTCGGAATCTGAGGTATTTTGTCTATATATCCCATCATAGCACAAAAGCGGCGGCGTGTCTATGAATTGATTTTTAAGATTGAGGGGCGGAGGGATTTCCCTCCGCCCCTTGGCGCTTATTCCGCGTAATAGTTGATGAGGCACCCGGCCAGGATGATGTCCCGCTCTTCCCTGGTCAGGCCGGGCAGAGACAGGGTGACGATCCGAGCGGTGGGGCCGTCTTCCTCGGCTTGAATAACGGTGGCCTGAACGGTCTCCCCGTCCCCCTCCAGCAGGGTTCGGATGCCGGGGATGTAGACCCGGTCGCCGGGCTGGAGGTTCAGCGCCTGGAGGCCATCCGCCGTGAAGGGCAGCATCCCCCAGTTCACCACGTTGGAGCGGTAACGCTTGGTGGCGTACTCTCCCGCGATGTTGGCGCAGCCCCCCAGCACCCGCTGGCAGGAGGCAGCCTGCTCCCGGGCAGAGCCGTCGCCGGGCTTCAGGGCCACCACCAGGGAGCCCAGGCCGGTCTTGGCGGGGTCATAGCCGTTCAGGGCTTCCTTGACCTGGGGGGCGTTGGGATTCTCCCGGCGCAGCTTCTCCACCGCCTGGACCGCCTTGGCCCGGGGGACGTACTGTGGATCCTTCCGGGACAGGGCGAACTCGGACAGCCGCAGGGGGTTGGAGCGGTAGGAGGAGGTCTCTCCGGAGGGGATCAGCTCGTCGGTGGTGGTCACCGGGTCGTAGATGGCGGCGCACACCGTCAGAAGCAGATTCTCGGACAGGGGGATCTGCTCCGGCCAGTCGGCGATGTTGGGGCCGAATACCAGCTCTGTCTCGGGCTGGGGCTTCCCAACGCCGAAGTAGACCCGGGCCTTGTAGGCGGAATCGTCGTAATTCCACTGCTCGTCCGCCCGGTCGGCGGGCACGTCGGGCAGCTCGTCCGCCCCGGTGAGCACGCCCCCCATCCGGGCGGTGGCGGCGATGGACCGGGCGTCCATGAGGGCCACATAGGAGATCTGGCCGTCGACTGGCTTGGAGCCCTCCCGGTTGGGGAAATTGCGGGTGGAGTGGCGGATGGAGAAGGCCCCGTTGGCGGGCACGTCCCCCGCCCCGAAGCAGGGCCCGCAGAAACAGGAGCGGATGGAGGCCCCCGCCGCCATGAGCTGGGCGATACAGCCGTTTTTGGTCAGCTCCAGGTTGATGGGCATGGAGCCGGGGTAGCAGGACAGCCAAAAGGCCCCGGAGCCGGTGGAGCAGCCCTTCAGGATTTCTGCCGCCCGCTTCAAATTCTGGTAGGTGCCGCCGGAGCATCCGGCGATGACCCCCTGATCCACCTGGAATTGGCCGTCCACGATTTTCTTCACCAGGGAGGGGGCGTTCCTCACCCCCAGCTGCTGGGCCGCGTCCACGTCCACCTGGTGGAGCAGGTCGGCCATATTGGCCTTAAACTCCTTGATGGTGTAGGCGTTGGAGGGGTGGAAGGGCAGGGCGATCATGGGCTCCACCTTGTCCAGCTCCACCGTCACCACGCCGTCGTAATAGGCTCCTTCTGCGGGGGCCATCTCTTGATAGCTGTCCCCGCGGCCCAGCAGGGTGAGGGCGGTTTTGGTCTGCTCGTCGGTCTGCCACACGGAGGACAGGCAGGTGGTCTCGGTGGTCATCACGTCGATGCCCGCCCGGTAGTCCATGGACAGGGAGGCCACTCCAGGGCCGAAGAACTCCATGACGGCGTTCTTCACCGCGCCGTTTTTGAAGGTGGCCCCCACCAGGGCCAGGGCCACGTCCTGGGGCCCCACCCCGGGCCGGGGCGCCCCGGTGAGGTAGACGGCCACCACCTTGGGATAGGCGATGTCATAGGTTTTTTTCAGCAGCTGCCGGGCCAGCTCCGGGCCGCCCTCGCCGATGGCCATGCAGCCGTAGGCCCCGTAGCGAGTGTGGGAGTCGGAACCAAGAAGCATTTTGCCAGGGGCGGCGTACCGCTCCCGCATGTAGGAGTGGATGACGGCCTGGTGGGCGGGGACGAACTCGCCGCCGTACTTTTTGGCGGCGGACAGGCCGAAGACGTGGTCGTCCTCGTTGATGGTGCCCCCCACGGCGCACAGGGAGTTGTGGCAGTTGGTGAGCACATAGGGCAGGGGGAACTCCTGCATGCCGGAGGCCCGGGCGGTCTGGATGATGCCCACATAGGTGATGTCGTGGGACGCCATGGCGTCGAAGCGGATGGACAGCCTGCCGGGGTCGTTGGAGGTATTGTGGGACATGAGGATGGCGTGGGTCATGGCGCCCTCCCGGCCCTGGGGGCCTTCGGCGGGGACAAAGCTGCCGTTTTGCCAGCGGACTGGGGCGTTTTGTATGGTAATCATAGTAAATTCCTCCCAATGGGCAATTTGCGGTACTTGTTCCAGCATAGCAAATTGAGGCGAAAAAAGCAAGGCGGGCGGGGGATTTTGTGGCGGGCAAACTGCACAAGAAAATCCGTCCGGAACAGCCCTTCTCCTCTATCTTCTCCACCGCCCGTCACGCTGGGAAACCCTTGACGGACGGGGCAATTCATAGTAAAATGATGGGCGTTGAAGGGAATATCCCAGATCCACAAAAGAAAGGACTGTTATCATGAGCTTCCATCTTGACCCGGCAATCGTGCCGGTGGGCTGCTTTGACGGCAACATCGACCTGTTTGAGAGCCAGTATGCCGTCCCAAACGGCGTGAGCTATAACTCCTATGTGATTTTAGACGAAAAAATCGCGGTGCTGGATACAGTGGACCCCCGGAAGACGGCCCAGTGGCTGGACAACCTGGAACGTGCCCTGGAGGGCCGGGCCCCGGACTACCTGGTGGTCCACCACGTGGAGCCCGACCACTCCGGCAGCGTGGCCGCACTGGCGGAGAAATTCCCCCAGATGGTGCTGGTGGGCAACGCCAAAACCTTCCCCATGCTCACCGCCTTCACCGGCCAGACCTTCGAGGGCCGGACCCTGGTGGTGAAGGAGGGGGACCGGCTGGAGCTGGGCAAACACGCCCTGACCTTCTACCTGGCCCCCATGGTCCACTGGCCCGAGGTGATGGTGTCCTACGAGGAGACCGAAAAGGCCCTGTTCTCCGCCGACGGCTTCGGACGGTTCGGGTCCGCCAACCCCGGCGAGCCCTGGGTGGACGAGGCCCGGCGGTATTTCATCAACATCGTGGGCAAGTACGGTACCAACGTCCAGGCCCTGCTGAAAAAGGCTGCCGCGCTGGATATCCGGGCCGTCTGCCCCCTCCACGGGCCGGTGCTCAGCGGCGAGGCCCTGACTTTGGCCCTGGAGAAGTACGACCTGTGGAGCCGGTACGTCCCCGAGGAGCGGGGGGTGCTGGTGGCCTACGCCTCCATCCACGGCAACACCGCCAAAGCGGCGCTGGAGCTGGCGGACATGCTCCGGGCCCAGGGGCTGACGGTGGACGCCATGGACCTGGCCCGGCAGGACTGGGCGGAGGCGGTGGCCGGGGCCTTCCGCTTCAGCGGCCTGGTGCTGGCGGCGTCCAGCTACGACGCCGGGGTATTTCCCCCCATGGCCCAGCTGCTGGCCCGGCTCAAGTCCAAGGGCTTCAAGGACCGGGCCGTGGGCCTGATGGAAAACGGCACCTGGGGGCCCACCGCCCTGCGCACCATGCTGGCCGAGCTGGAGGGAATGAAGGGGCTGAACATCCTGGAGCCCAAGATTACCATCCGCTCCGCCGCCACCGGCGCGGACCGGGAGAAGATGGGAGAACTGGCCCAGGCCATGGCGGCGGCCATCTGAGCAAACACGGGCGGCGGCAAAGGCCGCCGCCCGTGTCCGTGTTCAGGGGGCCACTTGACGACGGAATATTTTTTTGATAAACTGGACAAACCCTGTGGGTAAAAAGGGAAAAAAGCGGAACGCTTTTGGAGGTCATGCCATGCACGGCAACACCCTGTACATCGTGGTCCCCTGCTACAACGAGGAGGAGGTCCTCCCCGAGACCGCCCGGCGGCTGGGGGACAAGCTGAAAAGCCTCATGAACGCCGGGAAGATCAGCCCCCAGAGCCGGGTGCTGTTTGTCAACGACGGCTCCAAGGACAAGACCTGGGGGGTCATCACCCGGCTCCACGGGGAAAACCCCCTTCTGTGCGGGGTGGACCTGTCACGGAACCGGGGCCACCAGAACGCCCTGCTGGCGGGGCTCATGACCGCCAAGGATAGGGCCGACATGGTGATCTCCATGGACGCCGACCTCCAGGACGACGTAGACGCAGCCGACGCCATGGTGGACAAGTACCTGGCGGGGGCGGACATCGTCTACGGCGTGCGCTCCTCCCGGAAGACGGACACCTTTTTCAAGCGCACCACCGCCGAGGCCTTTTACCGCATGATGGACCTGCTGGGGGCGGAGACGGTGTTCAACCACGCCGACTACCGGCTTATGTCCAAGCGGGCGCTGGAGGGGCTGGCCCAGTTCAAGGAGGTCAATCTGTTCCTCCGGGGCATTGTGCCTATGATCGGCTACCCCACCGACACGGTGGAGTACGAGCGGGGGGAGCGGTTCGCCGGCGAGAGCAAATATCCCCTGAAGAAAATGCTGTCTTTCGCCCTGGAGGGGGTCACCTCCCTGTCGGTGAAGCCCCTGCGGATGATCACCGGGCTGGGATTCCTGGTGTTCCTCGTCTCCCTCGTCATGATCGTCTACAACGTGGTCCGCTGGGCCACCGGCAACACCGTGGCGGGCTGGGCCAGCTTGGCCTGCTCCGTGTGGTTTATCGGAGGGCTGATCCTGCTGTCCCTGGGGGTCATCGGAGAGTATCTGGGCAAGCTGTATCTGGAGAGCAAGGGCAGGCCCCGGTTCATCATCCGGCAGGTGCTGGACGGCGAGGACAGGGAGACAGAGGAATAAAATCGCGAGAAATTTTTGACAAAGTATTAAACCTTTCTAAATAATGGATGAATCCCCTTGCATTTTTCCTTCGGCCGTCATAAAATATCACCAGTGGAAATGAAGCGGCGGGCCAATCGCCGCCGCTGGGCGGCCCACACATTTGAATCGGGAGGTAAACCTACCATGAGCATTGATTTTGAAAGCCTGAAGGACAAAGCTGTGGTCCTCGCCCAGTCCGGCGTGACCAAGGCCAAGGAGCTCACCGAGACCGGCATCGCCAAGGCCAAGGAACTGGCCGACACCGGCGCCACCCGCGCCAAGGAGCTCACCGAGATCGGCAAGCTGAAGGTGAACAACTCCGCCGAGCAGGAGGCCATCCGCAAGGCCTACTCCGAGCTGGGCAAGCTGTACTACGCCGAGCGGGGCTCCGCCCCCGAGGCGGCCTACGCCGATGCCTGCCAACGCATCTCCGACGCCATGGCCCGCATCTCTTACAACAACGAGCGCATCGCCGACATCAAGGCCGCCGGTCAGTTTACCGATGCCGAGGTGGACTCTGTGGAGGCCGATGTGATCTCCCAGGAAGAGTCCTGCTGCGAGACCAAGGAGGAAGGTCCCTGCTGCTGCGAGACCAGGGAGGAAGGTCCCTGTTGCTGCAATACCCCCGCCGAGGACGAGGATAAGCCCGAGTAACAAGTGAAAAGCAGCTCCGACACACAGAAGCGGTAACGTAAGAAAGCATTAAGCGAGGGCCGGCGCAGCGTTAAGCTGCGCCGGCCCGAGACATTTAAACCGGCAAAGGCATATCTTCCGATTCTCCAGAAAAAGTTGTGTAAAAGCAGACAAGCGATGGTCAAGAAAACAGGAGCAAATCAAGGGGCTGCCCGGACAGGGCCCAGCCCAGCTTACCTGGGCTACCCACCCGTGTTCCGGGATGAGGGACGGTATGCACACGCAGCGTGAATACCGTCCCTCGTCCCGGAAACACTATGGACAGTTCGGTTTCAGGCGGCCTGGCGGAACTGGCGGTGTTGAGCAGGTTGCGCACCACCTGGCTGATTTTCAGGGCGTCCACCTGGACGTTCAGTTCCTCGCCGGGTCCGTCAAAAGACAGCGCAAGGCGATTTTCCTGGGCGGTCTGCTCACAGTAACGCACCTCATGCTCCACGATTTCACATAAATCGTATGCCCCCCGGTTCAGCTGGAGACAGCCGGATTGAAGTTGGGAGTAATCCAAAATGTCGCTGACCATCACGCTCATGCGGTTGGCCTCGCTGATGATCAGATTCAGGTTTTCCTCCCGCTGGGTATCGTCCTTCCAGTTGACGTCCCGCACCATCTCCGCATAGCCGCCGATCAGCGCCAGTGGGGAGCGCAGCTCGTGGGAGACGTTGGCGATGACTTCTTCCCGCAGAACATCCACCCGCCGGAGGGCCTGCCCCAGCTTTTCCACGGAGCAGGAGAGCTGGCCGATCTCGTCCCGTCGCTTCAGACCCGGCTTGGCCGTCAAATCGCCCGCCGCCAGCGCGTCCACTGCTTTTTTGATGGCTAGAATGGGGCTGGTGAACAGGCTTGGCCAGCACCGCCTCCACCTGGGCCTGCACCTCCGAGATGTTGGACTCGATGTAGTTGCGCTCCATGAAGTGGATCTGGAACACCCACATAAAGGCCGCCGTCACCAGCACCAGCTTGCGCAGATGGAAATCGTCATCTGCAATCAGCATACTTGGCATGGAGCAGCCCTCCTTTTGCCGGTATGATGCCATAAGGATACAGCATAGTTGTGAGGAAACTGTGAGGGGATCAAAAAAACTTGAACGATTTTCTTTCGTGGATGACAAAATGAGCCGCCTCGTCAGGGGCAGCTCATTTCGTCATCATTTTATGCGGTCAGTTCCTCGAACACAGACAGGACGTATTCCGCGATTTCGCAGTCCTGCGCTTCCGTACCGCCGCCTACTCCGATCCCTCCGGCGATCCTGCCCTTCACGAACAGGGGATATCCACCGGCCACCAGCGTGATCCGCAGGTCATTTGTCTGGATTGCCATGAGCGGGGCGCCTTCTACAGCCGCCCCTGCCACGTCCTTAGTTCTGCACTGGGTCACGGCGGCGGTGTAGGCCTTTCCCGGAACAAGGGTCACGCTCAGTGCCAGCGCCTCACCGTATCTCCGATATACCCGGGGCAGTCCGTGCTCGTCGCTGACGGCAAAGCTGATGTCAATGCCCAGCTCCCGGCTCTTTTCCCGCGCGGCAGCGCACAGCTTGTCACACAGTTCATCCGTCAAAACCATTTGGAAAACCTCCGTTCTGCAATTTACCGCTAAAGCGCATCCCTTTTTGCGGCAACCGCAGTATAACAGAGATTCCCCCTGTAACGCTTGCCCATTTCTTCGGAAAATCTGCCTATTTCTTTAGACCTATCCGCAAATTCACGATGTCCTCCCTGGGCGCCGCACCGAACATCCTCCGATAGTCCCGGATGAACTGGGACAGGCTCTCATAGCCCACCTCGGCGGAGGCTTCCGTCACATTTTTGCGCTCATCCAGCATCAATCGCCTGACCTCAGTGAGACGCAGCCGCTTCTGACACTGCAGGGGCCCATGCCAACCGCGCTCTTGAATTTCTGGTGGAACAGGGACACGCTCATGTTTCTCTGCCCCGCCAGATCCTCCACCGCAAAGGAATCACGAAAATTCTCCTTAATCCAACTGTTGGCCTTGTAGATTTCGTCTGCTTGCCGGATATTTGCGATACTCTGGATGAATTGCTTCCCGCTGGAGCCGCAGAGAACATAGTAGATGATTTCTCGAAGGATAAGCCCGCAGATAAAGTCCGATGGGACAGATTTTGTCATAGTGTCCAGAAGCCTGCCGGTTGATTCCAGCACAGCCCGATCAGCCACGGACATTTCCTGTTCTTCCATCTGATCCGACATGATCCGCTCTGTGAGATCGTTGTCCAGGCCTAAAATCGTCTGGATTGCCTGGCTGGGCAGGAACTCCACGCAAACCGCCAGAAAATCCTGCCGGGTGGAAAGGGACAGCACCGTTCCCCGCAGCGGGGTGTCGATTTGGGATATGGAATACTGCCCGGCCATGTAATCCAGTATTCCCGACGGTGTGTGCAGCCGGAGCGTCCCATCCAACACGATATAGAGATAGGGGTGTTCCGTCTGGGGCATGGGTATGTGTTCTGCTGCGAATCGGCACAGCGTTACGGCGGGAATCTTTTTGCCGCCCGCTTCCAGAAGCGCACGCACTTGATCTTGTAACTGACAGACTGTGTTCCTCATGTCGTTTCACCATGCCGTTTCCATCGTTTTTTTGATTATAACGCAAATCAAGAGATTTCTACTGCTCAATCTGTCTTTCGATGAAACGTAAACTCTATGCGCTGCTCCTGGCTGGAGCAATGGCGCTGTCCCTGTCCGCCTGCGGGACCAACGCCGCCAGTCCCTCTGGCAATGGGGCGGACAGCAGCGCCGGTGTTTCCCAGCCTCCCGCCACAGCACCGTCCACAGATCCCACGCAGGAGCGGATAAATCGGTTTATTTTCCCAATTCTCCTGCCCATTCAAAGCCCTTTTTCGCTACTATTACCGCAATTATTTCATTGATCACTGCGGCTGCGGCGATAGTACCTTGAATGATTTTTGCGCTGGCTGGGTCCGGCCCGTTCAGTACGGAAACCGCGATTCCAGTAAATACAAGGGAAACACCGGAATGCGGCAGCAGTGTCAGTCCCAGGAATTTTTTTACGGCATCCGGGGATTTTGTAAGCTTCGCTCCGAAGTACGCGCCGAAATATTTGCCCGCCGCACGCGCAAGTATATAGACTGCGGTAAACAGGCCGGCTCCGAAAACCAGGTGATAATCCAGCGGTGCGCCCAGGTTGATAATCACAATGACCATTGACACACCCAAAATTGGATTAAAGCTGGACATAATTTGTTCCAACCGCGCCTCTGATACCATGTTGGAGAATGTGGCGGAAAATGCCATACCAATCAGCATAAAATTCAATACGGGCCGTGGCATTACCACATTGTTGAAAAAGAATCCCACGCCAGAGGCTGCCAGGATTGTAAGAACCAGCAGTCCCAGAGTGGACGTTCTGCTTCTCTCTTTTTTTAGGAGCACACCCGCCAGCAGACCGACCGCGATTCCAATTACCAGGGGAAGAATCACAATGAGCGCAATCATATAAGACGGAAGATTTCCGGCAGACAGATGGCCGGTTACAACTGCAATCGTTGTGAAAAAGACGACACAGCCGACAATATCATCCAGCGCGGCCATGGGAATCAGTGTATTGGTCACTGGCCCGTCTGTTTTGAACTCCCGGACAATGGACAGTGCAGGGGCAGGGGCGGTAGCCAGGGCGATCCCGCCAAAAATAAACGCCAGATAGATGGGGATGTCAAGGAAGTAAAACACGGCGCCGAACACCAGAGATACAAGCAGAAACGTCCCCAAGGACTGGGTGAGCGTTGTGACGATGATAGACCGTCCGGAGCGCCTGAGCTTTCGCCATACCAGTTCAGTGCCAATCATCAGGCCCACCCCGCACTCCAGAATGTGAATGACAATTTGATACCATCGGGCATCCAAAATCTGTTGGCTGACGAGGGAAAACGCATGAGGTCCTAACGCCATTCCGGCAATCAGCCATCCCAAAATGGAGGGGAGCTTAAGCCTGGCTGCCAACTTGCCCGTCAGAAAAGCAATTCCAACTGTGAGACAAAGTCTGAGTAACATAAATATCATTTTTATTTGCCTGCCTTTTCAGTTTTGTTTCACAATGCCATAAAGCATCATATCAAGAATTTCAAGCAGCTTTTCCTCATGAGCTTTCATCAAAGTCTTATAATCACTGCCTTGGTCCGCCTTGCTTTGAAAATATCCATTGAACATTTCCATAAAAATTGTGAAATACTCCAATGCCATTTCTTCCGTAATTCCATCCCGCAAAGAAAGACCGGCCAAAGTATTCCGATAGTGAGTTATGCAGAAGGAGTCAAAATCTCTGCGTACTTCTTTGAGCTGAGACAATAAATGCTTGGGCGGTTGCAGGAGGGCGCGGAAAAACAAATTGGCGTGGTGCGGATGATCCGAAAAAAACCTCTGCCGCAACGCCAACAGCATCTTTGTATCCTCCGAAGTATTGTGAAAAGCGCGCTCCTGGGAACTGAGGTATTCCGTCATTTGATTGTAACAAAGCTTAACGCACTGGAGATACAGATCATCCTTGCTTTTGAAATTGTGGTACAGCAATCCCTTTGGTATCTGGCTTTCGGCGCAGATTACGTTGATGGAGGCGGCCCCATATCCCTTTTCGCCAAATTCCACAAGGGCTGCGGCCAAGATGCGCTCCTGGGTCCGTTGTGTTTTTTCCTGCTGCTTCATCATGGCCCTCCTTAAAAACTGACTGCATAGTCTATTATAATCAAAATAGACTATGCAGTCAATGAATAGAATGTTAACTTTTGCAGATGCGGCCGCAATGAAAAGATGTGATACAAGAATAGGATTTTAAGCGGCGCTTTTCTGTTCCGCCTGCTTGACAGGGGACACTCCATTTTTTGTCAACACAAGACAAACAAAGCCCGCTGAAAAAGAGCTCATTTATAAGGAGCGCTTACACCAGTTGTCCCTTTTCCATCATAATGTCCAGAATGGTGCGGTCGGTTTGGACCATGCCGGGGCTGCTCACCTTGCCCATGTTGCGGATGGCCTCCTCAGGGGTGAAGCCGCAGATACCGTCCGTCCCCTGGAGGACCACGTCGGACATGGCCAGATAAGCGCACATCATGGCGGCGTTGGTGGCGGTGGCCAGCTTCAGCGCACAGCCGATCTTGCCGCCGTCGCACACCATGCCGGTGAGGTTGCCGCTCATGTTGATGATGGCGCTGCCGATCTGCCGGTCGCCGCCCCCCATCAGCCAGACCATAGCGGCGGAGGCGGCGGTGGCCGCCGACACCCCGCAGCCGCAAGTGGCGGACAGCTTGCCAGTGAAGCATTTAATGTAGACGTTCAGGGTGTGGGAAAAGGCCAAGGCCTTCACCAGCTGCTCGTTGGAGGCGTGGACGTGACGGGCCATCTCCACCACCGGGAGGATGGCGGTGATGCCGTGGTTGCCGCTCCCGGCGCTGCTCATCACCGTATAGGGGCAGCCGCTCATACGTCCCTCGGCGCTGCTGGCCACCCGCACCATGGCCCGGCTGAACAGGTTGTCCCCCATGGTGTCCGTCCCCAGCTGCTTTTGCAGGGCGGCGGCGATGCCGATGCCCAGGGGGTGCTCCAGGCCGTAGTCCGCCAGGCGGCCGTTCATGTCCACGCCCTCCCCCATGAAGGCCAGCTCCTCTTCCGAGCACTGGTCCACCAGGGCCTTGATCTCCGCTACCGTCATGGCCGTCAGCTTCTCGTGGAGCTGGTCGCCGGAATCGGCGGCGTACTCCCTCTGCACCAGGACCTCGTTGTTGCGCATGGTGAGGATGATGTTGGAGTGGGTCCCCCGGATCTCGCTGATGCCGATGCCGGCGGTGGTGATGATCTCCGCCCGGGCATAGAGCTGGGTCTCATTGTGGTCGATCATCACGATGACGTGGCGGGCCTCCGCCAAGGCGATAGCCTTTTGCGCCACCTCATCCGTGATGTCCGCCAAAAGCTGGAGCTCCTTTTCCGGGTTGCCCATGCAGGCCCCCAGGGCGGCGGCGTACTTCAGGCCCACCCGGTCAAAGCCGGGGATGCCCACGCTCATGCCGTTTTTGTAGATGCCGGGGTTGACCTCCATTTTGATGGAGACGATTTCCCCGCCGATGGCGTGATAGGCGTCCGCCGCCGCCAGCGCTACGCAGACAGGCTCGGTACAGCCCAGGGCGGGGACCACCTCCTGCCGCAGCAGGGTGAGCAGTTCGGATTTTGTCATCATGATAGAAAACTCCTTTCTGATCTCTCTTGTGAATTGAGTAAATGGGGCTTGCGCTCCAGAGAAAACTATGGGAAAATGGTAAAAGAAATTGGTCAAAGGGGATGCCGCCATGAAAAAGAAGTCGATGGCCATCGTGAGCCTGGATGTGCGGGCGGGGCGCTCCTACGGGCAGGAGGTGCGGGCGCTGTTCGGGCGCTATGTGGATGTGGCGGTCTACCATGTGGAGGACGGCTCCGCCATGGGAGTGCTCCCCGCCGCCGACCTGTTCGCCATCTCCACCGACGCCTACGGCTCCGCCGAGGAGGTGGCCCGTCACGTGCCCATGGAGTGCCAGACCATGGCGGTGGAGACCTCCTTTCGGTGGAGCGACCTGCACAAGCTCAAGGAGATCCCCGCAGGGGAAAAGGTGCTGTTTGTCAACATGACCCAGGCCATGGCCCGGGAGGCCGTCACCCAGCTCAACCAGTTCGGCATCAACCATCTGCGCCTGATCCCCTTCTACCCTGGGGCGGCGCTGGAGGAGGATGTCAAAATCGCGGTAACCCCGGACGAGACGCGCTTCGTGCCCCCTGGGATAGAGACCGTCATCGACCTGGGCCAGCGGGCCTGCACCTCCGGCATGATGATCGAGATCGCCCTGCGTCTGGGCCTGGAATTTCTGCTGGAAACCCAGCCTTTTCAGGACTACTTCCGGGGCATTGCCGCCAATAACTACAGCTTTGACCAGATGTTCGCCCGCTCCATCCGCCTGGAAAGCCAATTTCACATTCTAATGGAGATTTTAACAGAGGGCGTGATCGGGGTCAACGAGCGGGGCGAGATTTTCGCGTGCAGCCAGCGGGCCCAGGACATCACCCGGGTCACCGCCTCCATGGTGCTGGGCAAGCGGGGGGAGCAGGTATTCCCTTACATCGGCTTTGACCAGTGCCTGCGGGAGCGCAGGCGGGTGGAGGCCCGGGTGGAGAAGCTCCACGGCGCGAACATCAGCGTGGAGGTGGTGCCCGTGCTCCGCCAGGAGGCGTGCGTGGGGGCCTTCGCCCTGCTGGAGCGGTTCGACGAGGTGGAAAAGCACCAGGGGGAGCTGCGCCGCCAGCTGTTGAACAAGGGCCATTACGCCAAATACGGCTTTGACGACGTGGTGGGCCAGTCCCAGGCCATTCTCCGGGCCAAGGACATCCTGAGACGCATGGCCGCCAGCGAGAGCCCGGTGCTGCTCATCGGGGAGACGGGCACCGGAAAAGAGCTGTTCGCCCACGCCCTCCATCAGGCCTCCAGACGCGGCCGCCAGCCCTTTGTGGCGGTCAATGTGGCCGCTTTCCCGGAAAACCTGCTGGAGAGCGAGCTGTTCGGATACGAGGAGGGGGCCTTCACCGGCGCGAAAAAGGGCGGAAAGCCGGGCCTGCTGGAGCTGGCCCACCGAGGCACCCTGTTCCTGGACGAGGTGGAGGGGATGAGCCCCGTCCTTCAGGTGAAACTCCTGCGGGTTTTGCAGGAGCGGGAGATCATGCGTGTGGGGGGCAGCCGGGTCATCAGCATCGACGTGCGCATTGTGGCGGCCACCAACGAGTCCCTGGAGGAAAAGGTGGAGGAGGGCAGCTTCCGGCGGGACCTCTACTACCGGCTGAACACCCTGCCCATCCATATCCCGCCCCTGTCCCAGCGGGGAGACGACGTCTTTTTGCTCATCGACCATTTCAGGGACAAGCTGGGCGGACGGTTTGCGCTGGATGAGCCGGTGCGCCGGTTTCTGGCGGACTACCCCTGGCCGGGCAACATCCGGGAGCTGCGCAACGTGGTGGAATACTTCATCTACACGGGCCAGCCCCTCATCACCCTGGAGGAGCTCCCCCCCACCGTGTGGCACAGGGGCCGGCAGACGCCCCGCCCCACGCCGGCGTTGGATGCGCTCCAAGAGGAGAGACCGCCGGAGGCGGACGCCGCCCGGGAGGGCTATTGGTTTGTGGTGGAACAGCTCTACCTGGCGTCAGAGGCGGGAGGCAGCCTTGGCCGGGATAAGCTGCTGGCGGCGGCCAGGGAAAAGCATGTACCCCTGTCTCAGAGCGAGGTCCGGGGCGTCCTCCAGGAACTGGCCCGGGCGGGCTATGCCAAAGTGAGCCGGGGCCGGGGCGGCAGCGCCCTCACCCTGCGGGGCCGCGCCCTTTGGGAGGGCCGCCCCGGACAAACCCGGCTCAGTTGAAATTGTAGGCCGTCACAATGGGGGCGCGCCCCTCGGACTGATCCCGGAAATACTCGTACTGGCAGGCCCCCAGGAAGGAGCCGGAGATATTCCACAGGTTGGTCCAGCCGTGGCCCTGTAGGCAGCAGATAGCGTTGTAGCTGCGCTGGCCGGTGCGGCAGTGAAGATAGACGGGGATGTCCTTGGGAATCTCGTCCATCCGCTGCCGCAGCTGGCTCAGGGGGATGTTGTGAGCGTTGAGCAGGTGTCCGGCCTGGAATTCCCCCTCCTCCCGCACGTCCACGATGTATGCGCCGGACTCCACCAGCTCCCGCACTTGGGACACCGGCGCCTGACGGAAGCGGCCATGGAGCAGGTTCAGCCCCACCAGCGCCGCCAGGTTGACCACATCCCGGGCGGTGCCAAACACGGGGGAGTAGCACAGCTCCAGCTCCTTCAGGTCCTCCAGCGTCCCGCCCATGGAGATCATGGCGGCGATCACGTCGACGCGCCGGGTCACCTCTCCTCTGCCCACGGCCTGGGCCCCCAGGATGCGCCCGGTGGGCACCTCAAAAAGCAGCTTGAAGTTGACGTAGTGGCAGTCCGGCATGAGGCTCACCTTGTCGGCGGACAGGGTATAGGCGAAGTCACAGGGGATGCCCGCCGCCCGGGCGGTCCGCTCATTTAGGCCGGTACAGGCGGCGTTCTGCTGGAAAATGCGCACGCAGGAGGAGCCGATGAAACCCCTGTTTTCGCCGCTTGCCCCGCAGATGTGGCCGGCGGCGACCCGGGCCTGACGCTGGGCGGGCCCAGCCAGCGCCAGCCGTCCCGGACGGCGAAGCAGGCTGTTGCAGCTCTCCGCCGCGTCCCCCACCGCGTAGATGTCCGGGTCGGAGGTCTGGTGGTTGTGGTTTACCCAGATGCCCCCGGTCTCCCCGATGACCAGCCCGGCCCCGACGGCCAGGCCGGTTTCCGGCCGGACCCCGATGGCCATGATCACCAGGTCGGCGGGGATCCGCTTCGCGCCCCCGCCCCTTTTGATCTGGACGCTGTCCGCGCCGATCTCCGTCAGGGTGCTGGACAGATGGACCCTGACCCCGTGGTCCATCAGCTCCTTGTGGAGGATCTGGGCCATATCGGAGTCGAAGGGCGCCATGATCTGATCCATGCCCTCCACCAGATCCACCTCCAGCCCTGCCATGCGCAGGTTTTCCGCCACCTCCACGCCGATGAAGCCGCCGCCCACTACGGCGGCTTTTTTTGCCTGTACGAAGTCCATATACTCCTTCACGGCTTTGATGTCGGCCACATTGCGCACGGAGAAAACGTGGGGCCTGTCGATCCCGGGGATGGAGGCGGGCATCACCGGGGCGGCCCCCGGAGACAGCACCAGTTTGTCGTACCGCTCCACGCAGGTGATCCCGGTGGGCAGGTCCCGAACGGTGACCTGCTTCGTCTTCCTGTCGATGGACGTCACCTCCGAGCGGACCCGCACCTCGATGTCATACTGGGCTCGGAACTTCTCCGGCGTCATCAGCACCAGGGAATCGCTGTCGGCGACGGTCCCGCTGAGGTGATAGGGCAGGCAGCAGTTGGAGAAGGAGACGTGCTCGCCCCGCTCGAAGATGACGATCTCCGCCTGGGCGTCCAGCCGCCGCAGGCGGGCCGCTGCGGACGCGCCTCCGGCCACTCCGCCCACCACTAGAATTCTGGAACTCATAAAACCCCTCCTGTGTCAGTGTGATACTGAGTTTATGAGCAAGAACCATGCCAAGTCTATTTTCCCGGGGAATGCCAACATAAACAGCCCTCTGACAGCCGGAGCAGCTTGGCCTTCCCCCTTAGAATTGGTTAAATAATAATAAATTGGTTCATAAATTGTTTGCTTATCAACCTATTCTGGCCGGAATAACCAGCTGCGCGGGGACGGGAGGCCGGCTCCCCCCTGCGCCCCCATGGACCGGCGGGCCGCCCAAAGGCCCAATTATTTTAATAGGTAGAAAAAGAACGCATCCTTGGAGAAACAAAAAATTTTGCAAGCGCTGTGCACTTGGCACGGCGCTTGCTTATTTATTTGGGCAGGAGCTCAGACGCCACGTCTTGAGCAATCAGTTTAGGGAGTGAGCATATGAAGTACGATTTTGACCTTGTGGTGGACCGCGGGAAAAACCGCGCCGCCAAGTACGACGAGCGGGCCAAGAAATTCGGACGGGCCGACGTGATCCCCCTGTGGGTGGCGGACATGGATTTCAAGACCGCCCAGCCCATCATCGACGCGGTGGAGAAAAAGGCGGCGGAGGGGATCTGGGGCTACACCTCCCGGCCGGACAGCTATTTTGATGCCATCTGCAATTGGCAGCGGCGGCGCAACGGCTGGACTATTGACAAAAGCCTCATCAGCTGGTCGCTGGGGGTGGTGCCCGCCCTGTCCGCCATCGTCCGGGAGTTCAGCCACCCCGGCGACAAGGTGATGATCCAAACCCCCGTGTACTCCGAGTTCTACGACGTCACCGAGGCCTGGGGCCGGGAGGTGGTGGAGAACAAGCTGGTGGAGCGGGACGGCGTGTGGTCCATTGACTTCGACGATTTCGAGCGGAAGGCCAAGGAGGTCAAGATCTTCCTGCTGTGCAGCCCGCACAACCCCCTGGGCATCGTGTGGACCCGGGAACAGCTAAGCAAAATGGCGGAGATCTGCATTGCCAACAATGTGCTGCTGGTGTCCGACGAGATCCACTCCGACCTCATCTTCCACGGCAAGAAGCACATACCCACCGCCACCCTCTCCCCCGAGATCGCGGGCAAGGTCATCAGCTGCATCTCCGGCACCAAGACCTTCAACCTGGCGGGCCTCCAGGCCTCCGCCACCGTGTTTCCCGACGCCGAGACCAAGGCCCGGTTTGACCGTTTCTGGACCAACCTGGATATCCACCGCAACAACTCCTTCAGCTCCGTGGCCATGGAGGCCGCCTTCAACGAGGGCGAGGAGTGGCTGGAGCAGCTGCTGGTCTATCTGGACGGCAACTTCTCCTACGTCAAAAGCTTTTGCCGGGAGCACATCCCCCAGATCAAGGTGAATGTCCCCGACGCCACCTATCTGATGTGGCTGGACTGCCGGGAGCTGGGCATGGACAATGAGGAGCTGCGCCGGTTCATGATCGAGGAGGCCGGGCTGGGCCTCAACGAGGGCTATACCTTTGGCCGGAGCCTCAGCGGCTATATGCGGCTCAACGCCGCCTGCCCCCGCAGCGTCCTGGTCCAGGCCATGACTCAGCTGAAGGAGGCGGTAGAGCGGCTGTAAAACAAAAACCTTCGAAGCGCGGGACCCCAAACAATACATTGGAGGAGAAAAAGATGAACGCTAAGAAGATTTGGCAGTCCTACAAATTCCCGCTGATCCTGCTGGGCGGCATTTTCATCGGCGCTCTGATCGGCATTATTTTCGGAGAAAAAGCCACGGTGCTCTCCCCCCTGGGCGACATTTTCCTGAACCTGATGTTCACCATCGTGGTGCCCATGGTGTTCGTGTCCATCACCACGGCGGTGGGCAATATGGTGAACATGAAGCGGCTGGGCAAGATTCTGGGCAGCCTGGTGCTCACCTTCGTGGTCACCGGCATGTTCGCGGCGGCCCTGGTGCTGGTGGTGGTCAACATCTGGCCCCCCGCCGCCAGCACCACCATTGAGATGGCCGCCTCCGAGATGCCCGACCCGGGCAGCATCAGCGACATGATCGTCAACTCCCTGACCGTCAACGACTTCAGCGGCCTGATGAGCCGGAGCAATATGCTGCCCATCATCGTGTTCGCCATCATGTCCGGCCTGGCCGTGGCCGCCTGCGGCGGTGAGGAGAGCACTGTGGGCCGCTTCCTCAACAACCTGAACGACATCATCATGAAGATCGTGGACATGATCATGAAGCTGGCCCCCATCGGCCTGGGCGCCTACTTCGCCAACCTCATCGGCGAGTTCGGCCCCCAGCTCATCCAGGACTACGGCCGCACCATGCTGATCTATTACCCCATGTGCGCGGTGTACGCCGTGGTGTTCTACCCGCTGTACAGCTGGTTCGCCGGCGGGAAGCTGGGCGTACAGCGGATGCTGAAAAACATCTTCACCCCGGCGGTCACCGCTTTCGCCACCCAGAGCTCGGTGGCCACCCTGCCGGTGAACTCCGAGGCATGCAAGAAGATCGGCGTGCCCGAGGACATCAGCAACATCGTCCTGCCCATGGGCGCCACCATGCACATGGACGGCTCCGTGCTGTCCGCCATCACCAAGATCGCCTTCCTGTTCGGCATCTTCCAGATGCCCTTTACCGACGTGAGCACCTACGCCATGGCCATCGCCGTGGCCATCCTCAGCGCCTTCGTCCTCTCCGGCGCCCCCGGCGGCGGCCTGGTGGGCGAGATGCTCATCGTCAGCCTGTTCGGCTTCCCCGCTGAGGCCTTCCCGCTGATCGCCACCATCGGGTTCCTGGTGGACCCGGCGGCCACCTGCCTGAACGCCAGCGGCGACACCATCGCCTCCATGATCATCACCCGCCTGGTGGAGGGGAAGGACTGGCTGGAAAAGCGTATCGCAAGCGGCGAGGTCAAAGCCTGATCCTTTGCCGTTACGATAAATTGAAATTGAGGAGGTCATTCCAATGAATGTCATCGACACAACCGCCGCCCCCGGCGCCATCGGCCCCTACTCCCAGGGGTACGAGGTCAACGGCCTGGTGTTCGCCTCGGGCCAGCTCCCGGTAGACCCTGCCACCGGTGAAATGCCCCAGGACATCACCGGCCAGGCCCGGCAGAGCTGCGAAAACGTGGCCGCCATCCTGCGTGAGGCAGGCTGCGGCCTGGACCGGGTGTTCAAGACCACCTGCTTCCTGGCGGACATGGCGGACTTTGCCGCCTTCAACCAGGTGTACGCCGGTTACTTCACCTCCAAGCCGGCCCGCAGCTGCGTGGCCGTCAAGCAGCTCCCCAAGGGAGCGCTGTGCGAAATTGAGGCCGTCGCGGTAAAATAACAATTACAATAAAGGAGTAATCATTTATGAAAATCACTGTCATCGGAAGTCACCTGTGCCCGGACACCCTCTACGCTCTGAACAAGCTGGTGGAAGCCGGAAGGGAGATCGAGTTTAAGAACCTTTCCGCCTCTCTGCCCGACCTGAAGGCCTACCTGGCCCTGCGGGACTCCGAGGCCATGTATCAGTCGGTGAAGGAGGGCGGCGGGATCGGCATCCCCTGCTTCATCCTGGAGGACGGTACCAAGACCATGGACCTGAACGCCGTCTTGAAGTAAGATCGGAAGGACCGCTCCCGGCGGTTCGGATTCTGTTTCGCATAAAGAGGGACCCCGCGGACTTGTGTCCGCGGGGTCCCAGCCTGTCGAAAAAGTCTGCCAAGGAGCAGACTTTTTCATATATATGAGGTAAAATGAAGCAGGGCGTGGTGGAGTTGGTGGACACAGAGAGTTTGGTGCCACAGGAACACCTGCTGCGTAAGGTGGGCAAGGCGGTAGATTTCAGGAAACCGTATGAAATCGTGGAGCCGCTGTACAGTGGGGAAGATGGGCGGCCCAGCGTTGATCCGATGGTGCTGTTCAAGATCGTGCTGCTCCAGCATCTGGACGGGATATTATTTCTGCGGGCAAAAATAGGAAAGCAAAGGGTGGAGAAAGAAGCTGGAAACGGCAGATGGATGATGCTGTAACCTGCGCATAAATGACGGGATTTTGTAGGAGATATCTTCCGCAGTATAGGGCAGCTGGCCCGAATGGACGGAAATTTTCAGAGCGTGAGTCAAATATTCATCAGGGTTGTATTTCGGCGCGTAGGGCGGAGGATACCAAAATATTGAACGAAGAGGTTTCACACGCTAATTAAAACCCTTTAAAATATGCTGAAGCAGGATCGGGAGGGCTTCGTTCTCCCCAAGTCTGTGCAGGACACCATCCTCATCCGCCGCCTGTGTCCGAATGGGATCTTTCAGTTCGGGAGCAAATTCTCCAAGGCCATCCGCTCCACGGATATCAACTACGTCATCGCCTCAAAAAAAGGATAGATTGGATGCCGTCCTTCCAACTATCTCGTTATGCGCAGCCTGCATGGTGGCCTTTTCCCGCCGGTGGATATGGTATGAAAAACGCTGCATTGGCGAAGCCTATCGTATCTTCCTCACATATCCTACAACTGGCCATTAGAGCCGAAGTCCCCGCTCCGGCTGCAACAGGCAGGACACAAACAATTCTTGACGCGCCGGAGAATCCGCATCCGGGGTAAAGATTTCCCTGCAAGCACTGGTTTTCCAGTGTTTGCAGGGATTTCTGCAGTCCTTGCAAAGCCGTTTTCGGGGGCCGAGCGTCTTGATTCCCCCCGAACGCGGCAACTTTACCGAAGGCCCCGCTCCTGTGCCTGAATCTGCCCGCGGACCCGTTCCCGGACCTCCCGCTCCGGCCATGCGTGCGTCTCCCGCTCCATCGCCCAATACACAGCGCCCAGCACCGGCGGGCTGTCCAAAACGGTAAACGCCACCTCCTGGGGCACGCAGGCCTCAACCCGCGCCATGAACGTGTCCTTCATCCGCCGACAATTCCCCTTGGACCAGACGCTGCCCGCCATCACCACTTCCACCCGGTGATGGAAAGTGAGGTTTCGGATACAGCCGATGACCCCGTCTGCAAGGTTCTCCGCAGCCTCTACCACAATGGCCCGCGCCGCCAAATCTCCCTGCTGTTCCAAATGAAAAAGAAGTTGGATCAATTCCGTCATAAAGCTCTTGTAGTGCAGGCGCGTCGGGTGAATAGCCTCCAGCCATTTTCCCATACAGGTTATGTGCAGTTTTTCCTCAATCCACTGTGTCCCACCGAAAACCGGGCCGTTGCGGAACCGCTGGGCGTAAGCCTGCCCGATGGCACGCCGAGCAAGATAGGCTCCTCCGGCATTGTCACCGGCCACAGCGCCGGTACCTCCCACCTGGAGCATTGCGCCCGTCTCATCCACACCCACGCAGACCGTACCGGTTCCGTTTATGGAGCAGACTCCGACGCCCCGGGGGGAAGCGGCCTTGATGCCCAATAGGCCGTCATTGCAAACGAGGCTTTCCCGGAGGCCCAGCCCGGAAACGGCGCGCTCCATGCCCGATCTCTGCTCGGGTATGTCCACCCCCGCCAGACCGAACACCGCGCTTCCAATCTGACCGGCAGAAACGCCAACCGGGGCCAGCAGTCGCTTCAGGGAAGACGCGATGGCCTTGCCCGCCAAATCGTACCCACCCAGTTTTTCGTGGCTGCACGTTCCCCCCCGCAGGAAGGAGCAGAGGGTGCCGTCTGTGCGGAACAGGGCAAAATCAGTCTTGCTGTTGCCGCCGTCCACCCCCAGGATATAGTTGTCAGCTCCCATGGCTCTCCCCGCTTTCTGGGAAAAATTGGGGAAGATAGGCGCGGTGGGCCTGCTTCAGCCGATGATAGCAGGCCTCGGCGGCCCGATAATCAAAGATCAGCGGGTTGATCATCAGCCCGCGCAGCGCCTCCCTGTCATCGCCCAGGACGGCTGCGTTGACGGTATGGCGCTCATAGGCCTTCATCACTTTCATCAGGGCCTGGATATGCGGGTTGTCAAAGTCCCGGAGGGGGATGGGTTTCACACCGTCCCGGCCAACAATGCAGCTGATTTCCACCACGTCGTCATCCGCCATGAAGGGAACGGCCCCCTGGTTCAGGCAGTTGACCACATGGTTGTCGCCGCGGTCATTGAAGATGGAATCGATGAGGGAAATTGCCGCCAAGGAGTATTTCGAGCCTCCCCGCTGTTCAAGCTGAACAGGCTTGTCGTGAACCTCCGTGTTTTTGTATACCTCCAAAAGTTCCCGCTCAATCTCCATGCAAATCTGGCCCCGGCATTTTTCCGCGGTTTTTTGCTGCTCCAGCTTATGGTTTTTGTTGTAAAAATACTCCAAATACGGGGAGGGGATGGCCCGGACGGTTTGAATGCACTCCGGGGTAAAACCGCATGCCTTGATGTTTTTCATGGGCACCGCGGTGATCCCTTGGGAGATGGCCTCTTCTGTCAGGTCTTTTCCGTCCGCCGTGATTCTGGTAATCCAGCTCAGATGGTTCAGCCCCACATACTCCATATCTACCCGCTTCGCGTTTTTCAGCCCCATCCGCTGGATCAAATCGGCCCTCATGTTAACCGGCACGTTGCACAGGCCGATGGCTTTCACATTGCTGTGGGTCAAAAGCGCCTGCGTCACAATTCCCGAGGGGTTGGTAAAGTTGATCATGAACGCGTCCTTGCACAGCGCCTCCATCCGCCGGGCAATGTGGAGAAGCTGTGGAATGGTGCGAAGGGCCTTGAAGAAGCCGCCGATGCCGGTGGTCTCCTGACCGATCAGGTCAAATTCCAGGGGAATGGTCTCATCCAGCACCCGTGCGGGCAGCCGCCCCACCCGGATTTGGGTGATTACAAAGTCCGCGCCGGTCAGCGCTTCGTCCAGGTCCATGGTCAGGCAGGTCTCGCATTCCAACCCCGCGGCGGCGACCATCCGCCGGCACAGGCCGCCGACAATTTCCAGTTTTTCCTTGTCAATATCCATCAGCGCCAATTCGCGCACCGGCAAGGAGCTTCGGAAGTCCAGGATCCCGTTCACAAGTTCCGGAGTATAGGTGCTTCCCGCGCCGATTACCGCGATTTTTACCGAGTTCCCCATCATCATAACCTCTTTCTTCTGTGATGTTTCATTGCTCCAAAGGCGCTTTTTTTGCAGGCGCCCCGGGTCATATGTCAAACGACTCCCCCGTGAAGGTCTGATAGGCCGTGCCGAAAACGGGCCGCTGAGATGCGTAGCGTGCAACGCCCGCCCGGTCAAAGACCTCCAGGGCCAGACGGTTCGCCTTGGAGAGGACCACCGCCTCCTCCACCCGGACCACCTCTCCACCCCGCACCACCGGCTCACCCTGGACAAACACATCCCGGCAGTCCCGTCCGGAAGCTTCATAGACGCACCGCTCCACAGGGTCTGAGCAGTCCTCCCCCGGGACCTTTACCACGATGCAGTCCGCGTCCTTCCCCGGCTCCAGGGAACCGATGACCTGCTCCATACCCAGCGCCCTGGCGCTGTTTATGGTCACGCTGTCCAAAAGCGTTTGGGCATTCACACAGGAAAAGTCCTGGAATCGTATTTGCTCCAAATCCTGACACCGGCGCATGTGCTCGAACATATCGAACGTTACCCTCGGCCCATTGCCGTCGGAGGTGACAATAGCGTTGACGCCCATCGCCAGCATTTCGCTGAACGGGCAGAACCGGCTGCTCTGCTCGGCGGAGTGCCCGACATGGGTTCCTGTCCGGGCAAGCAGCTCCACCTCCCGGTTGCTTAAGTCATAGCAGTGCTGGAGCAGGACATTTTCCCCCAGCAGGGCATATTCCGACTGGGCCATCATCTCAATGCCGTTGCCGAAAGCATCGCTGTGGATGCCGGTGTGGTATTTCCCGGCCAGGGTTTTCACGGCTTTCAGCTGCTGCCGGTCAAAATCTGTGAGCTTTGCCGTGTACTCCGGCGGCGTCCTCCCCCAGGTGGGAATGGAGGGAACAATGGTATAGGGCGTCACAAAGATGCGGACCCTTCCGCCGCCGTCCATGTGCCGCCTTTGGAGCAGTTCCTCCGTGTTTCTCATGTACTGCTCCCAAGTGGCCGTTGTCCGCTTCATTTCCCCGTTTTCCAAACGGGCCAGGGGCTTGGGCCAGTTATTTGCCCCAGGCCCTACCGCGACGATGGTTCTCGCTCCAATTTGACCGTATCCCTGGATGTGGCTTTCCGCAAATTCCAGGGAATCGATGCGTGGTTCGTTGGCAATTACATTCATCCCTGTCGTGACGCCGAATTTCAGCCGTTCAATGGCCGAAATCTGGCCGTCATAATACCAGAATTCCGGAGTGGTGTGAAAGAAATAGATGTTTCGGATGCTTTTGCCCCAGAACGGAAGCGCGTCGCAGCCGATGTGCTTGGTCATGGGGTGGCCCGCGTGGCCGTGCCCGTCGATGAGCCCTGGGAGAATATAACAGCCGGTGCAGTCGATGCGCTCCCCCTGAAACACTCGACCGGCGGCCCCTTCCGCGCCGACATAGCAGAGCTTGCCGCCGCCGATGACAACGCACCCGTTTCGGATTACCTCCCGGTCATCGTTTTGGGTGAGAACCGTGCCATTGCATAAAATATAGTCGGCGTGGAAAACCTCTTGTTCATCCATCGACGCCCCACCTCCTCCGAATGCCTTCCGGCAGAGGGCTCTCCGCCGGAAGCCGCGGTCCGCCATTCCGTTTTACAAACTGCCCGTTCGCCATTACCATGGAGAAATCCCTTCCGCTTCCCCGGGCGAGGGCGCACTGAAGGGGCATAAAGTTGGGGGTCAGGTGGCTCTGCCGCCAATCAAAGACGCACAGGTCCGCGCTTTTCCCCGGTTCCAGCGAACCGGTAATATGCTGGATGCCCAGGACCTGGGCCGATTCTATGGTCATCATTTCCAGCGTTTTCCCATAGGGGAGGATGTGATAGTCGTCGTGAACGGTAATATGATAAAGCTGGGCGCGCCGGGCGGTCTGCATCAGGTCCATGGAATAGCGGTTGTGCCCTGCGTAAGATGTGAGAGCGACCGGGACCCCCTGGTGGAGCATCTGCAGGGTGTGCGCGTCGGGAAGGCAGGTGTCCGGCCCGTATATGGCCCGGATCCCATATTTCGCCATTCGGCGGACCTGGGGAAAAGAAATGCCGTGGCAGCCGGAGAAGGCCGGTTTGGAGCCGTCCGCTGCGATGTGGGGCAACACGTCCTGGTACTTATCAAACCGCTCCCGGGTCATAAACAGATTTGTACCCGCCTGCCCGCCGTCCAGCGCGGCCTGAAGCTCCCCCGGGGACAGTTCATCAAGAATCCCATCAAAAAAACGGTGTTCCCGGGCATCTCCCAGGGAACCCCGAGAGCAGGTGAAAAACGGGAGCGGCCTAATTCCGGCGGCCTGCGCCCCCCGCAGATGGCTGTCTTTCCCCGCCTCCCACATGTCGGCAGGGTAGATGATCCCCAGGGTTGTTATCCCCCAATTCAGCGCCTTCCGCGCCAGAAGCGCCCCGTCCAGCGCCAACGTCTCCTCGTCCGCCTCCCGCCAAAACCGCCGCTGCTTTGCCCGCCATTTTCCCGGGTGGTCGGCATGCTGCCGGCCCAGCAGGGCCGTGCCCACCTGGGCCATGGGTTCGATCAGTCCGGGGAAGATCAGATTTCCACGGCAGTCGATGACCTCGGCCTCCGGGTAAGCTTCCGCCAGCGCGGGGGAAAGGCCCACCTCGGCGATGGTCCCTCCCTTTACGCAGACGGCCCCTTGTTCCAGGATCTCCCGCCGGGGGTTCATGGTGATGACCCAGGCATTCAAAAACAGTATGCTCACAACATCCCTCATTTCCATCGCGTAATCGGAGATCGCTTTGCTTGATTTGATTATTTCTCAAAGGCGGCCCCATTACAATCCACAAAAAAGGGGATCCCCACAAAAAAAGGAGAAAGCCCCGGAGAGGCGGCTTTCCACTGGAGCCGGCCCAGAGCAACAAGAAAAGACACGGCGTATATTTTGATACATTTCTGAGATTTGCGGTAAGAACATCTATTCACAAGAGGATAAAAGCATGGTAAAATAGGCAACATGAAAAAAGAACGAGAGTCGTATCCCAGTGACTTGACAGATGAGCAGTGGGAAGAAATTGCCCCACTGTATACAGGGCTGCGCAACTGCGCGTGGAGCAAACAGGAATTTACGGAGGGAAAAACCGAAAGGCAGAAAGCGGCACATCTTAGTGGATGTGCTGGGCTGCTTGTTGCCTACTGTGGTTCATGCTGCCAATATTCATGACACAAAAGGTGGAATATCTACCGTCAGACGAGCGTATGAGCGGTATCTGTCTATTCAGAAGTTCTGTGCGGACGCTGGATATCGGGGTGCTTTTTCCTCTGCTGAGGCTATGGTCAAAATTTCTCATCTCCACACGCTGCTCAAACACTTATGAATACAGGTTCTAAGACTTCCGGGCCAAATCAGGTTATAATAAATCAGTCGGCGGAAGCTTTCAGTCGGAAAACCGCGGGAGGAGGGACGATTTCATGTTTCCAAAAAAATCCATTATTCCGAACCAGGAGAAACGGCGGTTTTTAAACCAGTTGATCATCTCCTTCGTTCTGCTGTTCGTCATCTGCCAGCTTCTGAGTCTGCAATCTTTTTTCGGCCTTCGTGCGGCGTATGTCCGTTCCCTGACCCAGCTGCAAACCAACATCTCCTCCTCCATCGCCGCTTCCATCGACGATATGCTGGGCGAGATTTTCCAGGCCAACTATGTTGTCAGCCTGGACAAAGACGTGCAAACCGCCTTTTCCTCTCCCGGGCCGCTGACGGGGGAAAACTACTACATCTTCCCCCAGGTCATCCGCACCCTGTCCTCGGTGACCGCTTACAGCGATCTGATCGAGGGCATCGCTATCTACCGCCGGAGCGACGGCCTGGTGGTCAGCGATAAGGCCGTATACCAGGATGAAGAATATTTTCAAAATTTTCACCGATATGAGGACTATGATCTGGCGTTCTGGAAAAACATCACCAATGAGCAAAAAGCGTTCACCATGCTCAAATCCACAAAGACCTTCAGCTACATGGACAGAAACAGCACCATGCTGCTTCCGGTGATTTATTCGGGGTCCTTTGGGCCGTATTCGGACAGCCTGTTTATCATCGACCTGAATTACAGTTCCATTCAAAAGAATTTGGATCGGTTCCGTACCACGGCCAACAGCGAGATCTTCGTTATCAGCGACAGCCGGAGCGACCTGCTCTTTTCTTCCAGCAGCGCCTGTGTGGATGTGGTCCCGGAGCTTGCCCTGGAGCAGCAGGAGGAGAGCGTCTCGTTCCAGCGGAAGCTGAACGGGAAGAAGACCATTGTCATCATCCAGCGGGAGCGGTTGAACCTTCAGGAAATCAGGGTCGCGACGCTGATCCCTCAGCAGGATGTGACCTTTATGCTCCAAAAAAGCTCCAAGGTCATTTTGTGGCTGTCCATCACCTTCAATGTGGTCGTGGCCCTGCTCCTGATCCGCATCCTCAGCAGGCATGTCTACTCCCCGGTGCAGCAGCTTCTGCAATATACCACCGGAGACCAGCCCATTGCGGGAGAAAACGAATTTGAGGTGCTCAAACGGATCTACGCCAACGCGGAGAACATCATCTCCAACACACGCACAGAGCTGCAGCGGACCATGTGCATTGCCAGGGAGCAGGTTCTGCGCAAGGCCCTGCTGGGCAGGGAGTTTTCTCCCGCCGAGAAGGACTACATCCGCCGGAACGCCGCCGGCGGGGATACTTCCTACCGCATGGTCACCATACAGCCCGTGTACAAGCAGGCAATCTACGAGGATTTTAGCCCGGATTTCACCATCAATACCCTGGATTTGATCAAAACCGTAGTGAATGTCATGTTCAGCTTCTGCGACATCTGGATCCTCGAGATGGAAAGCGACCAGCTGGTCTTGTTCCTCGGCGGGGTCCATTCGGAGCAGGAGCCTTTGGTATACAGCGCCTGCCAGCAGATCATTCAGATTTTTCAGGAGGATGAGCAGTACCTGTGCCTCCTGATTTACCTGGACACGAAGGACGTGCGGCTGCCGGAACTCTCCCAATATTATAAGGAGATGACCCGGGGCATCAACGGCACGCCGCCCGCGGGCCACAGCAGAATCGTGAACTGCACCGACAGAGATGATTCCGACGAGATCGTCCTCCCCGCGGACGAGGAGAACAAAATCATAAACCTCCTTGCCTCGGGGAAGAAGGAGGACGCCCGCCGCTGGCTGGAAACGGTTTTTGACCACTGCATTCAGGGCGGATTTTCCGGGACCAGAATCTTTAATATGGTCATGCAGCTGTACTTTGCGGGCACCAAGGCCTTGTCCCGGCACGGCCTCACCATGGACAGCCAGCTGAATCAGTCGTTTTCGGAATTTGTCGCAGGGTTGCAAAACAAGTCCCTGGATGTCATCCGCATTTACCTGTGCAGCTTCTTCTCCCAAGTCGCTGACCGATGCGCCAGCGTGGATGTCCCCCTGAACATGAAGCTGTTCAGCTCGTACTTGGACGAGAACTACAACAAGGACCTGTCTCTGGACATGCTGGCAGAGAAATACAACACCTCCGCCCAATATATCTCCCGCCTGATTAAAAAAGAGGTGGGCATGACCTATCAAAGCTATCTCAACCATCTGCGCATCACCAAGGCCCAGGAACTTCTGGTTTCTACGGATCTGTCCATCACCGAGATCTATGAACAGGTGGGTTACAACAGCCGGAACACTTTTGTCAAGACCTTTAAATCTATGACCGGGGTCACGCCGTCGGACTATCGGAGGACCCAGACCAAAAACAGGAAATAACCGCAACGCCCAGGAGCGGCTGCCGTCTGAAGGCAGCCGCTCCTTTTTGCAGGGGGGTAAAAAGGGGGGAATGGCGGCCCATAGAGGGCCGTATGTGCGGATTTTGAGGGGAAAGTCATTTTTTATCTGCCGCCAAAAGGCGGGGCAACATCCTTTTTTGTTGCACAAGTCGTACTTTCCATCTTGCGCCAGGGGGGAAAACGCCCTACACTAAACCCATGCAAGGCGTCCCACCCCGCATTCACAGGCGCCGGAAAGGATCGTGACCGCCATGATGAAAAACCACAAGCCCAGGACGCCGAAAGATCATCCGACAATCCGTTATCTCAAACGAAATTATCACTATTACCTGCTGCTCCTTCTCCCGATGCTCTATTTTGTAATCTTCCGCTACGGACCGATCATGGGGAACATTCTCGCCTTTCGCGCCTTCCGGCCGGGCGGCAGCGCCTACGGTGAGCACTGGGTCGGCCTGACCTACTTCAAGATGTTCCTCTCCGACCGCAACTTCTGGATCGCGTTCAAAAACACATTGGTGCTGAGCCTGGGGAATCTGATTTTTGCGTTCACCATGCCCATCATCTTTGCCCTGCTGCTCAACGAAATCTCTCACCCGAAATTAAAGAGCGCCATTCAGACGATCTCCATTTTCCCTCACTTCATTTCCGCCGTTGTGGTCATCAGCATGATGCAGGAATTCCTCTCCCCGACCTCTGGGTTTGTAAACGACATCCTCGCCTCGCTGGGGATGGAGCGGATCTTCTTTATGAATGAACCAGAATGGTTTCGCCCGATATTTATTTCATCGGAGCTCTGGCAGCATATGGGTTGGAATTCCATCATTTACTGTGCCGCCATCGCGGGAATCGATCCCCAGCTCTATGAGGCGGCCGCCATGGACGGCGCCGGACGGCTGCGGCAGGCCCTCTCGATCACCCTTCCGCAAATCGCGCCCACCATTGCCGTGGTTCTGATTATATCCGTCGGCTCGGTGATGAGCGTTGGCTTTGACAAGGTCCTTTTGATGTACACCCCCAGCAACGCCACAGTCAGCGATATACTGGATACCTATATCTACCGCATGGGCATTGGCGGCGGCAACTACAGCTACGCCACGGCGGTGGGCCTGTTTAGCGGCGTCATCGGATTTTTCCTGGTGTCCTCCACCAATTTCCTGTCCCGGAAAATTTCCGGCAACTCCATCTATTGAGAAAGGGGCGGCAATCATATGGTCCAGAGTAAATCCCCCGGGTACTATGCGTTCAAATGCATCAATGCCGTCATTATGACGGGCCTGTGCCTGGCCATCGTTCTCCCGTTTTTGAACATGCTGGCGATTTCCCTCAGCGACTCCACGGCGGTGGTTTCCGGCCAGGTAAAGTTCCTCCCTGTTGGTTTCAGCTTGGAATCCTATAAGAAGATATTCTCCCACCCGAGCTTTATTTCCGGTTTTCTCAACTCCTTCTTCCAGACCGCCGCGGGCTGTACCATCGGGCTATTTATGCTGGTCATCTGCGCCTATCCCCTGTCCAAGACACGACTGAAGGGCAGGAAGTTCTTCATGCTGATGATCCTGTTCACCATGTTTTTCAGCGGGGGCCTGATCCCAACCTATATGCTGGTTCGCCAGCTGAACCTTATCGATACCATTTGGGCGCTGGTGCTGCCTTTCTGCATCATCCCCTACAACCTGATTTTGATTATGACCTTTTTCCGAAGCATCCCCCCCAGCCTGGAGGAGTCCGCCTGCATCGACGGCCTGAATCCCATCCAAACCCTGTTCCAGATTGTGCTGCCAATGTCCAAGCCCATTCTTGCCACCATGTTCATGTTCCTGTTTGTCTACTACTGGAACAACTGGTTCAATTCCATGATCTATCTGGATTCGTCCACCAAGTTCCCCATCATGCTGGTGGTGCGCAACATTATGAACGGCGCCAACATCCCAGGCGAAACTTCCGGCGTGCAGAGCATTGCCGCCGCGTCCCTGAAATCCGCGTCCGTCATCGTGACCACCCTGCCCATCCTGATTATCTTCCCCTTTACCCAAAAATATTTCGTCCAGGGCATGATGCTCGGTTCCGTCAAGGGTTGAGGCGGAAAAATCCATCGGTTGTCAACGGCAATGTGCCGGGCAATAATATAATGTGGTTATCCCTTTAACTCAGCCGAGCAGAAGTACCAACAGCTAAGACCAGATGCTCCAGAAGGCGAGGGCCAAATTCACGGCGGCTGAAGCGGAAGCAATATTCGTCAAGGTATATCAGCTGATATGTCCCATGATCTGTCCTTCCTTCCGGCTGATTAAAAGGGATGGCCACATAATATAAATCAAAATTGAGGAGGCTACTATGAAAAAGAAAATCGTCGCAATGGTATTGGCAATTACCATGATCGCAGCACTGGTCCTGAGCAGCTGCTCTGCTGAGCAAAAGCCTTCTGAGTCAACCGCCCCCGGGAATTCCGACGCGGCTGCTGTCGAAAGCGAAGGCCCTATCACCTTTACCATGATGTACCGGGACTCCCCCAACTACCCCTTTGACGCCAACTGGCCCGCGCTGAAGGCCATTCAGGCTGAAAAGGACGTGAACCTGGACATCCGCACCGTGCCCTCCAAGGACTATGCCAGCAAGCTTCGGGTCATTCTGAACTCCGGTGACATCCCCGATTTCATTACCGGTGTTGACAAGGATATCGTCACCGAATTTTCCAGCTCCGGCGTTCTCCTGCGGGTCAGCGACTACCTGGATAAGCTGCCCAACTTCAAGGCGAGAGTGGAGCAGTATGGGATAGCGGACGAGCTGGATAACTGGTATTCTCAGGACGGCGGGCTGTACGCGCTGCCCGTGATGAACGAATCCTTCATGTACAACACCGCTCCCGCCATCCGCGTGGACTTGCTGGAAGAATATCAGCTGGAGATCCCCACCACCTATGACGAACTGTACCAGGTTCTGAAGACCATCAAGGAAAACCGTCCGAACACCTACCCCATGGCAAACTACAACGGCAGCAACAACATCCGCACGATTTCCGGGCCCTCCTGGGGCATTGAGGGCTCCTACAACGGCTTTATGTATGATGAGGCCAAGGGCGAGTACTACTATGCGAACATTTCCGAAGAGTACCAGGCCTATACCCGGTTCCTGAACAAGATGGTTGCGGAGGGGCTGGCCGACCCCGAAATCTACACAGCCACCGTGGACCAGTGGCGGCAGAAGGTGGTCAACGACGACTGCGTGTTCTGCTTCACCTGGATTTCCGAGCTGGCCCAGGTCAACAAAGACGGCAAGGCCCTGTGTGGCGAGGACTTTGAAATGCGGGCCATCGCCCCGCTGGAGGGCCCCGGCGGGAAAAAGGCCTCTGCCAACGGCAGGACGGGCCAGTCCCTGATTATGCCCGCTTCCGTGGCGGACGCGCCGTACTTTGACAGGCTGCTGGCTTTCATTGACTGGATGTGCTATTCCGAGGAGGGCACTACCTACAGCACCTGGGGCATTGAGGGTGAGACCTTCGAAATCCAGGATGGGAAAAAGGTCTTCACCGACAAAGTGCTCAACAGCGGCGGCATCCAGCAGAGCTTGTGGGCCATCGGCGCTTCCAACACCAACTTCACCCTGATTTTCCCCTATGACTGGTTCATCAAGGTCCTTGCGGTCCCCGAAATCGAGGAGATGACCGCCGAAGCGGTCAAAAACGACTGGTTCCCCGGCGTCGCCCGGACGCCCAAGCTGGACTATGCCCAGAAGGAGCAGGAAAAGCTGCTGCTGTCCACGCTGAATGACTATGTCGCACAGATGCATGAGCAGTTTGTGTACGGCAAGCTAGACATCGACGAGAACTGGGACAACTATGTAAGCGAAGTCTATTCCAAGGGATTGGACAAGCTGCTGGAACTGTATAACGCTTCCGGCAAGTAAGGGATAAAAGCTGTCCTCCCGCCTTTTCTTCTGGTCTGGCGGGAGGACAAGCTTTCAAAAAAGGAGGCTGCTTGATGTTACTCGGAATGGATATGCACCACGGTTTTGTGGTCGGGAAAAAGGATTTGGAGCAGCAGTTTGCCGACGCCAAAGCTTTCGGGCTGGACGGCGTATACTACAAATCCCCCTTCTACTTATCCCACGACCTGAACCCCGCGGAACTTGACCGCTGCGCGGAGCTGAGCAAGGCGGCAGGGGTTTATTTGGACTTTGGCGTCGGCAGAGTGAACCCCTACAACTCTGTGGAAACTCCGGAAATTTGGGAGCTGGCCGGCGGCGACTACCTGAAGGCCATGGAAATGCAGATCCTGGCCGGCGCACGGCTGGGCTGCAAGGAGTTCATTGGCGTTACCGCCGGCTGGAAGGGCAAGCATAAGGGGCGGTTTGTCTATGATCGGTTCCGCACCGACGTCAGCTGGGAGGACCAGCTCCTCGCCACAGAAAAGTTCCTGAAGAAGGTCGCTCCCGTGCTGCGGGATACCAACACCCGGATCAATCTGGAAACCCATGAGGAAATCACCTCCAAGGAAATCCTCCGGCTGATCGAGGCGGTGGGCGAGGATGTGCTGGGCGTGGCCTTTGATACCGCCAATGTGGTTGCACGGTCTGAAGACCCGGTGGCCGTTGCCAAGCGGGTCGCGCCCTATACCCATCAAATGCACGCCAAGGACTGCATTGTCTATTACGGCGAAAAGGGCATTATCCGTCAGGTTCGCCCCTCCGGCACGGGAATCGTGGACTTCCCCCAAATCTTCCAGCTGATCCAGCCCTACTGCCCGGACCTTCACGTGCAGATCGAAGACCACAAGGGATTGATGCATCTGGACTATTTTGACCCGGAGTGGGTTGCACTGCACCCGGAAATCGACATCAGCGAGGCTATGAAGCTGATGGAATACGCCCGCATCACCCAGCAGCGGATTGACAGGGGAGAGCTTGAAGACCCCATCTCCTATGAGGTCCCCCCTTATGTGGAGCAGCGTGACCAGCGGCTGGATATTGGCATCCGCTACTTATCCGAAATTCTCCCCCGGTGATGAGCCGGCGTGCGCCAGGAGGCCCGCAAATGAAGACGCGAATCAAAGCAGACTATGTCATAGGCTGCCGGAACAACGCCCACGTGATCTACCTTGGAGGCGAGGTGGTGTTTGAGGGTAACACCATCCTCTACTGCGGCCCCCACTATCCCTTTCCATGCGACAGGGAAATCGACGGAACGGGAACCATTGTCTCCCCCGGCTTTATCGACTTGGACGCCCTGGTGGACATTGACCATGGGATCCTCGACGTAGCGGTTCGCAGGTCGGAGGAGGACCGTTTCCAACTGGACATGCGCCTTTCCCGGACAACGGATGTGTTCGGGCGGGAGTACTGGCAGACCAAGCAGCGGCTGTCCTTTGCCCAGCTTCTCTCCAACGGCATTACCACCGGCATGCCCATTGCCGGAGACCTGTTCCGGGGCTGGGCGGAAACCAGCGAGGAGATGGCCGACGGCGCTTCTATTGCCGCGGAGATAGGCATTCGCATGTATCTCGGCCCCAGCTATCGGATGATTCCACGGCCCGGCCTGGAGGTGGAATACCAGCGGGGGATTCGGAGCTTTGACACCGCCCTTCAGTTTTGCCAGGACTTTGAGGACAGCTTCGGCGGCCTGGTCAAGACCTTTCTCTCCCCCTGCCAGATCATGAACCTGACAGAGGATATTCTCCGAAAAACCGGGGAGTACAGCCGGCAGCTGGGTGTTCCCCTGCGGCTGCACGCGGGGGAATCCCTTCAAGAACTGGGGTATCTTCAGGAGACGTTTGGGAAGACCCCCGTGGAATATCTCCATCATGTGGGCATTTTAGGAGAACGCACCCTGATCCCCCATGCCATTTATGCCGGGGAATCCATCCCCGCACCCCATCCAAAGGGCAGGCAGGACCTTGCCCTGCTGGCCTCTTCCGCCGCCACGGTGGTCCACGCCCCCATTGCCGAATCTCACGGCGGCCTGTGCCTGTATAGCTTCGGAAAATACCAAAACGCGGGCATCAATCTGGCGCTGGCCACCGACACGCACCCGGCGGACATGCTGCAGAACATGAATTTTGCCTGGAACCTCAACCGGCTGTTTGAGCACGGGGACCTATTCAGCCCCTACACAGACCGGCCCGCGTCCACCGGGAGGCAAATCACTGCCGGGGATATCTTCAACGCCGCCACGATAAACCCCGCCAACGCACTGGGCCGGAAAGATCTCGGCCGGCTGGAGGCAGGGGCCAAGGCGGATATCATCATGGTAGATGTCACACCCATCCGCAGCGTCCCCGTGGCGGACCCCGTCCGCACCTTGATTATGAACACCACCGGCGCCAATGTAAGGCATGTTTTCGTTGACGGCCGCCAAGTGGTAAAGGATTTTCAAGTCTGCGCCGTGACGGACGCCCAAGCGCTGGCCGCCTCCGCCCAGGACTGCTTCAATCGGTACCGCGGCGCCTGGCAGACCTATGATGTCCAAAAACGGGACCCGGATGTTTTCTTCCCCCCGGTCTTTCCCGTCATTCCGGCCTGGGAAGCAGAAGCCGCGGACGCGGGGCCCTGCGCCACGTAAGCCGTGTCCCGCGGGGCCCGTCCGGGGGTATTGCCGGACCGGGCGACGACCGTTCCCGACAATGGAGGAGATATAGATGACGGCGCTGAACAAAATCGCCACGGAACAGCGAAACCCCAACACCACAAATATTGATACCTTGTCCACCGTGGATATGGTAAAGCTCATCAATCGGGAGGACCACCGCGTGGCGGAGGCCGTCGGCCTGGTGACAGATCAGATCGCCGCCGCTATCGACGTCATCGCCGAAAAGCTGGAGAAAGGCGGCCGCCTGGTCTACTGCGGCGCGGGCACCTCCGGCCGCCTGGGCATACTGGACGCGGTGGAGTGCCCGCCCACCTACTCCACGGACCCGGAGCAGGTCCAGGCCCTGATAGCCGGGGGGTACCCCGCCATGTTCAAGGCCGTGGAAGGGGCCGAGGACAGCATGGACCTGGGCGTCCAGGATCTGGAGCGCATTCGGTTTTCCTGCGCTGACGTGCTGGTCGGCATTGCCGCCTCCGGCCGAACGCCCTATGTGAAGAGCTGCCTGGAATACGCCCGCCAGCTGGGGGCGGCCACCATTGCCGTCACCTGCTGCCCCGGCTCGGAACTGGAGCTGCTTGCGGACATCGGCATCTCGCCCGCTCCCGGCCCGGAGGTTCTCACCGGCTCCACCCGGATGAAAAGCGGCACCGCTCAAAAAATGGTTCTGAATATGATCTCCACGGGAACCATGATTAAGCTGGGGAAGGTCTATGGCAACCTGATGGTAGACGTACAGCCCTCCAACGAGAAGCTGGTCCGCCGATGTGTCCACATCGTCTGCACCGCCGCCGAATGTTCGGAAGAGGAGGCTGCCGCCGCGCTGGAGGCCTGCGGCTATCAGGCCAAAACCGCCATTATCATGATTTTATTGGGCATTTCTGCGCAGGAGGCCAAAGTCCGCCTAGATGCCGCCGGCGGTCGGATTGCCCAGGTGCTGGCCCGGTAAGACGGCCCGCCCTGGTTTCGGAAGCGGCACCGAAAGGGGAAAGCCATGTTTATTGCTGGAATCGACGGAGGCGGCACCCGCACCCGCCTGGAACTCCGGGACGACGAAAATCGGCCTGTCTTCCGCCGGGAATTCGGGCCGTTCAATTTGAACTCCATCGGGGAAGAGGCCTTCCGCCATCTGCTGCGGGAGGTGTTCGACGCGGTGGGCGGCATGAGAGACTGTCGGAAAATATGCTTCGGCGCGGCGGGAATTTCCAATCCAAAGGTGGAGGAAATCCTGGCCCAGGAACTGAGGACCGCCGGGTTCACCGGAAATTGGAAGGTCTGCGGCGACCAGGAGGTCGCTTTCCGGGGGGCCATGGACGGCCCCGGCATCACCGTGGTCGCCGGGACCGGCTCCATCTGCTTTGGGAAAAACGCGGCCGGGGAAACTGCCCGGGGCGGTGGCTTCGGCCATCTCATCGACGACGGCGGCAGCGGCTATGCCATTGGCCGGGACGTGCTCAGCGCCGCAGTCCGCGCCATAGATGGCCGGGGAACCGGGGAGGCCCTGCTACGGGCGGTGTATCGGCAGTTAAACGGTAGCCGCCGTGAGGACATCGCCGCCTTTGTCTACAGTTCGGAGACGGACAAATCAAAAATCGCCCAATTTTCTCACATCGCGCTGGAATTGGCGGAAGCCGGGGACGGCCCGGCCCAGCAGATCCTTGCCCGGGAGGCGTCGGAACTGGCCGCGATGGTGCTGGCGGTGCAGAAGAAACTGCGTATGGCCAGGTGTCCCATCGCCCTGCTGGGGGGGCTGCTTCACCGGGATAACCCCTATCGCCGGGTGGTGGCAAGCCGCTTGGAACCCCTGGGCGTCCTCACGGACCCGGCCCACGACGCCCTGTGGGGGGCGGCCCAAATGGCCTGGGAACTGTAAGCTGAAATAACTGACCCTGCCCGCCTTCGTCTGTCTGGAGCTGTCTCTGACTTTGCTGCGGGACTGTTCTATACTGGGAAAACACCTTGCGGAGGATGTGGCGCCGCTGTTATTTCATGCTGTGTTATTACTTCCGCCAAAAAAGCTAGGAAAAAAGGGCCAGGCATGTTAAAATAAAAGGTATGGAATATATCGACCTGAGGAAAGTAGGGAGAGACCTCCCTGGAGCGAAAAAAATATGGACGAAGGCCTGGAACACACATGGTCCTTACTCAGGAGGAGCAAGAGACTATCCGAAAGGCCATTGAAAGAGAAAACGCCGGAAGATTTTGGGATACCTGGCAGACTGTGGACGTTAGGGCGGACGAGACAGTACATCCAGAAGCAGCTGGGCAAAGCCATAAAAGAGAGAACGCTGTCGGAATATATGAGGCGCTGGGGAATGAGCTGCCAGCGTCCGGCGAAGTGTGCGCGGAAACAGAATCCTACGGGCATCTAAAGGTGGAAAAGTGAGGAATACCCCGCTGTTTTAAGGCGTGTGAAAGCGGAGGATGCCATCATTTATTGGGCAGATGAGATCGGTGTAAGCAACTGTGAAATAGTGGAGCGCGGCTTTTCACTGGGCCTCCTGTGCTGCCAGTGGAGACGAAACGGCGGCGGGTCAATATGATCTCTGCAATCAGCGGCCAAGTGTAGAGGGACAGGATATTTGAGAAACGCGGGATAAACCGGGAAGGTGCGGGAAGGCATAAGAAAACCCGCTATTTCAGCGGGAAACGGGGCATTTTCAGCCGAGACGGGCCCGCGAGCGGAGCTCGGATTATTAGACAAGTTGAGACGGGAGCGTCGGCGTGGTCGGCGCTCTTTTTTTTACGCCCAGGATGGCCCAGGAAGGGCCCAGGAACGGCGGCAGCGGGGCCGGGCATATCCCCCCAGGCCCAGGAGCTGGGAAAGCCCTGTATATCAGGCTTACAGGCAGGAGGGCCGCTCCACCCGCCCCGAAAGTCGCAGCAGCAGACCAAAGAGGGCGGGCGGCCCATGGTGAGATTATAGCAGACGGGCCCCCATAAGCGTTAAAATAGCATAGAAAGCGCATTGACTCTATGTCGTGGGGCTTCAGCAAGCAACAAAGCAATGCCCTCCCAATGTGAGAGGGCATTGGAAATACCAATATT
>ERZ808041.178-NODE-178-length-67390-cov-5.493307_pt1 | contig 67390 bp, 60 predicted proteins | sample MGYA00380192_ERZ808041 | MGnify/ENA primary metagenome ERZ808041 (study PRJEB31490, sample SAMN06133412) | mouse gut metagenome | isolation source: Z1_1 | host: mice | place: China: Chengdu | collected 2015-05 ...
CGAACACAGAAGTTAAGCTCAGTTGTGCCGACAATACTTGGCGGGTGACTGCCTGGAAAGATAGGTCTTTGCCAGCACTTGCCGCAGTATGGTTATCATACTGCGGCATCCATCTTCTTTTATATTCCTCAATAGCTCAGCCGGTAGAGCATGCGGCTGTTAACCGCAGGGTCGTTGGTTCGAGTCCAACTTGGGGAGCCAAACATGCCGCCGCATAGGCGGCGGCATGTTTCTTATTTCGGGCCATTAGCTCAGTTGGTCAGAGCCACCGGCTCATAACCGGTTGGTCCGGGGTTCGAGTCCCTGATGGCCCACCACAGGGATTTTTATAGTATGTAAATACTTTACGTGGGCAAAATAGGGGTATAGCTCAGCTGGTAGAGCAGTGGTCTCCAAAACCACGTGCCGAGGGTTCGAATCCTTCTGCCCCTGCCAATTTTTCCTACAGACGGATGTCTGTATATGCTGCTATGGCTCAGGTGGTAGAGCGCGTCCTTGGTAAGGACGAGGTCACCAGTTCAAATCTGGTTAGCAGCTCCACAATAACCGTTCTTTTCGTTTGAAAAGGGCGGTTTTATTTTGTTTGAACTTGTCGTGTACCCCACTCCGCCCTTCATCGCCGTGCACAGCAGGTTCACGCCGTGCATCACCCAAAAGCTTGCCCTGTTGTTGTGCTTCATGGATCATCTCCAATGTATTCTTCCACTTAGAGGTATGCCAGCAGTTCATTGAATTTTGTATGGGAGCCTTCAGAATGGGTATATATCTTACAATTTCAGTATTTTTCAATATGAAACCGATAAATAAAAAATAAAATATAATAAAGATATTTGGGATCTCTACGGATGAGATCCTTTGCTCCGACACTCACATGACCGGGTTCATGTTCAAATCCAAGGTCACAACGGGAGCTCCCACGATCTGTTATTTCCGCAGAAACAGTGCGGCGTCCACCCTGGCGGCGGAGGATGTGGAGACGCTGGATTTTTCCAAGTTTGATATGATCCATCTCACAGGCATCACCCCTGCCCTTTCCGCATCTGCTCGCGCTGCCTCCGAGGTACTGAACGAGAAATCCAGAAAAGCCGGGTGTTTCTTTTCTTTCGATCCAAACCTTCGGCCCGAACTGTGGCCGTCTCAGGCGGAGATGGCGGCGTACCTCAACTCGATCGCCTACCGGTCAGACCTCTTTCTGTCTGGAATTAAGGAGGCGTCGCTCCTGATCGGCGCGGAAGCCCCGGAGAAAATTGCTGCGCACTACATCAGCCGTGGTACAAAGGCCGTGGTGGTCAAACTCGGAACAAGAGGCGCTTATTACGCCTGCGAAGATGGAGCGTCCGGATATGTGGACGGATTCCGGGTTGAACGCGTAGTGGACACCGTGGGCGCGGGTGACGGCTTCGCGGCAGGCGTGCTCTCCGCGCTGAGAGAGGGGCAGACGTTCAGCCAGGCGGTCCGGCGCGGGTGTGCGGTGGGCGCGATCCAGGTTATGAGCCGTGGGGACAACGATGGCCTGCTCAGCCGGGGGGAGCTGGATGCGTTTATGGCCGGCCAAAAGGACTGGAGGCGGCAAAGTGCCTAATTTAGTAACGCAGGCCTTCTTTGAGAGCGGCCTGGTCCCTGTTGTTGTCTTGAGGCAGGCGGAGAAAGGTGCTGCTCTGGCCCGGGCGATCCGGGCAGGGGGCCTGAACAGCATGGAGATCACATTGCGAACAAACACCGCTCTGGAAGCCATTCGTCAAGCGGCGTACCAGGTACCGGACGTTCTGGTGGGCGCCGGGGACTGTACACAGCGTGGACATGGCGAGAAAAGTCGTAGATGCCGGTGCGCGGTTTATTGTGAGTCCCGGCTTGAATCGGTCGGTAGTAACATGGTGCCAGGAGCGGGAGATTCCCGTCTTTCCCGGCATTTCCACCCCTACCGAGCTGGAAGCCGCTCTGGAGCTTGGCCTGACTGAGGTCAAGTTTTTCCCTGCAGAGCCGTCAGGTGGAGCGTCTATGCTGCGAGCTCTGGCGTCTCCGTATCAGGGCGTGCGTTTTATGCCGACGGGAGGGATTCGTCTGGAAAATCTGGCGCAATATCTGCGCTTGCCCAATGTGCTGGCTTGCGGTGGAAGCTGGATTTGTCCGGGGCATCTGGTAGAGCAGAACAGATTTGACCAGGTTACGGACCTGTGCCGTCAAGCAGTAAAAATGGTTCATCAGTTTCAGCTCCTGAAGTTGACCCGGCCCATAGCAGAAGAAACGCCTGTTCCGGTGTGTCTGGAGGATACTTTGGGAATGGGTCCGCAAAGGAAGCTGGTATTGGGTGTCAACCACGTAGCTCGGGCGCTCGCTGCTTTAGAGCGGCTGGGCTATACCCGAATACCAGATGAATCTGGGACAGCCGTTTTAAATCCGGTCGGCAGCCTCATGAATCAAGAAAAAGCGGTTTTTTAAAACAAAACCGCTTTTTCTTGATATTGTATATTTTACGATCGCTTCTGTCATGGGAGCCAACCCTTGACAAATTACACCGATGAGGTATAATTGTAATCGGAATTTGGAGGTGCCGCCATGGCAAAAACAGATTATAAAATTAAATGGATTACCCGTACAGCCTTATGTACTGCGCTGGTACTGTTGGCCCAGATGATCGGTAAATTATTACCTGCTGGGGCGGTAATTGCTGGACCTTTCAGCCTTAATCAACTGATAACCGGGTCCCTGGTCAATCTTGTACTGATTCTGGCGGCGGCAAGCGCAGGCGTCTGGTCGGGTGTAACGTGCGGTGTGATTTCCTCGATTCTGGCGGCTTTGCTTGGCATGACGCCGGTACCTTTCATTGTGCCTGCGATTGCATTAGGCAATGCTGTGATCGCGGCAGCGGCTTGGTTCTTTTTTACGAGGTTCAATGGTATAGGAATACGTGCCGCAGGCGTTGTGCTCGGCGCGGCAGTAAAGTGTGCAGTATTGTGGCTGACGGTTCCCACGCTCCTGGGAATATTGCCGGATATCCCGCCAAAGCAAGTACAGATGTTGTCAGTGATGTTCTCTTGGCCGCAGTTTGTGACTGCAATGATCGGAGGCATGTTGGCGCTGATTGTCTATCCGGCTCTGTGCCGATCGTTTGAAGGCCGTATGAGGTAAAGCTATAAAAGGATATGCAAGCGCAAAGAAGCCCGATGGGAATCCATCGGGCTTCTTTTTCGTTTATTTGACTGATACATAAGTATTGCGCCCGTGCGGACTTTTCTGTTCGCCTTTCACCAATGCCAAGGCAATCTGATTGCGCGATTCAACGAGCTGACGGTTTAAAAGCTCGGAAGCCCTCGCTTCATCCTGACAAGCCAAAGCTTCCAAGATGTCGATATGCTGTTGAGCGACATATACAAGATCATTGTTGGAAGGCCAAACAATAGAATCCTCGCAGATATCCCAAAAGGCAGTCAAAAGCTGTTTAAAAAACAGATTGCCCGTACAGGCGAACAGAGTGCAGTGAAAGTCCCGATCATAAGCTTCAAATGATTCACCGGCCTTGGCGTTTTTTAACATGGCGTCTGTATGACGGCGCAATTGTAAAAGATCATCCGGCCTTAAATTCTGCATGGCAATGGGCAGAGAGGAAAGCTCCAGGCATTTACGAATTTCAAAAAAATCCAGCAGCAGGGATGGGCGGCATTTGATAAATGGCGCCCATATATTTTTGATCTGGACGCCCAAATCCGGAAATTGAGCATAGCGGCCGCTGCCCTGCTGGGAAACGATAATTCCATTGACCGCATATGCGTTTAACAACTCGCGCAATGCAAACCTGTTGATTTGGAAACGCTCCATCAATTCCTGTTCCGTAGGGAGCTTTTTGTGCTCATCAATGCACTCCATAATCAATTCTGCAATCTGATCGTTAATGAATTTGTTAGATCCCGTTGTATCTGGCATGATGTGATAGATGTTCCTCTCAACAAAGATTTGGATGACAACATATTTTTACAAAAACAACCCTCTCAAATTAGTATAACTTATTTTTGTAAAAAATCAATAAAGATTGTTAATTAAAATAAATGTATTAATCAATTATAGCGATTGTGCTGAATGCTGTGCTTAAGAGATTGGAAAAATCGGAGATAAAAACCTTGGCTTCGTTCTCTTTGGCAGAAACGACCGCACAAATGCCGACCGCAGGGCATATTCCCAAGAATCCACATCCGCAGAGTGCCAGGACGCGCAAGGGGCGCCCTTATGATGCGATGAATTTCGCCCTTGATATCGCTGCTTTTAAGTGTAACAAGGCGGGTTTGATAAGCGTCCTTACAACCGTAACGGCCGCCAGATCCGGCCCACATCGTCGGAACCGAGACAGATGACGGACTCCGCCAGCTTACCGGTCAGCACATAGAGGGGTGCGCAGGCATGGGAACTATTTCAAAGCTGGCATAGCAGTGCTCCGGTGCGATCCCAAGCGGCTTGGCGCGCTCCAGCAGCCACTGCGGGTCGCGGGAAAAGACAGAAACGGTACCGACACAAGGGTGGCGCTGATAGCACCGAATAAATAGCCGGGCAAAAGGACCGACGCCGATGACACAGATATTGCATCTTTTCCCAAGCATACCTCCAGGTATAAATAGGAAAAAAGTTCCTTTGCCAAAGCTTTATAAAATAAATTATACTAATATTTGATTTATATGTCAATTAATTTTTTAAATATAAACTATTTTTTGATATAATTTAATAAATTAATTAACTATTTAATTTGATAAAAATGATTAAAATACTATAAAATATGCACTGATTAAGTTTGATATTACAGATATTTATAGGTGAAATATATGAAAATATAATAAATAGATTGTTGAAATGGCTGAAATATAAAATAAATTAGTAAAAAAATCAAAAACTTATTGAACAATTTAAGCTATTTGATTATAATTATGGCGTAAAATACCTGGAATTTATTTCAGGAAAAGTTGAAAGGAAGATGGAAAAATGTTCAAAAGATTTTTAGCGATCACGCTGGCAGCGGGCATGCTGGTTTCTATGGGCGCCTGTGCGTCCAACGACGCGGCGGCTGCGGCGTCGGAGCCTGCTGCCGGTTCTACGGCGGCAAGTCCTGCGGCTGCGCCTGCGCATGGGCCGGTCGGCTGGAATGGAAAACCTGTTAAAGCGAAGGAGGATATTGTTATCGGCGTTTCCTGGAAGACGCAGCAGGAGGAACGGTGGGTCAAGGAGCTGGATGTCATCAAACAGGTATGTGCGGAACAGGGTGTGGAGCTGATTTATCAGGTCGCGGAAAACGACGCGCAGAAGCAGGCCGGTCAGATTGAAAACCTGGTTGCACAGGGCATCGACATTCTGATCGCGCAGTGCAATGAACCGGGAGCTATCACAAACGCCATGAAGGCCGCTCACGACGAGGGGGTTCTGGTGTGCTACTATGAGCCGGTCATGGGCGATACCTACGCTGACTTCACCGGTGGAAACGACTTCTTTGAAATCGGCCAGCTGATCACAAAAGCCATCGGCGATATGAACATCACCGGCAACGTCGCATATATTTACGGCGATTCCACCGGCGGCACCGGCGTCGTGCGGTTCCAGGAGGGTATGCTTGACAGCATGAAGAATTGCGATGTGACGGTTGTCGGCGAGCAGTGGACCACCAACTGGGACCCCGCGACCGCCATGGGCTATGCTGAGAACTGGATCGCCGAGTACGGCGACAGCCTGACAGCGATCCTTTGCATGAACGACGGTATGGCGGGCGGCGCAATCCAGGCGCTGGAAGGCGCAGGGCTTGCGGGCAAGGTTCTCGTTTGCGGCCAGGATTGCGACCTGCTTGCTTGTCAGAGGATTGTCCAGGGAACACAGGTGTCCACAGTGGCGAAGGCCGGCAGCGAATATCCGCGGCTGTTCACGGAGACCGTCATCCAGTACTACCTGGGCGAGAAAACGGCTGAGGATTTCGGTACAGACGTGAACAGCGACGGCCAGACCATCCCGTTCATGAGCTATCCTGGTGTCCTCGTCACCAAGGACAACATCGACGAGACGGTGATTGCGGCCGGGCTGTTTACTCATGAGGAAGTATATGGAGAGTAATATGGTGAAATTTAAAAACCTGACGAGGGACCAGTTTATCCAGTCGAATTTCCCCTACATTGACTATTCCCTGGATTATGCGTTGGATTCCCTGGAGCGTCTGGGAGCCGGCAAGCTGGAGTTTTACGGGGCGGAGCCGCATTTCTGCATGGATGATATTACATATGCGGACATGAAGGTGCTTAAAGATAAGCTGGATGCGCATGGCCTGAGCGTGGTTGAAGTCAACGTGGAAAACTGCGCTTATCCAACAAATCTTACTTCTAAAAATCCCGCTACACGCCTGCGCACCTTCCGGTATTTCGAGAAGGCCATCCAGACAGCCGGCACCATCGGGGCGCCCTATGTCCTGGTGTTTCCCGGCTACGCGAACATGGATGAGAGCATCGACGACGTGTGGGACATCGCTGTGGATTCGATGAGCAGGCTTGCAGAGATCGCCAAAACAGAAGGCGTCACCATCACATACGAGGCGACCACCAGGGATATCACTGTGATCACGGATCATAAGCAGATCATGAAGCTGATTGGCGACTGTGGAAAAGACAATATGGCTGTTACCATCGACCTGATGTGCCTGGCCCAGACGAAGGAATCCGTCCAGGATGTCTATGATATCTGCGGCGCGAAAAAGATTGTAAACGTCCATTATACCGACGGCGGCCTGCTTCCTTCAGGGGCCTGGGAACACCGTATCCCGGGAGAAGGGGAGCTGGATCTTGAGACGATGCTTAAAACGTTTGATGACAACGGCTATAAGGGGTATTTTGGAAACGAGGTCATGTGGACCACAGACCCGGCCATAACCACACCGGAACAGATTTGCGGCAAGCTGCAAAAGTGGTGGGATCAGCATTTTTAAGCGTTGGCGGCAAACGGGTTGCTGATCCGTAAAAATGTGGGACTCCGCCTGCACAGCGGCGGAGTCCCACAGATCGTCACGAAAGGAAGGGAGGATGCACATACATGAAGGATTATGTCCTGCAAATGAACCACATTACAAAACTGTTTCCCGGCGTCAAAGCTCTGGACGACGTTACGTTTGGCGTCCGGCGCGGGGAGGTTCATGCGCTGGTGGGAGAAAACGGCGCGGGCAAATCAACCCTTATGAAAGTCCTGAGCGGCGAGTATACCGATTATACAGGCGAACTTATCCTGAACGGGGAAAAGGTCCGCTTCAAAGGCATCAAGGAAAGCGAGGCGGCCGGCGTCGCAATTATCCATCAGGAGCTTGGTCTGATCCAGACCTTAAATGTATGTGAAAATATATTTTTGGGAGATGAGGTCTGTCAAAACGGCCTTATCGACTGGGATTTCGAATATGAAAGGGCAAAAAAACTGCTTGATGAGCTGAAACTCAAAGTCAATCCCCGGACGGTTGTGGGAAATTTGGGCATTGGACAGCAGCAGCTTGTAGAGATCGCGAAGGCGCTGAATAAAAACTGTAAAATTTTGATCCTTGACGAACCGACGGCGCCGTTGCCCGAGGACGATTCCGAAAACCTTTTGAACCTCATGCGCGGCCTGCGTGATAAAGGGATCAGCATTATCTTCATTTCCCACAAGCTCGGGGAGGTTTTGAGCATCGCCGACACCGTCACAATCCTGCGCGACGGCCAGACGGTGGAGACAAGGCCGGCGGAGGAGTATTCCCAGGATACATTGATCAGCGGCATGGTTGGCCGCGAGCTGAAAACCCTCTTTGAACCGCGCTGCTGCACAATTGGGGAGGTGGCGCTGAGAGTATCGGACTGGTCGGTTTTCGACGGCATCAACAATAAATGGATTGTCCGCGATATCAATCTTGAGGTCCGCGAGGGCGAAGTGGTCGGCCTTGCGGGCATGATCGGCGCGGGGCGCACCGAATTGGGGATGAGTATTTTCGGCGCGCTCCAAGGCTCCATTACAGGGAAGATGGAATATAAAGGCAGGCAGAGAGCGCGCTTTAAAAATTCGAATGAGGCCATTAAGGCCGGCGTGTTTTATTCCTCGGAGGACCGCAAGCGGTATGGGCTTGTCCTGACTTCGGATATTGCTTATAACGCGTCGCTTTCCAGCCTTGACAAATATATCAACGGCGGGTTCTTTATCAACCGGGATAAAGAGTATGGCAAAGTGAAAGAGATGGTAAAAAAGCTGCGGGTCAAAACACCCTCCATTTTGCAGAGGGTCGGCAACCTGTCCGGCGGCAACCAGCAAAAGGTGTGCCTGGCCAAGGCCCTCATGACGGAGCCGAAGGTGCTGATCCTGGACGAAGCGACCCGCGGAATCGATATCGGCGCCAAGACGGAAATTTATCAGTTGATCAACCAGATGGCGGATCAAGGCATTGCCGTCATCATGATTTCCTCGGAGCTTCCGGAGATCCTTGGCATGAGCGACCGCATCTACGTCATGCGCGAGGGCAGGATCAGCGCAGAATTTGACAATTCGGCGAGAAAAATAACTCAGGAGGACGTGGCCTTGGCTGCGACGGGAGGCGTTACGACATGACGAAAGCAAAAAGAAAAGTCGATTTATTTTCGCTGTTTTATAAAAACAGCCTGTTGGTGGAAGCGATTATAATCTTTGGACTGTTTCAGATTTTTACAGGCGGTATGTTCCTGACGGTCCGCAACCTATCAAACCTGCTGATGCAGGGGGCGACATGCTCGATCATTTCCGTTACCATGTGCCTTGTCATCATCACGGGCAACGCGGACCTTTCCGCCGGACGTTATCTGGGGATGCTCGCGATGGTTGCGGCGCTGATCCAGGTAAACTACGGCTCGATCCCTTCGATTGTGGTGGTCTTGATCGTTTTTGCGATTGCGATTATCACCGGCCTGTGGCATGGTTTTTGGGTCGGTTATATGAAGCTGCCGGCCTTTATCATCACCCTGGCGACGCAGCTTGTATTTTTGGGCGTCAATCAGTACATAAGCGGCGGACGCATGGTCGGCCCTGTCGAGGGGATCATTGCGGAGATGGGCAACGGATACATGCCGTCGATCAGTGGGACAAGCAATGATACAACGCTTATTTTGGGCGCGCTGATCATCATCGCCTATGTAGCGTTTACAGTCATGAAAGAAAAGAAAAGCGTGCGGCAGGGATTAAGTGAAAAAAACTGGATGCGCATTGTCCCCAAAACGGCGCTGATCGTCATTCTCGCGGCGGTTGTCACCTTCATCCTCTACAGCTATAAAGGCTTTGCATACGCGATGATCATCCTGTTTGTGCTGACGATCGCTGTTTCCTATATCAGCAACAACACCAAATTCGGCAGATACGTCTATGCGATCGGCGGCAATAAAGACGCGGCGTCTCTTTCCGGCATCAATGTTTCCAAGGAGCTTTTAAAGCTCTATGTCCTGCATGCGGTTGTGGTTGCGACGGCTGCCCTGGTTTACGTGGGGCGTCTGAGCGCGGCGACCACCGCCGGCGGCAACGGATACGAGTTCACAGCGATCACAGGCTGCGTGGTCGGCGGCACGGCGATTACAGGCGGCCACGGCACCGTGGCCGGTGCAGTGGCCGGAACGCTGATCATGGCTGCACTTGACAACGGCATGAGCCTGATGAACCTTGACCCGGCGTTCCAATACATTGTCCGCGGCGGCGTTTTGCTGTTTGCGATTGCCCTTGACGCGTATGCAAGCAACCGCAAGGCCAGGACGGTACAGGCAGTTTAAATCATACAGGGGAGAAAAGACATGCAAAACAGTAAGATTCGCGATATCAAAGTGCACCTTGTGTCCAGGCCGATCACAGGCGGCTTTGCGGACGCAACAAGAAAGGTTGAAACCGTCGGTTTTACAGTCGTCCGGGTGATTACGGACGATGGGACCGAGGGATTTGGCGTCACCTATCACGAGGTTGGCGGTGAAGCCACCAAGCTGATGATCGAAAAAAATATCAAGCCCAGCCTGATCGGCAGGGACCCGTTCGAGACGGAGGTCATCTGGAACGAGCTTGTGGCGTATCTGCGCGGCGTGGGCCGCAAGGGGCTGATGTTCTGCGCGCTCTCCGCGATTGACATCGCGCTGTGGGACCTCAAGGGCAAAATTCTCGGCATGCCGCTTTATAAGCTGTTTGGAGGCGAACAGACTAAAATTCCTGTATACGGAAGCGGCGGCTGGACCTCCTATTCGGATGAGGAGCTTGTGGAGGAGATGGTCGGGCTGGTCAAAACAGACGGGTATACGAATATCAAATTTAAAGTCGGCGTTGAAGGCGGCCGCAATACGAACCGCGACCTTGTGCGGGTGCGCAAGGTACGCGAGGCGGTAGGACCAAAGATTGGGATTATGCTGGATGCAAACAACTGTTGGGATGCGGCTACAGGCGCGCGGTTTGCAAACCAGGTCAAGGAGTATGACATCATGTTCCTGGAGGAACCGGTCTTTGCCGACGATATTCCGGGACTAATCAAGTTTAAAAATTCCACGGATCTTCCGCTTGCAACAGGCGAGCAGGAATATACAAAATATGGGGCAAGGGATCTGCTTGTCAACGGATGCGCGGACATCGTACAGTTGGATGGGACACGAGCGGGCGGCTTTACAGAGATGCTGAAGATCGGTGCGCTTACGCAGGCGTTTAATGTGAAGTTCGCCCCGCACGCGATGGAAAACATCCATATCCATCTGGTCAGTGCGTTCGGCAACGCCCCGTTTTTGGAGCGGCTCAAGCTGTTTGAGGGGATCACAGCCGACACCTACCTTGACGCGCCAAAACCTGACCATGGCTTTATGACCATTCCGGATCTTCCCGGCCTGGGACTAAAGCTCAATATGGATTTCATCAAGGAGCACGATGAAAAGCTTTTATGAACAAAATGGAATTCTGCACGGGAAGCGTCCAGAAGGTCTATGCCTTCATCCAGTTGAGCCGTGCGTCGATCGGTACCCACACAGGGGGCAGAGGCGTGTGAAAAGCTGCCTCTTTAATCAGAAACAAATCAGAAGGAGCACCCCTGTCGGGTAATTTGCACCGCAGCAGTGGCGCTGTCAATGAAATCTTTTGATATTTCAGTTGACAGCGCCGCGCTTTATCTGGGCCTGTGGTGGTACGGGCTGTTCAGGGCGATTCGGAAAAGCCCGTTTTGGTAGTATTGATTGTAATTGGATATATACAGCAGCTCGGGCAGATGTTGTTCGGGGATGGAGCGTTTGCACCGCTCAAGGATCGGCCGGCACAGATCCGCGCTGAGGTTTTCGCCTGTGAGGACGCAGGTTTCCGGGTTGAGGATCGCACAGTACGAGCAGACAACCTGCGCGGTGCTTTTGACAATGGATTCCTGACCCTGCTTCACTAGGTCATAGATGTTTCCGTCCTGATAGGGGAGGAATACGACCTCACCCGCGAAATTGCTCTTGCCCAGATAGATTTTACCATCGATGATGATCCCGGAGCCGGGACCGCTTCCTTCGAAAAAGGAGACGGCCACAAGGGCGGCGGGTGTATGGCCGTGCGCCCGCCTGGCGTCATAAAGGCCGTATGCGATGGCGTTCATATTGTTTTCCATCATAAATTCACAGGCAAACCGCTTGCTGAGCCTGCCTGTCAGGTCGCAGCCGTTTAAAGCCGTCATCGTGCAGGAATGGATATGGTTGTTGTCATAATACCCTGGGATGCCGATGCTGACCTTTTTGATGCTGGAATCCTTTTGGATCAGTATGCCGATCAGCTCCTCGAAGCTCTCATAGGTCACATCCTCCAGCCAAACCTGGTTTTGCTTGACGGGATTGCCAAGCAGGTCAAAAACCGTATAGGAGAGGTAACGCTGGCTGCCGGCCGAGGAGGGGAACACACAGCAGATATGGGCAAAGTCCCGGTTGTACACATATTTGGCGGCGGGACGGCCGACCGTTGAAGAAACGTTTCCGACAGCTACAATTTCTCCGGCTTCGCAGAGAAGATTGAGGATGCTGTTCGTGGTGGCGATGCTCAGCCCCGTGATCTGGGCGATGGAATGCTTTGTAAACTCAACGGAGCTGTGGATAACCTCACGAACCAAGGCGATATTGTGCTCTTTTACCTGATTAACAGTGCTGATTTTACTCATGACATTCACCCTTCGCAATTTTTACAGATATTATTTTAATCCAAAATAATAAGTGTTGCAAGATAAGTGTGCCAGAAAAACAACGCAGCGCGTTCCTCAATCCGCTTTTGCTGGCAACGCTTGGAGATATGGGAGGTAACAAAATGAAAGCAGTGGCAAAAACAGGGTACGGACCATTCCGTCTGGAATACATGGAGGTCCCAAAGCCGGTATGCGGGGACAACGATATCATCCTCAAGGTGAAGGCTGCCGGAATCTGCGGATCGGATATGCCGCTTTTATACGGGCCGGATGAAGCGAAATACAAAGGCTACACGTATCCAATGGTCATTGGGCATGAATTTGCGGGGGAAGTCTGTGAAGTGGGACGAAATGTCGCGCATTGGACAGTTGGGGACCGTGTGGTGTCGGACAATACCGGTTATGTGTGCGGCCGCTGTCCCGCGTGCGAAACAGGAAATTTCCTGCTTTGCCCCGAACGCAAGGGCATCGGAGGGGATATGGACGGCGGCATGGCCGAATATGTAAGGATTCCGGGGGTTGTCCTGCAAAGGGACCCGGCCAGCATCCGCCGGATACCGGACAATATGCCGTTTGAGCATGCGGCGGTCATGGACCCGATATGCAACGCATACAAGGCGATCGTTCAGGAGGCGAAAGTCCTGCCGGGGGACAACGTGGTGATCTATGGAAACGGCCCGTTGGGGCTGTTCAGCGTGCTGGTGGCGAGACTGATCAACGCGGCCAGGATCATTGTGATCGGCACCAGGAAAAGCGCGCTCATGCGCAACCCGATCTGTGAGAAGCTGGGCGCCACGGACATTTTGATGGCCGACGATCCGGAACTGGTGAAAAAGGTGAAAAAGATTGGCGGGGAGGATGGAATAGCGGCCGTCATCAACTGCGCGTCGCGTTCCGCCAACATCCTGCCGCAGGCAGTGGAGATGCTGCGCCCGGGCGGGACGTTCGTCATGGTGGGCTATACCCGGACAGCGGTATCGTATGCGGAGGACCCCGCGGATTTGATGGGTCATAAAGGCATCACCTTCATTGGGCATATGGGATATGACCACACCTCCTGGCGGAACGTCCTGGCGCTGTACCGCGAAGGACGCGTCGATATGGACCCGATCGTGTCCCACAAGCTGCCCCTTTCCAAATGGAGGGAAGGCTTCGAACAGTTTTCGAACCGCGAGGCAGCGAAGGTCGTCCTGATGCCCGAGATGGACGGATAAAAGGAGGACGGAATATGAAACGGTTTGAGGGGATTTATCCAGCGATCATCACCCCGATCGATGAAATGGAACAGATCAACGAAAAGGCACTGGCGCAGGTGATTGAAAGATCCGTTGCGCAGGGCGTAGCGGGGTTTTATGTGAGCGGCAGTACAGGCGAATCCTTTCTGCTGCGGGATGAGCAGAGAGCGCAGTTGATCAGGGCTGTCTGTGAAATTGTGGGCGGCAGACGCGATGTCATTGCGAATATCGGCGCCTTTTCGACCAAAGGCAGCATAGAGCTGGCGCATGTCGCCGCCAAAAGCGGCGCGACGGCTGTCTCCGCGGTCCCGCCGTTTTACTTCCCCTATTCCAAGCAGGAGATTGTACAGTATTATTTTGATATTGCAAAGGCTGCCGGACTTCCGGTGATTATCTATAACATTCCTAAAATGAGCGGCGTCTCATTCAAAACAGGAGAATTGATCGAACTGCTGGCACAAGAGGGGATCGCCGGCGTCAAGCAGACGACCATGGATCTTATGCAGACGGAGACGCTGGTCAGGACATGCGGAAATAAGGCTGTATTTAATGGGCATGACGAAATCCTGCTCCCGGCGCTTTCGGTCGGCGTCAAAGCTTCGATCGGCAGCACCTTTTCGATTATGGCGGATGTCTTTATCCGGCTCATGAAAGCGTTTGACGCGAAAGATATGGAACGTGCGCGGTATCTTCAGGGCAAGGCCAACGCGATGATCAAAACGCTGCTTGAAATAGGGATTTTCCCTGCGATCAAGGGCGTGCTCAAGCTGCAGGGGATCGACTGCGGCAACTGTATCAAACCGTTCCAACCGCTGAAAACAGCGGATTATGACAAGCTCGAAAAAGCGCTTGCCGATTTGTACGATGGGGAGCCTGCCTGACCCGGCCGCAGGGCTGGAGAATGGCGTATAGTTGCGGCTTGGAACAGACAGGAGTGTGAACGCAATGCTTGAACGAAGATTGGGGAAAACGGGACTGGATGTCTCTGTTCTCGGCCTGGGATGCTACCAGTTTACGGAAGAATTCCATGTGATGCAGGATACGGCCGATGCAATCCTGGATTATGCCATGGATCATGGGATTACCTATTATGATACCGCCCAAATGTACGGATGGGGGGAGAGCGAGGAACTGCTCGGCCGGGCGCTCGCGCGCCACCGTGACAACCGCAGGCTTCACTTTTCAACGAAAATGGGGTACTTTGAAGGGACCGTCAGGGAGGAGTACGCCAATACGGTGCGGCAGACAGATGCAAAGGCTTTTGTAGACCCTGTAAAAATGATGCGGGCGCTCAAGCATAGCATGTGGCTTCTGCAAAAGGATGTAATCGATATCTTCAGCATCCATGAACCTGACTGGCCCCAGTGGCAAATCGATTATGAACATGCACGCGGCGCGGCGATTGATTTCCTCCTCGAGGCCAAAAGGGAAGGACTGGTCAGAAGCATCGGCCTGGGCGGATGGGATTACCATGTTCTTTCACAGCTTGTAAAATCGGGTAAGTTCGATTTTGTACTTCCGGCCGGCGGGATGAGCTTGCTTTCAAAGCCCATCTATGATGAGTTGATCCCCGCGTGCGTACAGCACGGTGTGGGCGTCGCGCTCGGAGGCGGGTTCGGGCAGAACACCCCGTTTTTGATTACGAAGGACAGAAGATGGCTTGAGCTGCTCAGGCCGCTTGAGGACGAGCGGGTTCAAAACGTTGTCAGGAAGCTGGAGCGCATCTATCGTCTGTCTGATGAAACGGGGCTGTCCCTGCCGGAGTTGACAATCCGCTATATCATCAATCATGAGGAGATCGCCACGCATGTCGCGGGCGCGCGGGAGATCGCCCATATCCGGCAGAATGTCGAATCCGCCGGCCGGGGACCGCTTGCGCCGGATGTTTTTCGAGAGCTTGAGGAGATTCAGAAAATCGGGGAATGCCTTCCGATTTGGGATCTCAGGGACCTTTCCCGGGAGCTTGTCAAGAAGCTGGATCATTACACAGGAGGGAAAATCTAATGCTTTTTTATGCGGACTGTGCGAATATTGAGCTGCTCCACAGGATGGAGGCGCTGGGAATTCTCAGCGGAATTACAACAAATCCAGCTATTCTGGCCGGAGAGCCGGCGCCGTCGGCCGAGGTGATCGCGGGTATTTGCAGGGCGTTTCCCGGGTTTCCGGTGTTTGTGCAGACCAACGCGGAGACATGCAGCGGAATTGTAAAGGATGCTGCGGCCTGCGCGGCGATCAGCCCGCAGGTGGTTGTCAAAATACCTGCCTGTGCGGACGGCCTGCGGGCGCTGCGCACAATCCGCATGGAACGCCTGTTTGATAACGAAATCTGCATCACCACGGTGATGACTGCGGCGCAGGCAATACTTGCGTCTGCAGCGGGCGCCGGTTATGTCGCTCCATACATCGGAGATATCGGGCAGATCGGCTATAACGGCATGGATATGCTGCGGACAATCGTTGCCGCTTTGAAAGGAACGCATACCAGAGTCCTTGCGGCGGCTGTGGAGCGTGCGCAGGATCTGGCTGCGGCAGCCGTAATCGGTGCGGATATCGCCACGATTACGCCGGATGCTGCTTTTGCGGCGCTGGAAAAGCCGTATCCAATCACAGAATGGTATTTAAAGCTGTTCCGTGAAGCTGCGGGCAGATGAAAGGAGTCGTTATGGGCAGATTTCAATACGGCGTGTGTGAATGGTCCCTGAAGGCGCGGGGGAAAGAACTTTGCAGGATCGCCTCAAAGCAAGGGCTTGACTGTTTGCAGCTCGGGGTCGGCGAGGAGGCGCTGGAGTGTAAAGGGCTTGGCTGCCGCGCCGTGATCGAGGAATACATGCAGGCAAGCGCGGACTACGGGATGGAAATCTGTTCCCTGTCCCCTCAGTTTGTGGATCAGTACAGCTTTACAATGCCGCAGGGTGCACAGGAGGAACAGATCGCGGTCGAGCTGGTCGACCGCACGATCAAGCTTTGCACGGTATTTGGCTGCAAATCGTTTTTGCTGCCGGTGTTGGGACGGAATGGAATCTGTGACGGCCCGTCCTTCCACCGTGCAGCGGCCTATATCAAAAGGTTCAGTGAAAAAGCCGCGGACCTGGGCATTGAAACCCATCTTGAAATCAATCGGAGCGTAAAGCAGGTTTACGATCTTCTGGATGCTGTGGATAATCCGAAGGTGAAGCTCTTTTTTGATTCCCAAAACCTGTATGTCTATGATGGAACGTCGATGGCACGGTATTTCACCGAACTGTCCGGGCTGATCGGTGGCGTCCATCTGAAGGACGGCGTCGGCCCGATGCTCTCCGGTTCGCTGTTGGGGGAGGGGACCTCCGGGTTTTTCAAAACGGCGCGGGCCATCCTTGACAGCGATTATACAGGCCCCCTGATTATTGAAAGCGTCTATGACAAGGCGTCCGTATGCGGCCGGGGTTCGCAGGAGGAACTGCTTGCAAGGGACACGGCCATGCTCCGCAGGACCTTTGGATAGCCCTATTTTGTACTGAAGGTGGAATCGGTGTGAAAGACAGCCTCAATCTGTTCGATTTGACCGGCCAAAAGGCTGTCGTGACCGGGGGTGCACCAGGGGATGGGCAGGGAGGGCACGCGGTGCTTTGCCTGCTGCGGCGCCGGGGTGTGCCTGATCGATCTGGCAAAGAATCTGGAGGATACCGCTGACGCAGGAAACGGGCTGCGTGATCCGCTGTGTCATCGGAGATCTTTCCACATCCGATGAGAAAGAAGAAAAGCGTGTCAAGCGGCGCTGGCGTCGAAAGCCGCCGGCTGCATGACGGGCGTCACCACGCCGGTTGACGGCTGTTTGCTTGCCATGGAATAGGGCGGAGAAGGGAAGATGGCTTATGGGGAAATTGAAAATTGGGATTATCGGCTGCGGCGCGATCGCCAGGGAAAAGCATGTGGACGCTTTGCTGCAATTTCCCGACCGCTGCGAGATCGTCGCCTTGGCGGACGCGCAGCCCGCGGCGGCAAACAGCCTGCAAAGGGAGCGGCTGCCCGGCGCGGCGGTTTATGAGGGATATGAGGCGCTTTTGGAGGACCCCGCGGTCGATGCCGTGCATATCTGCACGCCGAACCATTCGCATTGCGAGATTGCAGTAAAGGCCCTTGAGGCAGGCAAGCATGTGATGTGTGAAAAGCCCATGGCGGAAACGTATGCGGACGCGTGCAGGATGATAAAGGCCGCTGAAAAAATCGACGGAAACTCGCTGTCAGCTATCAAAACCGTTTCAGAAGCGATTCACAGGCGATCCATGCCGCTGTTCTCGCGGGGGATCTGGGTGAAATCTATTTTGCAAAAGCGCACGCCACACGCAGGAAAAAGGTGCCGACATGGGGCAGCTTTCTTTCACTGAAGGCGCAGGGAGGCGGCTCGCTCATTGATATCGGTACGCATTCCATCGATCTCGCCCTGTGGTTTATGGACAATTATGAAGTCGAATCGGTTACAGCGGCGGCGTTCAGGGGCTTGATCGACGATCCGGCCGGGAATCTGTGGGGGCCGTGGGAACCGTCCCGGTTTGAGGTGGAGGATTCAGCGTTCGGCTTTATCCGTATGAAAAACGGCGCGCTTCTCACGGTGGAGGCCGCCTGGGCGCTCAATATCCCCGATGCGCGCGAGGCGTGCGTGACCGTGTGCGGGACTAAAGGCGGGGCGCAGCAGTTGCCCGGCGACGCGCCGGACTCCTATCAATGGAGGCTGGTGAAGGCGGTGTACGGCCAGCTTGTTTCGGTCGTGCCCGACGGGCCGGAGCCGCAGCTTTGGACGGGACGGAAAAACGGGGTCGACCGCGCGCCGCTCATGGAGATGGACAGTTGGCTGGAGGACCTGGAGGGCGGCCGACCGCATGCGGTCCGTGCCGAACAGGCGGCCGCCGTTGTGCAGGTGATCGAGGCGATGTATGAATCGGCCCGGCAGGGCAGGGCGATTTGCCTTACTTAACGCTGGCCGGGCATTAGGCGCGCGGACAAAACAAACACGGGCGCGGCGGCCGCGTCCGTGTTTGTTCCGCATACATCGAAGGCCCACTCCGCCACAGGCGGACAGCTTAAAGCGCGCCTGGTTCGGCGTTCGGATGGATGATGATCTTGATCACATCCTTTTCGCGCATCACCCGGTCAAGGCCGTCAAAGTAATGATCTAGATCGTATTCGCCGCTGATCAGGGCTTTCGCATTGACCTTGCCTGTTGCGATAGCGTCTACCGCCCTTTCAAAATCGCCGACTTGGCTGAGGGAGGAGTAATAAGTAAGCTCCTTATCCCAAAATTCGTTAAATGGGAAACGCAGTGTCGAATGCGCGCCTCGGTAATAGCCATAGCCCAGAATTTTCCCACCCATCTTCATCAGCTTGGGCGTGGAGTAGACAAGCTCCTCGGCGCCTGTAGTGTCAAAGAGGCAGTCGAAGCCGAGCGGATAGCGGGAGAGCAGCTCGGTTTCATGCCTGGAGTAGTCGCTGCGGTCCATCAAAACGGTTTCAATCCCAAGTGCTTTGACCTTTTCCAGCTTTGCCGCAGACGATGCGCAGACAATGACGCGGCTTGCATGGCTGTGCATAGCCAGCATGGCCAGGATCATCCCCATCGGACCGGCGCCCATGACGAGTACATCGTCGCCATACCGGATATCCATCTGATCCATGGAATGGATACAGCAGGCGACCGGCTCGGAAAGGCAGCCTTCGTTGAAGCTGACATGGTCCGGGAGCCGGACGGCTTTATGTTCGGAAACCTTTACAAATTCCGCGAAGCCGCCGCTGGCTTTGTTCCCTAGATTCATTTTGTCCGGGCAGTGGATCAAATCGCCCTTCTTGCAGTAATGGCAAACGCCGCAGGTGACGGTGTTGTCAGCCGTGACCCGGTCGCCCACGCGGAAGGTCGTGACAGCGTCCCCGACCTCATGGACATATCCAGCGAACTCATGGCCCGGGATCAGCGGATAGCTGGAACAGCCGCTGCCGCCGGGGACCTCGTGATCTGCCTCGACGCCGTGACAAATGCTGCAGCTCATCACCTTGATGATGATGTCATGGCTTTGGCAGACGGGATTTGGCATCTCCCGAATAGACGCGTTTTCCCTGAGCGGCTTTTCGTAATATAAAGCTTTCATTTCCTCTCCTCCCCGGGGTGGATATGATCGCGCGATGGGCGATCAAGCATCGTTGTATTTCTTCATGGCATACCTGAAAATAATGGATTTTTCCTGTGTCACTTCCTCCAAAACGGACGACATGCATTCACGGCTGTTGCCGCTCATTTTCTTCCCGCCGCCGAAGGGCAGCTCCTGTGCACGGAACCCACCGGAGCCATTGATGGCCACCATGCCCGTTTTTAGGCTCGCGGCTACCTTCATGGCGTCCTGAAGGTTGTTGGTGATGACGCCGGAACTAAGGCCGTAGTCGGACGTCTCCGCGATCTCGATCGCTTCGTCCAGCGTTTTGAAGGTGAAAATCGGGAAGACGGGGCCAAAGATTTCCATGTTCTTGCAGATATCCATTTCCCGTGTGCAGCAATCAAGCACGGTGGGCATATAATAGGCCCCTTTCCTGACGCCGCCGTATACCAGCTTGGCGCCCTGATCGACGGTGTGCCGGATCTGCTGATCGACCTCCTTGGCGGCCTCCTCGCTGATCAGGACGCCGAAATTGGTGTCGAGGTCGAGAAGGTCACCTTCCTTGACGGTTTTCAGACGTTCCTCGATCAGCCGCGTTACAAATTCGTCCTTGATCGATTCGTGGACGATAAATCTTTTGGCGCCGGAACAGCACTGGCCCGCATTCCTTGTCTTGTCGCCCGCCTCATTGACGGCAAGATCCATATCGCAGTCCGCGCAGATGATGAGGGGATCGTTGCCGCCAAGCTCAAATTTGTAAGCGGTCAGATGTTCGGCGGCGTGCCGGGCGATCTCCTTGCCGGCCTCCACGCCGCCCGTCAGGTTGACCTGGGCGACAGCGGGATTGTCGGAGATCCAGTTGCCGACGGTGGAACCGCGGCCTGTGACACACTGTGCCGCACCCGGCGTAACGCCTGCCTCAACCAGAAGCCCCATAAGCTTTAAAACGGTGAGCGGGTTGGAGGTAGCGGGCTTTACGACAATTGCGTTGCCCGCCATCAGCGCCGGTCCTGCCTTGAACGCCCAAAGGGCTGCCGGAAAATTGAAGGGAACGATGCAGGCGATCACACCGAGCGGTTCGTGTACTGTCACCTGGAGGTCGTCGTCGTAACCGCCTTCGATGCCCATAGGCATGGACTTTCCGTAATGATGCTTTACGATCTCGATGGAGCTTTCAAAGGTCATGTACACGGAATCAATTTCGCCATAGGAATCGAAAATCGGCTTCCCGGTTTCGAGCGTGAGCGTTTTGGCGAGATCGTCCCGGTGCTCTGTCAGAAGTTTGAGATATCTGCGCAGGATTTTCGCGCGCTCGCGGATGATGACCCGGTTCCACTGCTTCTGCGCGGCCACAGCGTCGGCGATGGCTCGGTCGATGTCCTCCTTGGCGGCGTTGGGAACTGTGTCGAGCAGCTTGCTGTTGCAGGGGTTTGTAACGTTGATGGTTGCACCGTCGGCGGCATCCACCCAGCTTCCGCTGATAAGCATTTTCATGGTTTTGATCTCCCTTTCTGTCGTTGTTATACGGGTTTATATGGTTTGGAGCTATAAAATGGCGTTCCTGTTGGGATTCGCATTTACCTATATAAAATTTCTGTAAAACAAAATTATTATTGAATTAATAATAATTAAAATAATTATTAGTTCATCAACAATATATCAGTATTTTTATAAAAAATCAATAGAAAATCAAATTATTTTTCTTTTGTATTGACTTTTTATTTTTCTTTGCTATAGTTATAAAAAATGAAATATTATAATTATTATTATATTTATAATAAATATTAAATGAAAGAGGCGGTGTTATGGTCAACAAAGCTGCGTTTGTCATGGAGAAAAGAAAAATTGAAATCATGGATTCCCCAATGCCGGAAATGAAGCCCGGTTATGTGAAGGTCAAGGTGGGGTACTGCGGCGTTTGCGGCTCGGATGTGCATCATTTCCTCAATCTGGAGCCGGATTTCTGGCCCCAGTGCTATCCGTTTATCATCGGCCATGAGTTCGCGGGGACCGTGGTCGAGGTGGCCGGCGATGTCAAGGACCTCAAGGTCGGCGACCGCGTCTGCGTGGAACCGGGAACCTTCTGCGGCAAATGTGAATGGTGCAGGAAGGGCCGGTACAATCTCTGCAAAAACATGGAATTCCTCTCCGCGCCTCCCGTGCGCGGCGCGATGCGGGAATATATCACACATCCGGCGGAGCTTTGCTTCAAGCTTCCCGATCATGTGTCGACAATGGAGGGCGCGCTGGTGGAGCCGCTTGCGGTCGGTATGAACGCGGTTGTCCGCTCGGGCATCCATGTGGGGGATTCGGCGGTCGTGCTTGGAACGGGCTGCATTGGGCTTGTCACGATCATGTCTCTCAAAGCGGCCGGGATCACGGATATCACAGCCGTTGATCTCTATGATATCCGGTTGGAAAAGGCCCTCGAGGTCGGCGCTGCGCGCGCGATCAACACAGCCGGCAAGGATACCGCCGCCGAGGTGCTTAAGTATTACGATGGGATCGGCCCGGATTTCGTATTTGAAACAGCGGGCAGCCGTCATACGGCCGAAGCGGCGGTTTATATCTGCAAAAAGGGCGGCGTCATTATGCAGGTTGGCAACGTGGTCGGCGAGACGTCGCTCAATTTGCAGAAGATGTGCGATAAAGAGCTTACGTTTATGACCAACTTCCGCTATCTCAATATCTATCCCACATGCGTCGAAGCGATCGCGGCCGGGCGGATCAATGTAAAGGATATCGTATCCAAGGTTTATCCGCTTGACGACGCGATGCAGGCGTTTGAGGATTGCGTCAACAAACGTCAGTCGATGGTCAAGGCAGTGCTTAAAATCAGCGACGGCTGATACATAAAAAAACAGGCGGTCCGCCGCCCGGCCGGCGCGCAGGGATGCAAGGGGCCGGCCGGGCGCGGGGATGTCTCGTCAATTTGATTGCAGCAAGGGGAAAGCGCCTCATGAATAAAGTCATTTGCGTCGGCAACGCGGTTGTCGACATCATTGTAAAAAATGGCCCGGACAGGACACCCGACGGCATGACGCAGTTTTCTGAAAGCATCGACCTGTACGCGGGCGGTGACGCCGTCAACGAGGCGGTCGGCCTGGCCGCGATGGGAAACGATGTAAGGCTCTACACGGCGATTGGCGACGATGCGCTGGGCAGCGCCTTCATGAGCCTGATCAAAAGCTTCGGGATTGCGATGGACGGCATTGTCAAGGACCGGGAGCACGGCACGACGGCGACGGTTGTCACCGTGGGGGCCGACGGCGAGCATGGATGCATGACCCTGAAAAACGGCGCGGCGGGCAATATGCGTTACAGCACCGAGGTGTTTGACATCGATTTTTCGGGCGCGAAACTTGTTTCCATCGCAAGCCTTTTCTGGAGCAGGGGCCAGACCGACGCTGATTTGACGCGGCTGCTGTCAAAAGCAAAAGAAGCCGGCGCGCAGACGATGGCCGATATGGTTCTGGATCAGTCGCAGATGTCCCTGGAGGATATTGCGGGCGCGATGAAATATCTTGATTTCCTCGTCCCCAGTTATCATGAAGCGGCTTACTTTACGGGCAAACATACGCCCGAGGAGATTGCGCAAGCGTTCCACAGGCGGGGCGTGGGGACGGTCGTGCTGAAAATGGGTGCTGAAGGCGTGTTTGCAAGCGCGCAGGGCCGGACGTACCGCGTCGGCACAATCGCCGACCGGGTGGTCGATACCTTGGGGGCTGGGGATAACTTTGTGGCGGGGTTCATCACCGGTATTGTGGAGGGCCGCTCCATCGAGGAGGCGCTGTACTTCGGGTCGGCCGCGTCGGCGATCGCAATCAGCCAATATGGGGCGAGCGGCGCAATTAAGAGCAGGCAGCAGGTACAGGATTATCTGGACGCCCACAGAAAATAAAAGGAGACGACGGTTATGAAAATGATTATCAATGGTCAAAAGGTGGATTCCTCCGATGGAAAGACACAGGACATCGTCAACCCTGCAACGTTGCAGGTGATCGATACGGTGCCTTCCGCCACGGCGGAGGATATTACAAAGGCGGTGGACGGGGCGGTCGCCGCGCAGGAGGCCTGGGCCGCGCTTCCGGTGCGGGAGCGGTGCGCCATCCTGCGCAGGTTCGCCGATCTGGTGATGGAAAGGCGGCTTGAGCTGGGCGAGATCCTGGCGAAGGAAGCGGGCAAGCCGTATATGAAAGAAGCTGTGTGGGAGCTTGATTCTGTAGCGTATGTATACCGCGGCGCGTGCGACGTCGCGCTCCACTACTATGGGACGACCATGCCGATCGGTACGGAGCCGGGATATGACGACGATCTCCAGATTACGATCCATGAACCGCTCGGGACGCTCGCCTGCATCATCCCTTATAATTTCCCGCCGGCAATCTGGGCGTTTAAGACGGCGGCGGCGCTTGCTGCGGGCAATACGATCGTGGTCAAAGCGCCTTCGTATGATCCGATGACGCTTCTTGTACTCCATGAGATGCTCCATGAGGCTGGACTTCCCGCCGGCGTGGCGCAGTGCCTGACCGGCAGAGGCTCTGTTGTGGGTGACCTGCTTGTCGACGACCCGCGGATCGCATGCGTCAACTTCACCGGAAGCACGGACGCAGGACTGAGTATCGCGGCGACAGCGGCCAAGCATCTTACCGATTACAAGTTCGAGCTTGGCGGCAACGACCCGTTTATCGTATTCGAGGACGCCGACATGGATCTGGTGGTCAAGGAGGCCGAGGACCAGGCGCGGAACAACCGCCAGTGCTGCACGGGTTCCAAGCGGTTTTTGGTACATAACAGCCTGAAAGAGGAATTCATCAGAAGGCTTGGCGCCGAATTGGATAAGCTTGTGATCGGTGATCCCATGGACCCGGCGGTCAATATGGGGCCAATGATCGCGGAAAGGGCCGCGAAGCAGGTGGAAAAACAGGTGGAGCTGACAGTCGCGCAGGGCGCCAGGATTGTACGCGGCGGCAAGCGAAGCGGCGCGTTCTACGAGCCGACAATCCTTGCCGATGTGACGCTGGACATGGATATCGCGCGCGACATGGAGGTGTTCGGACCCGTGTGGCCTGTGATCGGGTTCGATACGGTCGACGAGGCGGTTGGAATCGCCAACAGTTCGCATTTCGGGCTTGGCGGCGGACTTTTTTCCCGCAATATCTATACATGCATCCAGGTTGCCAGGCGGCTGAAAACCGGCCATATTGCAATCAACGGTTCGGGCAACTTCCGGGCGGCGGAGCTGCCGTTCGGCGGCGGCAGGAAAATGAGCGGCAACAGCCGCGAATCCCTCTCCAGGGTCATGGACGAGGTGACGCAGCTTAAATCGATCGTGTTCAGGTACGCCTTCAACGAGAGAAAGTGAACAGTGGAGCAAGATTGATGTGTTACAGCGACGCATATCTGTGAAATGACGGGAGGTTCATGAAATGGGGCTTGTAACATTAACAGAAATTTTAAAGGAAAGCGTGGAGAAGAAGTATGCAGTCGGCGCGTTCGACACGCTGGACGATAACTTTACGGAGGCGATTGTCGCCGCGGCCGAGGAGGAGGGGCTGCCGGTCATTTTGATGATCCCAAATTTCTTTGCCGACAACAGGGACGAACGCCAGTTAAGCTTTTACTTCAACAGGCTTTTAGACCGCTGCCAAAGGGCTGCGGTCCCGGTGTGCCTGCATTTGGATCACGGCAACAGCTTTGCGTGCTGCGTCAAGGCCATCCATGGCGGATGCACATCGATCATGTTCGACGGTTCGGCGCTTTCGATGGAAGAAAATATCTCCATTACTAAGGAGCTTGTCCGGATCGCCCATAGCTGCAATGTGAGCGTTGAAGCTGAAATCGGACATGTGGGAAGCCCCGAAGGCGGGGAACTGGAGGCCAGCGATGTGGATGCCTCGACCTATACCAAACCTGAGGACGCGAAAAAATTTGTTGAGGAGACGGGCGTGGATGCCCTGGCTGTTGCCGTTGGGACGGTACACGGGCTTTTCAAGGGGACGCCGAAGATCGACACGGACCGGCTGGACCGGATCAGGGAGCTTGTAAAAATACCCCTCGTCCTGCACGGGGGTTCGGGGCTTCCGGAGTCGGAGTTCCGCGCGGCAATTGACCACGGCATCAACAAGATCAACTTCTTCACCGGCCTTTCTCTCGCGGCGTCCGGCGCGATCGATGAAAAGCTGCGGGCGTTTAACGGAAAAATCCACTATATCGAGCTGATCAACGCCGCGCATGACGCGTGTAAGGCGGCTGTAAAAGAGCAGATGCGGATTTTCGGGACGCTTCCGCTCGGCCTTTGAAAAGCATGCCCCTGTTCGATAAAATCATTGGGGACAGCAGGTCCATGATCCCTTCAAAATAGCGCATGAACATCAAATCGCAGTTTGAAAGTGAGCCGAGATGTCGTTTTATTTTCTGGTTGTACTGTTTGTCACATTTGCCGCTTCAGGGCTGCAATACTCGGTGCTGGGTTCTGTCTGGCCGATTGTCTACAGGGATTTTGGTGTCGCGCTTTCCTTGGTTGGCTATATCAATATGATCATAGCCGCTGGGCGGGTGACCGCCAGCATTTTTACCGACCGGCTGGTCGGCAGATATGGGACGTACCGGGTCGCTGCCTGCGGGTTTGGGCTGATCTGCCTTGGACTTTTTGGGTATGCCAATTGCGGATCTTACGCAGTGCTCTGCCTAAGCAGCATCCCACTTGGGATTGGGGAGGATTTGTTCCTTTGTACAATCAACACCTTTTCGGCGCTGCATCTGCGGGCCAAATATGCAAACTGGCTCAATATGGTGTGGAGCCTCGGCGCCACGGCGGGACCGTATATCATGAGCCTTTGCCTGAACAGGGGCGCCGGATGGAATGCAGGTTATTTTGCCCTGGCGGCCCTCCAGTTCGGTGCGTTGCTGCTGTTTTTATCCTCCCGCGCCCAGTGGCGGGAAATCCCATCCGCCAAGGTCAGCCCCATGGGGACGAAAAGAAAGCCCATGCGGGAGGCGATCCGCCTGAAAGGTATGCCTGCGATGCTTGCGGCGCTGTTTTGCTATACAGCGATTGAAACGACATCGGCTCTCTGGGCGGGCAGCTACATAACGCTTCAAAAGGGGCTGCCGGACAGCGCCGGCGCATTGGGGACGACCTGCCTGTTCTTCGGGATGACATTGGGCAGGTTTATGAGCGGTTTTATATCCGACAGGATGGGCGACCGGAGAATGATGCGAATCGGCCAAGCCTTGATTACCGCAGGCGGGCTGACGCTGCTCCTCTTTTCGGGAGAAGCGGCGGCGCTGGTATCCATGGCTGTCCTGGGGTTTGGATGTGCTCCTATTTTCCCCAGTTTTATACACTATGTCCCCCATGTCTTTGGAAACGCGGACACGGGCAGCGCGGTCAGCCTATTGATGGGCGGTTCGCAAATTGCCACACTGCTGATACCGATTGCGTTTGGATGGGTTGCCGACTTTGGAGGCATGGCGCTGTATCCGGCATTCCAAATACTTTTTGCGCTGGCTATGATGGCGGCGCTGTCGGCCCGGAAAAATGGTTGATATGAGCAAAAAAGGACTTGGAACCTGTCGGTTCCAAGTCCTTTTTTCAGTATGCGCCGTCAGGCAACCGCATAGGCTGCGATTGCCACAAACAGCAGCATCGTGCACAAGGTATGCAGAGAGAGCGTGGTGGAGATATATTCGCCATCCTTTCCAACATCCGAAAACAGGGGAATGATGAAAGGGGCAGGCAAAGCGTAAAGCACCATTAAGGCCAGATGCAGGTTTTTGTCATAGGGAACAATGCTGAAGATCAGCATGCTGATCATTACAAGAAGAATTCCCATCAAAATCAGACGGCTGAGTACAGTGATCGCCACCGGCTTCAAAAGGCTCTTTTTCAGATTCAGCTCATATCCCACCACAAGGAGCACCAACGCGCTGGTAGGCGCAGTGATTGCACTGATACTTCCAAAGACAATACCGCTGACCGGACTGCCAGCGACAAAGGTTCCCAAACCGGCCACCCCAAGGATGATACCCAGCAGCATTCCCACAAAGCATCGGTTCGTAACCATGTTGCGCAGCATCATCCTTGCGGACAATGTCTGGCCGTCGGTCGATTTCAACACCGCCAGAAAAGCGGTATAGGCAAAGACGGTCTGTCCAAGATCTACGGCCGCAAAACCGGACTGTTCGCCGGTCAGCAGCCCGTAAAGGGCGTATCCCAACATACCGCCCTCGGCGCCGGACAACAGAAAGGGCATAAATTTTCCATATGGCGCGGCAAGCCGGCGCAGTCCGAAGCCCGCGGCCATCGTCAGGCAGAAACCAATATACACCGCTACAAACAGCATGGCGACGGTCAAACTGTATTTCGCTGTAAAAAAAGCGTTGAACAGCACAACCGGCAATGCGATATTGCTGATGACAGATTTCAGACCCATCAGGCCCCCATGATCAAAAATCTGCCTGAAGCGGCACCAGCAGCCCAGCAGAAGCAAAATTAAGACCGGGAGTACCATTTCCAGTACGCGCAGGAACAAAGCAGATTCCCTCCTCACAAAAAAAGAAGGTGGACAAAGATGATTCCGGCAGCACAAAACCGCAGCCAGTTTCTCTGTCCACCATAATTTTCCTCTTAGCCGTTGATCATATCCTGATAAAACTCATACGCCTGTTTGTCGGTATAGCCCTCGTGGACAATTTTGCCGACTGCCTGCGCCATTTCGACAGGATGTGTGCTCTGGAAGATATTGCGGCCCATATCGACGCCGTGCGCGCCCTTGCGCATAACATCGTATGCGAGATTGAGCGCGTCGGGTTCCGAAAGCTTTTTGCCGCCCGCGACCACAATCGGGACAGGACATGCGGCCACGACTTCCTCAAAGTTTTCACAGTTGTAGGTTTTGACAATCTGGACGCCCATCTCCGCGATGATGCGTGTTGCCAGTTTGAAGAAGCGGTCGGTACGTTCCATGTTTTTGCCCACGGCGCAGACGCCGAGCGTGGGGATGCTGTAGCGCATACCGGCATTGACGACCTGGCTCAGATTATCGATGCTGGAGAGCTGGCCGTCCGCCCCGATGAAGGTCTGAACGGCCATACAATCGGAATTCATGCGGATAGCGTCCTCGATGTCCACGGCTACCGTTTCAAAGCTCAGATCATCCTGAAGCATGCTGGAGCCGGAGGATACGCGCAGAGCGATCGCATTGGTCAGCTCGGGGGGGACGCATGTGCGGATTGCGCCGCGTGTGCCCATGAAGCAGTCCACATAGGGCGCCAGCTTGGGAAGAAGCAGGTCCAGACGCTCCAGGCCCGACGTGCTCCCCATAAAATATCCGTGGTCAAATGCGAACATTACGGTGTTGCCGCTCTTTGGATTGAAAATATTGGCCATATGGCGCTTCATGCCCCAATCCAAGCTGTTGCAGCCCTTTAAGTAAAAACCGTTTTGGTTGGCAAAGGGTATGTCCGTATGGTATGTTTTTGCGACTTTTACACCTTCCAGATCTGCCATAATATATGTCCTCCTTTAGATTTTATGAATTTGACAAAATAAATAAATCCGCCCGGCAAAGCATTTTTGCTCCGCCCCTGTGAGACTGCCGCGCCCGCGACAACCTCACAGGGGCGGAGCACAGCCCCGAAGGGGTGCTCCGCGCGCCTGTTTGTGGAGAAAGAAAAAATCAGAAGTTGTAGTCGTTCATGTTCTCAGCGGTATAAACGCTGGTTTCAGGAAGGAGCACGACGCCGTTGTTCGTCTCGGCGGTGGCGGCGCCTTCCGCGATGCTTTCATTGGCGAGAACTTCACAGTCGCCGATTCCGGGGATGCTGATCACATCGCCAACCTTAACAGTATTGCCCGCTGCCATGTAAGCGGCCAGATAACAGCCCATGGCGCCCTGAACGCCGCAGTCCCACAGGCCCCAATTGTAAAGGGTGCCGTTGCTGCAATATTCCTTGATCGCATTCGGGCTGGCAAAACCGGTGATGGTGATGTTGTCCTGATTGTAGCCCTTGTTCTCGGCGGCCTGGAGCTGTCCGGGCAGAGCTGTGGAGTCGTTGCAGATGATGACATCGATGTCAGGATGTGCAGCCAGAACGGCCTCGCCGATGGTAATCGCTTTCTCAGCGTCCTGCTCGGAATAATAGTTGTCGGGGGCTACGTTGGTCCAGTTGGGATATTCTTCTTTAATGATTGCCTCGCCGGCTACCTGCCAGCTGTTCTGGTCGGTGACAGTCGCCTGGGAATAGTGCCAGCAATAAGTAACCTCGTCGTTCTTCGGGTCGATACCACGTTTCTCCAGACCCGCGCAGGCCATATCGATGAGCATACGGCCCAGAACCTCGGGGGTACCCTGAGAAACCATCAGAGTGCGGTCGGCAGGCTGTGCATCGGAGTCCCAGGTGACGACCGAAACGCCGGCCTCAGTAGCGGCCTTCAGGGCGTCGGAAACGCCGGCTGCGTCGACCGTGGAGATGCAGATGGCATCAGCGCCGGAAGCAACTGCGGTGTTGATGACCTGCACCTGATCCGCTACTGCGGCATTGGCGCTGCCGGTGTAATCAACCGTGATTCCCCAGTCGGCGGCATACTTCTGCGCGCCTTCGTTCGCGGCCTCAAAGAAAGCGTTGCCGGTCAGCTTCGGGATAAACGCGACGGTCTTTCCCTCAACCGAGACAGCGGCGCCTTCAGTGGCAGAGGTTGCCCCCGCGGCGCTGCTTGCCTCCGGGGCGGCGGCACTGGCGGTTCCAGCATCGGCCGCCGGGCTGGCGGCCGCCTCGGAATTCGCTGCCGGAGCGCTTCCGCCGCATGCAGCCAGAGACATTACCATCGAAACAGCCGCAAGAAATGCTATGGTCTTTTTCATGTTTACTTACCTCCTGAATTTTATATATTAGAGAAGAAGGGGGATGCGGCTTCTCTAATTACCCAAACTCACTTTGCTCCCTGCCTGACGCCTGGAAAATTCTGTTTTAACCGGGCCATAAAGCTGATGACCTTTGGCTGCTGCGCCATGGCGCGTCCAACGACCACGACAATCAGCAGAACCCCGATGGGAATGTCCAGGTATTGCGTGCTCACCCCGAAGCACAGAGGCAGACCGAAACGGAGGATACCGATGATGAGCGCGGCCAGAGCCGTACCGATGGCGCTGCCCTTACCGCCGGTGGAGAGCGTGCCGCCCAGCACGCAGGCGGTGATGATGTTCATGGTCAGGGTACTGCCCAAATCGCTCTTTGCAGTACCGAGATAGGAAGTCAGCACGATACCGGCTACCGCCGCACTGATGGCGCTGAGTACGTATGTGGACAGAATGATAAGTCTGGAATTGATACCGGAAAACTCCGCCGCGTTCTGATTCACACCCACCAGGAACACCTTGCGCCCATATTTGCTTTTATGAAGCAGCAGATAGGCGATCAATGTCATGGCTGCGAAGATCAGAAGCTGCGAGGGGATTACGCCAAACAATTTGAACTTAGTTAAAGCCTTGAAGCTGTCGGGGAACCCGCTGATACCCTGATAGCTCTCGGTGGAGCTGAGCGTCGAGATCAGCAGCGCCACACCGGCATACAGGAAACTACCGCCCAACGTGACCACCATGGCCTGTACGCGGCAATAGGCGATGAAAAAGCCGGAAAGCGCGCCGCAGAGAGCCGCGGCGGCAATGGCCACCAGTACAGCCGCCCAGATATTCAGGCCAAAGTCCTGCCATGCCACACCGATGGTGATCGAGGTCAGGCCGACGATCGCGCCCGCCTGAATATCGATGCCGCCGGTAATCATAACGAATGTGACAAACAGGCTGATCAAACAGATCGCGATGAAGTCATTGACGCTTGAGAGCAGCAGCGGTATCCGCAGGAACTTGGAATTGGCCGCGCCAAAAATGACAAATTCCAAAACAAGGAACAGCAGCAGAAAGGAGTTCCAGTTACGCAACAACGATTTAAGGCCTTTGGAATGACCGCTTTTCATTTTGCTCATTCTGCAAGCCCTCCTTCCTTGAGGCCGGTTCTGGCTGCCAGCCGCTGATGACGGCTCCGGACTGAGGCGCGATGCTGGATGACCGCGTCGAATACAACGATCGAAATCAGGATGACGCCAGTAATGGCATTGTCATAATTTGAGGAAAATCCCATGAATACCAGCAGATAGCTGATGGAACTCATGATGACCGCGCCGATTGCCGCGCCAAGCACGCTGCCAACGCCGCCGGTCAGGCTGATGCCGCCCAGCACACAGGCCGCTACGGCTTTCATCTCATATCCGTTTCCACTTGTAGACGTAACAAATCCGATGCGGCTGCAAAAGATAATTCCCGCAATCGCCGCCATGATGCCGCAGATGACATAGGCGATCACCTTGGTACGCACAGGAGAAATGCCCACAAGCGTCGCGCCGCCGGCGTTGTCGCCTACGGCGGTGAAGTAACGGCCCTTTTTTGTACGCGTCAAAAGCAGATGGACAGCGACGACCAGTAGGAAAGTGCAGCAGAAATAGACGGTGAGCCGTCCTGCCAAAGTCGCCGAGGAAAAATCCTTAAACGCTTTGGGCAGATTTTCCACCCAGGCGCCGCCTGAGTAAATATACATGGCGCCGCGCAGAACACCGTTGACGCCCAAAGTAAAGATCAGGGATGGAACTCCCATCACTGCGACGCCCCATCCGTTGATTAGCCCCACCGCAGCGCCGATCAGAATTCCCACCGCGAAAGCGAGCGGCCAGTTGCAGCCGTCCCGCAGCAGGCTGCCCACAACTGTGGCTACAAAGCCAAGGCAGGAACCCACGGAAACATCAATTTCACCGACGATGATCGCAAAGGCCATGCCAACCGCGATCAGGATATAAACCACCGCGGAGTTGAACACAGCGGCGATATTTTCCGAGGAAGCAAACGAGGGATTGAGCAGGCTGACAATCACAAATAAAGCCACCAGGAATAATGCGCTCGTTGCCTCTCTCGCCTTTAAAGCCTTTTTCAGCAGATTCATACATTTGCCTCCTTCCCGGACAGACCAAAGGACGCGCTGGTCAGGTTATCCTGTGTAATCTCCTCTTTGGAAAACTTTCCATTGAGCCGGCCCTGATAGATCGCGACAGCCCGGTCGCTCAATTCTATGATTTCTTCCATATCAGAGGAAATCAGCAGAACAGAGACGCCTTTTTTGCTCAACTGCTGAATAATGTTGTACACATCCGCGCGGGCCGCGGCGTCGATGCCGCGGGTCGGTTCATCCAAAATGACCAGTTTGGGATTGCTGGAAAGGCTTCGGCCGATGACCACTTTTTGCTGGTTACCGCCTGAAAGGCTTCCGACAAGCTGATCCTGCCCGGTGACCTTGATACGGAAATCGTCCACATATTGCTGCGTCACCCGGTATTCCTCTTTGCGGTTGAGAAAGAAACGCCCCATCCGCAGGCTGCCCAGAATCGCGCTGGTCGTATTTTCAGCCACAGAGCTTATTTTAAACAGACCATCGGCGTGCCGGTCCTCTGAGACATAATTGAGTCCCGCCTTCATAACGTCCTTGGTTTTAAGTCCGGTGATATCCTTTCCGTCCAACAGCACCTTGCCGCCCAGCACCTTGTCCTTGCCGAAAATGGTCATCGCCATTTCGGTGCGGCCGGCGCCGACGACCCCGGCCACGCCGAGAATTTCGCCTGGATAGACCTTCAGAGAGATATCGGTAAACCCATATCCACTGAAATGCGAAAGCTCCAGCACAGGTGGCTTGGAGTAATCAACCGAGCTGCCTGTGCCGACCTTTTGGACCGTCATGTCCAAGGGAAGCAGTCCTTTGACCAGATCGTCTTTGGTAAAGTCGCTTACAGGGCCGGAGAGGGTCACGACGCCGTCGCGCATAATCGCCACGGTGGTCGCAATCTCAAAAACCTCATTGAGACGGTGGGTGATGTAGATAATGCCGATCCCCTTGCTCTTGAGATCCTGTACACAGCCAAAAAGGCTTTCCACTTCCTTAAAGGTGAGCGCGCTGGTTGGTTCGTCCAAAATAAGCACCTGTGCGTGACGCAGCAGGCCCCGGAGCAATTCAACAAGCTGCTGCTCTGCGATGGAAAGCGTACTGGCCTTTCGGTCAAGCTCCAGACGCCAGCCGATGCTCTCCATTGTCTCTACCAGTTCCTTGCGCAGCTCCCGCTGCGGCCGGTTGAAACCGATCAGGATATTTTCCTCCACAGTCATATTGGGAAAAAGCAGAGGCTCCTGCGGCACCATGTATACACCGTTGGCGAGCGCTTCCGAGGGCTTTCCCACGGTCATTTCCCTGCCGCCCACCACGATCTCACCGCTGTCGTGCGAATAGATACCCATGATAATTTTCATCAGGGTGCTTTTGCCGGCGCCGTTGCCGCCGATCAGAGCCAAGACCTCGCCTCTGTCCAAGTCCATGCTGATTCCTTTGAGCACGGCGTTGTAGGCAAACGATTTGTAGATGTTTCGGACCGACAACAGTTTATCCCCGTCAGGTGAAGTTGGCTTTGTCAAATCATTACCCCCTCAGGAATACATAAAAGTTAATAGCCATGTCTTTTGTTTATCTAAAGAATAATATTTTTTGGTGGGGTTGTCAACTGTGCTTTTTTCATATATTTTTTAATTTCATAATATTTTTAACAAAAATTTTAAAGATAGTAAAAATATTTTATCATAAATTTCTTTATTTTTTTAATTTTTTGTGTACATTGTTTGCGGATTAATTTTGGGATTTGTGCGTTATCACAAATTTTTGCTAAAGGTGCTTTGAATAGGCTTCGGATTGACATCTAAAATTAAGAATGCTATACTATTTTTGTGGAACAAAATTATCGGAAGCGAATTTTTGTTAAGCTTTTGGCGCTTCGTTTGACGTGGGCGAGGGGAGGTAAATATGAACGGCGATTTTTCCTATGAGGAAACCTTGATGATTAAAGCGGCCTGGTATTATTATATGGAAAACTATACCCAGCAGAATATATCGAAATTATTGAAGATCAGCAGGGTACGGGTGATCCGGCTTTTGGAAAAGGCGCGTCAGGACGGCGTCATCAGCTTCCATATCCGGCAGGACAGCGACCGGAGAATGCAGGTGGAAAAGGAACTGATTACCCGTTTCGGCCTTCAGGACGTATGGGTCGTCCCGGTCAACGGACAAGTCGGCGATCTCAACGAGAGCCTTGCGCAGGCCGCCGCCATCTATATCAGCGACCGGCTGGACAAAAATTATTTCATCAACATGGGATACGGTGATACTTTGAGTCGGGTTCTGAACCATTTGGCGCGCAGGGCGGAAACACCGATCAATGTGGTCGCGCTGACAGGCGGGGTGAACCATTACCTGCCCAATGCCCAGTCCAGTATTTTTAACGCGAGGCTGCATCTGATCCCGTCTCCACTTTTTTTAAGCAATCCCGAAATGGTGGAGGAGATCCGCAAGGAGGACTCTGTGCAGCGCATTCAACAGATGAGTAGGGAGGCGGCCATGACGGTGGTGGGAATCGGCAGTATGAGCGAAGACGCCACCATCATCAAAAACAGCATTCTCACACAGGCGGATGTTCTGCTGCTGACGATGAAGGGCGCGGTGGGCGACCTGCTCAGCCACTTTATCGATAAGGATGGAAACCCGGTTGAAAGCGGGTTGGATAACAGGCTTTTGAGCACTCCGCTCGAGGAGCTGAAAAAGATGAACAATGTCATCGGCGTAGCGGGTGGACGGCACAAGGCGGAGGCCATCCACGCGGCGCTCAGGGGCAAATATTTGGATATCCTGATTACCGACGAGGAAACGGCCGCCATGCTGTTGAAGACCTCCGAGACGCCGTGATGCCTTCGGGCGCCGTTTGATTTATGAAAGATAATATTTTAAAAAAGGAGTTGGTTCCACAATGGCGAAATACCTGATGGCGGTAGATGCAGGGACCGGCAGCGTCCGCGCTGTGGTTTTTGATCTGGACGGAAATCAGATAGGATGTTCACAGCAGGAGTGGACGCACCGCGAGGACCCGCGCTATCCCGGCAGCATGGATTTTGACTGGGTACATAACTGGGAGCTTGCCAGCGGGTGCATCCGGGATGTCCTGCATGAAACAGGCGTTGCCCCGGACGAAATCGCTGCGGTTTCCACCACATGTATGCGAGAGGGAATCCTGCTTTACGATCAGGACGGAAACGAGATATGGGCCTGCGCCAATGTGGATGCGCGAAGCACCGACGAGGTGGGCAGGTTGATCAGTACAAATCCGGAGCTGGAAAAGCAGCTGTACCAACAGTCCGGCCAGAGCTACGCGCTCAACGCGATTCCCCGTATCCTGTGGGTCAAGGACAAGATGCCGGAAATTTATGAAAAGACCGCTGTGGTGGGGATGTTCAACGACTGGCTGATCTATAAGCTTACAGGCGTGCTTGCCGTGGAACCGAGCAACGGCTCCACAACAGGCCTGTTCGACTTGCAGAGCCGCAATTGGGACCCTTCGATCGCCCAAAGATGCGGCCTGCGCGGCGACATCTTCCCGCGGGTGCTTGAGAGCGGAACGGTGGCGGGCGTTGTAAATGAGTCCGGCGCGCTCCAGACGGGTCTTGCGCCAGGGACGCCGGTCGTGGTCGGCGGCGGCGACTGCCAGCTTGGGACAATCGGCGTGGGTGCCTCTGACCCCGGGCAGGCCGTGGTGTTCGGAGGAAGCTTCTGGCAGTATGAGTTTAATACAGAAAGCGGCAGAACCGACCCTTATGCCCGTGTGCGCGTCAACTGCCATGCAGTTCCAGGATTGTGGCAGTATGAAGCGCTGGCCTTTAAACCCGGTCTTGTTATGCGGTGGTTTCGCGACGGCTTCTGCCAGCTGGAGAAGCAGGAGGGGGAAAGGACCGGCAGGGACCCCTATGCGCTGATGGACGAACAGGCCGCCAAGATTCCCACGGGCAGCTATGGCATGATGTGCTGTTTCAGCGATGTGATGAATTTTATCAACTGGAAACATGCCTCCCCCACGTTTACGAACTTCGAACTGGATCCGGAAAAATTCAACCGCTATACGTTTTACCGCGCAATTCTTGAAAACACGGCGATGCTGGTGAAAGGCCACATCCAACTGGTTAAAGATGCGGTCGGCGGCGAACCGGACCGGCTGATCTTTGCCGGCGGGGCCTCAAAGAGTCCGCTGTGGTGCCAGATTTTGGCGGATGTGACAGGCAAACCCGTGGTGACGCCGGTCGTCAAAGAAGCGACCGCGCTCGGCGCCGCGATCCTTGCAGGTTATGGCGTGGGGATTTACCCGTCGATTACCGAAGGGGCGCGCCGCTGCGTTAAAATAGACCGCACCTTCCAGCCGGACCCCGGCAATCATGAGATTTATGAGAAGATGTACGAACCATGGCGGGAGGTTTATCGCGCGCAGTTGGAGCTGTGCGACCGCAAGCTGACCAAAAATATGTGGATTGCCCCGGGGCTGTCCTGAATCCGCAGGCGTGGAAGAAATATCCCGTCTTCCATGTGCAAAGTATCGGCTGGATGGACGTTCCTGAGAATACAAACAGAAAAAGGAGAGACAACCATGTTTATTATCAATGAAAATGACCGCGAGTACCGTTTTGGGGACAGCGGTCCCAAGTATCTGATGAAAGGCCCACGGATGAATTTTGCGGTCGTGCAGTTTATGCCTGGTCAGGATTTCCGCGCCCATTATCATAATGTGATGGAGGAGGATTTCTTTATTTTGGAAGGCAAGATCGATATTGTCGTCGACGGGGTTGTCCACACGCTTTCCGCCGGCGATTTAATCCACATTGAGCCGGAAGAAGTCCATTACTGCCGCAATGCCTACGACGCTCCGGTCAAGATGATATCCACTCTCGCTCCCTATCGCGAGGTGGATAAGATCGAGGTTGAAAATCCGACGTATTGAGTGTTGCCGGATTTTCAGGGCGCTTTTGCCCGGCGTTTGATACACAAAAATGCGCATGCGTTTTTGGTACAAAAACGGGCTGCCTGCATAAAACAGGCAGCCCGTTTTTCATCATTCGGCAATGATTTCACAAACCGTAAGCGTATGCCCGCTTACGGTGAACCGGATTTCAAAACCGGCGTATTCCATTCCATAAACGCGGTCGGGCGTGTTTTGATAGGCCGGACGCGGATCCTGCGCCAGAACGGCAAGCAGAGCGTCGCGGCGATCGGGCGGGATGCGCTCCAAAAGCCCGGACGGGACGTTTACCTGCAGAAAGCCCTCGTGCGATTGCAGGGCAAAACCGCCGGCGGCATCGGGATGGGAATCGACATAGGGCAGATACGGCTTGATATCATAGATGGGGGTGTTGTCCATCAAATCAGCGCCCGCCACATGAAGAATGGGACCGAAGGGGCTTTGCAGCTCAATGCGTTCAAGGCGCACGGATGAAAGGCCGACGGGATTTGGCCGAAACGGGGAACGGCTTGCAAAGACGCCCATGCGCGTGTTCCCGCCAAGACGCGGCGGCCGGACGGTGGGCGACCATCCCTGACGCGCGGTTTCTGAAAACTGCCAGATCAGCCAGATATGGGTATATCCTTCCAGCCCTCTCAACGCGTCCGGATTGCGGTATTCAGGTTCAAAGACAACGGCTGCCTTCAGCTCATGAATCAGGCCGCTTTGACGCGGGATACCAAATTTGGTGGGGAAATCGCTGTGGATATGCGCAATGATTCGCAGCGGTATATTTTCTGACATGTGACACCTCGTTTTGGCTGATTGCCCTGAGATGGGCGCTTTAATAAAATATGCAGGCGACTTAACAGCCTGTCCGGCGACATGAGATGTTTTTTATTGTAGGAAAGATCGACGGGACCGTCAAGACCCGCGTCAAAAATCGGCAAGAACCGCGGTAAGGCAGCGCCGGATTTGTCCGGATGGTTCTTTTTTTGCCTTTGCGGGCATAAAATGCGTTGAAACATGACAGAATGGTAACAAAAGAAGGCTGCTTGAATTGAGAGATTACAAAATAGAAACAAACTAATTACAAACCAGTTACAAATATGAAAAAAATTTTAATAAATTTCGCGCTTTCCTCTTGATTTTCTGATTTTCTGTGGTATAGTATAGATAAGGAAAATACAAAACGTAAAATTGTTTGTAGAAATTATTATAAAAGTTACAGATTGTAACTTTTTGAGGAGGCGACAGCCATGCTGAACAGAAAAAATGAAAATCATACGTTTCGTACAGGCGTAATTGTGGCTGCCGCCGCATTCATCGCTTTATCGTTTCTCGCAGGCGGTATGATCGAAATTTCGCGCGACGTTGGGATGCTTCGCTGGCTGCGCGATGTTGCGGTTTATCTTTTCGTAAACAAATTTGCCGAGAAGCTGTTTGCTTCGATTCTGCTTGGCGCGGGCGTGGCCTTTGTCAGCGGCATGATCGCATACGGCAAGGCCAGCCGCAAATACCGCAGCTCCCGTACAACGCGGGTACGCTTCTCCGCGGAGGAGTCCTCAGGCGTCGAAAAAACCGCCTGATTCATGTTTTGAAGGCGTGGGCTTTGGATGTCCCGGCTTTTCAAACAAACACAAATCTGCTTTTCATTTTTTTCTCCTAATTTATATAAAGGGGCGCGGCATATTTTATGCCGCGCCCCTTTATGCATTTTCAGGCCGGCTGTTTTTTCGAACAGCGGTTAAGCCAGGATATACGGCGCAAGACGCCCGAGTAATAAAAGCACGCCGATGGAAAGCGCCGTATAGAGTAAAATCCTCCAGGTGGGCGGCGTCGGCCGGTTGAACATGGACAAGGCAATCTCTCCTTTGTTGGGATACTGCTGCCAGTTTAACATATCCGCCGGGAAAAAGAAAGACCGGCCTTTTTTGCAAGGTGCTTGTGTGACAGGCTCAATCTATGCTATACTGAAAACACGCAAGCGGTTATTTAGATCGGATGGGAAAGCCGCAGACCTTTTCGGACGGCTGCTGCCGCGGATGCGGCGGGCAAAGCGTCCGGCGCTGTTCCCGCTGCCGGCGGGGATGGTCATTTTGATAATGGAGGGATCGTTACTATGTTCAATGACATGCTTGATACGATTGGATTCGTATCGGAAAGTGACCCGGAGGTCGGGGCGGCCATGCAGCGGGAGCTTGCGCGCCAGCGCAGAAATATTGAACTGATCGCATCGGAAAATATCGTCAGCCCGGCGGTGTTGGCAGCGATGGGTTCCGTGCTTACCAACAAATATGCGGAAGGCTATCCGGGCAAGCGCTATTACGGCGGCTGTGAATTTGTCGATCAGGTTGAGAATATCGCGATAGAGCGCGCCAAAAAATTGTTCGGCGCGGCGCACGCCAACGTGCAGCCGCATTCCGGCGCGCAGGCGAATCTGGCCGTCTATTTTGCGCTGCTCGAGCCGGGCGACACCGTTCTGGGCATGAGCCTGGCCGACGGCGGCCATCTGACACACGGATCCCCGGTCAATATGTCCGGTAAGTACTATAAATTTGTTCCTTACGGCGTCGATTCTGTCACACAGGTGATCGATTATGACAAAGTGCGCTCGATCGCGCTCGAATGCAGGCCGAAGCTGCTGGTTGCCGGCGCGTCGGCGTATCCGCGCGTGATTGACTTTGAGAAGCTGTCCGCAATCGCAAAGGAAGTTGGCGCATATTTCATGGTCGATATGGCGCACATCGCCGGCCTGGTCGCTGCCGGCGAACATCCAAATCCGGTCCCGTATGCGGACGTTGTGACGACGACCACGCACAAGACGCTGCGCGGCCCGCGCGGCGGCATGATTTTGTGTACGGAGGAGCTTGCTCCGAAGATTAACAAGGCTATTTTCCCGGGTACGCAGGGCGGCCCGCTTGAGCACATCATCGCCGCTAAGGCTGTTTGTCTAGGCGAGGCGCTGCAGCCGGCCTTCAAGGCGTATCAGCATCAGATTATCCAAAACTGCCAGGCGCTAGCAAAGGGGTTGACGCAGCGCGGCTTTAAGCTCGTTTCAGGCGGCAGCGACAACCATCTTGTGCTGCTTGATCTGCGCAATTTCGGCGTCACCGGCAAGGAGCTTGAAAAGAAGCTCGATGAGGTGTATATCACCGTCAACAAGAACGCGATCCCCGACGATCCGCAGAGTCCGTTTGTTACAAGCGGCGTGCGTATCGGCACGCCCGCCGTCACAAGCCGCGGCTTTGTAGAGGAGGACATGGACCGGATCGCAGAATTTATCTTTCTGGCGGCGACCGATTTCGAGTCGAAGGCCGATCAGATCCGGGCGGGTGTTGAGGCGCTCTGTGCAAAATATCCGCTGTACGAATAAAATCGAGGTGATCTTATGGCAGCGCCGCTCGCGGACCGCATCCGGCCGCAGACGCTCGACGACGTGGTCGGGCAGGAGCATCTGCTCGGCCGGGACAAGGTGCTGCGCCGCATGGTTGAGTCGGGAAATATCCCGAATTTGATTTTTTACGGCCCGTCCGGCGTTGGCAAGACGACTGTCGCGTCGATCATCGCCAAACGTGCTGGAAAGAAGCTCTGCAAGCTAAACGGGACAACTGCCTCCACATCCGATATCCGCGATGTGGTCGGCGAGACGAATACAATCGACGGCATCGGCGGCGTGATTTTATATCTCGACGAGATCCAGTATCTCAATAAAAAGCAGCAGCAGACGCTTCTGGAATTTATTGAAAACGGCTCGATCACGCTGATTGCTTCGACGACGGAAAACCCGTACTTTTATGTATATAACGCGGTGCTGTCGCGCAGCACAGTGTTTGAATTCAAGCCGGTGCAGCCTCAGGCTGTGCAGCGCGCTGTGCAGCGTGCGTTTGAGGCTGCCGGCGAGGCGGCGGGCCGCCGCCTTGAAGTTGAGGACGGCGTGTACGAATATATTGCGTCCGCGTGCGGCGGCGACGTGCGCAAGGCGGTTAATGCTGTTGAACTGCTTGCGCTCGCGGCTGGTGCGAATCAGACGGTCACACTGGAGGAAGCGCGGCAGGTGGCGCAGAAAAGCGCCATGCGCTACGACCGTGACGGGGATGAGCATTATGATATCCTTTCCGCGCTGCAAAAGTCTATTCGCGGATCGGATGAGAATGCGGCTCTGCATTATCTAGCGCGGCTTTTGGAGGCCGGCGACCTGCTTTCTCCGTGCCGCCGTCTGCTCGTGATTGCCAGCGAGGATATCGGCCTGGCCTATCCGATGGCAGCGGTAATCGTGAAAGCCTGCGTCGATTCGGCCTTGCAGCTCGGTCTGCCGGAGGCGCGCATCCCATTGGCGCAGGCGGCCGTGCTGCTGGCTACCGCGCCGAAATCCAATTCGGCCTATTCAGGTATTGACGCCGCGCTTGCCGATGTGCGCGCCGGGCTGGCAGGTCCGATTCCGCGCTGTCTGCAAAACAAGCATTATGACGGCGCGGATGTCACGCGGCCAGGCCAGTTTTACAAGTATCCGCACGATTTCCCGGGCCATTTTGTCCGGCAGCAATATCTGCCGGACACGCTGCTCGGGCGGACGTACTACACCTTTGGAGACAACAGGACCGAACAGGCCGCGCGCGCGTACCGTGAAAAGCTGGAGCGTGAAACGGATGCCTGACGCGGACTGAAAATCGGACAGGAAGGGGACGTTACGATGCGTATTTCGAAGATTGATCACGTAGTGATGACGACGGACGTTGTGGATGAATGCCTCAAGTTTTACAGGATGCTTGGGTTTTCCATCCGGGACGCGCAGGGCCGGTATGAGCTGACCGCCGGCGACGTGCGCATCAACCTTTACCGGCGCGGCGACGGCGTTTATCCGCACGCTGACAATATGCAGCCAGGCAGTACGGACCTATGCTTCGAGTTGGACGGCAATATCGACGATCTGCGGATGCTGCGTGATTATTTCGAAAAGCAGGGGCTTGATGTCTCCGATTCGCTCGTGCCGCGCAACGGTCTGCGCGGCGCGATGCAGTCGTTTTATCTGCGTGACCCGGATGGCAATTCTATCGAAATCAGCAGCTATGGCAGATAATTTCCGGCTTTTTGAAAAAGAGGACGGCGTATCCCACGGCCGGATGCGTGGGACGTATTGTGTGGAAAAAGTAATAAAAAAAGCACAGGGGCGGCCCGCGCCCCTGTGCTTTTTTATGCTGGATCGAATACCGTTTCGATCAGCCGGTCGGAACAGGCTGGAGAGTACTGCCAACGGCTGATATGGCCTTCTGTAATGAAATAAGGCGTCGGGGCGGCGCGCCATCCGGCGTCGAAGGCGTCGACAATAATCAGCTTTGCCTTCATTTTTTCCGGGATCAGGCTCTTGATGTAGACGCTCGCGTGCTGGCCGACTGTGACGCCCTCGCGCGGCTCCGCCAGTCCGGCGAGGTTCGGCGCAAGCTCTACAAATACGCCGTAGTCCTCGATCGACCGGACGATGCCCGCAACAGTTTCGCCGGGAGAAAACAGAGCCGCATTTTCGCTCCAGGTTCCAAGCAGCTCCTTGTGTGTGAGCGAAACACGCCCATCCGGCTCGACCGCCTTGACGACGGCTTTGATATCCTGCGCAGGTGTGAACCGGTCGCGCGGATGTGCGATGCGGCTGACGGAGATTGCGTCGATGGGGATCAGGGACGGCAGGCCGCAGCCGATATCAACGAAACAGCCAAACGATTCCAAATGCGTAACCTTCGCGTCTATGACATCGCCCGGCACAAGCTTTGATATGTAGGTATCCTGACATTCCTGCTGAACAGCGCGCCGCGAAAGCTGTGGAATAACAATGCCTTCGCCGCCGCGCTCAAAGCCCGTGATACGATAGCAGACGGGCTTATTGACACGGGATATGATTGCGATGTCGCGCGTCGTTCCCTCGGCAATACCAAGAGCAGCTTCGTCGCGCGGGATGATGCCGCGCCAGGCGCCCATATCAACAATCAAATTATGGTTGGAATCACAGACGATTGCACGGCTTTCCAGAATGCGGCCGGAGGCCTGCGCCTCCATAAGGGCCGTCATCGATTTGAACGCCTGCCGGTTGGGGACGGTATCAATCAGCATACCCTCCGGTTTATAAGTTGGCATTTTCGCGCCCCTCCTCTTTCAACATACATCATCTATATGAGCATGCTTTTTCAAATAGAAGCGGTACGGCGGGCGCAAATACAGACAGAAGGCGGCTTGAGAAGAAAAGGCGGGCCGCCGGCCCTTTGTGTCTGCGTCGGGGCGGGCTTTGATCTCCATAAATATCCGTTTCGTGAAAAATTTTTCTGAACAAAATATTCGCGGCGGCATCCTTGCGTTATGGTCCAATATTTTGTATAATAAATTGATATCGAATGGATATCTTGAGGAAGGGCCGTTTGTTGAAACGGACAGAATGCCTTTAATGAAATCAGGCGGGAGGGACGCGGATGGATATTCAGATCGGTGATATTCTTATAATGAAAAAGCCGCACCCATGCGGGGAATGCCGGTTTACCGTCGGCCGTGTGGGAATGGATTTTCGCATCCGCTGCAACGGCTGCGGGCGTGAGGTTATGGTTGCGCGCGCGAAGGTGGAAAAAAATATCCGGCGTGTCATGCGCGGCGGTGAGGAACTTGACCGCAGCCAGCTTGCAAAGCGCCGTATGTAGAAACCGGGCTGCCGGACAGGCTGTAAAAGCGTGCGTTCTGCCGGCGGAGGATTTTCTGTAAGCGGCTTAGGAGGAAATCAATATGTTTGATAAGCTCGATTCTGTCGCGGCGCGCTACGAGGAGATCAGCCGCCGCCTGATGGAACCGGATGTGACCGGCGATCCGGAGCAGTACGCGTCGCTGATGAAGGAATACAGCCGCCTGACGCCGATCGTCGAAAAGTACCGCGCTTACCGCACTGCAAAGGACGCGTGCGACGAAGCGCGCGAGGTGCTCGATGAAAGCGGCGTTGACCGCGAGATGCGCGAGCTGGCGCAGGAGCAGCTCGACGAAAACCGGGCTGTCCTCGATCAGACGGCGCAGGAACTGAAAATTCTGCTGCTTCCGCGCGATCCCAACGATGATAAAAACGTCATTGTTGAAATCCGCGGCGGCGCGGGCGGCGAGGAGGCGGCGCTTTTTGCCGGCGTGCTGTACCGGATGTACACAATGTATGCCGAAGGGCTTGGCTGGCAGTGCGAGGTGATCAGCGCCAACGAGACGGAGCTTGGCGGCTATAAGGAGATCTGTTTTTCCATCACGGGCGAGGGCGCTTATTCGCGCCTGAAATATGAAAGCGGCGTGCATCGTGTCCAGCGTGTGCCGGAGACGGAAACGCAGGGGCGCATCCACACGTCGACGGTGACGGTCGCGGTTCTGCCGGAGGCCGAGGAAGTCGAGTTTGAGCTTGACCCGAGGGATTTGCAGATCGACGTGTTCCGTTCCAGCGGCGCAGGCGGTCAGCATGTCAACAAGACGTCGTCGGCCATTCGGGTGACGCATCTGCCGACAGGTATGGTTGTCGAATGTCAGGATGAACGCAGCCAGTACAAAAATAAGGACCGCGCGCTCAAGGTGCTGCGCGCCCGCCTGTTGGATATCAAGGTGCGTGAACAAAACGACAAGATCGCCACGGAGCGCCGCCTTCAGGTCGGCACGGGCGACCGCAGCGAGCGTATCCGCACTTATAATTATCCGCAGGGCCGCGTGACGGACCATCGGATCGGGCTGACGCTGTATAAGCTCGATTCCGTGCTCAACGGCGATCTTGCGGAATTGTTTGACGCGCTGATGACGTTTGACCAGGCCGAAAAGCTTAAATCGGCCGAGGAAGCGTAAAGCTTTCCGCCTGGCCCAAAGTTCTATTGGAGATGGGATTTTGCAGACAAAACAGTTTAAAATAGAGGGGACGCCGCGCGACGAGGCCGCGCTGGACGCCGCCGCCGCGCTGCTGCGCGCGGGAAAGCTCGTCGTCATCCCGACGGAAACCGTCTACGGGCTGGCGGCCAATGCGCTTGACCCGGCCGCGGCCGCCGCGATTTACACGGCGAAGGGGCGCCCATGCGACAACCCGCTCATTGTGCACATCGCGTCGCTCGACGAGCTGCCGCCGCTTGTAAAGGCTGTTCCGGATGCGCTGTACAGGCTGGCGGACCGGTTCTGGCCGGGTCCGATGACGGTGATCCTGGAGAAATCCGACCTTGTGCCGTCTGCGACGACGGGCGGCCTGGATACGGTTGCCGTGCGTATGCCGGCGCATTCGGCAGCGCGCGCGCTGATCCGGCGCGCCGGCGTCCCGCTGGCCGCGCCGTCGGCGAACCTGTCCGGTTCGCCAAGCCCGACGTGCGCGCGCCACTGTATCGACGATCTGGACGGCCGCGTTGATGCGATTGTGGACGGCGGGCCGTGCGAGGTGGGGCTGGAGTCGACGGTGCTCACGCTCTGTGAACAGCCGCCGCAGATTTTGCGGCCGGGCGCGGTCACGCTGGAGATGGCGAGGCAGGTTCTTGCGGATATCGAGCTGGGGCCCGGCGTCTTTGAGCGGCTGCCGGACGGCGTGCGCGCCGCGTCGCCAGGGATGAAGTACAAGCATTACGCGCCGAAGGCGCGCGTCATACTGGTACATGCGGCGCGCGGGCCGTTCGCGAACTTTTTGGCGTCGCGCAAAGGGCGGTTCGGCGCGCTCTGCCTGGCGGGAGATGAACAGGCGCTGTCGTGCCCGTGCATCGTCTACGGCGCGCAGGACGACGCCGCTTCGCAGGCGCACGGGCTGTTCGACGCGCTGCGGCAGATCGACCGTGCAGGGCTGCCGCTCGTTTATGCGCGTGTGGACGGCGCGGGCGGCGTTGGACAGGCGGTTTATAACCGGCTGCTGCGGGCGGCGGGCTTTGAGGAGCTTTGGGTGTAAACGGGACTTGTCAAAGCCGTGCCTTTGGCAACAATTGACGGATTATTTTGGCATATCCCGCGGCATGTTTTGCCTGACGGGTGGATCGTTTGATTATTGGTTTCTGAGAAAAGGGGGCGCAAAAGCCGGTGGACGGCACAAAGACCATGATTATCGGCCTGACGGGCCAGACGGGCGCGGGCAAATCGACGCTCAGCGGCATGTTTGCCGAACGCAGCGTAGCGGTGATTAACGCCGACGCTGTCGCGCGTGATACGATGGAGCATTCCAAAAGCTGCCTGATGGATCTGGTGTTGGCGTTTTCGACGGAGGTCATTCATCCGGATGCGACGCTCAACCGTGAGAAGCTGGCGGAGATCTGTTTTTCCGACCGCAAAAAGCTGCGCCGCCTCAATGAAGTGACATATCCTTACATCATTGAGGCGATTGCGCATAAAATAGAGCAGGCGCGCGCGGGGGGCGAGCGGATGCTCCTGCTGGACGCGCCGACGCTGTACGAATCGGGGCTTGATAAACGCTGCGACTGCGTGGTGGCTGTGATCGCCGATGAACAAACGCGCGCGAGGCGCATCATTGCGCGCGACCACATGACGCAGGAGGCGGCCATGCGCCGTATCAACGCGCAGAACAACGACGCGTTTTATACCGGACGCGCCGATTATGTGATTGAAAATAACGGGGACGAAGACGCGCTTCGCTTTGCATTTATGGACCTGATGGAGAAGCTTGAGCGCCGTGCGCGCGGCGGGGAACCGGTTTTGCAGCCGCCCGCCGATCCCGAGCAGGGCGCGGGCGATTTTGAGGAGCTGACCGGCAGCGACGAATGATCGGGGGAATCGGTTATCAGAAAACAGGGACGCGCGTTCCGGCTCGCTTTTGAGCTGGCGCTGCTCGCGCTGGTTGCCGTAGGGGCGATCGCTGCTGCGCGCTTTGGGTTTGCGGCGTATTATCACCGCGCGTATCCGATGAAATACGAAGCGCAGATCGGTCGGGCGTGCGCGGAAAAGGGTTTGGACCCGGCATTGGTCTATGCTGTTGTGCGCACAGAAAGCGGTTTTGATCCGCGCGCGAAATCAAATGTCGGCGCGCAGGGGCTGATGCAGCTCATGCCGGATGCGTTCGACTGGATTCAGATGCGCAAGGGCGGCGGTGAGGCCCCGCAGGGGGAGGCGTGCTTTGATCCGGATATAAACATTGAATACGGCACGACGATGCTGCGCATCCTGCTGGATGAATTCGGTTCGGTTGACAACGCGCTGTGCGCTTACCATGCCGGATGGGGCAGTGTGAAGCGATGGCTTTCAGACCCGGCGTATGCGCCGGACGGCGAGACGGTCACGACAATCCCGTTCGACGATACGCGCGCTTATGTGGCGAAGGTTAAAAAGACTATGGAAATTTACCGCAGGCTGTACGATTTCTAGCGGATGGCTGCGGACAGACAGGGAGGATTCGATCGATGGAAAAAGAAAAATCAGCGGGCGAGCTTTTGCAGGAAAAGCTGCTGCTCAACAGAAAGAATATCGGCATGACGGCCGACGACGCGTCCGAGCAGGCCGCGCAGGATTTCTGCGAACCGTACAAGGCGTTTCTTGACGCGTGTAAAATGGAACGTGAAGCGGTATCCTGGATTGTAAAAAAAGCGCGCGAGGCGGGCTATGCGCCCTTTGATCCGAAGGCCGCATACCGTCCGGGCGACCGTGTTTATTACAACAACCGCGGCAAGGCGCTGATCCTGACGACGTTCGGCACACGGCCGCTGGCCGACGGTGTGCGCATCATGGCAAGCCACATCGATTCGCCGCGCCTGGACCTCAAACCGAACCCGCTGTATGAGGAGGCGCAGATCGCGTTTTTCAAAACGCACTATTACGGCGGCATCAAAAAATATCAGTGGGGCGCGATCCCGCTGGCGCTGCACGGCGTCATCGTCAAGAAGGACGGTGAGACAATCACCTGCGCAATTGGCGAGGACGACGGCGACCCTGTGTTCACAGTGACCGACCTTTTGCCGCACTTGGCCGCGGAACAGATGAAACGGCCTCTCAAGGACGGGCTGAAGGGCGAGGAGCTGAATGTGCTGGTCGGCTGCCGCCCGTTTAAGGACGACAAGGCGAGCGAAAAGGTCAAGCTTAATATCATCCGGCTGCTCAATGAGAAATACGGCATCGTGGAGGCCGATTTCCTGTCGGCAGAGCTGTGTGTCGTGCCGCAGTTTAAAGCGCGGGACATCGGTTTTGACCGCTCGATGATCGGCGCTTACGGCCATGATGACCGCGTATGCGCCTACACGTCGCTGATGGCTGCAATGGAGGTCAAGGCTCCCGCTTATACGACGGTCACGGTCTTTGCAGATAAGGAGGAAACAGGCTCCGACGGCAACACGGGGCTAAACTCCAGCTATCTGAAATTCTTTATCAAGAGTCTGGCCGCGCAGCAGGGCCTTTCCGGCCGCGAGGTACTCTCCAAATCGACCTGTCTGTCCGCCGATGTAAACGCCGCGTTTGATCCGACGTTCGGCGACACGCTTGAAAAGCGCAACTGTTCGTATGTCAACTACGGCGTTGTCGTAACACAGTACACCGGTTCCGGCGGCAAATACGGCACAAGCCAGGCCTCCGCCGAATTTATGGCCCAGGTGCGCCGCGTGCTGGACGGCGCGGGCGTCGTCTGGCAAACCGGCGAGCTTGGAAAGGTCGATTTAGGCGGCGGCGGAACGGTCGCCAAATACGTCGCGGCGCTTGATGTGGATGTCGTCGACGTGGGCGTGCCGGTGCTTTCGATGCACGCGCCGTTCGAGGTCGTCTCCAAGGCGGACGTATACCAGACCTACCGTGCGTTTAAAGCGTATATCGAAGCGCAGTAAGCATTGAAAGAGCGCGGCGTTTTGCAAAACGCCGCAAAAAAGCGCAGGCCGCGCCGGCTGTGCCGGCGCGGCCTGCGCTTGATTTGTTAAAAAAGGAAGGATTTGCTTGTTTGATTTTCTCGGACCGTTTTCACTGATCGTTTTTTTCCTGATCGGAATCGTGATCGGCGTGACGGTTTTTCCGCTCAAGTGGCTCAAGGCTAACAGCCTGTTGCAGACAGCGGGCATTTCCCTGACGTTGTTTTCGATGGGCGCGTCGATGGCCGGCAGCCCAACGTTTCTGGCGGATTTGCGCGCGGCGGGCCTGCGCGCGGCTGTGTTTGCAGTGGCAACGATGTCCTGTTCGGTGCTGATGGTGTACATACTGTCTCGCCTCGTATTCCCGAAGGATACGGGAAAGGCGGGCGTTGAAAAATGATCATAGCGGCGCTTGGAAGCCTTGCGCTCGGGCTGCTGTGCGGCCTTTTTGTATTTCCGCCCGAAGTGATCGCCGTGATGGACACGGTGATGTCGTATGCGCTGGCAGTGCTGATTTTTTCGGTCGGAATCGAGGTCGGAACGAACAAGACGGTATTCCGAAAAATTCGTGAATACAATGTGCGCATCCTTGTGATTCCGTTCGGGGTGGCCGCCGCATCCATCGTCGGCGCGGTCTTGGTGGGGCTGTTGTTTGGGATGCCGGTCAATGAGAGCGCGGCCATCGGATCGGGGTTCGGTTTTTACAGCATCTCGGCGGTGATTATGCGGGAGCTTGGCGGCGCCCAGCTCGGGACGATTGCGTTTTTGACGCATATGCTGCATGAAGTGCTGGCATTTCTGGTTATTCCCTTTGCGGCGCGTCATTTTGGGCGTTATACGGCGGTCGCGGCGGGAGGAGCGACCGCAATGGACACGACGCTGCCCGCGATCGCGCGCGCCACCGATGAGGAAACTGCGTTGATGGCCGTTATATCCGGCGTGGTGCTGACGGGACTGGCACCTGTGCTGATGCCGCTGATGTACCGGCTTTTCGAGGGCGTATGATTTGTATGAACTCTCCGATGGCATCTGACGAACTGCTGCAAATATGGTTAAATGTGGAAAAATCCCGCGCCGACAGCGCGGGATTTTGTTACAATTTGTCCACAGATTTTTCTTGACAGGTTTGACAAAGTGTGGTAAACTAATATACTGTATCAAAATAGATAGGTGCGCAAGGATGCACAATTATAATAACACAGATCGACAAATTTGGCAATAGTGATTTGCAAAATAGATGGGTAAATTGTGGGAAATCCTGTCTAAATTGCATAACATTATGAGATAGATGCCCGCCGCGGACGGTTCAGGCGCGTCCGGATGCGCGCGGGGAAGTAAAATGATTCGCGCAAAACAGACGAATGGAGTGAGCGAAGCCTATGGTGAACGTGAAGCCGGTAACGCAGGGAAAGACAACGCGTATGAGTTTTTCCCACATCGATGAGGTCCTGCAGATGCCCAACCTCATTGAGGTGCAGAAGAATTCCTACCAGTGGTTCCTTGACGAAGGGCTTAAAGAGGTGTTCAAGGACGTATCGCCGATTACCGATTATCAGGACAACCTGGTGCTCGATTTCATTGATTATCACCTTGACGACAAGCCGAAATACACCATTGAGGAATGCAAGGAACGCGATGCGACCTACGCCGCTCCGCTGCGCGTGCGTGCCAGCCTGCTCAACAAGGAGACGGGCGAGGTAAAAGAGCAGGATATTTTCATGGGGGATTTTCCTCTGATGACGGACAGCGGCACCTTTATCATCAACGGTGCGGAGCGCGTCATTGTTTCGCAGCTTGTGCGCTCTCCGGGCGTCTATTATGGATCGTCCCACGACAAGAGCGGCAAGGAGCTTTACACCGCGACGGTCATCCCCAACCGCGGCGCATGGCTGGAATATGAGACGGATTCAAACGATGTATTTTATGTCCGCATCGATAAAAACCGCAAGCTGCCGGTGACGACCTTTGTGCGCGCGCTCGGGTTTAGTTCCAACGAATCGATCATCGACTTTTTCGGCGACGACGAGCGCATCATGGCCACGCTGGAAAAGGACGGCACGGCCAATACGGAGGAGGCGCTGCTCGAGGTCTACCGCAAGCTGCGCCCCGGTGAGCCGCCGACGGTCGATTCCGCGCAGAGCCACATTGATTCGCTGTTTTTCGATCCGCGCCGTTACGATCTGTCCAAGGTCGGACGCTATAAATACAATAAGAAGCTGGCTATCACGCCGCGTATTCTCGGGCGCACCACATCGCGCCCCGTCGCCGATCCGCTGACGGGCGAGCTGCTCGCCGGCGCCGATACCGTTTTGACGCGTGAATTGGCCGAACGCATCGGCAGGGCCGGCGTCGACACGGTTTATATCAGGATCGGGGACGACCGCGAGATGCGCGTGCTTTCCAACGGCATGGTTGATATCAAGGACTTTGTCGGTTTTGACTGCGCCCCGCTCGGCATTAACGAAAAGGTCCGCTTCGCTGTCCTGCGCGAAATTCTTGACGCCTGCGATGGCGAGGACGCGCTGCGCGAGGCCATCGCGGCCCGCCGCGACGAGCTGATCCCCAAGCATATCATCAAGGACGATATCTTCTCGTCGATCAACTACCTGTGCGGACTTGGCCATGGCATCGGCACGGTCGACGACATCGACCATCTGGGCAATCGCCGCATCCGTTCCGTCGGCGAGCTGCTTCAGAACCAGTTCCGCATCGGCTTTTCGCGCATGGAGCGCGTGATCCGCGAACGTATGGCGACGCAGGCGCAGGACATGGACGTTGTGACGCCGCAGGCGCTCATCAACATCCGTCCGGTCGTTGCGTCGATCAAGGAGTTTTTCGGTTCCTCTCCGCTGTCGCAGTTCATGGATCAGACCAACCCGCTGGCCGAACTGACGCATAAGCGCCGTCTTTCCGCGCTCGGACCGGGCGGCCTTTCGCGTGACCGCGCGGGCTTCGAGGTTCGCGACGTGCATTACAGCCATTATGGACGTATGTGCCCGATCGAGACGCCGGAAGGTCCGAATATCGGCCTGATCTCGTATCTGGCGACGTTTGCAAAGATCAATGAATACGGTTTTGTCGAGGCGCCGTACCGCCGTGTTGACAAGGCGACGGGCGTTGTCCTCGACGAGGTCGAGTATATGACGGCCGATATCGAGGATATGTATATCGTGGCGCAGGCCAACGAGCCGCTGACGGAGGACGGCAAATTTGCCAATGAAAAGGTCAGCGTCCGTTACCGCGACGCGGTAATGGTCTGTGAACGCGAAAAGGTCGACTATATGGACGTTTCGCCGAAGATGGTTGTATCTGTCGCGACGGCGATGATTCCGTTTTTGGAGAACGACGACGCCAACCGCGCGCTGATGGGCGCGAACATGCAGCGCCAGGCGGTGCCGCTGCTTGTGCCGGAGGCGCCGATTGTGGCGACCGGCATGGAGTATAAATCAGCGGTCGACTCCGGCGTTGCGGTTGTTTCCAAGCACGCGGGCGTCGTGGAGTCCGTCTCGGCCAACGAGATTGTGATCCGCGACAGCCGCGGTGAAAGTCATTCATACCACCTGATCAAGTTTATGCGCTCCAACCAGGGAACCTGCATCAATCAGCGCCCAATTGTCAAAAAGGGCGAGGAAATTTCCGTCGGGCAGGTGATCGCCGACGGCCCGTCGACGGCGGGCGGCGAGATCAGCCTTGGGCGCAACATGCTCGTCGGCTTCATGACATGGGAGGGCTACAACTACGAGGACGCCGTTTTGATCAACGAGCGCCTTGTAAAAGATGATATTTATACCTCGATCCATATCGAGGAATACGAAATTGAATCGCGCGACACAAAGCTTGGGCCGGAGGAGATCACACGCGATATCCCCAACGTCGGCGACGACGCGCTGCGCGAGCTTGACGAACGCGGTATCATCCGCGTCGGCGCGGAGGTGCGCGCCGGCGATATCCTCGTCGGAAAGGTCACGCCGAAGGGCGAGACGGAACTGAACGCCGAGGAGCGCCTGCTGCGCGCCATCTTCGGCGAGAAGGCGCGCGAGGTGCGCGACACCTCGCTGCGCGTGCCGCACGGCGAATATGGAATCATCGTCGATGTAAAGGTCTTTACGCGTGAAAACTGCGACGAGCTTTCGCCGGGCGTCAATATGGTTGTGCGCTGTTACATTGCGCAGAAGCGCAAAATCAGCGTCGGCGACAAGATGGCCGGCCGCCATGGCAACAAGGGCGTCGTCTCGCGCGTGCTGCCGCAGGAGGATATGCCGTATCTGCCCGACGGCCGTCCGCTCGATATCGTGCTCAACCCCCTGGGCGTTCCGTCGCGTATGAACATCGGACAGGTGCTTGAGGTCCACCTCGGGCGCGCGGCGGCGGAGCTTGGCTGGAAGGTCATGACGCCGGTCTTTGACGGCGCGGACGAGACAGATATCGCCGACTGCTTGGAACAGGCGGGCCTTTCCCGCGACGGCAAGACGTGGCTGCACGACGGCCGTACCGGCGAGCTCTTTGACAATCCGGTTACGGTTGGCTATATGTATTATCTCAAACTGCATCACCTGGTCGACGATAAGATCCACGCGCGTTCGACAGGCCCGTATTCGCTTGTTACGCAGCAGCCGCTCGGCGGTAAGGCGCAGTTCGGCGGCCAGCGTTTCGGTGAGATGGAGGTCTGGGCGCTCGAAGCGTATGGAGCGGCCTATACGCTTCAGGAGATTCTGACGGTCAAGTCTGACGATGTTGTCGGACGCGTCAAGACGTTTGAATCGATCGTCAAGGGCAAAAACGTACCGCAGCCGGGCATCCCTGAATCGTTTAAGGTCTTGATCAAGGAGCTTCAATCACTCGGGCTTGATATGCGCGTGCTCGACAAGGACAACAATGAGATCGATCTCAAGCAGACCTTTGACGACGACGACAATATGGGGTTGACCCCAGTTGACGATGCGCTGATGGACGGCGTCGAAGTCCCGTCCGAGTTTGAGGATGGCTTTGATATCGAGCATCCGGATCCGGACGCCGACGCCGACGCGGATATCGATCTGCTCGACGTCGACCTGACGGACGATGACATTGAGGAAAGCTTCGACCCAATTGAGGAGCTTGGCCTTGACGGGATCGCCAATGACGACAGCTTCTAAAACCAGCAGAACGACCGAAATTGCCGCTTGCAAAAGAAAAGAGGGGTTCGCTTTTGGAATTTAATGTATTTGAATCGATAAAAATCGGACTGGCGTCGCCGGATCTTGTCCGCGAATGGTCGTGGGGCGAGGTTAAGAAGCCGGAAACCATCAACTACCGCACCCTCAAGCCGGAGCGTGAAGGGCTGTTCTGCGAAAAGATCTTTGGACCGACAAAGGACTGGGAATGCTATTGCGGCCGCTACAAGCGCATCCGCTACAAGGGCAAGGTCTGCGAACGTTGCGGCGTCGAGGTCACGCGTTCCAAGGTGCGCCGCGAGCGCATGGGCCACATCGAGCTGGCTGCGCCGGTTTCGCATATCTGGTACTTCAAGGGAACGAGCAGCCGCATGGGGCTGCTGCTCAATATGTCGCCGCGCCTGCTGGAGAAGGTGCTCTATTTCGCGTCGTATATTGTCATCGATCCGGGCGTTACGAATCTTAAAAAATATACGCTGCTTTCCGAAAAGGAATACCGCGACCTCAAGGAGGCGTATGAGGACGATTTCCGCGCCGGCATGGGGGCGGAGGCGGTCAAGGAGCTGCTGGCCGAGCTGGATCTCGACAAGCTTTCGGAGGAACTGAAAACGGATCTTGAAACAGCCGCCGGCCAGAAGCGCGTCAAACTGCTCAAGCGCCTTGAGGTGGTCGAGGCGTTCCGCCAGAGCCACAACCGGCCCGAGTGGATGATCCTGGATGTTGTGCCGGTTATTCCGCCGGATATCCGCCCGATGGTTCAGCTCGACGGCGGCCGTTTTGCAACGAGCGACCTCAACGACCTGTACCGCCGTGTCATCAACCGCAACAACCGTCTGAAGAAGCTGCTGGAGCTTGGCGCGCCCGACATCATCGTGCGCAACGAAAAGCGTATGCTCCAGGAGGCGGTCGACGCGCTGATCGACAACGGCCGCCGCGGCCGCCCGGTCACAGGGCCGAGCAACCGCCCGCTCAAGTCGCTGTCCGATATGCTCAAGGGCAAACAGGGACGTTTCCGTCAAAACCTGCTCGGTAAGCGTGTCGACTATTCGGGCCGTTCCGTTATCGTCGTCGGGCCGGAGCTGAAGATGTATCAGTGCGGCCTGCCCAAGGAAATGGCGCTCGAGCTGTTTAAGCCGTTTGTTATGAAGCGTCTGGTCGATCTCAAGGTTGCCACCAACATTAAAAACGCGCGCAAAATGGTCGAGCGCGCGAGCGTCAAGGACGTGTGGGACGCGCTCGAGGTCGTCATCAAGGACCATCCCGTGCTGCTCAACCGCGCGCCGACGCTGCACAGGCTCGGCATCCAGGCGTTCGAGCCGGTCCTCGTCGAGGGCCGCGCGCTCAAGCTCCATCCGCTTGTCTGCACCGCCTACAACGCCGACTTCGACGGCGACCAGATGGCCGTGCACGTCCCGCTTTCCGCGGAGGCGCAGTCTGAAGCGCGCTTTTTGATGCTCGCCGCGAACAATCTGCTCAAGCCGTCCGACGGAAAGCCCGTCACCGTCCCGACGCAGGACATGGTGCTCGGCTCGTATTATCTGACGATGCTGCGCGAGGAGGAGCCAGGCGCCGGCAAGGTATTCCGCGACTTCAACGAGGCCACCATGGCGTATCAGGCGGGCGCGGTCGGACTTCATGCGCCGATCAAGGTGCGCGTCACACGCCAGGTCGGCGACGAGCGCGTCTCGCATATCATCGACACAACGGTCGGGCGCATCATCTTCAATGACCCCATCCCGCAGGATTTGGGCTATGTAGACCGCAACGACCCGGAGCATGTGTTCGATCTTGAAATCGGATTTTTGGTGCGCAAGAAGGAGCTTGGAAAGATCATCGACCGCTGTATCCGCACGTATGGGACCGCCAAGACGGCCGAGGTGCTCGACCGCATCAAGGCGCAGGGCTTTAAATATTCCACGCGCGGGGCGATCACCGTCGCCGTTTACGACGCGGTCATCCCGCCCGAAAAGGCCGAGTTCATCGCGGCGGCTGACAAGCAGGTCGATGCGATCAAACGCCAGTATGACCGCGGCTTTATCTCCGAGGATGTGCGGTACGAGCGCGTCGTCTCAACGTGGAACGACTGCACGGCCAAGGTCAAGGACGCGCTGCAAAAGACACTTGACGAGCGCAACCCAATCTATATGATGGCCGATTCCGGCGCCCGCGGTTCGATGGACCAGATTCGCCAGCTCGCCGGCATGCGCGGCCTGATTGCGAACACATCCGGCCGTGCGATCGAAATCCCGATCAAGGCCAACTACCGCGAGGGCCTTAACATTCTGGAATACTTCAATTCCTCGCGAGGCGCGCGCAAGGGCCTGGCCGACACGGCGCTGCGCACGGCGGATTCTGGTTATCTGACGCGCCGTCTCGTCGACGTCTCTCAGGACGTTATTGTGCGCGAGCATGACTGCGGCACGCATGAGGGCATTGTCGTCTGCGACATCGTCGACAGCGGCCGTGTCATTGAGGACTTTGTCGAGCGCATGATCGGCCGCTACGCGGCCGACGACGTGATCGATCCGAATACGGGCGAGGTGATCGTCAGCCGCGATCAGATGATGACCGAGGCCGACGCGCAGCGCATCAAGGCGGCGGGCTTCACAGAGCTGAAGATCCGCACGCCGCTCAATTGCGAATCAAAAATCGGCGTTTGTGCCAAATGTTACGGCGCGAACCTCGCCAACGGGCAGCCTGTGGGCGTCGGTGAAGCGGTCGGCATCATCGCCGCGCAGTCGATCGGCGAGCCGGGCACGCAGTTGACAATGCGCACATTCCATACGGGCGGTATTGCGTCCGCCGCCGATATCACGCAAGGTCTTCCGCGCGTTGAGGAGCTGTTTGAGGCGCGCAAGCCGAAAAACAGCGCGGTCATTTCGCATCTCGACGGCATCGTTTCGTTCGAGAAAGATCAGAAGGGCGGCGACTTTGTCGTCGTCACCGCCGATGACGGCGAGCGTTTTGAGCGGCAGGTCGTCTATGGATCGACACTGCGCGTCTCAGAAGGGGACGTTGTGCGCAAGGGCGACATGATTACCGAAGGCGCGGTCGAGCCGAATGAGATTCTCATGGTTTCCGGCCATCTGGCCGTTCAGGACTACCTGATTAAAGAAGTGCAGAGAACGTACCGGACACAGGGTGTTGACATCAACGATAAGCACATCGAGGTCATTGTCCGCCAGATGATGCGCAAGGTCAAGATTGACGACGGCGGAGACACCGGGCTGATTACCGGCGCGAATGTCGACAAGAGCGAGCTTCTGCGCGTCAACGCTGAAATTGAGCGTAAAAACGCCGAGGACGGCGGTACGCGCCGTCCCGCTTCGGGGCTGCCGGTTCTGCTCGGCATCACAAAGGCGTCGCTTGCGACGGAGAGCTTCATGTCGGCCGCTTCCTTCCAGGAAACGACACGTGTGCTGACTGAGGCCGCGATCAAGGGCAAGGTCGACAAGCTCCAGGGATTAAAGGAAAACGTCATCATCGGCAAGCTTGTCCCGGCTGGCACCGGCACGGTTTCCTACGATTCGCTCGAGCTTGTGAACGCGGGCGGACCGTCCGACCACGGCGACTACGAGTTTATTGCCAACATCAGCGGCGCCGACGATATGCAGCCCGCCTGATGAGACAGCTTTGTTGTGCAATCATACGAAATATGTAAAATCTGACTGTATGTATTGACAACAAGTGGTTGAAAGAGCTATAATCAAATACTGTGGGATTGGCCCACAGACACGGTTTCACCGGGGCAAAGCAGCCGCTTTGCCCCGTGAAATAAAGTCCACATTTTTTTGTAAGGAGGTGCAATATGCCAACCTTTAATCAGCTCGTTCGTAAGGGCAGGGAAGTGACTGCCAAGAAATCCACGGCTCCCGCGCTGCTCAAGGGATGGAACGCCAAAAAGAGGGTTGCCATCGATCAGACTTCGCCGCAGAAAAGGGGCGTGTGCACGGCGATCCGTACATCCACGCCGAAAAAGCCGAACTCTGCGCTTCGCAAAGTGGCCAGGGTCAGGCTGTCGAATGGTTTCGAGGTCACATCCTATATCCCCGGTATCGGCCACAATCTTCAGGAACACAGCGTTGTTCTGATCCGCGGCGGCCGTGTCAAGGACCTGCCTGGTGTGCGTTATCACATCATCCGCGGCACACTTGACGCGCAGGGCGTCGCCAAGAGGATGCAGGCCCGCTCCAAATACGGTGCGAAGCGTCCGAAGGCTGGTGCCAAGAAGTAATAAAACTGCTGATTATTCTGCCAGTGATTGGCTACCATATAGATGGGCCGATGATTGGCGCGAACGGGAGTTTTGTCACTTTCGAGTACCAATGATTTCATTATAATTGTGAAGGAGGGAAGCGAAGTGCCAAGAAGAGGTCAAATTGCAAAACGCGACGTTTTGCCGGACCCGCTGTACAATTCGAAGCTCGTCACCCGGCTGATCAACAACATCATGTATGACGGCAAAAAGGGCGTCGCGCAGAAAATCGTATACGGCGCATTCGATATCGTCAAGGAAAAGACGGGTAAGGACCCGCTTGAAGCGTTCCAGCAGTCCATGGAGAACATCATGCCTGTCCTCGAGGTCAAGGCCCGCCGTGTCGGCGGCGCGACCTATCAGGTCCCGATGGAGGTCCGCCCGGAGCGGCGGCAGACGCTCGGTTTGCGCTGGCTGACGACATACGCGCGCAACCGCGGTGAAAAGACCATGAGAGAGCGCCTTGCCGGCGAGATCATGGATTCTCTCAACCAAACCGGCGGCGCCGTCAAAAAGCGCGAGGATACCCACAAGATGGCGGAAGCCAACAGGGCGTTTGCGCATTACAGGTGGTAGTTTTCCGCCTGCACGCCGCCTGACGGCGGCGCAACCTATGCGCCTTGATTTTTACCGGCGGCGTCAGCGGCTGCTGAACCGGCGTCGGAGCGCAAGAAATAAGGGAGGACACTATGCCTAGAGATGTATCTCTGGAAATGACACGCAATATCGGCATAATGGCCCACATTGACGCCGGCAAGACGACGACCACCGAGCGTATCCTGTATTATACGGGGATTAACCACAAGATCGGTGAGACACATGAAGGCACGGCGACAATGGACTGGATGGCGCAGGAGCAGGAGCGCGGCATTACGATCACGTCCGCTGCCACCACAGCCTACTGGAAGGGCCACCGCATCAATATCATCGACACACCCGGACACGTTGACTTCACAGTTGAGGTTGAACGTTCGCTGAAGGTGCTCGATGGCTCGGTTACGGTTTTCTGCGCCAAGGGCGGCGTCGAACCGCAGTCCGAAACTGTTTGGCGTCAGGCCAACAAATACAACGTCCCGCGCATGGGATACGTCAATAAGATGGATATCATGGGCGCGGACTTCTACCACGTTATTGATATGATGCGCAAGCGTCTGAAATGTAACGCGGTTCCGATTCAGCTGCCGATCGGCGCTGAAACCTTCTTCAAGGGCATTATCGACCTCATCGAGATGAAAGCCGACGTCTATTATGACGACCTCGGAAAGGACATGCGCGTCGAGGAGATCCCGGAGGATATGCTCGAAAAGGCGCAGCAGTACCGCGAGGAGCTGCTGGAGAGCCTGGCCGATCAGGATGAGGCCCTGATGGAGAAGTATCTCGCGGGCGAGGAAATTTCCACCGACGAGATCAAGGCGGCCATCCGTAAGGCCACGATTGCCAACACGATTGTTCCGGTCTGCTGCGGTACGTCCTACAAAAATAAGGGCGTGCAGAAGCTGCTTGATGCGATCGTCGATTTCATGCCTGCGCCGACCGATGTTCCGAACATCAAGGGCGTCAACCCTGAGACGGAGGAGGAGGAGGAGCGCAAGCCGGGCGATAAGGAGCCGTTCGCGGCCCTGGCGTTCAAAATTGCGACGGACCCGTATGTGGGCAAGCTCTGTTTCTTCCGCGTCTATTCCGGTATGGTCGATGCGGGAACATCCGTTTACAATTCCAATAAACAGAATTCCGAGCGTATGGGCCGCATCCTCCAGATGCACGCAAACCATCGTAAGGATCTTGAAACGTGTTACTGCGGCGATATCGCAGCGGCCGTCGGTCTTAAAAATACGACGACGGGCGATACGCTCTGCGACCCCAAGCATCCGATCATCCTTGAGTCCATGGAATTCCCTGAGCCGGTTATCGACTTGGCGATCGAACCCAAGACGAAGGCCGGCCAGGAAAAGATGGCCATCGGCCTGAGCAAGCTGGCTGAGGAGGACCCGACCTTCCGCACCTATACCGACGCAGAAACGGGCCAGACGATCATCGCCGGCATGGGCGAACTTCATCTGGAGATCATTGTCGACCGCCTGTTGCGTGAGTTTAAGGTTGAGGCGAATGTTGGCAAGCCGCAGGTCGCCTATAAAGAGACGATCCGCAAAATGGCCGATGTCGACCACAAATATGCCCGTCAGTCCGGCGGTAAGGGCCAGTATGGTCATGTCAAGATCAAGATCGAGCCAAACGAGAGCGGTAAAGGCTATGAGTTTGTCAACGCGATCGTCGGTGGCGCGATCCCCAAAGAGTATATCGGGCCGATCGATCAGGGTATTCAGGGCGCGATGCAGGCCGGTGTTTTGGCCGGCTATCCGGTCGTCGATGTGAAGGTTACGCTATACGACGGCTCCTATCACGAGGTCGACTCGTCTGAAATGGCGTTTAAGATTGCCGCCTCCATGGCCTTCAAAATGGCGATGGCAAAGGCCGATCCGGTCATCCTTGAACCGATCATGCGCGTTACGGTCAATACGCCGGAGGATTATATGGGCGACGTGATCGGCGACTTGAACAGCCGCCGCGGCCAGATCCAGGGCATGGAAGCCGTTTTTGGCGCCCAGGAGATCAAGGCGTTCGTCCCGCTTTCCGAGATGTTTGGCTACTCCAACGACCTGCGCTCTAAAACGCAGGGCCGCGGCAGCTATGTCATGGAGCCGAGCCACTACATTGAGGTGCCCAAGTCGATCGCCGAGGGAATTATGAGCACGCGCGGCAAAAAAGCCGAATAACGCTTGCTTTTTTCCCTGTGAATTGGTAGAATACAAATCATAGACAAGGCGTGTCGTTTCAGCGCCAGCAAGCTATTCTTCTGAAACAAAAAGTCTTTATTAAAGGGAGGAACATTCTCGATGGCAAAGGCACATTTTGAAAGAAACAAGCCCCACGTAAACATTGGTACGATCGGACACGTCGACCACGGCAAGACCACGCTGACCGCTGCGATCACCAAGTATCTGTCTCTGAAGGGCCAGGCTCAGTTCGAGGCTTATGACATGATCGATAAGGCTCCGGAGGAGCGCGAGCGCGGAATCACGATCAACACTGCGCACGTTGAATATGAGACGGATGCGCGTCACTATGCGCACGTTGACTGCCCCGGACACGCCGACTATATCAAGAACATGATCACCGGCGCTGCTCAGATGGACGGCGCGATTCTGGTCATCGCCGGTACGGACGGCCCGATGGCTCAGACCAAGGAGCACATCCTGCTTGCCCGCCAGGTCGGCGTTCCTGCGATCGTTGTTTTCATGAACAAGGTCGACCAGATGGACGGCGACGAGGAGATGATCGAGCTTGTCGAGATGGAAATCCGCGAGACGCTCTCCAAGTATGAATTCCCGGGCGATGAGATCCCGATCATCAAGGGTTCCGCACTCAAGGCGCTCGAGGCCCCCAACAATCCGGACGATCCGGCTTACGATTGCATTAAAGAGCTGATGGATGCTGTCGACAACTATATCCCGACTCCGGAGCGCAAATCCGACCTGCCGTTCCTGATGCCGGTTGAGGACGTCTTCACGATCACCGGACGCGGTACTGTTGCGACCGGCCGTGTCGAGCGTGGCCAGTTGCGCACCAGCGACGAGGTTGAGATCATCGGTCTGACCGAGGAGCGTAAAAAGACAGTTGTTACCGGTATCGAGATGTTCCGCAAGATCCTCGATTACGCTGAGGCGGGCGACAATATCGGCGCTCTGCTCCGTGGTATTCAGCGCACCGAGATCGAGCGCGGTCAGGTTTTGTGCAAGCCCGGCTCCATTCATCCGCACACCAAGTTCCGTGGCCAGGTTTATATCCTGAAGAAGGAAGAAGGCGGCCGTCACACCCCGTTCTTCAACAACTATCGTCCGCAGTTCTATTTCCGCACGACCGATGTCACAGGCGTCATCACGCTGCCGGAAGGCACCGAGATGTGCATGCCGGGCGACAACGTCGAGATGGACGTTGAACTGATCACAGAGATCGCGATCGAGGAAGGTCTGCGTTTCGCGATTCGTGAGGGCGGCCGCACGGTTGGTTCGGGCGTTGTCACCAAGATCAACGAATAAGGTTTTTAACAACAAGCGCCCCGCATGCGGGGCGCTTGTTTTGTGCAGATTATCGTCAAATTTTTATCAAATACACTTGACAATGGCGCGGAGCGTGCTATAATAAATTACGAAAAAAGTCTGTTTCAGGGCGAGGTGCAAGTCCTCACTGGCGGTAAAGTCCGCGACCCGGCGAAAGTCGGCTGAATGGGTGAAATTCCCATACCAACGGTAATAGTCCGGATGAAAGAAACGGCATGTATTCGCGGATTTCCGCCGATATGCCCACGCCCTTGCGCTGCGCGCAGGGGTGTTTTCATTTTCCCCGGCAGGCTCCAACATAATTTGGAGGGTCACATATGAAAGTAAGCGAAGCGACACGCAAACTCACCACAATGGCTATGCTCACAGCGATTTCAATCGTACTGGTGGCATTCGTTCATTTCCCGTTGCTGCCTGCGGCGCCATGGATGGAATATGATCCCGCTGATATCCCGATCTTCATCGGCACATTCATGTTTGGTCCGGCGGCGGGGCTTGGCTTGACTGCGGTTGTAGCGATTATCCAGGGGACGACTGTCAGCGCAGGTTCGGGGTGGATCGGTATCGTGATGCACTTTCTGGCGACCGGTACCTTTGCGCTGCTGGCAGGGACGATCTACCGCCGCCGTCATACACGCGGCGGCGCAGCCTTGGCTTTGCTTGCAGGCGTGCTTGCGATGACAGCTGTTATGGTCGGCTGCAACCTGATTTTTACGCCGATCTTTATGGGCACTCCGATTGACGCTGTTATCCCCATGCTGCTGCCAGTGATTGTGCCCTTTAACCTTGTAAAAGCAGGCATCAATGCTGCGGTGACTTATTTGGTTTATAAACCTGTAGCACGTCTTGTCCGGTTTGAGATTCAGACGGTGTAACGCTTGACAAAGCCGCGCGCATCGTGTAGAATAAAATCGGAATTTAAAAATGAATATGCTTCTACCTTATAAAGAGCGGCGGAGGGACTGGCCCTGTGAAGCCCGGCAACCTGCATATTGCAAGGTGCCAAATCCAGCGGTATGACCGAGAGATGAGGATGTATAAAAACGCCCGGCGGTCAACCGGGCGTTTTTTTGTCGCTCTGCGCAGGAATCTGTCGATTTTTTCGCACTGCGTAAATGGTGTATGTCCAGCCGTTGGCGGACGCGCTGAAAAAGGGGTTTGAAGGAGGTTTTTTTATGCAGCATCATTCATTTGGCAAGAAGCTTCTCAGCTATTCAGTCGCGCTGTGCATTTGTTTGGGGATGGCACCAGTGGCATGGGCGGCAGACAGCTATAACGATTTTGATTATATTACAAGCCATGTCAATTTGCATACTGGCGGCCAATTAAAGATTACGCGTCCTGCGGACGATCTGACAACATCGGCTTCCAGCTATTTTATCACAGGTAATTCCGACCCGAATCAATCGTTGACAATGAACGGGGAAACTGTTGCGGTTCGCGGCGCGGGCGGCAGCTTTGGCGTGCTTGTGTCGATTGACGAGGGTGTGAATACATTTGTGTTCCGTCAGGGCGGCGCTTCAGCCACAGTCAATATCACCAAGGGCGCTGACGTGGTTGCAACCATCAGCGACGTGCGTTCACCAGCGCCGGACTACGATTGTGCGGCCTATTCGGGCGATGAGATCACTTTATCGTGTATTGCGCCGTCGGGAGCAACGGTAACAGCCAAGGTTGGCGGCCGCACGGTTTCGCTCAAACAGGCGGCGGCTACGGCCCGCGCAGGCGTTCCTGCTACATTTTCGGCGCGGTTAACCGCGCCGTCCGCTAACGGGACGGAGGAGCTGGGTCCTGTCACCTACACGATGCAGTACAATGGAAAAACGGCGTCCGCCACCTCCGAGGGCAGCGTATTTATCAACGGTGACGGCCGTCTTGTGGTTCAGGTCAAGAATGCGGCTGCGAGCCTATATCTGGATGAAAATATGAGCGCATTTATTGAATCGCCGCGCCGCGGCGGCACCGATTTGGTCGCGGAGATCAAAGGAAACCTGTATAGGCTTTCAACCGGCGGATGGATTCCGCGTTCGTCGGTGCGTCCGCTCACCGGCAGTGTTTCTTTAAAAAACAAGGTGTCCGATGTAACGATTGACGTTTCAGAAAAGGGCGAGACATATACGCTGCACGGGACGGCCAATCCCATGTTCCGCGCTTATATGGATGGGGAAAAACTGTTTGTGCGTCTTTATAATACGACAGGTGTCGAATCTATCAAGCCTTACGCTGACAGCGGATTATTCAGCTCGGTGAAGGTTACGGAGGAGGACGGTAGTACGGTTTTGCAGTTTATGCTCAGCGGTCAGCGCCGTCTGTGGGGATACGATATCAGTTATGAGGACGGAAATATTTTAATTTATGCGAAATATGCGCCGCGTCTGTCCGGAGGCGGCCAGCCTTTGGCCGGAGTGACAATTGCGGTGGATGCCGGCCACGGCGGCACTGATCCGGGAGCAATCGGGATTCCGGGTACAGACGGCGCAATGGAGAAGGATATCACGCTCGCTTCAGCCATTGCGGTGCAAAAGCGTCTGGAATCTCTTGGCGCGCATGTGGTCATGTGCCGCACAGATGACAGCGATGTATCCATGAACGACCGTATGGATTTGACGCGCGCTTATGAGGCGGATTTCTTTATTTCTCTGCATTGCAACAGCCTGAACTATTCCCAGGATATGAACAAGATTGGCGGCACAGAGGTTTACTATTACGAGAGTATCGCAAAAGAGCTTGCAGCAACGCTGTCCGCAAATCTGTCTGAATATACCTCGCGCACCAACCGCGGTCCGAAACAGTCAAATTTCCGTGTGACGCTCAATACCTTTGCGCCGTCGGTATTGGTGGAGATGGGATTTGTAACGAATCCGGCCGAATACGACAGCATGGCTTCCCGGCAGGGGATTTATCGCACGGCCAACGCCGTCAGTGATGGGGTATTGGCGCTGTTGAGTTGATTGACCAGGCCAGGGAGGGCCGTCACGATAGAAAGGAGAGCATTCTATATGACAAAGTATTTATTTACATCGGAATCCGTGACCGAAGGACATCCCGATAAAATCTGCGATCAGATTTCGGATGCGGTGCTCGACGCGATCATCGCCAAGGACCCGGGCGCACGTGTGGCGTGTGAAACGGCTGTAACCACAGGTATGGTAATGATTATGGGCGAAATTTCAACGACCTGCTATGTTGACATCCCAGCGCTTGCGCGCAGCGTTATCAAGGATATCGGTTATGACCGTGCCAAATTTGGCTTCGATTCTCAGACCTGCGCCGTGCTGACAAGCATCGACGAGCAGTCCGGCGATATCGCACAGGGCGTCGACAAAGCGCTTGAGCAGAGAGAAGGCGCCTGCGACGAAGCCGATACGACCGGCGCGGGCGATCAGGGGATGATGTTCGGCTATGCTTCCGATGAGACGCCGGAGCTGATGCCGATGCCGATTTCCCTGGCGCACAAGCTGGCCAAGCGGCTGTCGCAGGTGCGCCGCGACGGTACGCTTGCCTATCTGCGTCCCGATGGCAAAACTCAGGTTACGGTTGAATATGTTGACGACAAACCGGTGCGCGTCGATGCGGTTGTTATTTCAAATCAGCATGCGCCGGAGGTTTCACTGGAGCAGATCCGCGCCGATGTGATCGAGCATGTGATCAAGCCTACCATTCCCGCGGGGCTGATGGATGCTGATACAAAGATTTATGTCAATCCGACTGGACGGTTCGTCATCGGCGGGCCGCAGGGGGATTCCGGGTTGACCGGGCGCAAGATCATTGTTGATACATACGGCGGGTTCGGACGCCATGGCGGCGGCGCGTTTTCCGGAAAGGACCCGACCAAGGTTGACCGCTCGGCCGCATATGCGGCGCGTTGGGTTGCGAAGAACATCGTCGCAGCAAAGCTCGCGCATCGCTGCGAAGTGCAGCTCGCCTATGCAATTGGAGTGGCGCGCCCTGTTTCGGTCAACGTCAATACGTTTGGTACCGGCGCGGTCAGCGATGAAAAGCTTGCTGAGGCTGTTAATAAGGTATTTGACCTGCGCCCGGCGGTCATTATCCGTTCTCTGGACCTTCGCCGTCCGATCTATCGGCAGCTCGCCGCTTATGGCCATATGGGCCGTGAGGAGCTTGGCGTAAACTGGGAAAAAACAGATAAAGTTGATGCGATTTTAGCGGCTGTCAGGGAATAAGCGCAAATTTCCATGAACATAAAATTACCTCGGAACATACGATGGTTTCGAGGTGATTTTTTATGATCGACACAGTTTGCTGGTTTTTATTTGTGGCGTTGGCTTGTATCGGATTTGTACATACGGCGGCATGGATTGCGGTTCGTCTAAGCTGTAAAGGTAATCGCATTTACAAAATTGTGCCGATCGGCGGCGAACGTGCAGGCGATCAAATGTCGCTGTTTTACGCCTGTTTGCAGTGGGAGTCGAATCCAAGCCGTGAATCCTTTATTCTTTATGATGTTGGGCTTGACGAAGCCGGCGCGCGCGACTGCGCGGTTCTGGCTCAAAGTGCCGGCGCAGCCTTTATCCGCTCTCCATCCGAGCTTGATGCCCGATTGCGTTCCCACCTTTTTTGAAAAAAAGCTTGGAAAAAACTTTAGCCGGCTGCGCTCCAGCCTTTTTGAAAAAAGGCTTCGGCGAAAAACTTTAATCGGCTGCGCCCCCGCTT
>ERZ808041.179-NODE-179-length-67054-cov-23.328262_pt1 | contig 67054 bp, 74 predicted proteins | sample MGYA00380192_ERZ808041 | MGnify/ENA primary metagenome ERZ808041 (study PRJEB31490, sample SAMN06133412) | mouse gut metagenome | isolation source: Z1_1 | host: mice | place: China: Chengdu | collected 2015-05 ...
TGGTACTGCGAAAGTGGGAGAGTAGGTAACCGCCCCCTGTCCGAACCCCGGACTTCCTCACGGAAGCTCCGGGGTTCACCTTTTTATGGCCTTTGTTCTTATTCGGCGAAAAATTCTTGCGTTGTGCTTCAATTTTAGTTAACTTTGCATTCTATGGAAAACTATGTTGTTTCGGCACGGAAGTACCGCCCGTCGACGTTCGCAAGCGTGGTGGGACAGGATGCGCTGACGGCGACGCTGAAGAATGCGATCGCTACGGACCGTCTGGCGCATGCCTATCTGTTCTGCGGCTCGCGCGGCGTGGGCAAGACTTCCTGCGCCCGTATTTTTGCAAAGACTATCAACTGCACGCAGCGTACGCCGGAGGGCGAGGCCTGCAACGAGTGCGCGTCGTGCCGTGAGTTCAATCAGAACCGTTCGTTCAACATCATAGAACTTGACGCGGCCAGCAACAACGGCGTGGACGATATGCGCGCGCTGATAGAGCAGGTGATGGTGCCTCCGACTGAGGGCCGCTACCGCGTGTTCATCGTCGACGAGGTGCACATGCTGTCGACGCAGGCCTTCAACGCGTTCCTGAAGACGCTGGAGGAGCCGCCGGCCCATGCTATCTTCATCCTGGCGACGACGGAGAAGCATAAGATAATACCCACGATTCTGTCGCGCTGCCAGATTTTCGATTTCAACCGCATCACGGTGACGGATATGGTGGCCCACCTGACGCGTGTGGCGCACAACGAGGGCATCACGGCGGAGCCTGCCGCGCTGGGCGTGATAGCCCGCAAGGCCGACGGCGCCATGCGCGACGCGCTCTCGATATTCGACCAGGTGGCGGCGTCGTCGCGCGGCAACATCACGTACCGCAGCACCATCGAGAACCTGAACGTGCTGGACCATGCCTACTACTCGCAGCTGGTGGACGCTTTCGCGGCCGGCGACGTGCCGCGCGCGCTACTGATATACAAGGAGGTGCGCGACAAGGGCTTCGACTCGCAGTTCTTTGTCAACGGGCTGGCGCAGTATCTGCGCGACATTATGGTGGCCGCCAATCCGGCGACGCGCTCGCTGCTTGAGGCCGACGATCAGGTGCGCGACGAGATGGCTGCCGTGGCGGCAAAGGTGAATCCGCGGTTCATATACACGGCTCTCGATCTGCTGAACAGCGCCGACCTGAACTACCGTCTGGCCGGCAACCGGCAGCTGCTGGTGGAGCTTACGCTCATAAAACTGTGCCAACAATTACGCCCCTCGCCTGACAAGAGCCCCGACAAGGGCGGCGAGGGGCGGCTGAAAGCTCTTAAGCCTGCCTCGGCCGAGCAGCAGGCGGCCGCGCCTGTGCCCCCCGCGGCGCCGACCGTCGCCCCGCAGCCTGCCGCAGCGCCCGCAACGCCAGCATCGGCACCGGCAGCTCCTACGCCGTCGCCGCAAACGCCCCTGCGCAAGCCGCGCATCGTGAACAGCGGGCCGTCGCTGCACGCGCGTCCGGCGGCCGCGGCACAGGCAGCAGAGGCGCCCAGGCTGCGCAGCGAGGAGTATACCGCCGACGCAGTGGAGCACTTCTGGCGGGCCTACATAACCGACCATCCGCAGGCTCACGTCATTTGCAGCACGATGGAGGCATCCTGCCCGACGCTCATAGAGGGACACCGCTGGCTCATGAGCGTGGGCAGCGACACGCAGCGCGACCTCGTGGCCGGCGCCATGCCGGACATCCTGCGCTACATGCGCGACCGGCTGCGCAACGACAGCTTCACGGTGGAGATACACGTCGACGAGGGCGAGCCCACGCCGGAGATATGGAACCGCAGCGAGCTGCTCAGCCACATGGTGGACGACTCGCCGGAATTTCTGAAGTTTGTCAAGGAGTTTAAACTTACACTCGACTGATGGCACATTACAGACGCATAACAGTTAAGATAGGCAGCAACGTGCTGACGCGCCGCGACGGCACTCTCGACTTCACGCGCATGAGCGCGCTGGTGGACCAGGTGGTGGCGCTGCGCCGCGCCGGCATCGAGGTGGTGGTGATTTCCTCCGGCGCCGTGGCTTCGGGCCGCAGCGAGCTGCGCGGCTGCACTCCGGCCGACGAGGTGTCGGCCCGTCAGCTCTACAGCGCCGTGGGGCAGGCCAAGCTGATAAACCGCTATTTCGAGCTCTTCCGCGACCACGGCATGGTGTGCGGCCAGGTGCTCACCACGAAAGAGAACCTCTCGACACGCCGCCACTACCTGAACCAGCAGCACTGCATCGAGGTGATGCTGCGCGCGGGCGTGGTGCCGATTGTCAACGAGAATGACACCGTCAGCGTCACGGAGCTGATGTTCACCGACAACGACGAGCTCTCCGGCCTCGTAGCCACCATGACCGATTCCGACGCGCTGGTGATTCTCAGCAACATTGACGGCATCTACACCGGCGACCCCGCCGACCCGTCGTCGACACTCATACGACGCGTGGACGCCGACAGCGAAATCAGCTCGTGCATCCTGTCGACACGTTCGTCGATGGGTCGTGGCGGCATGACTACCAAATACCGCATCGCCCGCAAGGTGGCGGCCGAGGGAATAGCCGTGGCGATAGCCAACGGCAAGCGCGACGCCATACTCACCGACCTACTGCTCGGCGACAGTGCCGCCACGCCGCACACGCTGTTCGTGCCGGCCGAACGGCGTCCGAGCCGCCTGCGCAAGTGGATAGCCCACAGCGACACCTTCGCCAAAGGGACGCTGCATGTGGACGATGGCGCCGCGCGGGCGCTCCGTGCCGGTGGCGCCTCCCTGCTCGCGGTGGGCGTCACGGCCGCCGACGGCGATTTTGAACGGGACGACATAGTTTGCGTGGCCGCGCCGGACGGCTCCACTGTGGCCTGGGGACGCACCGCCTACAGCGCCGCGGAAGTGGCCGACGCCATAGGCCGCCCCGGACTCAATCCCGTAATCCATGCCGACTACCTCTATGTGGACGAGAACGACGTGTTCCGCGACAAGTAGTCGGCATATAATCCATACTAATCACCTAATAATGAAAACCATATTCAAGAACGCCCGGGCGGCCGCCGCAGTGTTGCAGGCCACGGGCGAAGACAAGATAAACGAGACACTGCGGGCGTTGGCCCGCAACATCGAGGCCGGAACGGAGCGCCTGATGGAGGCCAACGAGGCCGACATGAAGCGCATGGATCCCGCCAATCCGAAGTGCGACCGCCTGCGGCTGACGCCCGAGCGCATCGCCGACATAGCGCGCGGGGTGCTGGACGTGGCGGCGCTGCCGTCGCCAGTAGGGCGCGTGCTCGACGAGCGCGTGCGTCCCAACGGTCTGCGCATCGCCAAGGTGGCCGTGCCTTTCGGGGTGATAGGCGTCATCTATGAGGCGCGCCCCAACGTGACTTTCGACGTGTTTGCGCTATGCTTCAAGGCCGGTAGCGCCGTGCTGCTCAAGGGCGGACATGAGGCAGCCGAGACTAACCGTGTGGCCGAGTCCATAATACGCGAGACGCTTGCCGAAGCCGGCCTCCCCGAGGCATGTGCCACGCTGCTGCCCGACGGCCGCGAGGCCACGTCGGAGCTGCTCGGCGCGCGCGGGGATGTGGATCTGATAATACCGCGCGGCAGCCGCGCGCTGATAGACTTCGTGCGCGACAAGGCCCGCGTGCCTGTCATAGAGACCGGCGCCGGGGTGTGCCACACATATTTCCACCACTCCGGCGACATAGCCACGGCATGCGACATAGTGCTGAACGCCAAGACGCGCCGCGTGAGCGTGTGCAACGCCCTGGACTGCCTCATCGTGGACCGTTCGCGCCTTGACGCGCTGCCCGCGCTGTGCTACGCGCTGGCCGAACAGAACGTACACATATATGCCGACGAGGAGGCCTACGCAGCCCTGGACGGCGCCTATCCGCTGCTACACCACGCGACCGCCGACGACTTCGGGCGCGAATGGCTGGACTACAAGATGAGCGTGGCAACCGTGGGCGACATCGACGAAGCCCTTGACTTCATCGCCCGCTACGGGTCGCACCACAGCGAGTGCATCGTGGCCGAGAACCGCGAGGCCATAGCACGGTTCCACCGCGATGTGGATGCGGCATGCGTCTATGCCAACGCCTCCACGGCCTTCACGGACGGCGGCCAGTTCGGCTTCGGCGCCGAAATAGGCATTTCCACTCAGAAACTGCATGCCCGCGGCCCGATGGCTCTGCCTGAAATAACCACGTACAAATACATCATAACCGGCTCCGGCCAGACCCGAAAATGAAGCGCATAGCCCTCTGTGCCGTCCTGTCGCTCACTGCCGCGGCGGCTTCGGCCACCAATCTGTTCTCGACCCTGCTCGGCAAGACCGAGGCCGAAACCGACGCCCGGCTCGACAGCCTCTGGGCATACTTTTTCACGCCGGCCGACATCAGACGCTACGATGCTCCCGGAGAGACCTCCGTCTACTATGAGGCACCCGACGGCGAGCTGGCTTTCGTAATGGACACCGGCAACAACGACGTGCGTACGGAGGGCATGTCGTACGGCATGATGATAGCAGCGCAGCTGAACCACCGCGATGTATTCGACAAGCTGTGGGGCTGGTCGAAAAAATATATGGCCTACGATGCCGGTACGCCCTGGGAGGGCTATTTCTGCTGGCAGGTGCGTCCCGACGGCACCAAGTTCGGCGGCAGCAACGCCTCTGACGGCGAGCTGTACTACGTGACGGCGCTGTACGTGGCCGCCGAGCGCTGGCGGGAGCCCCGCTATGCGCAGGAAGCCGACGCCATACTTGGGAAAATCATGAACAAGACCGGCGAGGGCGGCGTGTACAATCTGTTCAACCGCGACAACGCCCTCATCACGTTTGTGCCCGACAGCATTGGGCGGAACTTCACAGACCCATCGTACATGCTACCGGCGTTTCTCGACAAGTGGTCGCGGTGTGCAGGCGCCGACCGCGAGTTCTGGAGCCGTGCGGCCACGGCGGCGAGGAAGCACCTGACGGCCTCGGCACATCCGCGTACCGGTCTGTGGCCTGACTACAGCAACTACGACGGCAGCGCCTACCGCTGGCCGCGTGCGGGCTACGACACGTCGGTGTATATGTACGACGCCATCCGCTGCGCCATGAATGCCGGTATGGACTATTACCTCTGCGGCAAGGACCGCGACGCACAGCGCGAGGTGCTGCGCAAGCTGTTGCGGTTCTTCAAGGACGAGGGATTCAGGCATGCGCGATTCGCGCTGGACGGTACACCCATCGGCAATGACGGCTATTCCTGCGGCATGGCGGGTGCCAACGCCGTGGGTGCGTTTGCCTTAGCTGACTCCGACTCGGAGGCCGACCGTGCTTTGGCCCGCGAGTATGTTCAGCGGCTTTGGGACACCGTGCCTCCGTCGGGCAAATACCGCTACTTCGAGGGAATGGTCTATTTCCTGAGCATGCTGCACACGGCGGGAAGGTTCGGGCTGTAAGCGTGTATTGAATTATGGAACAGATAGTAAATTCTTCTGAAAAGAAGGTATTGGCGGATATTCGTTCACTCATTGAACAGACGCGTAAACAGGTTGCCGTTTCCGTAAATGCCGGGATGACCTTGATGTATTGGCACATTGGCGAGCGTATTAACCGCGAGGTATTGGGTGGTGAACGGGCTGCGTACGGAAAGCAGGTCGTAGCAATAATTTCGCAACAGCTTACGGAGGAATATGGCGGCAGCCAGTTCTCAGTCAAGAATCTCAACAGAATGCGCCTTTTTGCAGAGAGATTTCCGGATTTGACAATTTGGACATCACTGATGTCCAAATTGTCATGGACTCATTTTCTGCAAGTTATATCAATAGAAGGGGATTTGAAGCGACAATTCTATCTGACAATGGCAGCTGACCAACTATGGTCTGTACGTACTCTTAAAGCAAAGGTTGACGGTATGCTTTACGAGCGAACAGCGATAGCAAAACAGCCTGACGAAGTTATTCTTCATGACCTCGAACTGCTCCGCAATGAGCGCAGGATGTCGGCCGATCTTGCATTTCATGATCCATACTTCATTGATTTTCTTGGGCTTGAAGGAGATTATTCAGAAAATGATTTGGAATCGGCAATCGTTTGCGAATTACAGAAGTTTATAACCGAGATGGGCAACGATTTCGCGTTCATGGCACGTCAAAAACGCATCTCGGTCGACAATGAGGATTATTATATAGACTTATTGTTTTTTAATCGCCGCTTGCGCTGCATGGTAGCCATAGACCTGAAATTAACCGATTTCAAGGCCGCATATAAGGGGCAGATGGAACTCTATCTGCGTTGGCTTGAAAAATACGAAATGCTTGAGGGCGAGAACAAGCCAATAGGTTTGATTCTCTGCACAGGCAAAAATGAGGAACATGTCGAACTGATGCACCTCCACGAAAGCAATATCCGTGTAGCTGAATATCTTACAAAATTGCCTGATAAAAAGCTGTTGGAACAGAAGCTGCAACAGGCAGTTGAAATAGCAAAAGAGAAAATTTTGCGTACACGTGTACAAAATTCTGATGAATGCGAACCGATAAACTCGGATGAGTGACAAGGGCATGAAGCAGTATCAAATCCATACATGATCTGAGGATGCCTTCGCAGTTTAATTCGTATATCGACCGTATTGATACTGGCTTTTGGCGGGATGTGTGCAAAAGTCGAGGTGAACTCCGGCATTATGACAGGGGTAAGGATTTCATTACCGCGGGGACTGTGGGACGCTATATAGGCTATGTGGAATCCGGCGCTCTGAAATATGTATGCTATTCGTCGGACGGGACTCCGCACGTCATAGGCCTTGAATTTGCCGGACAATTTGTATGCGATTTTCCGGGCTCGCTTTATCAGCAGAAGTCGAAGTGCTCTATAATCACCACCGTGCCGTGCGATATATATTGTGTGCCTTCGGTATGGGTGGCCGAGCAAATGAATGTTGACGAGAATTTCAAAAAAACGGTAGAGGATACTACCCGCGAGATCTTTTATACTCTCTATGACCGTCACATGGATCTTTATTCCAAATCCGCCCAGCAACGCTATGACGAATTGCTTAGCCGAGACCCGAATCTGTTCCAGCTGTTTTCGCTTACCGATATTGCCTCGCTGCTGAATATCACCCCGACGCACCTGAGCCGATTGCGAAAAAAATGATTGCCTAAGTGGACGTTTTCAACATATGTTGAGACGGAAGTTCGGGTTAATATCTATTTTTGCGCCCGAATCAATCTGATAATTGAATGAATAATAGAGTGAAAATGGCGTGGTTCTCCATGCTTTGTACGGCCGGCGCTTTCGCGCAGTCTGCCGAATCGGATTCTATCAGGACACAGGAACTTAACGAGGTCGTTGTTGAGGCGCAACTGCAATCTACCTCGGCTACCGTTTCAACCTATATCCCAACTTCTAAACAAAGGAATTCCTCGCAGACGGCAACCGACCTGCTGAATCGCATGGCTATTCCGCAGCTCTCGCTCGGCATGGGCAACTCTGTCAAAACGACATCAGGCAAGAATGTCGATATTTTCATTGACTATCTGCCTGCGTCAGAACAGGACCTCGCAGGCATGCGGATGGCGGATGTCAACAGGGTGGAATACTACGACTATCCGAAAGACCCTCGTTTTCAAGGTAATGCTCACGTCATAAATTTCATAATGCAGAAGTATGAATATGGCGGTTATCTAAAGGCTTACGCCAATGAGTTTTTTATAGCGAACTCCGGTCAGCTTAATCTGTATTCCAAGATTCAGTACAAGAGAATGACCTACGACCTCGGCGTCGGAGGATATTATCGCAACGGCAGCCATGATTATAACAATACTGTTGAAACTTATCGGTTGCCGCAGGCGGACGGTTCGCTGAAACAATTCGAGCGATACTCCATTACCAGCGATGCTGAATCAAGGAGACGATATTTCTGGCCAACATTCAAAGCGTTATACCGCACGGATAAAATATCAATCAGCAACACCATCGGCGCTACTTTCGACAATTATCCGAAAGAGAACACATCGGGCTCGGTCTATTTTTTGCCGGCTGATTTTCCTCAGTCCGATTTTGTCAACGAAGCAAATCATCGCCAAAACTACGTAACATACAACGGCTATTGGAATTTTATACTGCCACTCGGCAATACCATAAATTTCGCTCCTTACTATTCCTACTCTCACTCCAAACAAAACAGCAGATACACGGAGGGGCAATCTTCCGGATATGTCAACAATGCTCTGGACAATACTCATAAGGCAAGCGGAAACCTGCGTTTTCAACACGATTTCGGAAAGTGGGGCGACATCACTATTTCCACACAAGGTTTTTACTACCACAGCAAAACGCGCTATTCCGGTACTTCAACTTCCAATGACCGGCTTACGGTTTTACGTCTCGGTCCCGGTGTCACATACAGCTTTACTAACGATAAATTCTATGGGACAGCGGGTGTGGGCTTTAGTTACGACCGCACTAAGACAGGCGATATTACAGAGGAAAGTACTTATCCCTGGACGGACTTTTCAGCCCAATATTCGTTTAATAACAAGAACTCCATTAATGCTGAGTTTCATTACAGCAGCCAAATCCCGGCGCTTTCAGTCCGTAGTTCGGCAGTGATACAGTCAAACCCGTTGATGAGTTATACAGGTAATCCGAATCTCAAGCCTTACAAGTGCTATGATTTCGGCGTAAGCTATCAATGGCTGCCTAACAATAAATTCAGCTTTTCGGCTTTCGGGACCGGATTTATCGCATGCAACCGCTTCGCTTATGTATATGAGGCATCGGCGGACGGTATTTTACGCACGGTGCAGCAACCTATGGGAAAGTTTATTGAAGGCCGCTACGGCATAAACGGCACGGCTCGACTTCTCGGCGGCAATCTCCAGATCAGTGGTCAATTGGCGCACTATATAGCCAAAAACGAGGAACCTTTCAACTGGACAAAATCACACCTCAACTGGTATATTCAAGCGTTTTACTTTCTTAATCAGTGGCATTTCGGGATACAGTATCAATCCAATATGGCATCTGCCGGCAATTTTACAAATGGCGTATGGGAGAGCAGCAAAAACGCCTATACCGCTATTGTCGGCTGGGGCAATTCATCGTGGAGTTTTCAAGCTCAGATTGCCAATCTTTTCAGGTGGAACTGGCGAAGCGGCACCACAATGTTGAAAAGCAAAAACTATGATTCCGTGCAGACAGTATATAATCCTGACAATCACTGTTTTATATATGTGTCTGCAACGTATACCTTTGGATTCGGCAAGAAAATCAAGGTCGGCAATGAGGCCTCGCAGATGTCGGGAGCAGGTAGTGCAATCCTGAAATAGTTTATTGAGAGGGGATAGGTAAGAGGGAGGGGGGCGGAGCCCGCAGTGAGGTTGCGCTTCGCGTAGTGAGGCGCTTAAGCCTGAGTTGCTCTTTTTTACGGACGCAAGCTCTCCGAGCTTGCTACGCCTGGAGGGTATTCTTGCCCCACGAACGCAGCACGTAAAGCGCTGCTTATCGCGGGGTTAACCACAGACGCGTCCTCTTCGAGGACTTGCTCTTCAGTGTATAGGGGATAGTGTATAGGTAAGAGGGGGAGAGGGAGGACTTCGGCCGCAGTGGATGGGTCGGACTGTTCTGACTTTGAGTTCTTGCTTTAGTTATAATATTGTCAGGGAGTGGGGAAGGCCCAGGGGTCGGCGTGGACGGCGCCGATGGTGAGGACGGAGAGGGCACGCGGGGTGGTTGCGGCTGTGAGGGCGCGCAGGGCGTCGGCGATGGTGGCGCCGGTGGTGATGACGTCGTCGACGACGGCGACATGTAGTCCGTCGAGTTCTTCGGGAAAGCGTACGCGTATGATACCGTTGACGTTGGTGCGGCGCTGCTCGGCGCTGCGGTGTGTCTGTGTGCGGTGGGGACGTGCGGCGCGCAGGTTGTCGCCGACGGGTATTCCCGTGATGTCGCTGATGCCGAGGGCTATCTCCTCGCTTTGGTTGTAGCCGCGGCGCATGAGTTTGGTCCAGTGCATGGGCACGGGCAGAAGTACGTCGATGTCGGCGAGGGCAGAGACGCCGTCGGTCTTCATTTCCGATGCGAAGAGGCGTCCGGCTTCGCGCGCGAGGCGCGGCATGTGGCGGTACTTGGCGTCGCGCACGATGGCTGCGTAGAGCGATTCGCGCCGGTATTCCATCCACGCGGCGGCAAGCGTGAGGCGCAGTCCGGGGCGGGCCAGGCGTGCGACGATGCTGTTGTCGGGATCGCGGTACATGCGGGTGCGGGGAAGGCCCATGAGGCAGTGCATGCACAGCGCGCGTTCGCCTCTCACGAGGGAACGGCCGCAGACGGGGCAAAGCCTCGGCAGCAGCGCTTCGGGCAGGGATTGGATAATGTGGCGCATCGGACAAAGGTAGCGATTTTCTATTTGACAATCAAGAGGAAAAAGTTTTACGATTATTAAATTTTATCAACTTATAAGTTGCATATTCTATAACTTATTTATAACTTTGCGTGAAGAAAGATGTTTATATGATATGAGATTTGTACGGGTAATAGAGGGATTCGACCATCTCTGGGCTGTCAAAGCTCAGGATAAGGAGGTGGACGAACTTACTGTTTTGTTCCGTAACTGGACTAACGGCGAATATCTTCTCGATTTCTTTATGGATAACCTGGAAGACCTTAAGAGTTATTTCCATATAGAACGAATAGATGAAGCTGTAAATGATACTTTCGAGGATGCGGAAACTTTGCAGGAACTTGTTCTTGATATTCCATATACAGAGCATCTTGACGAGCTTTTCAAACCACTTGACGTTACCGACACACGTACGAGGGAATTGAGCAGAGAGAAAGCCCGCAATTGGGATCGCAAACGCCATGCGAGCTGGCTGAGGATTTATGCAATCAGGCTTGAGCCAAATGTATATATCGTAACCGGCGGAGCAATCAAGCTTACCAGGACGATGCAAGAGAGGGAACATACCTCGCTTGAACTACATAAATTGAACAAATGCAAGGCTTTCCTTAAAGCCAATGGTGTGTTTGATCAGGATAGTTTTGTTGAACTTATAAATGAATAGTATTATGGCTGGCAAAACAATTAAATTTTTAGAGGCTCATCAGAGCGAAACGCCATCTCGGTTTATGGAAGATGTCGCATGGCGAAAGGAAAACGCGGGTTGGCTTCGCTGGTCGCGGCAGCTTGCTGTAACTCTTATTGGATACATGCAGGACAATGGACTTAAAAGAGCAGATCTTGCCGCGCGTCTTGGAGTAAGTCCGCAATACGTCAGCAAGCTTTTGTCCGGTACGGAAAATCTAAGTTTCAAGAGCGTTGCCAATATTGAAAATAAGCTCGGCATAACTTGTTTTGCAATGATTTAGAACCGGGTCGACAAGAGATTGGTCCATGACAGCATTGATATTTGCAAGTATTTTTACGACAGTGGAGTTTTACGTCATTGTGGCCGTGGTTGCGGCCGCGGTGGTGGCGCTGAGCGCGATGCCGTCGCGTACGCGTCAGGCGCGGTTCTATAAGTTTGAGGGCGACCTGATGCCGGGCGACCCGGAGGCGGAGCCGCGACTGTATTTCCGCGTGATGAAAGACGGCCGCGTGGAGCTGAGGCGTACGGGTCTCAGCGGCGTGGGCGACGAGGGCGCTGCCACGCTGGACGTGGAGGTGGCCGGGTTCGATGTGACGATGAACGAGGTGCTTCGCCCGGGCCGTGGTCCGGCGGTGGGCGAGGCTGTGTGGACGATGGATTTCTTCGGCCGGGAGTATTACAATATACGCTACCGGAGCGAGGCTACGGGGCGCTTTGCGGCGCTGACGCTGCATGTGCGCCCGGGAATACAAGTGGAAAGGGAGTTAGGGCAGTGAGGTGCGCGGAGCGCAGTTAGGAGTTCGGAGTTTTCTTGCGTTCCTGCTTCCTTAATTACATGAAGCCGAGGAACCAGGAGGAGATGAGGACGTAGATGAGGATGCCGAAGATGTCGTTGCTTATCTGGATGAATGGTCCGGTGGCAAGGGCGGGGTTGATGTGCAGTTTCTCAAGGGTGAGGGGAATGGCTGTGCCGAGGAGCGACGCGAACATCACGACGGAGAAGAGGGAGACGGCGACGCTGAGGGTAACGGCCATCTGCCCGGGCAGGAAGATGATGTTGTAGGCGAACATGACGGCGCTCATGATGGTGGCGTTGAGCAGGCCTATGAGTAGCTCTTTGCCCATCTGACGGGAGAATTCGCGGATGTCGAGCGAGCCGTTGGCAAGGCCCTGTACCACGATGGCCGATGCCTGCACGCCTACGTTGCCGCCCGTGCCGCCGATGATGGGGATGAACAGGGCGAGGGCCGTGACAGCCTGAAGCTGCTGCTCGAAGCCTGCAAGAATGAGCGAGGCGACGATGCCTGCGGCAATGCCGATAAGGAGCCAGGGAATGCGTGCCTTGGTCTGGGCCAGGATGCTGTCGTCGGCGTCGACGTCGCTACTGATACCGCTGGCGAGCTGATAGTCGCGCTCGCTGCTCTCGCGCACCTCGTCCATGACGTCGTCGACGGTGATGCGCCCGAGGAGGCGGCCTATGCTGTCGACGACGGGCATTGCCACGAGGTCGTATTTCTCGAAGTCGTGGGCCACCTCGTCGATGGGTGTGTCGGCTTTGACACATGCGGGGTCGGTCTCCATCACGTGCTTGATTTTGGAGACGGAGGGGTGGGTGATGAGCTTCTTCAGCGGCAGGACGCCGCGGAGCTTGTAGTCGTTGTCGACCACGTAGACATAGTAGACCTCGTCCATGTCCTCGGCCTGCTGGCGGAGCTCGCGTATGCATTCCGGCATGGAGAGGTTCTCGTTTACGACGAGCATCTCGGTGCCCATGAGGCCGCCGGCGGTGTCCTCGTCGTACTTCAGAAGGTCGATGATGTCGCCGGCCTGCTCCACATCGTCGATGCGGGAGAGGATTTCGTCGCGGTCCTCCTCGTCGATCTGCTGTATGAGGTCGACGGCGTCGTCGGTGTCGAGGTGGTCGATCTGCTTGGCGATGACCTCGGCCGGCATGGCCTCAAGGAGCTTGCGGCGGTCGTCCTCGTCGAGCTCCATGAGCACCTCAGCGGCTTTCTCGTCGTCGAGCAGCCGGTAGAGGTATTCCGCTTCGGTGAGATCCAGGTCGCGGTACAGTTCGGCGATGTCGGCCGGGTGCAGGTCGGCAAGCAGTTTGTGGGCCCGTTCGTCGTCGTGGCTGTTGATGATGTCGCGCAGTTCGTCGAGGTATTCCGGAGTAAATTCTTTCATTTCTGTCGCAGATTTTCCACCGTGAGGGTGAGTTCAACAAACTGGTCAACGCTCAGTTGCTCGGGGCGCATCGCCATTATAGGCGAGTCGGGCAGCTGCGCGCCGGGCGGGAGGAGTCCGCGCAGACTGTTGCGCAGCGTCTTGCGGCGTTGTCCGAACGCCGTCTTCACCACGGTGCGCAGGAGGCGTTCGTCGCATCCGGCGTCCTGGCGGCTGTTGCGTTTCAGCTCTATGACTCCGCTGTGGACCTTGGGCGGCGGGTTGAACACGCCGGGTGGCACCGTGAAGAGATAGCGGACGTCGTACCACAGCTGCAGCAGTACGCTCAGTATGCCGCGCGTCCTGGAACCCGGGGCGGCGGCGATACGTTCGGCCACCTCGCGCTGGAGCATGCCTGAGCAGAAGGGCACATGGTCGCGGTATTCGAGCATGTGGAAGAATATCTGCGACGAGATGTTGTAGGGATAGTTGCCTATGAGCGCGAAGGGGCGTCCGCCGAAGATGGTGTCGAGAGGGAGGCGGAGGAAGTCGCCCTCGATGATGTGGCCGTCGAGGGCTGGCATGTGGCTGCGCAGCCACGCCACGCTCTCGGTGTCAATCTCCACCACGTCGAGCTCGCGCCCTGATGCGAGGATGTATTGGGTGAGTACGCCCATGCCGGGGCCGATCTCAAGTACGGGCATACCGGGTGCGGCATCGAGAGTGGACGCTATGCGGGCGGCCACGTCGAGGTCGGTCAGGAAATGCTGTCCCAGGGCTTTCTTCGGTCGAACGTCGGTCATGATGCAAAGTTACGAACTTTTTATTAAAATAAACAATGCAGGGTTTGAAAAGAATAGAAGCCGATTACTATTGCGCTTTGGTGTCAGAACGATATTCCGGTGGCATTGTCGAAGTCGAGTGAGTGCAGTACTATACGATGCGGCGGCTTGTATTTCTGATTTATAATGCTACGTGTGCTGTCGGGAACTTCTTCTCCGGCAATATCGAGCAGCAGGTGTCCGATGTCATCGGACATTCCCAGGAAACCGGATCTCTGTACTGTCATATCGGCCTTGTCGGGATGTGAGGCGATATATTTTTCGGAGAGCCAGATGAATGCAGGCACCCTCAGCTGGTAGGCCGGCTCGGGAAGATAGGCGGCGTTTCCGTGGCCCATAAATCCATTCTGTTCAAACAGGTCCTCTCCGTGGTCGCTTAAATAGATAATGGCGGCTTCTTTACCGGATAGCCGTGATATGAGGGATGCGAGGATGTGGTCGGTATAGGCGAGCGAGTTGTCGTAGTGGGCAAGGATCGTTCCGGTGCCGACAGGAACGGAGGGGTAGTCCTTGCTCGTAAACAACGAGAAGCGGTCGTGTGGATAGCGTGAGGCGTAAGTGTAGTGTGATCCCATCAGATGGATTATCGTAAGACTGTTGCCCTCAGTAGTCAAATCCACAGATTCTACAAGGTCTTCATCTGTCATTGTCGACTTGTTCCGGTAGTCATAGAGAAGCTGCGAGAGGCTCTCATCGCTCATGAAGGATATTCCTTCTCCGGCAAGATACTGATTGTCGTAGAGGGCGGTGTGATAGCCAAGGGACTTGAATATGGCGGGAAACAGGGGCGCGGATGCGAAGTCTTCATAGTGGGCCATAGAGAAAATTGATTTCATGGCACCATGAGTGTGGTCGTCTACGCTGACAATGTCCTTGTACCATGTGATGCGGCCGGATGCGGCCGAGTCAGCGAGTCCTTCAAGACACGGGAACGTGTTGAGCCTGTATCCGTAAGCGGGGGTATGGAAAGCAGAATGGGATTCTCCAATGACAAGAATAATGCTGAGATTGCGATTGGCAGATATAGCCCGGGGATGTTGTATGACAGCACGGCATTTATCTTCAAGTAGTGTTATCTGGTCGATGCGTGTCTTGAGAATATAGCTGGAATACAAACAACGGGTGAGGGACGTATATTGCGGGATGGAGTGCCCGTTGCAGTACCGGACATATCCGTAAACACACCAGCCCCAACCGCCGAGACCGCCCAGAGACAATAGCAGACCGATGAATGAAGCTGCGCGGTGGCGAGAAAGCCAACATGCAAGAATCCAGCAGACTGACACCAACGCAATGGCGCCGGCGATGATGACAAATGATGGCCCGGACAGATATGTGTGTATAAATTCGGCTGATTCGTTGGCGTTAGTTTCGGCAATTATATCCACTATGTCCTGATTGAGAATGCGTGAGAAATTGACGTAGAGGAAGCCGTCGGTGACAGTCAGCAGAATCAGTATTGCAGCAATAATTCCGATATAGATTATGCGTGGCTGCCTTATGTGCAGTTTCTGAAGAATCCATACCGGCACGGCACCGCATAGCGACAAAAATGCTGTGAGCAGCGGTGTCATCCATATTGACTTGCTGTCGTCGGCATATAAAGCCCAGCTGTAGTTGGATGTCAGTCCGAGAAGGAAGAAGAGCCAGAACGCAAAGAAAGTCAAATCTGAATTGGTGCGGAGTGACAGTAGTTTCCTGAAATGTGATGTTTTGTTGGTTTGCACGGGATAAAGTTGAAGTGTTGTATTACCTGCTGCCGCATCGCGGGGTGTCAGTGGGTGGTGCCGCAGTTCAGGGGCGGATGTAGAGCTTGCGGACGGTGGTGCCGCGGCGCTCGATGCACAGACCCGGCTGAGGGCCGGCCAGACGCAGGCCGGTGAGGGTGTAGTATTCGGCTGGAGCGTCTGAGGCGTCGGCATCAGCCTCGGTTATGCCGCCCTGCGAGCCCCACCGGGTCTTTAGCCATGCAGTCTTTGCTCCGAGGCGCGACAGCGCGATGGCCGAGGCTGCGGCCTCGTCGGCATTGCCGTACTGCGGCCAGCGGCGGTAGTCGGCGACGGCGGCTGCGGCAATATCCGATGCAAAGGCGCGTCCTTCCGCTTCAATTGCGGCGGGTCCGTCGGCGCCGAGGTAGGACGCCCATACGGCCTTGACGGTGTCGACAAATTCGGGGAAGGCGGCGTAGATGGCGCCTATCCATACCTGATGGTACTGCGGTGAGTCCCAGATGAAGCGCTCGGTGCCGTCGGCGAACAGGGCGCTGCCGAAGTCCCACACGGGGCCGAACATCCAGCGCTCGGCGTCGCCGCGCTGTCGGAAGAGGTAGCAGCTGCCGTGGAACGACTCGTAGTCGTTCATTATCTCCTGCACGATGTAGTAGCGTGCGAGCGCCTCGGGGTCGACAAGGGCCGAGAAGGCCGCGTAGTCGTGCGCGGCGATGGCATCCTGCACGGCCTGCATCTGCGATTGCAGATAGTCGTGCTGCTGCACCGACAGCTCCTCCGGCGACTTGTAGGTGAACCATACGGGGTAGCTGCCTTCCATGACCGTGACGTGCGGGTCGGCGTCGTAGTTGTCGATCTCCACGAGCCAGCCGCCGTCCACGTCGGTGGTGGCGAGGTCCTGCTGCTCGGTCACGTTGACGCGGTTCTTGTCGACGCGGATGTTCTCGGTCATGAAGTAGAGGCCGATGTAGTCGCCGTTGAGGACGACTTCCACGGGGCGCTGCGCGGGAGTCCACGCCAGTTGCAGCGCACGTGAAGCCGCGAAGCCGAGCGTGTTGCGCATGAAGCCGATGCGGTCGTCGGCATGGGCGAGTAGTACGAAATGCTTGCTCGATTTCATCCCGAGCATGGGCTGCTTGTCGGCGAGCTTTATGCGGTACGGCTTTTTGTCGAAGCCGGTCCAGGTGTAGTTGCCGCGGCCGCGTATCTGCATGGCCAGGGGCGCGTCTTCCGAGCCGAGGGCCTCGACATCGGCGTGCCCCATCGGGTCGAGCCAATAGGAAGCATTCAGATATGTTTCCTTTGAGGTTATGGCCGCGCCGTTTTCGGTGTTGATGTAGAGAAGCGGGAGGGTGCCGGAGTAGGCCTGAAGGGGTGTGCGCGTGTAGCGCATGCGCATGGCCGTGAGGTCCACTTCCACCGTGAGGCGTTCGGAGGCCGGCGCCGTGATGTTGCCGGAGGAGTTATGCTCGATGGCTGTCCATGCGTCCACGGCAGGCGTGGATGCGGGTTTGAGCGCTCCGACGTCGAAGGCCTTCCAGTCGCCACGCGTGGTGCTCATTTTGAATTCGCGCGAAGACGAGAAGTCGATGCTAAGGCGGAAGATGCCGTCGCTGCCCGGCTGGAACGGCAGGCAGTCGTTGCTGTTCCAGTTGTTGAATGGGCCTGTGGCGTAAAGGGCGCTCTGCGCTTCGGTCCGGAACGGACAAAGCATGGCAAGCAGCGCGAGGGCTGCGAATAGGAATGTTCTCATGTATATAATCTCTACTTGTATTTTTTAACGTCTGAAAGGACGTTTTGGTTACATCGCGGGCAGGTCGAGGACTTCGGCCTGCGGAAACCGGCGCGCGACGTAGCGTCCGATGAATGCCCGGGTGTCTTCGGCGATGACGGTGTCGGTGTCGAAGTGATGGTTGTAGACCACGGCGGCAAGCTCTATGCCACGGGCTTTTATCGCTTCCAGGGAGAGTACGGTGTGATTGATGGAGCCGAGGCGACCGTTGGTGACGAGTACAAGCGGCAGGCGGCGCGAGGCTACGTAGTCGATGGTGAAGACATCGTCCGTGACGGGTACCATCAGGCCTCCGGCACCCTCGATGAGCACGCAGTCGTAGCGCGAACGGAGGGAGGCCGTACTTCTGTCGACGAGCGACAGGTCAATCTCGCGGTCATCGAGCCGTGCGGCAAGCTGGGCCGAGGCGGGGTAGGTGAATATGATGGGTGCGGTGGTGCCGTCCAGATCGTCGGGCAGCATGGGTAGCCCGCAGAGGCGGCGGTGTGCCTCGATGTCCTCCGAGGTGCCGGTGCAGCCGGTCTGTATGAATTTCTGAGTGATGACGCTGCGGCCGGCAGCGGCGATGCGCTGTGCGAGCCACGCCGTGGCGTAGGTCTTGCCGGCGTCGGTGTCTATTCCGCTGATGAATAGTACAGGATATTCTAGAGGGTGTTTCATAAGAAATGTTAATTCAGGGGCGGTCAATCTTTGAGCGATTTTGGTAATGAGATGAGGGAGTGTGGCCGTAGCCACTCGACCGAAGAGCATTGCCGAAGGCGCCAAAGAGTGGCCGAGGCGGTAGTGATTTATATTTTAGTAAGCTATTTCCCATTTGTTTTAGAATCAGCTTTGGTTTTGCATCTTTTGAGCGTCTTCTACCCTTTGCCTCGGTCGCGTACATCAAGTACGCTCCTTCGGCCGCAGGATAGAATCCATCTCAAAATCTGCAACCCCTGATTTAACATTTCTTATTAAACACCCTCTCACATTTGCGCAGAAGCATGAAAAGCGGTTGGTATGTGAGGGTGAAGCGTCCGTCGGCGTCGGGCTGCAGGGCAGCTGCGGCGGCGCGGGCGTTGCCCGAACGAGTGATGGCGTTGACGCCCGTAAGGCTCAGGTGGCGGAGTATCTCCATGGCGCTACCGAAGCGGCATTGCAGTCGCGCCTCGTGCAGCAGTACGGTCTCCACGCCGGCCATCTCAGCGATGGCGGCGCGCCATGTGGCGGCGTCGCAGAGATGCAGCCCCACACCGCAGGCACGGCTCACTTCCGGCATGTTGTCGCGTCCGAAGGTCGAAAGAGCAAGCATGCCGCCGGGGCGCAATGCGCGCAGACATTCGGCTACGAAGCGCTCCGGCGAGTTGAACCACTGGATGGTGGACGCCGAAACAATCATGTCGAGGGATGCGTCGGGCACGTCGCGGACGGCCGTCTCCGCGTCGGCGCTGCGGTAGATGCTTCCGGCAGGGAGTGGGAAAGGCGCCAGAGGCAGCACGTCCCAAAGCAGGAGTGTGGCGCTTTCGCAGCGCGCCGGCAGCATTTTGGTGAGCAGTCCCGTACCGCATCCCACTTCCAGAATGCGGCTGCCGGGCCGGGCGAAGATTGCACGGGTGTCCTTGTCGTCGAGCAGCGCGGCCAGGCTGTCGGCTATCAGGGCCTGGGGCGCGGCGTTGCTGTCGTAGCTCGTCCCGGCGCCTGCAAAGCGTTCGCCGACGAGGCTTTTGTCGATGAAGTATTCGTCAAGGATGCGCCGGAAGTCGGGCAGGTGCGGGCTGTCGGTTTCCACAACGTCGCATCCGGCGAATGCGCGTCGCTGATTTTCGGGCGGGAAGATGGCATCGCGCAGGGTGAGCAGATAATGGTCGAACCGCGGGGCGGCGGAGGCGGCGGAACGTGCCGCGATGGCGTTCAGCTCGTCGCGCAGTTCCTCGACAGGGCGTTCCGGCGCACATGAGGACCACTGCAACCATGCCAGCTGGCCGCCGCACATGCGCCTCATGAAGCGTTCGAGCGTGCGGGGACTGAGGGTGTCAACGGTGGCCTTGAATATGTCGCATGGAATGCCGAGTGTGTCGCTGACGGGGCACGGTGTACCGGCTACTGCTATGCGCCCCGTCACCCGCGGACCGAGGGCGGCGTGGCACAGCTGCGCCGCCTGAACGCCCATCGACCATGCGAGCACGCACACCTCGCGGTACGGCGCCGTCCATTGCGGGTCGAAGTCGAGGGAACGGTAATCCCAGACGACGAGTATGTCGTAACCCGGGCGCGTCATGCCGCGGAAGGGGCGTTCGTCCATTCCCCAGCCTGCGAAAATCACTATCAGGCGCGAAGAATCGTTTTGACTTATAAAAGCGTGTCTCATAGCGAAGCGACGGCTGATGCCAGGCCGCGTATCTGTTCGCGGCTCATGGCGGCTGATATGGAGAATCGCAGACGCTCTGTGCCCGGCGGCACGGTGGGAGTGCGGATGGGCAGTACGTGGTAGCCGAGGTTCTCGAGTGCGGCCGACATCTCCAGGGCGCGGGCCGAGCTGCCTGCGAGCAGCGGGGCTATGTGGCAGGGCGTGCCGCCGATGCCGAGAGCCGAATAGAGGTCCTGCGAGAGCTGCGCGAGGTGGCGTCGCTCGTCGTCCATGAGCTGCATGCGCTCGAAGACGAAGCGTCCCCACGCGGCACATATTGGGGGCATCGCGGTGGAGAAGATGAGGCTGCGGGCCTTGTTGACCATGAAGCTGCGCAGTTCGTCGGAGAGTACGGCGTATGCACCTGTGGACGCCAGAGCCTTGCCCATGGTGCCGAGCACAATGTCGACTCTGTTGCCGAGACCGGCCTCCTCTACCAGTCCCAGCCCGCGTGGACCGCATGCGCCCACGGCATGCGCCTCGTCGATATAGAGTATGGCTCCCGGCACGGACTCCTTGGCGTCGACGAGGGCGGCTATGTCGGCCCGGTCGCCGTCCATGCTGTAGATGCTCTCGGCGATGATGAGCGTGCGGCTGTAGGCGCCGGCCTTGCTGCGCAGGATGCGCCGCAGATGGTCGTAGTCGTTGTGGCGGAAGCGCTCCATGGACGCTCCCCCGAGGCGTATGCCGTCGATGATGCTGGCGTGTACGAGGCGGTCGGCCACCACGAGGGTGTGGCGGTCGGAGCTGAGCGCTGCTATCATGCCCGTGTTGGCGTGGTAGCCGCTGTTGAAGAGGAGCGCCGGGCGTCCGTACGCCGTCGCCACGGACTGCTCCAGGGCGTTGAATTCGTCCTGAAGGCCGCCCAGGAGGCGCGATGCGGAGGCTGTCATGGCGTAGCCGTTGCGTACGGCTTCCTCCATGAACTCGCGGCGCAGGTCGTTGCGTACGGCGAGTCCGAGGTAGTCGTTGCCGGAGAGGTCGAGTGCAGCCGACCGGCGCCGGTCGGCGGGTATGCGGCGCAGGTTGTCGGCGGCGGCGAGTGCGCCGAGAGTTTCGGCTATGCTCATGCCGTGGCTTCCTCCACAAGCTCCACGAGTGCATCGCAGAGCGCGTGCAGCTCGGCATCGTTGATAACGTAGGGCGGCATGATGTAGACGTTGCGTCCGAAGGGACGTATCCACACGCCGCGGCGCACACAGGCTTTCTGGAAAGTGCCAACGTCGACGGGGCGGCGCGTCTCCACCACGCCTATGCTGCCGAGTACGCGCACGTCGGCGACGCCGGGCAGCTGTGCGGCCGGAGCGAGGCGCCTGCGCATAGTGTCTTCCATGTGCGCCACGACGGCGCCCATGTCCTGCTCGCGCAGCATGGTGAGCGATTCGGCGGCGACGGCGCAGGCCAGAGGGTTGGCCATGAACGTCGGGCCGTGCATCAGCACGCCGGCCTCGCCGCGTGATATGGTGTCGGCCACCTCGCGCGTGGTGAGTACGGCGCTGAGCGTCATGTAGCCGCCTGTGAGTCCCTTGCCAACGCACATGATGTCGGGCTGAACCCCGGCGTGCTCCCAGGCGAAGCAGCGTCCTGTGCGCCAGAAGCCGGTGGCTATCTCGTCGAAGATGACGTAGACGCCGCGCTCCCGACATAGTGCTACGGCCTGACGGAGATACTCGGGGTGGTAGAACCACATGCCGCCTGCGCCCTGCACGATGGGCTCGAGAATGAGCGCCGCTATCTCGCCGTTGTGTTCGTCGAGGGTGCGTCGCAGAGGCTCTATGTCGGCGTCGTCCCACTCGCCGCCGAAGCGCGAACGGGGCTGCGGCACGAAGAAGCGCACGGGCAGGGCGGAGCCGAAGGCCTGGTGCATGCCCGTGACGGGGTCGCACACGCTCATGGCGTTCCAGGTGTCGCCGTGGTAGCCGCTGCGGATGGTTACGAAATTGGTGCGCCGGTGGTCGCCGCTGCGGCTGATGGCTGCCTGTACGGCCATTTTCATTGCCACTTCCACGGCCACGGAGCCGGAGTCGGCATAGAAGATGTTGTGCATGGTGTCCGGAGCCATCTCAAGCAGGAGGTGGCCGAGACGCAGGGCGGGCTCGTGAGTGAGGCCGCCGAACATCACATGGCTCATGCTGTCGAGCTGCCTTTTGGCGGCGGCGTTGAGGCGCGGATGGTTGTAGCCGTGGCATGCGCACCACCAGGACGACATGCCGTCGATAAGCTCGGTGCCGTCGGCCAGACGCAGCATCACGCCGCGGGCTGATTCCACCTTATAGGTCGGCAGCGGGTCGATTGTGGATGTATATGGATGCCAGAGATGTTCTCTGTCCCATTGGTCATGAAGGATGTTTTCCTGATTCATGCCGCAAAATTACTGAAAATCCCGTTAAAGGGCAAAAGAATGTCGCACCAGGACGTGGCCGGTGTAGAGCGCGGCAAATCCCAGTACGAGACTTGCGCAGAGGTAGAGTGCGGCGACGGCGAGTCCGGCCGTACCGGCGCGGCCGAAGAGCAGCGCGTTTTCGTTGATGAATGTGGAGAACGTGGTAAAGCCGCCGCAGAAACCCACCGTGGCGAGCAGACGCAGTTGGGGGCTGACGAGCGTGCCGCGGTCGATGAGGCCGTAGATGAACCCTATGAGCAGACATCCGGCCACGTTGACGGCCAGCGTACCCCACGGAAACACGGCTCCAGGTATGAGGCGCTGCACTGCATTGCCGGCAAGATAGCGGCAGACTCCACCGAGCCCGCTGCCGACGAATATCGCAAGAAGATTTGTGAACATGTTTGTCATATCGCAGCCATCCTGCGCCGCCTCCGGGAGAGAGGGAACGCAGGATGGCAATTATTGAGGATTTACGGACGCACGAGGCGGCGCGGTGTGTCGGCAGCCGAGCCGTAGGTGCGCCATTTGATGTTGTCCCAGTCGATGAGACCCGTGTGCTGCGCTACCTTGGCATGCGGAATGGCGGCGCCGTCGCGCACGAGGATGATGCACTCTATGGGGCCGCCGGGCTTGATGGTACGCCAGCCGGGTTGATATTCCTGACCGTTCTGATAGTCGTACCAGGGTTTGTCGCCGGGCAGATATACGGCGCGCGAGTCGCCGTCCTCCATCATGGGTGCCACAAGAATCTGCGAGCCGAACATATACTGGTTGTCGATGTCCTTCACGCCGGGGTCGTCGGGGAACTCAAGCAGCATGGCGCGGAACATGGGCCAGCCGTTGGCCGCGCTCTCGGAGGCCTCTGTGTAGATGTAGGGCATGAGGCTGTACTTCATCTCGGCGCAGCGGCGGAAGTAGTCGGTGAAGTCCTTGTTGCCGTAGAGCCAGGGCTCGGTGGGAGGTGCGCCGTGGGCGCGTGTGTGGGATGTGAGGAATCCCATAGGCAGCCAGCGGCGGTAGAGGCTCTCGGGGGTGGAGGTGACGAAGCCGCCCATGTCGTGGCTCCAGAAGGGGAAGCCGCTGAGGCCCAGCGAGAGGCCGGCGCGGATGGTGCCCTGCATGCCCGTGTTGGTGGTGGCGGCGTCGCCTCCCCAGTGCAGGGGATAGCGCTGGCTCCCCGCCCATGCCGAACGGGCCCAGATGATGTTCTCGCCGCTGACTTCGCGCGTGGCGTCGGCTACGGCCTTGTTGTAGCGGAGAGGGTAGAGGTTGTGCTCGTACCATCCGCTGCGGCCGTTGTGGTAGACGGCCTCGATGGGGGCGGCCTCGCCGAAGTCGACCTTGATGGCTCCGACGCCCATGCCTATGAGGCGCTTGATCTTGTCCTGATACCAGCTGACGGTGGCCGGGTTGGTGAAGTCAAGCACGGCGTCCTCGTAGGGGAGCGTGCCGCGACCGTTGCGTATGGCGAGTCCTTTGTCTGCCAGCTCGCGGAAGTAGCGGTTGCCGGGCACGAAATAGGGAAGCTGCCAGAGCGATATGCGGAAGCCCTGGTCGCGCAGGTCGCTTATCATCTTCTGCGGGTCGGCGAAGCGTTCGGGAGAGAACTCATAGTCGCACTGCCAGTCGACGTCGAACCAGCCCGTGTCGAAGTGGATTACGTCGGCGGGTATGCGGTTCTTGCGCAGCTGTGCGGCCACGTCGCGGCCTTCCTGCTCGGTGAAGTAGCTGATGCGGCTCATCCAGGTGCCGAAGCTCCACAGCGGCGGCATGTCGGGGCGGCCGGTGAGGGCTGTGTAGTCGCTGAGTATCTCCTTGGGCTCGCCGAGGAAGATGAAGAAGTCCATGTCCTCGTCGGCCATGAAAATCTTGTTGGCGCCGATGTAGCTGTTGCCCATGTCCATGGTGACGGGTGCGGATGTGTGCATGAACATGCCGTAGCCTCGGTCGCTGAACCAGAAGGGTATGGGCTTGTACATGTCGCGTCCTTCGGGTCCCTGCGGGTCGGTGACGAAGATGTTGAGCTTCTGTCCGGCCTTGTTCATGGCCGTGGGGCTTTCACCGAGGCCGTAGATGTGCTCGCCGGGCGCGAGGGAGAAAACGGGGTTGATGCTGCGCGAATTGTCGCTGCCGCGCTTGATGAAGCTGAAGGGCGGGACTTTGATCTGGGTGCTGTCGTTGTCGCTCCATACGCGTGTCTGCGTGAGTATGCGGCCGGAGGGGTCCTTGAGCACGAGGCGCCAGGGATGGGCCTTGATTTCGAGCGACCCGCGGGACGAGGTGTACACTACGTCATCGCCTCGGCGCATCGCTTTCCAGCTGCCGGGCTGTGCCTGAGGCTCGGCCACGAGCATAACTTCGTCGGCGCCTGCGTCGGGCGGAAGCACGTCGGAGGTGTGTACGCGCAGGCGCAGGGTGCGTTCGTTGACGGGTGTGACGCTGAAGCCCAGTACGGGATTCTGCGGATAGGCTGTGTTGGGAAAGTCGAGCGACTGCAGTGGCTGGTGCAGGTAGGTGTTGGCGTTGAATGCCTGGCGCGGCATGAGCTGCTGCCTTTTCCATTCCAGAGTGCCGCGGCCGGTGGCGGTGTCGAAACTTACGAGGCTGTCGGCGAAGAAGTAGGTGTTGCTCAGGTCGAGGAAGTCCTGGCTCATGTCTTTCGGCAGCGACAGCAGGTAGCTGATGCCGTCTACGGTCTTCGTCTCGGCGTAGGCTCCCGCCGTGACGGCGAGTGAGGCTGTGAAGATTGCGAGGTGTTTGAGTTTCATGGTTATTGATATGGGTGAGGTTATTTCAGTAAAGCATTGACGGCGGCGGTATCGGCTGCGGCCTCCTGAGGCGTCATGTCGAGGCGACGTGCCTCCGTGACGTGAACACCGGGGAGTATCATTTTCATGAGCTCGGCAGGGGTGGGGGCGGCGGGCAGGGCGGCGTACTGCTCGTAGGTCATGTTGATGAAAGCGGGATTGGGGCCAAGGCCGCGGCGGTCGAGCCACCATCCGCCGGCGAGTGGCAGCGGAGCGCTCGCGGCGCTGACGTCGGAGGGGGCGGGATAGCTGAGCACGGCTGTGCGGGAGCTGTTGAGGCTGATGGCTACCTTGTCGGGACACGGTACGTTGGTCTTGTACACGAGTGCCCGGGGCCGTGCATACTGTGCCGGCGAGGCTGCCACCGACGGCGCAGCCTGTGCGAGGCCTGCGTCGCTACCCGGTGCCGCCGCTTTCGTGGCAGTCCCGCAGGCAGTGAGCGCCATTATGGCCGGGATGGCGAGAAGAAGTTTCATTATGCTGCGTTATGAGAATCGCCCCGTGCCCGTCGGGGGCACAGGGCGATTGTTGAGACTGTAGATGAAGTGTAGATTACTTCTTGATAAGACGTGCGGTGGTGTGGTTGCCATCGACATCTACGATTTCCACGAGGTAGAGACCGGCTGCGAGGTCGGCTACGTTGACGGTGGCCTCAGCGGCTGCTGCCACGAGGTTGCCGGCGATGCTGTAGACCTTGACGCTGCTGACTTCCACACCCTGCACGGTGAAGTAGCTGTCGGCGGGGTTGGGAGTGATGACAGCGATGGTGGCGTTGTCGGTGGTGACGTCGTTGATGCCGGTTTGCTGGACGCAGCGAATTTTCTTCAGTTCGCTTACGATGGTGGCGTTACCGCTTTCGTCGAGGCTCATGAAGCCGAAGTAGTAGTCATTGTCGAGCTCAAAGCCGCTGGCGGAAGCAGTGGCATAGCGCTCGCTCTTGGTCCATTCCTGAGACTCGCCCGGCTCAAGGTTGAGGGTGAAGGTGGGGAAAGTCTTGAAGATTTCATACTCACCGTATACTTTCCGGAAGTAAGCGGGTGTGATGTGACCGTAGTAGAACGCATCGCTCTCGTTAACGAGACTGGCCTTGAGTTCGAATCTATCACGGAACTTGAATTCCGCAGGCACCTGCATGTCGGCAACGGTCAGGTTGTTGGCGATGGGGGTGAGGATGCCGGTGGAAGTCTGCGTGGTGAGCATGTAGGAACGTGTCTGTCCGTAGGGGAGACCGATTTCGTAAATCTGGTCGCCTACCTTGAAAGCGGGAGTAAGAACATACGTGCTGTTGGCTTCAACGCCGGAGAGCAGGACGGTGTAGCTTGCGCGGCCGATGTTTGTCGCAGTCTCGGTAGTCGCAGAGTTGCTCCACCGGTAGATGTCCTTGCCGCTACCCACGATATGCAGGCCGTACTTGGGCGTGATGGTGTTCCAGTTGTGGTTGAAGAATCCGCCGCCTTCGTAGGAAACGGTGACCTCACGTCCGAGGTTGAACTGGCCGGCTGTGTTGCCTGCGATTACCAGGCCGGAACCCTGTGCAGTTATTGAGGGCACTGCGCTGCCGCCCTGATCGGGCATGATGTTGACGGTTATGTCCTGACTGAAGTTGAAAGCTTCGCCATCGCCGGCACCACCTGTTCCCTGAGTGCTCGGATTGAGCATACCGACAAGGAAGTAGCCGTCGCTGACGCCACCCCAGCCCCAGTTGAAGTGGAAGTAGCCGTCTTTGTCGTAGCCGTCGCATACAAAAGCGTGGCCGCCGAGGTCGAGAGCGTTGCCGTCATAGAGGACAACACGGTTGGCAGCGAGCTCGTTGTAGATTATTTCCTCCCACTGTGCGAGGCTGTAGCAGTTGCGCTGCAGGTAGGTGACGGACTTGTCGTAGCCGAAATTCTCGGCCAGTATGCCGCCTACCTTTACAGTCTGTGCGCCGGAAGCCTGAGCGGTATATGTCATGTTGACGCCGTATCCGACGGCGAGCATGAGTTCGGCCACAGCCAGCTGATTCTCCTCGGGAGAAGCGGAGTTGTAGGTGTCGAGCATCTTGTCCCACTGAATGTCCCACTCGGCGAGATTTATCTCGTCGACCTGCGGTGTGAGAGCTGAGCCTCCGGGGCAGGAGAACTTGCCGGTGCCGTTTTTCTGCGGGTGCTGATAGAACTTCATTACCTGTGCGGCAGCAGTTGCCACGCAGCCGGTGGGAGTGCGGTACTGGTTGCCCTGCACGGTCTGGATGGGGGTGAGCAGGTTATAGGGTAGAGTCTGGTCCCACTGAGTCTTGACGAGGGGAGCGATGGCATTGCGCTCGGGACGGGCCAGCTGTGCGGGAGCCTCGGCTACGCCGTTCTGACGCGCGTATGCGATTTCGCGCGCGTATTCGTTGAGCCAGTAGCGGAGTGCGGGAGCCATATTGTCGGCGTCGAAGTTTCCTTTGTCGGTGTAACCGAGCAGGGGGGTGACTGCGTCGTCGGCAGCTATCACGAGGTAACCTTTGTTTTCTTTAGCGAACACATAGACGGCGGGCAGCTCGTCGGCTTCAGCCGTATATGCCAGTACGGGCTGCGTGAGAGCCGGAGCAGCGTGACGAGCCTGAGGCAGGGCGCGACCCAGAGCCTCTTCGGGGCTCAGGACTTCGGCCGATGCCGATGCACCTGCAGCAACTACCACAGCTGCGGCAAGGAGGCGTTGGGAAATCTTTTTCATAAGCTGTACATATTGAGTATTAATTTCTTATATTACGAAACACTATCGGCGCGGACACAAGCATGAATGTGACTCGCTGCAATATATCCCCGCCGAAACGGGGATACACACTGCAAAATTAGTATTTTTGTATGATATTATGAAATTTTTAGAGCAAAATTTGTAATTTTGCATATAATTATGCGACAAAAACGCGTTGTTTTATTTCAAACTCTCACTCAGTGAACCTTAAAAGAAGCAGAAATATAATATTTTGTACTCTTGCGCTTGCCGCCTGCGCGTTGCACGGGTGTTTTACCGGTATCGAGAGCACACCGCGCATCACTGCCGGCGATGTTCGCCGGCAGGGCGTAGCGAAGCCTACGGCGGAGATGCAGTTCCTTGCCGGGGTTGGGCCGCAGGCTCCGGCGCAGTGGCGGCCGGGCAAGAAGTTCTATGTGGCCGACGGCCGCGTGGCGATGCTCTTCGCCCGTTCTGAAGCCGCCGACAGCCTGCAGGGAACCGATCTCGTGTACGAGGGCATGCGTGCTGCTCCGTCGCTTACCGGAGAGGGCGCCACCGACATAGTGCTGCTGACGCAGCGCGGCGATACGTTGCTCTACAGGGTGGATTCGTCGCCGGAGGCACTGCGTAGCCGCGAACGCCTCGAGATTCCGTTCACGATAGAGCGCGACCCGGTGGAGCGTGCCGACAGCCTGATGCGCGGACACACATATTATATAAATACGCCGATGTGGCGCGACCGTGACGGACGCAGCCGCGAGGGGCTGCGCCATGTACCCGTCAGGGTGCTTGGTGTGATGCCCGGCGGCGATGCCGTGTACCCGGCTGCTGTGCTCTTCTCTACTGCCGGCACTCCGGCCGATACCGCACTGGTGATGATGGGCCTCGGCGGAGACAATGCTCCGCGTAATTTCGCCACTCTTTTCAGCTTTAAAAATCCGCGTGACGGCTATCCGCACATCACCGACGAGGTGTGGAATCTGATAGTGCATTCGAAGGTACAGAACGGCATGACGCGCGACGAGTGCCGACTGGCTTTGGGAGCGCCGGAGCGCACAGAACAGATACCGACCACGGCCGGAATGGTTGAACGCTGGAGCTACGGCGAAGGTATATATCTAATATTCGAGGACGGCGCACTTGCCGGATACAGATTATGAAACTGACTTTTCTCGGCACAGGCACATCTACGGGAGTCCCGCAGCTGCGATGCAGCTGCCCGACGTGTACTTCGCCCGACCCGCGCGACAAGCGGCTCCGCTGTTCGGCACTGATAGAGACCGACCGCCGCCGGTCGCTGCTGATAGACTGCGGTCCGGACTTCCGCGAGCAGATGCTGCGGACCGGTTCTCCCGATATTGACGCCGTGCTGCTCACACACATCCACTACGACCACGTGGGAGGCATTGACGACCTGCGCCCCTGGTGCCGGCACGGACATGACCTCGACATATACTGCACGGAAGATGTGGAGCGCGACCTGCGCTCGCGGCTGCCCTACTGCTTCGCCAGGCATCCGTATCCCGGTGTGCCGTCGTTCCGGATGTGCCGCATCGACCGCGATCGTCCGTTTTTCGCCGCCGGAGAGGAAGTGGTGCCGCTGCCCGTCATGCACTATAGGCTGCCGATTATCGGATTCCGTATCGGGCGCCTCGCTTATATAACGGATGCCAAGGAGGTGCCTGAAAGCACCGTGCGGCTGCTGGAGGGTGTGGACACTCTCGTGGTTAACGCCCTGCGGCCTCAGGAGCACATGTCGCACATGAGCCTCGGGCAGGCTGTGGCGCTGGCGCAACGGGTGGGCGCCGGGCGAACGTTCTTCACGCACATGAGCCACGACATGCCGCCGCATGCCCAGGTGATTCTGCCGGAAGGCATATCGCTTGCTTACGACGGACTTCAGATAGAGGTATAAAAGAAAAAGAGGTGCCTTCACAGGTGCCTCCTTTCCCATTCATCACATTATGCTTAATTTTTAAGTGCTATCTTATCTGGATGAAGCTTTATCTCTTTTCGTTGATTTTATTTTGCAGTACTGACGAGGGTCAGAATCTTGATTCCACCACGTCCCAGTCTACGATGTCCCAGAGGCGCTTAAGATAATCGGCCCGCAGGTTCTTGTAGTCGATGTAGTAGGCGTGTTCCCAGACGTCGAAAGTGAGCAGAGGCGTGAGGCCGTCCTTGAGTGGATTGGCCGCGTTGGGTCCTTGTGTGATCAGGAGCTTGCCGTCGTTGTCGCGCGAGAGCCATACCCATCCGGAACCGAACAGTCCTGCTCCGGCCTCCACAAATGCGTCTTTGAATGCTTCGAACGACCCGAAGTCACGGTCGATGGCCTTGCGGAGCTCACCGCCCGGCTCGCGTGAGCCGTCGGGCGAGAAACTGAAGAAGTAGAAGATGTGGTTCCAGGCCTGCGATGCGTTGTTGAACAGCGCGCCGTCGGCTTCCTCTATGATGTCTTCAAGTTCGGCATCTTCATATTGAGTCCCCTTTATGAGGCGGTTGAGGTTGTCGATGTAGGCTTTCTCGTGCTTGCCATAGTGGTAGCTGATGGTCTCGGCGCTGATGACAGGCTCGAGAGCGTCGTCGGCATAGGGTAGTTGCGGTTGTTCGTAGATCATATCGTAAGGGCGTTTTATCGGTTTGTTTACCAATAAAACGCCCTCGCGCCGTTTGGGTTCATATGTTACACAACTTTCACACTCGTTAATGCCAAGTGTTAAAGCGGGAAAGAGAGGCGAGTGCGGCCTGATATTGCTGCTCGGCTTCGATGCGCGCCATCTCGGCCTCAAGAAAGAAATTCAGTTCCTGAATGTAGGTGAGGATGCTGATCTGGCCGCCGTTGAGCGATTTTTCAAGCAGCACGGGATAGTCGGATGTGTCCAGGGCGTTGCGGTAGGCTTCCGTGCGCGCTTTCAGTCCGGGCAGACTGCGCAGTAGTGTCTCGAGAACTGCGTCGTGGCTGCTGTGTGCAGCTTCGCTTTGCATGCGTGCAGCCTCGGCCTCGGCACGTGCCGCCCTGAGGGCTTTCTTCGACCCCCAGGATGGGAGGGATATGCCGAAACTTATGCCGTTGAAGTGGTTGCCGCCCTCGAACTGATGGCGATAGCCTATGGAGAATCCCGGCAGCAAGCTGCGTGCGGCTACCCGGGCGCGGGCTTCGGCTGCCTCGGCTTCGGCCTCGGCTGCGCGTACGCCGGGCATGGCGTTCCAGTTCTGTGCGGCCGCGTCGGTATCGGTCGCGTCAGGATAGGTCAGCCCGTCGGGCACTTCGGCGCGCAGTCCCATGGCGCGCAGCTGTCCGATGGCTTCGGCGCGGGCCTGTTCGGCCTGCTCAAGGCGGGTGCCTGCCTCGAGGGCTGCTATCTGAAGCTTGCGCAGGTCGAGTATGGTTGCCTGACCGTGGTCAAGAGCCCGCTGCGTGAGCTCTGTCTGTCGGCGCAGGTTGTCGGCGATGCGGCCCACGGTGGAGGCACGGCGTCGCGCAGCAATGAGGTCGATGAGAGTCAGACGTGCGGCGAGGGTGCGTTCGGCCAGTTCGGCGGACGCCAGCAGGTCGAATGCGTTGGCGGCTGCGCGCGATTCCGCACGCCGGGCGGCATATACGCCGGGCCAGTCGAAACTCTGGCTTACGCCTGCGCCCCAACGGTTGTCGCCGGCCGGTCCCCACAGGTATTCGCCTTCGGCTTCCGGACCGGGCAGGGTATTGGCGGCTTTTACGGCGGCGGCCGATGCGCGCAGGGAGGCCTCTCGAGCCTGCCATGCGGGGTCGGCGAGGACTATGGCCTGAGCCAGAGAGTCAAGCTGCGAGGCATAGGCGCCCGCGGGCAACGCTGCGAGGACAGATGCAATTATTAAGGATTTCATTTCTTCTTGCGGTTTATGAATTTGTACAGCACCGGCACCACGTAGACGTTCAGGACGGTGGATGAAGTCAGACCGCCGAGAATGACAATAGCCAGCGGAGCCTGAATCTCATTGCCGGGAGCATCGGCGTTGACGGCCAGCGGGATGAGCGCGAGCGCCGAGGTGAGGGCCGTCATGATGATGGGAAGCAGACGGTCGGTAGACCCGGTGCGTATGCGGCGTTCTACATCGAGTCCTTCTTTCTCAAGATTGTTGTAGCGGCTGATAAGCAGCATGCCGTTGCGGGTGGTGATGCCCAGCAGGGATATGAAGCCTATGATAGCCGGTATGTTCAGCTCGGAACCGGTGAATACAAGTATGAATATTGCGCCGATGAGTGCGAGAGGCATGTTGATGAGGATTACGAGTGACTGGCGTATGTCCCTGAATTCGCTGTAGAGCAGCATGAAGATTATCACGAGCGCCAGCAATGAGGTCCAAAGCAGAGTGCGCGACGCGCGTTCCTCGTTCTCGAACTGTCCTCCGTAATCTATGGAGTAGCCTTGGGGCAGGGAAATGTTTTCGGCTACTTCGCGCTGCAGCTCCTCGACGGCCCCGCGGAGGTCGCGCCCCTCGACGTTGGCACTGACGATAATGCGCCGCTGCACGTTCTCGCGGTTGACAGAACCGGGACCGCTTGAGGATGTTACTTCCGCAACGCTGCTCAGCGGTACGCGACCGGCAGGGGTGTCGATCATGAGGTCGGCGATGGTCTGCAAATCGGAACGGTAACTCGGGTCGAGCACGACGACGACGTCGAAAGGCACGCCTCCGTCGTACACCTGGGAAACGACGGTGCCTCCGAGTGCGGTCTCGATGATGCGGCGCAGGTCGGGCATGCGAAGTCCCATGCGTGCCATCATCTCGCGCCGTGGGCGTATCGTGAGCTCGGGACGCTCCACGAGCTGCTCCACATTGACGTCGACGATGCCGGGCACTTTCTGCGCTATGGACTTGAGTTGCGTCCCGAGGCGATGGAGTCTCTGAAGGTCGTCGCCGAAAATCTTTACGGCTATCTGCGCCTTCGCACCGCTTAGCATGGCATCGATGCGGTGGCTGATGGGCTGTCCTATCTCTACGTTGACACCGGGCAACCGGCCGAGTTTCTCGCGCAGCTCTTTTGCGACCTGTCCTCGTGTGCGGTGACTTTTTTCGAGGGAGTATGGCGCCTCTATCTCGCTGGCGTTTACTCCGAGACTGTGTTCGTCGAGCTCGGCACGGCCGGTTTTGCGCGCCACTGTGAGTATTTCCGGCACATCGAGAATGATTTTTTCTGCCTCGCGGCCTATGCGGTCGCTCTCCTCAAGGGTGATTCCCGGAAGGGCGGCGATGTTGATGGTAAAGGAGCCTTCGTTGAACGACGGCAGGAAGCTGCGCCCGAGTGTGGTGGACAAAGCCAGGGCCACAAGGAATAATCCGGCGGTGCAGCCGCATACCACCCGCGGGTGCCTGAGTGCGCCTTCGAGCGAACGTGCGTAGGCGCGACGGAGCCACGCGGCCGTGGCGGGCTCTTTCGTGAGCTCCGAGTTTTGCTTCGGACTGCCGAGCAGGTAGGCGCAAAGCACGGGAGTGAGGGTGAGCGCTACTACGGTGGATGCGGCCAGCGCCACTATAAATGCGACTCCGAGTGGTATGAGCATGCGCCCTTCAATGCCGCTTAAGAAGAACAGGGGCAGGAATGCCGCCACTATTATCAGCGTGGAGTTCAGAATGGGCATGCGCACCTCGGCCGATGCGTGGAATACCACATCGATTACGCTGCGCCGCTTGTCGGGAGGGAGCGCCCGGTTCTCGCGCAGCCGTTTGTACACATTTTCCACGTCCACGATGGCGTCGTCGACGAGCGAGCCTATGGCTATGGCTATGCCGCCGAGGCTCATGGTATTTATGCCGAACCCCATGAGATGGAGCACCAGTACCGAAACTATTATCGACATGGGGATAGCCACAAGGCTGACAATCGTGGTGCGCAGGTTCATTAGGAAGAAGAACAGCACCACTATGACGAAGAATGCGCCTTCGAGCAGGGCACTCTGGAGGTTGCTTATCGCCCTGGTTATGAAATCGGACTGCCGGAAGATGTCGGTGCTGACCGTTATGTCGGCCGGCAGGGTGGGGCGCATGGCCACGAGCGCGGCGTCGATGCGGTCGGTGAGCTCGAGAGTGCTTTCGTCGGGCTGTTTTGCGACGGTGATGATGACCGAAGGCTTTGTACGCACGGAGGCGGCGCCGAAACGCGGCTGCGCACCGCCCACGACCACCCGGGCGACGTCGCCGAGGGTGACGATGCCGCGTTCGTCGGCTCTCACGACGGCTTTTGCAAGTTCGTCGGTGTCGGCAGTGCGCAGCTCTCCTTTAATAATATATTCGTTGCCGAAGTCGTTGACGATGCCTCCCGAGGCGTTGTCGTTCATGCTTTCTGCCGCTTCCGTCACTTCTGCCAGAGTCACGCCCATAGCGGCCATACGCTCCGGAAGCAGCTGGATGCGGTATTCGCGCATGTCGCCGCCTATGACGCTGACCTGGCTAACGCCGCCCATGGCGAGAAGCCGTGGACGGATTACTTTTTCCGCAATGGTGCGGAGGTCCTGAAGCGACGTGCTGTCGGCGGTAAGTCCTACAATCATCATTTCGCCGAGAATGGAGGACCGCGGGCCGAGCACTGGCGAGGACACTCCGGCCGGCAGGGCTTCGGCTACTGCGCTGAGGCGCTCGGTCACAATCTGTCGGGCCTGGTAGATGTCGGTCTTCCAGTCAAATTCCACCCAAACTACAGAAAAACCCGGACTGGAGGTGGAGCGCACGCGGCGCACGCCGGAGGCGCCGTTGACGGCGGTTTCTATGGGGTAAGTCACCATCATCTCCACCTCTTCGGGCGCATAGCCCGGTGCTTCGGTCATCACTACGACGGTGGGCGCGTTCAGGTCGGGGAAAATGTCGATGTCGGTGCGCAACAGGGCTATTGTGCCGCCAATGAGGATGGCAAGCGCCAGCACCAGGACAATGAGGCGGTTGTGCAGCGACCAGTGTATAATCTTGTTCAGCATGGCTTTCGGACCGGGAATCAGTGGTTGTGGGAATGTCCTTCAGGCACAACGCCGGACGTCTCGGCAAGGCGCACTGTCGTGGCGCCTTCTATGACGACAGCTTCGCCTCCTTTCAGCCCCGAACGGATTGCAACCCGCACGCCGTCGCTTTCGCCGAGTTCGACCGGAACTTTCATATAGCACTCCTCGTCGAGGCGTACATATACGTAATGGTTGCCCTGCTGTTCCGTGACGGCCGAACGGGGCACGCTCAGTACGGAAGCCGTACCGGTGTCGGATGTGAGCCAGGCGTCGACAGTAGAACCCGGAGCGAGGGAACCGTCGTTGTCGAACTCGTAGTAAACAGGCACGTAGCCCGGCATGGATGCGGACATTGCCGGTGCCGAGGTCACTCTGTGGCCTTTGAGGCTTATGACTTGCTCGGAGCCGGGGATGCGCACGTTGACGCCATCGACGGCACCGAGCCGGGCGCGCAGCCGTTCGGGCACATCGACACGGAGCACCAGCCGCTTTGCTCCCGAAACTGTGGCTATAGGCTCGCCGATGCCTACATACTGTCCTTGCGCTACGTTAAGGGCGGTGATGTTGCCGGCTATGGGTGTGGTGGCGCGTCCGCCGTCGGCGCGTGAGCTGTAGGCGGTCCGTGCGGCATCGTAGGCGGCGCGCGCCGAGTTGTAGACGTCGTCCGTGACAAGGCGCTCCTTATGCAGGGGCTCGAGGCGTTCCAGCTCGCGGCGTGCCGCGTCAAGGGCGGCACGGGCTGCGGCGTTGGTGTCGCCTCCCGCAGTGGCTGCCGCGTTGATGGTGGCGACAGTGGCGCCGGCGTTCAGATGCGCTCCGGGTACAATTCCGGACGCAAAACGCACGGTGCCGGCAACCGGAGCCACAACTACGGCCGCGCCGTCGGCGGCATCAAGCACGACGCCGGTGGCGCGCAGAGAGCTTACCATAGGAGCCGGCCGCAGGGTGTCGACGCGTACTCCGAATCGCTCGGCCATGTCGTGGTGAAGCACAATCTCGTCGCCGTTTTTGTTTTCTGCCTCAGCTTCCGTCTCGCCACCGCCGTGGTGATGATGGTGTTTGAGCTCGTCGTCAGCTGCATCGTGCCTGTGGCATGCTCCGAGTAGCAGCGGAGCGCATGCAAGCAGGGCAAATATTTTGTTCATCTGTCAGTATGGTTTTTGGTTTTGATTGCAAAGATACTTATTTTGGCGTGCAACCCGATTGCAATCATCAGACCGAATGCCGTGTCAATCCGTAACTGCCGAAAATTTATAAAAATGATGTAAAAATGATTAAAAATATATGTTTAATAACATGTTTATAAAGAATATTTGCATAACATGTAATAATTATCCATTGTCAAAGTGAAACTATTTGAGTATATTTTGTGGTGCTTTTAAAATTGTAAGTGCAAAAGCGTTTCATCTTGCCAATCTGTAAGGGCGTTTTGTTTTAGCGGTGCTCTGCGATGCCGGGATTCGGCTATATACGCGAGTTTGGAGAATAAAAATATTTTAGTTAATTTTGCAGTGGGAAATAAAAATGTCTGCAATAAAGATTGCTTTCTTTTCATGAGTAATATGGAATAGACACTTAATTGATAGCACACAGATGTGTGTCAGACAAGAGGGATTCGTGAGAACCCCTCTTGTCTGCTTTTAGGGGTATGAAATGATATTTAACCAAACATCCGGGATGTTGTTTTAATCAATCGTAAAAATGAGGCATCCGTCAAACATATGGCTTGTTTTTTCGTTCTATGTCAGAATCATTATTATAAAGCACATGTATAGAAGATTAGTTTTTATGGTAGCCATGCTGTTCGGCGTGATGTGTGCATATGCGGCACTTCCATTTGATAAATACAGCATTGACCGCAAGGATTTACCCGAAGCTGCGCGGGAGATGCTTGACGAGCATTTTCCGAAAGCCAAGGTCAGCATGATAAAGGTCGACCGTCATCTGCTCAAGAGAACAGACTATGACGTCAAGCTCACCAACGGTACGAAAATCGAATTCAGCAGCAAGGGCCGGTGGACCCATGTTGACTGCAAGAAAAAGAGTGTGCCGGAGTCGCTGTTGCCCAAGGCCATACGAGGCAATGTCGCAAAGAAATATCCCGGTGAAAAGATTGTGCGGATAAGTCGCTCCTCGCTCTATTATACAATAGGTCTTGCAAACGGCAAGGACCTTAAATATGACCGTCTGGGTATTTTTCAGGGGGAGCTGACTCCCCGGGAGGCTGAAGCATTCGAAGCGGAAGCGCTTGCCGAGGCCGACAGCATCGGAACGGACAAGCCGTGACCCGATTAATGAATGTCTTTGGACGAAAATACGAGGAACCCGATTATAACACGTGAATCCCCGGCGAAATGTATTTGCGAGGCGGATATAGGGTATGCGTCGTTTAGAACCCATTGGCGTACTACCTGTCCGTCTTTGTCAAGAAGTTGAATTGTCACGGTCTCGGGTCTGATGATTTCTTCTTTGTAGAGCTTGCTCCAATCATCTATTTTTTTGAATTGATCTCCCGTACATTCTGCTTCTTTTAGTGTCACTTCTTTTTTGTTTTTGAGAGATCTGTGAGCTTTGACTATGAATTTAGACGCAATGTTGTTTACATATGTAATTTCTTCGTCGCTATCGAGTCCTGAAATCTCACTGCATGAGATTTGCCCGATGCCGGGTATCTCTACTTTGAAATAGAATTCAGGCATTTGTTGCCGGCTATTGTCTGTCATGGTTGTATAGGTTTTGGATGATAAATGTTTTTGTTTGGAGATTGCGGAGATGTCACATCGGTTGCCCGTAAGCTCTCCGGTGGTTCATCACTTTTTTCATGTTGGTCTGCGCCCACTCGGTAAGTTGCTGAATCAGCGGAAGAAGTGATTTGCCGACCTCGGTAAGCCGGTATTCGACTTTAGGCGGTACAACGGCATACACCTTCCGGTCTATAAAGCCGTCGGCCTCCAGCGTACGCAGTGTGGAGGAAAGCACTCTCGATGACACATCGGGAATCAGGCGGTTGAGTTCGTTGAACCTGACAACGCCCTGTTGGCCTATGATAAGTACAGTAAGGAGGGCCCACTTGTTGCCGAAACGGGCTATGACGTTTCTGACGGGACACATCTCTATGATGGAACCTGTTTCCTCTTTCTTTCTCATATATCGGAATGCTTACTTTTATTTGCAAAGTTAGTAATTTGTTTTGATATACCATCGAAAAATTCACCATACATTTATTTGACTGGAAAAACAGTTGTCCATGAAAATTTTATCTCTCTGATAATCAGCAAAACCGATAAAAAGGTTACTATGGGTTAAAAATGTAACTTCTTGACAGTTAGGTGTTATTGCTGTAACTTTGCAGTGCGTAAACAAAAAACACAAATAATATGAAACAGATTCAGACAATCGAAAAGGGCGCGAACTTCAGCGCTGCAAACTTCGGCAAGTTCGCCGACATCAAGGATTATGTTCTCGAACTCGGGCAGGAAGTCAGAATACCCGGAAAAGTGTTCGGCGGTCACGCTGTCGGCGCAACGGGCGGCGAGTTCTCATTCCAGGTATTCGCTCCCGGTCAGGAAACCGGCTTTCTTCACACGCACAAGAATCATGAGGAGCTCTACTTCTTCCTCGCAGGCAAAGGTGAGTTTCAGGTGGACGGCGAGGTTTTCCCGGTAGAGGAAGGCACCGTAGTCCGCGTGGCTCCCGGTGGCCGTCGCAGTGTGCGCAACAACGGCACGGAACCCCTGGTGATGCTCTGCGTGCAGTACCGCGGCAATACATTCACCGCTGAGGACGCAGCTGACGGAAACATTCTCAATGAACCTGTAAAGTGGTAAGTTTATGAAACTTTCATGGCTGGCATGCTCAAATTCATGAACGAGGGTGCATGCGTAGCCATGATGAAAAACCACGCACAGAATTTTGTGAACGTCATCACATGAAAGTGCCGGATCCCGATGAACAGAATTCTTAACGTCGACAAGATGGCCGGTCAGGAGCTGAACTCAGTAAGCGCAGCTCTTGACCGGCTTTTCATGGATTCTTGTTCGCAGGTAAACGGCACACCTCCGTTGTTTGAAGCTGAGTACGGCGATATAGCGCTCGTCGTTTCTCGAACCCGGCTTGGCGTGGAGGTTGTGATATACAGCTGGCGTGATGCCTGCCCCGGCCGACTTATATCGAGCTAAAAGCCCGGACAATAGGGAGATTCAGAGAGTTGCGACCTGAAGAATCGGGGATCCCAGTACACTTTCGATTGATGAAATTGTCTCGATTGTGAAGTTGTGGGTGCCGCGCATCCATTTACTGATTTCGGATTCCTTCTTACCGAGCATGTTGGCGAGGTCTTTTTGTTTAAGGCCCTTTTCTTCCAGTATGCTGTGAATCCTGTCCACGATAAGGAACGACAGGTCGACTCGTCGACGGACTTCGGGAGAAACTTTAGCCCGGCGAGCTTCTATGATGTTACTTCTTTTCATCGCGGGTAAAATTTAGATTTCCTATAATTTCTTTATCTACAATATAGAGCGTACCGTTTGACAGTCGGGATGAAATAAACCGACTTGTATCAACGAGTGTCTCTACGTAATCTGACAAAGATTCGCTTTCCTGCCATGTGGCGCAGTCCTTGGTCCCTCCGTTTCCGAAGATAAGAATCTTGTCTGAAAGCCGGATACAGTAAAGGTGCAGATTGCTCGTTTCAATAGGTATCGCACTGACACCATCGCCAAACTTTCCTTCATAGCGAAAATATCTCTCTAAAGCTCCGTTCTCGCCAATTCTGTCCAGCCATGCGATTATGGTATCAATGTCTTCATCATACTCGCAGCCTTCGGGAAATTTCTCAAAGAACCTTTCGAGTTCAGAGAGTTCTTCCTCGCCAAGATGAACACTGTAAAAGTTTACGGCGTCATGCTCCTCAATCAGTTCTATGGAATATTTCTGCGTCATGCTTAACTTAAAGATTAACTTCGCAAAGTTAATAACTCTTTTCCAATACAACAAATAAATTCACCTTAAAGTTAAGTGAGACGAGTTTTCTCCGGCTTCTCGACTTGACTCAATTTCGGGTGCCAAAAAAGCCGCAGAATATCATCAAATTCTGCGGCTTGCCTTGTATTGTCCGGAAGGAATCCGGAACATTTGGTGGAGATGGAGGGACTTGTTCCTTACGCTCTAAATGCACTTATATCAATAAGTTGCAACAATGCTAATTTGTTGTGCCACTAATTTGCAACCTAATTTTAAGAACTCCTTGTCACCTCTTATGACATGGCTTTTGTAGGTTCTTTTGCTTATGCAAAGATAATACTTTTTCCGCTGATATTAAAGTCCGAGGGTTCATTTTAACCATTCTTAGGCAGACTGTTAAAATGTTCATCGACCTCTCCATTTATCAATCCGTTCTCTTATGGCTGCCTGAGGTAGTCGGGAATTTAATGCCATGAGCTCTTCAAGTTTAGTAGCTGCATCAATAGATGATATAACGGAGTTAGCGACCATTTCATCAAAAAGGAATAGAATGCCATGTACCTCGATTGACTGTTGTTCGGCGTACCTGCGAAGGCGCCTGTCGCCTGTCAGCATTGGCACATTGTTCTTTCTTGCGTAATAGCATACCGAGCAATCGGGGATAGACAGGTTGCCGGAAACTGCTGAATACTCCTCAACAATCTCAGAGACCTCCTTCGACGTGAAACTATCTACCTTGATTTTGCCCGATGCAACCATTTGATTGAATACCTCCTTTTGCTCCGGATTGATTATCTCCGCTGCTACGAAATCCACAGTATGAATTTCGTATTCCAGCTCACACATTAGTCCAAGTAGACCAATGGAGTTCATATCAATGAAGATATTTGTGTCGTTTACGATTATCTTCATTGGTCAGACAAGTTGCAGTTGGGCCTTTACGTTATCGACTGAGGTGTTCAGCAGTGCCGCCGCTTTTGAGAAAGAGATTATCTCGTCAGCAAGCGCACGATACACCATTCTTACGAATCGTCCGGAGGTTTCAGGAATCGCAAGCGAACGCTCTACCAACGAATTGAAATCAGGAAAGATCTTCTTCTTTTTAAGGTAGCCTTCATATCGTCGTCCGGTTATGACTCCATTATGTACCAATGATTCCATTATAGAATCGATGGAAATACCGTACTGCTTTTGAATGTCGGTCAGTTCAGCCAATGATATATCATGTCTGCTTTTTCCGAGCCTTGATTTCAGAACCTCGGAAGGCAGAAGTATCTCTCTGGCAAAAATGTTGCAGGCATCTTCCATAACTTTATTTGAAACATCATCACCAAACTTCATCAGGAGATGACCGAACTCGTGAAGAAGAGTGAAGCGTTTCCTCTCGGAAGTCAGATTGCAATTTATGACAATCAAAGGGATATTGTCATTCGCATATCCGCTTAATCCCTCGAATGATTCAGATTCGGACACCTCGATGATCTTAATACCATTGTCCTCTAAGACTTCGATAACATTGGAGATACCATCGACACCTAAACCGAGTTTTTGCCTGACTGAATTGGCAAAGGCTATCACATCACCATCATTGGTAATCTGCTTGTGCTGAAGACTAAATGAAGAGGCAACACCGGAGAGTTGTTCAACTTCCAGATAGCGTTCAAGTTCCTCACGCACTTTCTCCTTGACTGCAAGCGCATCTTTTTCTGAGAATCTGCTCTTTTTGCGGAACATCACTTTGTCAACTTCCACAGTAAAAGGACGGAAGAAATAATCCGGTTTTACGCCGAGAACCATGCCGAGAGAAATCAACATCCGGCTATCAGGCATTGACTGACCTTTTTCATACTTGTTGATAGCCTGACGTGACACACTGGGCTGAACCGCCTGGCCCAGCTCTTCCATGCTTATTCCTTTAATCAGTCTCGCTTGATTGAGCCTGCGACCGAATATATTTGAAGTGTCCTTACTCATATTGACTTATTTTGGTTGACAAAGTTACTAAATATTTTTCACATGTCAACTATATACAGGCCAAAAAAGTTCATTATCAGATGAAATTTGGCTTTACTCATGAACTCGGTATATGCAAATTATGAGCTTCGAAAGGCGGAGCAATCATCATTATTGGCGGCGGTGATCCCGTCAAAAGGTGACGGTGCGCGCACTGACACCTTTTGACAGCCTCCCACCCATGGGCAACTGCGGAACACCGAGACCCGGCAACGCCTCCGAGATAAGCAACGGCTACGCTGATGCCACCTCTGAGACTTAATACCGTTCCTCCGTGTTCAGTTTCGCAGTTGCCTGACAAGGATTTCACGGCAGCTCCGCCAGTCTTCGATTTTTACAGGGTTCAAGTCTTGTCGTCTCTACTTATTGTTTCGTTGCGAGAGGCATAGCCAGACCGACTGTCTTCTTTTGGCTGAAAGCCGTGTGAGGCGTTTGCCGATAGCTGCACTACCACACACCGCTTTCATCCAATTTGAGTCGGCTCACACCGATGATTGTCACTGAAGCGGAGGTGAGCATCGGAGACGCTGCTCTCACCTTTCCATTCCATTGCCACTCATCCGTGTGCAGTACGCCGACTTCCTAAAATAATATCTATGGCTATGCCACTCTTCACTTGTGATTGCAGTCCACGGGTCGAGACAGTGATAATCCGACTTCCTTGCGTTGTCGGCTCATAACAGACTCGCCCTGCCGGGACTGAGCAGTGCCATTTTACAGAGAAAGATGTAGTATTGGATACGGGCGACCGGCATCGTCAGATTCATCTCTTGATATTATACGGAATCCTTTTAGTTTGTAGAAATTCAAAGCCGAAAGGTTCTGTTCGTTAACATCGACCTTTGTCGCTCCTCTCCGTTTCGCAAATTCAATGAGAGCAGATCCATAGCCCTGTCCGCGACGGTCACTATCTATAAAGAGCATTTCGATTGAGTCATGACTCATGCCGATGAATCCGGCATATACCCCATTGTCAGCAATAGCGTAAAGATTTACATTCGGAAAATAGTTAGGAATCAGCACCGTCTTTATCTCATTAAAATCTTCAACTCTCAGAAAACTGTGAGTAGCCAGAACAGAACGCTCCCATATTCCGGCGAGCGTTTCATAATCGGCTTCGTTGCATTTTACTATTTTCATAGCACAAAATTAGCTATTATTCACGGGATTCATGCAGATTGCGCATATCATTTTGATCCATTTAGGCACTTTGGCATATCGGTTATGTAGATGCTCGTTTTCACCGGCGCGGAAACTTTGCTCCAGTTATTATGCAGTCTTATCAACATAGGAAGCCTTGCTTGCTCGGATTTATAAACGTGCGGAGCAGGGCTATTCTTTTGCCTTTTGGCTGAAAAAACTCCAGACCTACGGCTCGTATTTTTAAGCCAAAGGGCGAACAGCCCTTCTTTGCCTCCGCACGCTGCCGTGTCAACGAGCAAGCAAAACTTCGATAATCGATAGACGCATAAAAAATGTCGCACGATGAAATATTTTCGGGCATTTTCAAAGTTAAATAACAACAAATCAAAATTAAAATAAATCAGCATATTATCACTATTAAGTGAGCCGGAAGTAAAGATTGTTTTCATTTTGTTTCGCTGTTTTTTTATGTTATTTTTGTTACTCGTTTGTTACTCATGCCGATTTTTATTATTACCTTTGCAGTGGTAACAAAATAGACATATCGACATGGCAAAGAAGAAAAAGCCCGTAAAGGCCAAGGAGCCTATAAGAATCCGTTTCAAGGAACTTGCAAACGGCAACCAAAGCATCTATCTCGATTGCTACACCAATGGCAAACGCCGCTATGAGTTTTTGAAACTCTACCTTATTCCGGAGACGGACGAAGCGGCCAAAAATCTGAACCGGAACACACTCCAAGCAGCTAACGCAATCAAGGCTCAACGCCTGATAAGCCTGACCAACGAAGGCACCGGAATCAAAAGCAACCCGCAGCTCTCTAAAATGCTCCTGATGGATTGGTTTGAGTTGTTTGTGAAGAAGCAGCGGGAGCGCGGTTTGTCAGAAGCCACATTGGAGAATTACCAAAAATTCAAGGGTGTTCTAACTCAATTCAAAAAACATACTGTACGCCTTTGCGACATTGACAAGGCTTTTTATCTCTCATTCATTCAATTCCTGAAGAATGATTACAAGGGAGGCTCAGGCCGTAAAAAAGAAGATCTCACCAAAAAGGAAAGCGAGAAAGCCCCGCGCAAACTTACCCCTACTTCGATAAGAAGTTACTGCACGATGCTTAATGCCGTGCTCAATGGTGCAGTAAAGGCCGGAATCATGGTTGAGAATCCTTTTATGCGTCTCGACAATGCCGACAAGGTAAAAAGCGAACCGAGCACCCGCGAATATTTGTCAATTGATGAGGTGAAGCGGTTAATATCGACACCGTGTAAACGCCCCGAAATAAAGCAGGCTTATTTGTTCGCTTGCTTTTGCGGGTTGCGTATATCCGATGTTGAGGGGCTGACGTGGGGAAGTATTGTTGAGGTTGACGGAATGAAGCAGATTGAAATGAAGATGCACAAGACACGCCGCCAACTGTATTTGCCATTGTCGGCTCAGGCAGAACAATGGATGCCGGAACGAGGCGACGCCAAGCCCACGGACCCTATATTCCCCGGGATGCCCTCACGATATTGCACCTATCGAAATTTGCAGAGATGGGCAGAGGATGCCGGGATAACAAAGCGGGTGAGTTTCCACACAAGCCGCCATACGTTTGCAACGATGATGTTGACTCTGGGCGCCGACCTCTACACAACAAGCCACCTATTGGGGCACACTAAGATTACAACAACGCAGATATACGCCAAGATTGTGGACGCAAAGAAAGTGGAGGCTGTTAATCTCGTAAATAACATTTTCAGAGACACGGGAAAGGAGGTTGAGGAATGAACGCACGAGAATTATTTGCTATGCTGATGGAATACCCTCAGCCGACACGAACCGAAGTTTTAACGGAACTTGAAACGCTCACCCTGAATTATGATCAGGAACACACCACAGCGTTATTATCCGATTTTAAGGATATGTTTAACGAGTGGAAGTATAACAAGGTTGTGGCCCGTCTCGAGGCGGAATACAACGAGAAGATATTAGACCCTTACTATACCGCATTGCACCGTGCGGAGTATGCTCTTGCTATGGGAACTAACGAGCCGATAGAATGGCCTGAAGAACCGGTGCCCTTTGTTGCGCCTCCGCCTTTCCCTGGTTGCTATGATGAGGGCTTTATTTTTGTTGCTCCGATGTATGAATATGCCGTGGAGGTATTGAAGAACCACGCCCCAAACAATCATGATTCCCTCAACTCCACCGGTATAACCCCTGAGTTTTCCACGGAAACGGCACAAATAATCTTTGGGAAATTGACCGAGAACGGCTATTGCAATATTGAGGGAGACCGTTATAAGTGGGAAAAGTCAACGGCGTTGCTTGCATATTGCATCGATGAGATGAGCCGTATTTTGAAATTGCGGCCAAGCAATGGCAACATCCCCTGGAGTAAATTTATTCCAGTGTTCAGCATGAATAAATCAACAGTTGATACTTGCCGTAATGAAGTCAGCAAATACACAAAGATGTACAAGGATAAGCCCGAGGGATGGCGCGAACTTGATAAGATGTTGAGGTAATACCTATGTTGGTATGATGTAGTGTTATATCCTTTGGGCTGCTCACTACCTTTGCGACATAATTAACTGTCGCCCCCTGATGATGCTTTTGTGATGATGTTGAGGGCGCATAACAACCCCAACAAAATGACACAACTCATTTTAGAAAAGCTCGACCGTATTGAGCAGCTTACGAAGTTGGCCGCTAAAAACGTGCTGACAATTGATGATGTGGCAGACCTCACAGGGTTAAGCAAAAGCCACCTCTATAACCTGACTTGCCGCAACGAAATCCCCTATTATCGGCCCCGTGGCAAGCAAATCTACTTCGACCGTGCCGAGGTTGAGGCGTGGATGAAGCAGAACCGCGTCAACACACGCGAAGAAGCCGAAAGCAATGCAGCGGCATATTGCGCCGAGAAAGGAGGTGCCGCATGAAACCGACCAATCCCAACAGGCTGACCCGCCAGGAGCAGCGATTATATGATATGCTCCGGCGTGGCGGACGCTATACAGTTGCCGACATTACCCGTGAGCTGGGACAATGCGACCCACGCGGGCATATTTCACGGATGAGGCGCAAAGGCATAGGCATTGCCGACAAGCGAGTGACACGCCCCGATGGGGTAAACTACAAACTTTATTGGCTTGCTGAGTGATGACAAATACCAAGAACCTTTTAGAACTCCAGGCCTCCACAGCTCCCTCTAATTTTCCCTCTGCAATTATCGATCCAACGGAAGAATATATTTTTAGCCGTGGGGGTATTGCACCGGAAGAGTTTGAGACATGGAAGCAGCGAGTAAAAGCCGATATGCGAGCTGACCCAACCAAGCCAAAGGACGTGCCGGCGCCGGTGCTGTTACTTCGGGACGAGTGTATTCTAAGGCGGCAACGCATTGTGTTAATTACCGGATGCGCCGGAAGCCGTAAAACATCCGCTTTAACTCTTTTATGTTCCGCTATGCAGGGCAGCAGCCTAACAACTGAAATGACTGCACCCGGAAGCATGAAAGGGCTGTATTTTGACACAGAACAGAATCCCGATCAGACCGACAGAGTTATTAACAGGGTTATCAAGGCCACAGGCAAAACCTTTGACACTGTAGGGCTGGAGGTTTACAATCTGTTGGAACTACCGCGCCAAATGATTGCTCCGATGATTGAGGAACTTGCCAAGGAAAGCAGCCCGGATTATATCATTATCGACAATACAACCGACACGGTAGAGACAACGATGGATGATGCCGTTGCGGAGCAGGCAAGTTATCAATTCCGGCAGATAGCGAAGAAATATAACCTTTGCTTAATCGGAGTTGTGCATAGCAACGAGGGAAAGGGCGACGGCACCCCGCGCGGATGGATCGGCAAAGAACTGTTGCGCCGTGCTGACGTGCTGTTATTCCTGACCAACAAAGGAGATTATTCCACAGCATCATTTAAAAAATTCAGGGATGGGAAAGCGCCGGAAGAGTTTAGCGTCTATATCGATGACGAAAGCGGATTGCCTATGCTGGGGCAGCCTGAAACCTCCACCCAAGCCAAAGCAGTCTCCAATCCTGACAAATACGCCGTAATCGTCTCTAAGATTCCGGCAACGGGGCTTTCTTATGCAGAATTGAAAGATGCGATTGCCAATACTACCGGGAAGAGTCCTCAAACAGCGGAGAGATGGATTTCCGCAATGAGTAAAGGGGATATTGTCTCAATTAGAGATGGCCGTTATTATGACCCGGCAAAAGCAGTCCCGAGTACTCAAAACGAGCTACCATTTTAGCCACCCTCATTCTACCCTCATTTTACCCTCATTTTACCCTCATTTTACCCTCACGGGCAGCCCTCATTTTTTACCCTCATTCCGGGTATTATTATCTATAGATAATACCCGATGAGTGAGGGTTGAAAAATCCGAGTGAGGGTAACGCAAACTCCAAGACCCCGAAATTATGAAAGTAGACAATATTATTGCCGAGGCTTTGAGAACCGGCACCGACATAACTCCCGATGACCGCAAGGAGTGGGCATTGTTCGCTTGCGCCATGAAAGTGTTGGGATATGATGAATCTGATTTTGTCGCACTCTCCAACCTCCACGGCACGGACGCAATCAAAAGCCGTAAGGTATGGAGGAGCGAACGCTCCCCGCAACGATATGTTAAGACAATCGAACAGGCCGAGAAGAAAATTGCCTACTTCGCCAAACAAGCGGGCATGAATCTGAGGGGGCAACGATGTAAGGACACCACGAGGCGCAGGCAGAGCCACCGCACACGCCCGCAAAGACCGCCACAACCGCCAAAATTGCCGCCGGTATATATTCGCCCTGATGATATTTTGAAAGCGGCGAGAAATGCCCCGTTATCCACTCTGTATAATTTCCTTTGCCGACAGTTCCAAGTGGATGAGGTTAAACGAGTCTTTCTGTTATACCGAGTAGGAGCAACCCGCGAATTTGGATGCAATCCCGGAAAGATGGGCACGGCATTTCCGTATATCGATTACTCTGGAAGATGCATAGACGTGAAACTGATGGCTTATGACACCAACGGACACCGCCGCAAAAACGGATACTCTGCAAATTGGTATTTGGCAAAGGCTAAGTTAAACGACCGCCGGGCGCCGTGGCCGCTGTTCGGTGAGCATTTGTTGAACCTCAACCCCTCCGCGCCCGTGGCGGTAGTGGAGAGTGAGAAAACCGCTTTGATTGCGTCTATTGCTTTGCCGGGTTATGTATGGGTTGCTACAGGGAGTAAACAGAACCTCAACGCCGAAAGATGCCGGGCACTGAAAGGCCGTGCCGTCTATCTGTTCCCCGATGTGGATGGCGCGGAGGAATGGGCACGGCGAGGGCTGGAGTTGGCAAAGCAGGGATTTATCGTGTATAATTGCGCGGAGGTGGTAACCGAGAACGCAAAGAACGCCGGTGATGACATAGCCGACATAATATTGCAAAGGCTATGGCAATAACCCTTAACAAAAAGACGGTGCCGGACATTGTTGCAAACGCCTACGGCTCCGGACTGATCACGGTTGAATCTTCCTCAACCGTGGCAGTCTATCAGATTAGCCGCTATTGGCGTGAGCTGTTTCAGACAGCTACCCGGCACCGTTCCGAGACCCTACCGCAATGGAACGAGAAAGAAGTGGCAGCAGCCAAAGTTATAACCTCCGCTCTGTTATTCCTGACAATGGAAGGATGCCGGAATGTGGAGCAGCTAATTATCGACATAGTAAATGCAGATGAAAAATAAACCTCAACGGCTGACGGAAAAACAGGAACGTTTTTGCCGTCACTATCTCGACACAGACGGCAATGCCTCCGAAGCATACCGAATGAGTTATGACACCTCCAAGATGCAGCCCTCGACCGTGCATTACAGCGCATGGGAGTTGATGAACAACCCAAAGGTTACCCAAAGGATTGACGAACTCAGAGCAGATCGCCGAAAAGCCACGGAAGAACAGCGCAAGGAGATTGAAGCCCGGTTGATAGACATTATCACCGCCGACCCCTCAGAACTCTATTACACCGACCCGGCCACTGGCCAGGCGAGAATCCGCCAACCGTGGCAGCTCTCAAAGAAGATGCGCCACGCCGTCAAGGCTATCAGGGGGAAGGGTGAAAATGTTTCCTATGAGTTGCACGGCAAGATTGATGCCGCCAGGCTGTTAGGCTCATGGAACGGATGGGATGCGCCTCAACAGCTCGATGTGAGACAGTGTAACGCCGTGATGGGTGAGTTAAGAATTGGCTTCGATGATGACGATGACTAACGACAATGCAGAGGTTGAGGTTATTTTGGGGCAGATAGTAGCCAAGGCGAACAATTATCAAGCCGTGCCGGATGGCGCCGGAGGCAGACGGATGATCAAGAACTCCAGAGTTAGAACCTATGAGAAGAACTTTCTCAAGCAATGCAAGATTTATGCCGGACGGATGATTAACCGACCCTTTGAGTTGATTGTGGTAGTTTATTACATACACAACAATTTTGACCTCGACAACAGCCTGAAAACCCTTTTGGATTGTCTCCAATACGCCGGGGCAATCACGAATGACAATTTTTGCACCCGGATTGTTGCCGATAAGCGGATAGATCCCTATCGCCCGAGAGTGGAGTTTTCAATCATACCCGAACCCGCGCCGCCGTCTTTGTTCGATGAATGGGGCTGAGACGCACGGAAACGAGGCAAATTCCGCGCTTGCCGTCTTAAATGATAAGTTACCCGTGAGGAATGAAACAACGCCTTACGGGCTTTATTATGCCGTGCCGGGATAGGATAAGATGAGGGCAAGATGACACCAAGGTAAAACGGCTGAATTTAGGCGCAGAATCATTCGGATAAGGGATTATGCCACCTGATAATGTAAATGCCCACAGCAGCCACGAGAATAAGCCACAGCAACACGCAAAAGGCGTGAGCCGACAAGACCCACGCCCGACACCTCAACGGAGGCTGTAAATATCATTTCCTCATGTTCCGGCAATGCTGCAACACTTGCGCCGCATTGCAGAACCATTTGCCGTTTTGCACATTGTTCGGCTTATGCGCTTCAATCTTCCCGGCAGCAATAAGGTCCTCCAATTTCTTAACGCCGCCGACAATCTTTGCCGATAAATCTTTGCTGAAGTATTCATTGGCCATAACAGCAAGAATATTCTCCAGGAGAATCTCTTTGGGGTTGACTGATGTAATCTGAAACCTTCCCACTTTGGCCGGTTAATCAACGTGCAGATGAATGGGTTTGCCACAATGGGGGCAGGTGATTGTTGTTCCGTCGGCTTTAGGGGCCTCAAACAGTTCAGCCACCGACACGCCAAGAGCAGAGGCGATTTGATTAAGCCTCTCTAATGTGGGATTGCCGTTAAGGGATTGTGATAATGCTCCCTCGCTCAGATTCAAACGGGCAGCAAGCTCTTTCGCTGTCACTCCCTTTTCTTTTAATAAGTCTTTTACTCTCATAGTTTCGATATAGTTAAACTCTGTTTCAAGTGCAAAGATAGGGTAAAATTTAGATGTGATGAAATAATAAGTGTTAAAAATTGGGGTAAACCTAAATTTTTAGGGTAAATTATTTGGTGGATAATTTAGAAATAGCTAAATTTGCAACATCAAAATAAAGATAAACCGAAATTAACCCTCTAAACCCCGGAACAATGAGCAACGAAAGAAAATCAACCCTCCGCAACGTGATGAGCCTCGCATGGCAGTTTGTAAAGCGCAACGGCCTCTCACTCTCTGAAGCCCTTACAATCGCATGGCGCAATATCAAGCTCCGCGCCGCTATGAGTAGCCGTATCGTGCGTTTCTACTTCCGCAAAGTAGACGGCACAATCCGCGAGGCTTACGGCACACTTGCCGAGCGTCTGACACCGGCCACCACCAGAACCTCAACACGCCGAACCAATGACACGGTGCAAACCTACTTCGACACCGAGAAACAGGAATGGCGTTGCTTTAAGAAAGCCAACCTCTACGCACTGAACTAATCAACCCGGCACGGATGGGACGGAGGGGAACACCCTCCCGACCTTTCCGGCCACCTCAACAATACAAAAAATCATAACAGCATAGACATGAAACAGAACTGCAACCACAGACCGAGCAGAAACGCCCGCAGACTCCGCCGTATGGAGGATAAATTAGATGTTATCCTCTCGGACCTCAACCGCATACACACACGCCTAAACTGGCTACAGTCGCAAATCAACTCCCGCAATGAGCTGGAGATGGATGTGGCAATTAACCGCCTCAACCTCTCCGCTCAGAGAATGAAAGAAATGGCAGACAAGGAGCTGCAAGCAGTGAGAGAACGCTATGGAACGCCCGGCATTTGACCGCCTGATAACGGCCACCCTACCGAAGATACAACAAGCCGCACAAAAATATGCGATGCTATACCGGCGGTTTTATGAGTGGGAGGATATAGCGCAGACCGCATTACTGAAGATGCTCCGATTTGCCGACCTCTACGACCCCAGCAAAGGGGATTTATTGCCGTGGGCTTGCGTGATAATCTGCAACACGATTAAGACGCACATAGCCCAATCTATGAACGTGCCGGACATGGTAGAATTTAACGCACTCATCATTGACCGCACGCCGGGGCCGGCAGATTGCAACCCTGAAGAATATGCGCAAATGGCGTTTATACTCTCCAATCTGAACGAAGAGGCACGTTTGTTCAATGACGGTTACAACTATGCCGAAATTGCCGCCCGGCGTGGCTTCAGGAGTCAAGTTACAGCAAAGAACCGCATAGACAAATGCGCCGAATCTCTTTGCCGGGTCCTGGGGCTGACAGTTAAGCAACAGCGGAGACAGCGCATGTATTCTAAAGCCTCAGGATAATTTTTTTTAAAGTTCTAACTGAACATTCAGAGCCATTGTTAGTAACACTTATTGCCAACCGTTCATCATCAAAACATCATCGGCGGTTGACAGCGTGATGATGTGAGCCTATTCCGTTCCGGGGGTAGGCTCATTCATTTTTGCCGTGTCCCGGATTCTCGCTAACTTTGAGGTATGATAACAGAACCAATCGACCCACGGCAAGCATACTTCGACAAGTACGAAGAACCGGCGCACCATATTGCGGCGTTGCTGAGCGCGAATATAATCACGCTCGACATACGACCCCGGCTGTTATACCCGTTGGCTGACGCTGGAGTTAAGACCGTGGCCGATCTGTTACGGCTCTATCGCTCCGGATTGATAAGCATCCGCAATATTGGAGTGTCAGCAGCGACCGAGATAGAGCAAATATTGAGCCGTGCCGACCTCATCAACTTAGACCTAAAGCAAAAAGAATGGGCGTGATTTTGAGGACCGGCCCCGATTGATTACCTTTGCAGTATCGAAAGCCCGCTCAGGGGCATAAACTTTGCCTTTTGTTACTATTTTGTTACCCACCCAAGTAATTGAGTGGGCTTTCTTTTTGTGTAGCAATAAGTTGTGTCGTTGAGAAAACATTTCACGATGAAAACGAACAACAACATATCAAATAGACGAGGCAGAGCTTCCATCTCCAGTCTCAACCGCATAAAAAGGGTTCTCCTTTGGTTGGTGGGGATAATCGGAGCAATACTCGGATTGGTGTTGTGGGGTTTTCTCCGACCGATATTCCGAGGCGTAGGCTGGGTCATCAGTCTTGTATCTGCCCTAATGATAATCTATTGGTTACTCACTTTATAAAACTCAACTGATATGGCTACTATGAAATCAAACAACGCTGCAATCGCAGCTATGCAGCAGATGCTCCAAGAGCGTTGCATCGCAGAACCCACATTCGCTATCAAAATGGCGAACCCGAATAAGAGTATGGAAGGGGCGATAAACTATCTGTGCTCACAAATCCAAAAGAGCGGTCTGTGTTGCGTTGACGACACCACCGTGATGAACATATTGGTCCATTACTTCGACGAGAACGAGATTGAGGAAGGCGGAAAGGTCAACTGCAATATCGTGGTATCAAAGCCGGAACTCTCCGATGAGGACAAGGCGGAACTCAAGGAGCAGGCTATGGAGCAATACAAGGAGGAGCAACTCCGGGAACTCCGCAGACAATCACAGCCGAAGGCTCAACCCAAGCCGACCGCCACCGATCCCAAAGCCGGGGCAGAAATCAATGTTCAACCCAATCTTTTTGACTTCTAAAACTCCAAGACTATGAAACCGAGAAATAAGAAACAACAGCATATAGTGGAACTGAGTGGGCGACTTCGCCCGCTCACCACTCCCCAAATGCAGTGGGCACTCAACTCTACAATCAATCACTATGGCTACCGACTGAAGTCCGGAATGTGTACCTGTATGAAATGCGGACACGAGTGGTTGGAGACACGTAACGGAATGTGCCTATGCCCCGAGTGTGGCACACAGATTGAAATCAAAGACACCAAAGAGCGGGTAATCCGTGACAAGTCCTATTTTAACGTAATCACCACAATGGAAGGCTATCAGGTAATCCGTATGTTCCTGATGATGGTGGAAATGCGCAAGGGAATGAAAGCGAAACCCGCCTATCTTGAAATCGGCAGTTATTGGATTGACCACAAAGGCAAGACTACCGTTGTAGGTATGGGGGACAAGACGAAGCGGATAGGGACGGAGGTCGGCTGAAACGGCGCGGTTGTTTGATATTCAACGAGTTGCGCGGTGAAGGATAATGGGCGCTAAAAAAACGAAGCGTATATTTGCTTGGATTTTATGGTGATTCCGGCGGCCGGTTATGGTGATTTGATGGTGATTTGACCAGGGTTTTATTTGGATTTGATGTGGTCTGCGCTGCGGCGTGGGCCGTTTTTGTTTATGGACGGTCTTGTCGGTGGTAATTGACGGCTTCAGAGACGCGTCAGGGCGCGTATTTTCAAAGGTTTGGGGTTCGGACGATAGTTTGACGGCAGAGGGCTGTCAGGAGGCGACACGGGGGCAAATCTGCGGCCCGTCGCCGGTTCTGCTGGCGGAGGGAAGGGTGCCCATCAGCGCGGTCGAGCCGATGGTCAGAATAACGGCCAAAAGGGCTCGATTTTGGGAGTGGGGTTACAACTGGGGTTACAAAGTGGGGTTACACTTCGGGAAAAGTGGGGTTACAAATTTGGGTTCTGGCGGTGCAAATAACTGAGGTAAGAAAAAGGGGTATATTTCAAAATGAAATTCAAAAAACGGGGGTTGAGTGTGAAGCAAATGCCTCCTAAATAATAGGGTGTACCTTGTCGGAGTCCCCTATAATCAAGGGATTGGCGGCACACACCGGAGTTTTAGAGGGGGTAACACCCTCGGAGGGGGTGGCAGGGGGTACGCCCGGAGGTCGCCGGCGGTCAGTTGAGGCATATCAGGAAAGGACCGGTGGCGCGCAGGGGAATCGTCAGGTACTTTGCAGTTCCGGCTGGGAGACGGATTGCGCAATGGGTGTGTCGAGTTGCACGGGGGGAAATTCTCGTACCTCGTCCAGCTTGTGTTCGAGTTGCTCGATACGTGCTTTCAACCGGCCTATTTCCTCTCGCCCTTTCCAAATTTCTTGATCCTTTTCAGATATCTGTTTTTCGAGATGATTCAATAAATCATTAGAAGGAGTTTGTGTAGGTTCCTCTACAAGTTCTTCTGCTTGACTATACAAAGCCGCCTTATGCGCTTTAATCTCTTTTAATTTTTGAGCTGCTTGCTCTGCGGTCATCTCACCCTTGATTATTGGAAGATCCGATGCAAAATACGTCTCTTCAATAATAGGAGATCCTTCCCCAGTAATCAGCCACCGAAGGTTTATGAATACAGAATATCCTGACTTTAGAAATCTATTAAAGAAATCGAAACTTGGAGCCGACTTGCCATTAAGGATATCATAGATGGTCTGGGTTCTCCCGTAACCCAGCGCATTTGCGAATTTGTTGGGGTTTGTGTGCAACCAGCAGATCATTTCGTCTACCCTTGCAGCAATTTCTGCATTTTTTTTCCTTCATTATTTTTGTGTTTACAGAATTTTCTGTATCTTTGCAGCGGGTTCAGGAATGAACGAGCCGCCAAAGGTACAAAAATTTGGCGAGAATGGCAAGAGCAGGACTGAAGCCCGACAGGGCTGACGCATCTTAATTTTTTACAACGTCAAAACTTTTTAATGCGTAAAGGAGATAGTCATTGTCCCATCCGGCTTTCTTCCGATGTCATTTGACACCCATTGAAGACACTTTTGCGTTCTTGATAATGTTAAGTCCAATACGGTTGAGCAGAGAGAAATTCTGAGCTGCATTATCCTTTTGCTTACGCGAGGCATCATCTCCAAAAGCGACATCCAATGTCCAATGCAGTTGATTCTCCACGCTCCAGTGCATCCTGATAGAATGATTAATATATTGAGCGTCAGCCTCAAGGCTCGACAGGTAGTATCTGGTCTCCTTGTGAATTTGTCCTGACTTGACATCGCGGGTACGTGATTCTATTCTCACAATACTTTTAAGGCCGGGCCATCTTTCTCTGTCGATGATGTTGTCGAGATTGGTTATGACCGAACAGACCCTTGTCTCTTGGCGCCCATGAGCCTTACCGTCCATCGTATGCTCAGATGACGGCTTAATATATGTGAAAGAACCGCTGACGCGGTCAAGCATTTCGGGCTGATTCCCTTTCAGAGCAAGGATATAGTCGGCTCCGCGCTCGATTATTGTCCTGGCAATCTCTCTCTGACAGCCCATCGCGTCGATTGTGACTATGCAGTTTTTCAGCTCCAGAATGCGCAGCAGTCGGGGTATCGCAGTAATCTCGTTGCTCTTTCCGGCGACCTTTTCCTGAGCGAGCAACAGGTTGTTCGCCGATGCCCATGCGCTGACAAGGTGGGTATAGGTGCCGGTACCCTCATCGCTGCTTCCCCGCATACATTTGCCGTCTATGGCGACAACCTCACCGTCGGTAAGTTCGGCGATGCTCTTGGTCCACGCCACGAATGAATCATTCAGTTCCTTGGGGTCTAACGCACTGATTACCCGATTGAAAGTGTCGTGTGACGGTATGCCGTTGGGCAGGTGGAGGAATTTCTTGAGCCAGTCAATCTTGGCATTGCCGTAGTCCTCTATCTCATTCCATCCCTCGGCTCCGCAGATGACTGCGCAAAGCGATATGAACAGGATTGAATCAAGGCTGTGTTTCCGGGTGCGCTCCACACGGGGATCGCTGATGGTTGAAAAGAAATCTATGGGAAAGTTTGTGTTTGTCATATTACATTAACGGTTGTCTGCCTATTTATATTGGCAAACAGCCGTTAAGTTTATTTAAGATGCGTCTGCCGTGCACAAAAATAAACTTCTGCGCATCCAGCGCGTCTGCGACATCACCAGAGAGCACTACGAAGAGGGGAACCTGGCGAAGTGCTACAAGATGGTATGGCGGCGCTATGTGTATCCCATATATCCGATGTGTTACCACACCTATCTTAGCTATCTGCGCGTAGGACTCGAGAGCTTCAAGGAGCCGCATGACGACGAGCCGCCCACGCTACCGAATCTATTTGACTGAAAAAGGAGCCGCCACCGGGAAGACCGATGGCGGCGTTTTTCATACCATTTCGGGACCGAACTCCGGGGAGAAAACCTCTCCGGAATCGAGCGTAACCGGCAAGGGGGTCATGACGGATCCATTCTCAAAGAGCGCCGAGGCATCGATGGCATGTGTGCGGAAGGAATAGATGTCGTCGGCGACGCGCTCGAAATTATGGTCAGTATCGGTCTCGCAGTGCTGGAAAGCCGAGAATGACAGGCCGCGACCGTCGGCCTTCAGTCCGAAACCCACCAGGCACTGCTGGAGAGCGCGGCCCAGGAGAAAACGGGAGGACCACTCGCGTCGGTAGTCGGAATTCTGCTGGGCGAGGGAGCCGGTGACCAGATGGAGGCGGACGGTGAGGTCGGTGTGCTTGGCATTGCGTCCGGTGGGAGTCCAGGGCATAGGGAGGAGTTCCACGAAGAGGGCCGGCGTGGCGAATGGGCGCATCTGTGCCATGCGGTCGACATTGGCATTCCAGAAGCCAACGAGAGAGAACGCCGGTTCGGCGGGAAACGGGGCCGTGTCGCCGGGCGCGGGGTAATGGACAAAGAAGTTATCGCCTTGGCGGCGGACGCGGGCCACACGGGCCTCTATTGCGTCAAAAACGCGGAGTATCATCTTCTATTGAATCTTTCAGAGAGGCGTTGCGAGAACTCCTCGAGGTTTTTATTGACTATGGCGCCGAGAGCCTCCTGAACCTTCGGGTCATCGCCGATGAACTGACGCTGCGGCATATTGACCTGGCGGGAGTGCTGGCGCACCTGATAGGAATTGCCTTTGGAGGAGCGTCGGGAATGAGCGCGGACGTTGACCGAAAAGCGGCCGCCTTCGTTGTGGAGGGCAGTGTATGGGAGGTTTGAAGAGAACACGACCGCCATGCCGCGCACCATGGATCGAATGGAGCCGCGCATATTGCCGGTAACGATTAGGATGGAGCCCATGCCCCGGCTGTTGAGCTTGGAAACCTTGGTAGGTTTCCAGCGGCGGCCGAAGAAACCCTGCTGCTCGAAATTGCGGTCGAACAGTTCGGTGAGCTTGACGCGGGCGTCGGCAAGAATGCGGTCGTAGATATTGGGCATAGGCTAATCGATATTGGGACAGGCAGAGCCGATGGTAACGGCAATAAGGCCGAGCTTCGCCTGAAGGCGGTCGTTCTTGTCATCGATGAGGTTCCAGTCGATGGCTATAGGCTGCTTCTGGGAGATCTGCTTCCAGAGTTCCTCGTTGAGCTCGACACCGAGACAGAGCAAAGCGGCCGCCACCTCGGTGCGTGTGAAATCGGTCGTAATTGTAATTTTTTCGTCCATTCAGAAGAAATTGTGGGGTTTATGATTGTTATGTCAGAAAAAACCGCTATATTTGCGGTCAGAGACATTCAGTCACGCACAGCGGGTTTGTGCCGCACCGCGGACCGGGTGTCTCTTTTTTTATAATATCCTCAATGCATAGGGGTATTCGCATGGTCTGTGTCCATCTTTCTGTCTTACCTCGCACTTCAATTCCACACGCTTGACAGTCCGCTGCCCGTTTTCCAGAATTTCAGCATCGAACTCATAGACTGAATAACGAAGTACTCCTCGCTCACGCTTCTTTTCGGTGAAATGCGAAGGAACAATATCCTCGTCGCGCTCATGCTGCATTGTCGGGATATAGCGGTCGATACTCCGGGCAATCAGGACTTCATGAGGATTTTTGCAATGCGCGACAAGATTGTCCCTGTCCTGGTTGCCGAGATATAGTTTGCCTACACTAATCAGTTGCGGGTCTGTAATCTTGACAGGTTCCGGATTATTCTCCTTGCGTTCCTGAATCGCCCTTTTTCTCGCCACACTGAGAAGCTGCGCGGTCAGATGGCGGCAGCAGACGCAGGCATCCTTGCCCTCGCCACGACCCCAGGCAAGACCGATTGAAGACTTCGCCTTGCAGTTACCGCACCCCTTCGGGAGGTAGGGGTGCTTCGGCGGAAATACCTGGAGCTTCTTCCCCGGATTGTAACGGAAGATGCGCTGCTTGGGCTCGGCGGTGCAGGCCTCGCCGGCGGCGATAGCGGCGGCGGAGTCGGACTGGCGGTAATCATCGCGCAGAACCTGGACCACGGTACAGCGGCAGTTCCAGCCATTGGGAGGGTAATACGAATCCCAGAATGGGTCGGAGGGAGGAAGCGTGGTATTGTGGAGAGCTGCGTGAGCCTCGCGGACGCGATCGTCGCCGGCGGTGCGGTACTGCAGGAGGTAGCGGTCTCCGTCGCGCACCGCGTCGTTCCACTTGACAGCCATCTGCGAGGAGCGCACGGCGTGGTTATACTCCGCGCGGAGATAGTTGACGTTGTACTTGGCATCGATGGCGAGTACATCGCGAGAGAACTGCTCGAAAGACTTGACCTTTCCGTCGGGATCCGTGAGAGCCAGGCCGACCTCCGAGAGGGAGTGGTAGGTCTTGAAGCCGGAGAAGATGAAGGCGTTATTACGGAGGGCCGCGGTCAGTTCCGGCGGGGTCTCGGTGGATATTGCGGAATTGATCGCAATATCGAGAGAGCCGAAAGTCTCCAGGATAAGGGCGCGCACCTCCGGGTCGGCGAGCATCTCGGGGGTAAAGCCGTGCTTCTCGAAGACGCGGCGAGCCGCGCGCTCGAAAGCCGCGTGGTCGAAAGAGAAACCTCCGACATCCCCTCCGGCGAGCGCGAGCTGCTCCGGACCGTAGAGGGAATCGACGGCACGGTGGAACAGACGGTAATGGTCGGCTTTCTTTTTGCGGGCATCGGGGCTGTTCCCGTTTTTATCCGGGTCATCGCCCCCTACTCGAAAAAAGAGCCATCGCCCTGCTGCCTGGTTCCGGTAATGGGAATCTTGTACTTGTCGATGAAGTACTGCGGGTCGACATCGAAATACTGGAGGAGCATACGCTCGAGCTCACGCTGCTCGGCGGGTGAATATGTGGCGGCGTCGTCCCAGTCGAAGAAGCGTCCCTCGAGGTCGAAGCCGTGTCGGATCATGAGAGGGATCAGCCGGTCATTGATGATGTATTTGAGCAGGACGGCATCCGAGGCGCACAAATCCTCGAACATCTCAAGGTGCGTCTCGGACTGCGAGAGCGACGATCCGGACTCCAGGGTCATTGTCTGACCGATGATGCCCTTTGATATTTCGGAATTGCAGCGGTCAATGCGTTTGTCGTAGACATTGTAGGCGTCGCCGCGTGTAGACTCCTTTATGTCGATGGTGGTACCCTCCGGGAAGAGCGCCCATCCGGCGGCGCCCATGGATTCGAGCATATCCTGAATGCGGATACGGTCGCCGGGATTCTGCGATGTGGTAGTGGCCACGCGCATAGGCATGCCGAAAATTTCGCCGAACGTGTCCCAATACGCGCCCATGTGGCGCTTGGAGAGGCAATGCGGCGCGCATTTCAGAAGCAGGCCCAGGTCGTCAGGCGTACCCACCTCCACGCACCAGATCGACAAAGGTCCCTCGCGGAAAGGTATGCCTTTCTCCGGCTCATCGCTCGGGTCTCGGAGCAGCACACCGAACTCCGGCACGACGTGGCGGCGCGGCACGAGCTGGACTTCCGAGAACCGGCGCGAACCGGCGGCATCGGTAATGACGTCGCCGAGCTGTATGAGGGAATGTCCCCACAGGCGGGACTGGAGTGCGTAGAGAAGGAAATCGTAGAACCACTGGCTCTCGAAATACCGTGCCGCATCCTCGTCCTCGTTCCCTTCGGCATCCTTTATGACGAACTTCTTCAGCAGAGTCTTGCCGAAGCGCTGCTGGACGCAGCCCGACAGATGCATATCGAGCATCGCGTCATCGTAGATGTCGTAAAGGGCCAGCCTTTTCGGATTCTTGAGATTGAGAGCCATCTGGTGGGCGCGGCGCCACCGGCGCGTGTCCTGCTTCTGCAGGGCGCGGTCCTTCTGGTCGAGCATAATGATGAGGCTCTTGCGCTTCTCCGTATTGCCGCCGGCCTCGTTGTTGGCCCTTGCGGCGAGTCGGAGGGACTCTATTGTAACGAGCGACGAATCGCCCGAAGGTATGATGTCAGTTGCCATTGTCAGTGCTTTATTTTGTCGTCGATTATATTGGAGAAGTCTTCCTTCTGCGAAGCAGCCGCGAGAATCCCGATCATTGATGTCTTGTAAGCGGCGCCGCCGTCCATCGGAGCCGGGACGCCGGACTTTATGGCATTGAACAGAGCGTCGATTCTTCTGGACATTGTAGTGAGCTGCTTCTTGAGGTCGTTGGCGTTGGCCGTCGTTTCCGAGCCTCCGTTCCAAGTGGAGACCGAGCCGTCCATTTCAAGGGTGGTTCCGTCGACATCGAGCTTGAGGGAATCCTCTGCGATGTTCGCCTTGACCTTTCCGTTGACGATGGAGATTGACTTATCCTGCACCACGATCTCCGTCTTGCCAATAGTGAAGACAGCTTTCGTGTACTGGGCGGCAAGAAGCACCACGGCGACATTCGGGGACATAAACCCGACTACCACATCGGTGCCCTTTTCCGGAAACCGCACGAGGCCGACGGTCCCGTTCTGGTCTGCCTGAAGATTGACACCGACAAGGGGCGCACCCTCGTCGATGGGAGTGCAGTCGATGGTGCGGGCGTCCTCGTCCACTTCATCTACGGTACAGACCCGCAGATACATCTCCGTGCCGGAGAGGGCAAGCTGTCGTATAGAACTGCGTATGTCCATTCAAGTTCAATTTTAACTGAGTTAACCGGAGCTGAAGCTTCCGGGCAAAAACAAAAATGTCACTTCACTCAGCCACCCTCGGTCCGAGGGTTATATCCTGCCGGAAGCCGGAGCTTCCGTAAGTTATCGTATTTTTCTGAATCTGGTACTTCCCCTTTCGTTCGCCGTCGATCTTGATGCCGATGATGTCGAGCCTGTCAAGGAGCATGTGCCCGAATGTCTGGAACGATCCGGTCAGGCCGTCGCGTTTCAGACGTTCAAGTTCCTGCTCGCCCCAGGCCTTCGCCTCCGCCTCCGTCTTGCCGTAGCAGTGGAGCGTCCGGCGCTCGCCGTCAGCATCGCCAACCTCCACCTTTATCTTCTTTTTATTATCAGGCTGGAGACTCACCACCTTGAGCTTTATCTTCACATCCTCCGCCTTCTGTTCGTCGAGGGAGGAGTCGGATATGATATTCACGCCGGTCTCGAATACCTGGCGCAGTTCCGTACCATGGTCGAAAAGCACGCCGCAATAGAGCACCGGCTTCCCGTCCTCGAAACGGAAGAAGGTGCGGATGCTGTTCTCTTTCAGATGGGCGAGCAGCTCGGCCACGGTCTCGAAGTTGGTACGGTACTGTCCTATCGACTGCTCGCCGAGAGCCTTTATGTCATAGCCCAGGTTCTGGTCAGAGAGCAGCGTCTGAATATCCACAGACTTATACGCTTTCTTCACGCACGGCTTCTGCTTGAGCATGAACATCTCGTCCTCGCAGAAAATCTCAATCGGAGTCTTGAAGCCTTTGCGCAGAACATATCCGACAAACGCGAGCTCCAGGTTATCGTCGTAACCGAGCCATACCTTGATCTTGTCGCCGCGCCTGATGGGGTTTGAAGTCTGCCCCTCCCACTTGACCTTCCGGGGCAGAGTCAACTTACAGGTGGCGGTAAGGGCATCGGCATCACGCTCGATCTCGCAGGAGGTGATCTTCTCGAACGTCCAGGAACCGGCCTGGCCGGAGATCTCCACTTTGGCAGAAAGTCTGAACATGATTTGAAAAACGTTTAAAGGGTGTTTAAATCACCAGTCGTAATGCTGGCGGGTCATAGTACCGAAGCGCATGGAGTCGCCGATGGATAATCCCGAGCCGTCATCGCCCGGAGGATATTCCGGAAAATCGGGAGTGAACTTTCCGTTCTGAATGTCCTTGAGGCGGTCGATGGCGTTCTTGTAGAGCAGTTCGCGGGCATCGGAGCCGACCATGCCGAGCCATTGGCCGAGCCACCAGAGGGAGATGGCAACGGCAATCTGGACGAGAAGGTCGTTGCGGTCGGGACCGGAGGCGGCGAAAGCAGCCTTGATGTCGTAGCGGGAACGGACATAGCCGGCAATCTCCTCCATCGCGGCACGCTCGGCGCGTTCGCGGTTGGCGGGGTCTGACTGTGATATGACATCAAGGTCGGCCGGGCAGCAGACGACCTTGTAATCTTCGAGAGAAAGGAAACTCATCGCGTAACATATATTGCAGCCTTCTCGATGTCGGCGGCGGTTACACCCTTGCGGTACATTCCCTCGCGGACGAGAGACTTGATATGCTGCTTGCTGACCACCATCGGACGGCGGTTGAGGGTTATGACGAGCTGCTTCTGCCCGGAGAGGGCGCGGCGACGGTCGGCCTCGCGGCGGCAATGGCGGAGGCGAAAATCGAAGATGAGAGCCTTGAAAAACTTTACCATGGTTGAAAAAATTTTTACCAGATGTTCTTATATGATCGCCGGCGACCGAGCGCGGGAGGGAAAGCCTCCTCGCGGGTCATCAGCTGGAGTTTGTAGATGGCGCCCTCGTCGGCGTCGGGGCCGTCATCGTGTCCGGTCATGCCGTGCTCGAACGAGAGGGTCTGGTCGATACCGACCTTCATGTCGGGGTCGTGGAGCATCTTGCGGTTGTAGAACACGAATCCACGCTCCCACAGAGGGGAAATGCCCTCGATGCGCTGGAACTTATCCGGCTTCTTGCGGCGGTCGGGGGAAATGGGGAGCTGATAGCCACGCAGCTTACCCTCGCGCGTGAACTCGTCGAGGAGCGTATCCTGGAGGAAATTGGCCTCGATGTACCAGAGGCAGGTGGCTCCTGCGGCGGTTACGCGCTCGTAGGTGTCGTAGAACCAGCGGACCATCTCGGCCACGGAGCACTGTCGGACGAAGGCGGCGAGACAATGTAGGTCGGTTCCGGTCTTGCCCCAGAGCTTGATGGCCTTGTAGTCGTTGGACGAGGAACTCTTGAACGAGGGGTCGCAATAGCAGACCAGATGGTCGTAACGCGCAAGTGGCAGTGGATCGCACCAGCGTATCCACTCGTTGCGGAAAATGGAGCCCTCGTGAATGGGATTGTTCATCATCTCGCGTTGGAACGAGATATAGCCCATGAACGCCTCCTGCTTGCGGATCTCCTCGATGGACCACTTGGCGGCCCACGAGGGACGGCCCTTGGAATCGATGGCGTTCACCTTGGATACCACGACCCCGTCTGACTTTAGGAAATTGGCGAGGACGGAACACTTGCCGATAAGGTTGCCGACCATCACGAAACGGCCGCGTCCGCCGTCGAGGGTGCCGAAGAGTGCCTCCTTGAGCCATTTCGTGAGGCGGTTGACGCGGTCGGGATTATTTACGAGCTCGTCGTCGTCGAGGTCGTCGATGACGATGTAGTCCGGGCGGTGGGAGCGATAGCGGAGTCCACGCGGTGACTGACCGCGACCGCGGGCGAAGAAGGCGCATCCGTCGGCGGTAACGAACTCGCCGTTCATCCAGGATCCGTCGACCTTCTGCGTACCGAAATCGGCGATGTATCGCTGATTGAACTCCAGCTCTGCCTGAATGTCGCCGAGGAGGGTGCGGGCATTGTCGGCGGACTTGCCGACGAGGACCATGAGGTGCATTTTGCCGAGCGCCTTGAGATAAAGGGGGATTCCGACGTCGAAATGCACCGACTTGGCGTGACCGCGTGCCCACTGCGCGGCATACTGGATATTGGGATTGTCGCGCAACGTATGGGCCGCCTTGATATGGAAGGGGGCGCACTCGGTGACCTTGCCGGTCTCCGGGTCGGTGCAGTAGTGGGACAGATAGTGAGCGAAGAAGCGGCCGTAGTCGGCAAGGAGCCATTTGATGCGCTTTTCCTTCTCCGACGGGGTCTCCGAGACGGTAACCGCCGAACGTGTCTGGACGGTCTCGCACCACCGCTGCCACTTCTGGAACGTATCCTTAGAATTGCCGCGCGAAGCCATAAGCCGTATTATTTGGAATTAAGAAGCTGCATGATGAATTTGTTCTGATACTTGTTGACCATCTTGCGGAATTCCGCGGTAATCTCCGGGTCGAGCTCCGCCTGATATTCAAGCCAGCGTCCGAAAGCCATGAAGCACTCCATGAAGTCAACGGTGGAGACCTCCTTGTCGAGGCGCTCGATGGTGGCGGAGAGTTTGACAAGCTGGTCGATGACTGCGCCCGACTTGGAAATGTCGGTCTCGCGCAGCTCGTCGATCTTGCCCTTGATGGCGGCCATGAGGTCGTTCTGAAGGGACTTGCGCGTGAGGGTCTGCGCCGTGCGCTTTTCGGCCCAGCAGCCCTCCTTGGCCCACCGGGTTATGGTATTTGCTGAGACGCCTACCTTCTCGGCGATAATCTTCTGGGGTGTGTCCTGCATATAAAGGACTTCCGCGAACTCCTTCTTATCGTTTGAAATCTTTGATGCCATTCATAAAATCTACCTTTAAGATGAATCCTAAATGATGTTTCACGGCGCAAAATTGACAAAAACGGGGTCGATATTAAAATAGAGTGTAAAAAATTTACACTCCATTTTGCAGGGGCGTGAACTCTGCGCAACTTTGCCGGCGAAAACGATATCGCGGAGTAGAGCAGCGGCAGCTCGCGAGGTTCATTCCCTCGAGGTCGCCGGTTCGAATCCGGCCTCCGCCACAACCCCCTATTGCGCCCCGCCGGCGGGGCGGCACAGGGTTTCCACAATGTGGAGTGCCACATAAACCCCGCCGGCATTTTTTTCAAACAACAATATCAATGGCAAAGGAAGCAATCATATCGACATCGCGGCTCAACTGCTACGGCACGCGCGTGCTGACCGAGGGCATCGACCTGGAGCAATACAAGAAGAATCCGGTGTTGCTTTTCATGCACCGTCGCGGCCGTAAGGAAGACATGCCCATCGGCGTGATCGAGAACCTGCACGTGGAAGGCGACACACTGTACGGTACGCCGAAATTCGATGAGGACAGCGACGAGGAGCGCACCATCGCCAGGAAGTGGGACCGCGGCTCGCTGCGGATGCTGAGCGCCGGGCTGGACATAGTGGAATGGAGCGAGGACCCCGAGGTGCTCGTGGCCGGCCAGACGCGCCCCACGATCACCAAGAGCAAACTGACCGAGGTGTCGGTAGTAGACATCGGCGCCAACGACGACGCGCTGCAGGTAGGACTCTACCACGAAGGGCAGCTGCTGACGCTCGCCGCCGGGGAGAACCACGACTTCCTGCCGCTGCTGAAACAGAACGAACCGACAAACGAACCTGAAACAGAACAACCCCAAAAGAACAAAATGGAAAAGATCCTTTTGAAGCTCGGACTCGCGAAAGACGCGACCGAAGACGATGCAGTGGCCGCCATCGGCAGACTGCAGGACGAGCAAAGCGCGGCCACGCTGGCGCGCATCACCGACACGGTTGAAACCGCAATCAAGGATAAACGCCTCGATGCCTCAAAAAAAGAGAAGTATATCACTCTGGGCAAGAACGTGGGCCTCGACACCCTGAAGGAACTGCTCGACGACATGACGCCGGCACAGAAGCCCCTGGACCTCGTGAAGCCGGCCGGCGGCAAGAGCACCCATGCCGAACTCACATGGGACAAGGCGAGCGCCGCCGAGCTTGAAGACCTGCGCGAGAACGACCGCGAGGAGTATATCCGCCTCTTCAAAGACCACTTCGGCTACGCCCCGGAATTCTCCTGACTTTGACACTTTTCGAGCGGTTCCCTGCGATGATTGTTGATTATCAGTGGGAAAGCAATTTTGAATGGGCGATTTTGGGTGACCCACGGTTAAATTTTGTAAATTTGCGACATGTTTATCCGCCGCAAGCCTAACAAAAGTGGTTCGTTCAGCGTCCAGATCCTTGATAAAAGGGATGGGCGTAACAGATTGATACGCTCACTGGGCTCCTCAAAGATAGAGGAAGAACTGAGAGAGATGGAACGGCAGGCATCGGATTTCATCGCGCGGTATGGCGGTCAGGGAGTTTTGGATTTTGAAAGAGCAGCCCGGGTATCACCTCAGGAAGAGGCAGACATGTTATTCAACCGTATCGTAGATGTGCGCCATGACGCGCCCCGCCTTATCCTCGGCCGGATCTATGACTGCGTAGGATTCGGAGCGCTCGGAGACGAAGCGTTGCGTTCGCTGGCCATAGCCAGAGTATGTGAGCCCAAGAGCAAGGTTGCGACAGTGGAGTATCTGAAGCGCTGTTTCCGGGAGGATTACCGCCTCCATCAGATCTACCGCTACATGGACACGCTCTACAACACGCGGCGAGAGCAGATACAGCAGATCAGCGTCAAGCATACACGGCGGCTTCTTGGCGGACGGATAGGCATAGTGTTCTATGACGTCACGACGCTGTATTTTGAGACGGCACGTGAGGACGCGCTCCGTTCGCCGGGGTTCTCGAAAGACGGCAAGACCGCCGAGTCGCAGATTGTACTCGGACTGCTGGTGAGCCGTGACGGATATCCGCTGTCATACAACATCTTCAACGGAACACAATACGAGGGACGGACAATGATACCGATAATCGATGA
>ERZ808041.180-NODE-180-length-66531-cov-12.900427_pt1 | contig 66531 bp, 52 predicted proteins | sample MGYA00380192_ERZ808041 | MGnify/ENA primary metagenome ERZ808041 (study PRJEB31490, sample SAMN06133412) | mouse gut metagenome | isolation source: Z1_1 | host: mice | place: China: Chengdu | collected 2015-05 ...
AATTTGTGATATTTGACGTGTTCATAAAATTATCTCCTCTCTTTTATAAACACATTCTATAATATTTAAACATATTTGTCTACTATTTTAATCGCCTGTACTTCCTCCTTATTTATGGTTATAGTGTAACAAGAAAATCGTTCTTTTTGCCTTGATTCTTTCTGCCATCTATTTTGTATCACTACCATTTGCACAGACAATTGATATATACATTATATCACAGCAAAAAAATCGTGTCTATTCCAAAAAGAAGTTCCTTCAAAGCAATTGTCAGATGTGTGGTTACAGTTCACTCGCCCGTCAACGTAGTGAAAATCGTGTGTAGTCGAGAACCCAAAGCTGCTCCAACCCATGTTCCAAATGTATTTAATATTAGGTCGTCCAACTCAGACAATCCAGTTCCAAACACAAACTGCATTGTCTCGATTAAAAAAGAAAAGAGAAAGCCGCAGACTGTTGCACAAAACAGTGTCTTTGTTTTCTTCATATACTGTAAATACATGCCAAATGGAACAAACCAGAGAATATTTCCCAAAAATAAATACCCAAAAGAAAACCAGTTTTTCTGTCGAAGCAACGCAATATATCCTTCAAATAAAGTCAGATTTATCTTTCCATTTTGGCACAACTGTTGTAACGAGAATGTGGAGCGAAACACTGTTATCCGCAGCACAATTATAAGATATAGAAAAAATAAAAGCGTTATTGCTTTTTTACATCTCTGTGACATCTGTTGTCCTTTCTACAGATTCTAAATAGAGGCACCAACCTAATCAAGTTTATTCGGATTTTAATTCATTAATCATTCAAATCACTTTTTTTAGTATAACATGAAAACATTCAAATATCTATGATTACTTACAGCGCAAATAAATTTCTGTTACAGTTTAGCCTAGGACTTTGCACTACGCTGCAAAGTCCGTGAGAAAGCGTAGCGATTGAAATGCATCAGGCCACCACGAAGTGGTCTTGCATAGCTTGATGCTTATAACAGGAAGTCGAAGGCTGAACTATTACAAATTTGTAAAATATGACATATAGGGTATACTGGAAAACTATTTTAGTAAAAATTATTTAGTTTACAAGAAAGACATAAGAATTTATAATAAAAATATATTGCGTTAAGGAGGATTGGAGTAAGATTATGTACAGAATAATGATTGTTGAAGATGAAATTATGATGAGGAACGAATTGTCCAATATGCTAAAAAACAATGGGTATGAGGTATGTCACATTACAGACTTTGTAAATGTAGCCGATCAGCTTATTCAGGAACATATGGATCTAATTTTGCTGGATATCAATCTTCCAAATGAAAATGGATATCAAATCTGTAGCAAAGTGCGCGCAAACATCCCTGTTCCAATTATTTTTATAACCAGCAGGAATTCTGATATGGATGAGTTAAACAGCTTTATTTCTGGTGGGGATGATTACATTACAAAACCATATAATATTCCAATTCTGCTGGCAAGAATCTCCAATGTACTTAAGCGTACATACAAAGAATCAGAAAATGAACAATTGGAATATAAAGGCTTGCTGTTATATATGGAAAAAAACATCATTGTCTATAATGATCAGGAAATAGAACTTACCAAAAATGAATTTAAAATCCTATGGTTTTTAGTAAAAGGAAAGGGGAAAATATTATCTCGAACAGAAATCATAGAGTATTTATGGGACAATGAAATGTTTGTCGATGACAATACTTTAAGTGTAAATATCAGAAGAATCCGTGCAAAGCTAGAAAAAATAGGTATCTCTGATTTTATACACACAAAACATGGACAGGGATATGCGGTATAATCAAATGAATGAATATTTAAAAGAAAATAAAATCTACATCTTTGTTGGTATGACTGCCTTGATTTTTTTATCTGCCTTTTTAATTTCAGAGGATATTCAAACGGTATATGTAATTTCAATTGATGTGATTTCCTGGGGAATTTTCAGTTTCCTTTTCGTATACCATTATTTGCGGAGAAAAAAATATCATACAATAATCGAAAAGCTCCTTGAGGGACTAGACAAAAAATATCTGTTGACAGATATTATAGAGTTTTCTCAGACACTAGAAGACCAATTTTATTATCAAATAATGAAAGAATGTACTAAAGCGATGCTTGATGAAATTGCGCGTGAGAAAATAGATCGGCTGGAATATAAGGAATATATCGAACAGTGGCTTCATGAAATTAAAAATCCCCTTGCAACAATTAAATTAATTTGCGATAATGACCGTTCCGCAACAACAACAAAAATACTGCTTGAAATAACCAGAATGAATAACTATATGGATCAGGTTTTATATTATGCACGAAGTGCAGATGTTGAAAAAGATTATATTATCAAAGAAATACAGCTTTCAGAATGTGTGAAGAAAGTTTTAATTAAAAATAAACAGCTTTTAATTGAAAATAAAACAAAAGTTATACTAGACGAATGTAATCATTCTGTTTTGACGGATGAGAAATGGTTGGAATTTATCATTACACAGATTATTAATAATTCAATACAATATAAAGCCAGTGACACAATAGAGTTAAATATATTTACTAAAAAGACGGGCAAAGACATAGAACTAATCATCCAAGATAATGGAATTGGCATTTTAAAATCAGATATTTCCAGAGTTTTTGAAAAGGGATATACAGGTAAAAATGGAAGGAATAATAGTACATCAACAGGACTTGGACTTTATTTGTGCAAAAAATTATGTAACAAACTAGGCGTGGACATTTATATTGAATCACAAAGAGGACAAGGAACGAGTGTTATATTGGTGTTTCAAAATAGAAAAATATTAGAGATGCAGTCATAGAATTCTGCATCTCTTACAGTTTTGTAAGAATTTTGTAAGATAACACAATATACTTTTGTAGCGCAAGCAATTATAATGAAAATAATTTATATAGCCTCTCAGAGTGTATATATAGGATAAGGAGGAGAATTCAATATGAAAAATGAACGGCCGTTATTGCATATTCAAAATATACAAAAGTATTATGGAAGCAACAATAATAATATTGTGAAAGCTCTTGATGACATCAGTTTTGATGTAAATAAGGGAGAATTTCTAGGAATTATGGGAGCCTCTGGTGCGGGTAAAACAACCTTACTGAACTGCATTTCTACGATTGATACTGTTAGTGCTGGGCACATTACTCTGGGAGATAATGATATTACTACATTAAAAAATAAAATGCTTGCGCAGTTCAGAAGAGAAAACCTAGGTTTTGTTTTCCAGGATTTCAGCCTATTGGATAATTTAACAATATATGACAACATTGCTCTAGCATTAACAATCAATGGTGTCTCATCTGTTGAAATTAAACGAAGAGTAGACACAATTGCAAAAGAACTAGGAATATATGAGATTCTACAGCATTATCCGTATGAAACATCTGGCGGACAAAAGCAGCGTTGTGCATGTGCCAGAGCAATCATTAACAATCCCCAGTTGGTTCTTGCGGATGAGCCAACAGGCGCTTTAGATAGTCATTCTGCCCAAATGCTTTTAGAAACAATGTACGATATGAATAAAAAGCTAAATACAACATTTATAATGGTAACACATGATGCACTTTCAGCAAGTTATGCCAAGCGTGTTATTTTTTTAAAGGACGGGAAGATTTATATAGAATTACAGAAAGGAGAAAAAGAGAGGCGCCAGTTTTTCACCGAAATATTAGATGTAGTAGCACTTCTAGGAGGTGAACGAAAACATGTATCTTAAACTGATTAATAGTAATTTTAGGAAGGCTGTAAAAGATTATCAGATATATATTATTACATTAGTAATTAGTTCAGCCTTATTTTTTGCTTTTGTTTCTCTGAGCAGCCCATATAATACAATTATAGCAGATGGAAGTCGATATTCCGATGAGCTGTTTCGAGAAACGATTAACTTAACTGTCGGGTTAGTCTCTCTGATTTTTTTTGTTTTAGTAAACTATGTAAATAACCATATGCTCAAAAGAAGATCAAAAGAATTTTCATTGTATATGCTTTTGGGTATGGAACAAAGAAAAATTGCCTTCTCTTATTTTATAGAAACTTTTGAAATTGGAATTGCAGCGATTTTTATCGGGACTATACTCGGAATACTTTTGTCAGGGGGACTTACAAGCATTGTGCTGGTTTCCACCGGCGGTAAAATGGATTATAAAGTAGGATTTTATCCAGATACATTTTTAAAGACCTTTCTTTTCTTTATATTTGTATTTGTATTTACTGGAATGTTCAACACAAGAAAGTTAGCAAAAACAAAACTTCTTGAGCTTTTGAACGCCGAGAAGGTATCGGAAGGGCAATCGCAAAGAAAAAACATATATATGATTGGAACAATGATTTCCATTCTTTCCTTTGCTATTGCTGCGGTAATGTTAAAAAAATACTTATCTGTTGAGCGTGATTATATGTCAAATGTTCCAGCAGCAATAAGCAACAGATATCAAACTGTGATTGGTGCTACTTTGGTATGCGGCATATTCTCTGGCTGTTATGCAGCTTCGTATATTATTCGCATCATTCGAGATAAAAGTACAAAGTATAAATATAAAAAACTGAATGTTGTATTTATCAATAACTTGTATGCACGATCCACTTCTAATGCGAAAGTAATTGCTAGTGCCACAATTGCTATTGCTGTTTCCATTTTAGGATTTGTTATCGCTCCTGTACTAGCTGATATATCAGAAGAATTTTTGGATTATAGAATGCCATACGATTTAATGATAAATAATTCATATAGATACATTGATCTACAGGAAGATATTCCATATATAGATTATTCTTTTGTCCGTGATATTTTGGCGGAATATGGAATTGAAGAAAGTGAGGTATGCCAACAAGAATCATATTTTGTGTGGGAAAAAAATTTTAAAAATGCGGATATGCGTGATAGCAAATGGGATATGCCAAGACTAGCTATTTCTCTTTCTGATTATAATCAGATGAGACAAATGGCAAATTTGCCAACAATTGACCTTAATGATAACGAATTTGCCTTGCAAGTGAGCAATGAAATTGACAAAGTAAACATGGAAGCACAAATTAAATCAGCAGAATCTGAAATTATTTTAGACGATAAGAGAAAATTGGTCTTGTCAGCAAAACCAGTATATAATGATGCAGTAGGAACATTTTTGTATAATTTCGGCAATTCTAGCTCCTTTATATTCGCAGATAGCGTGTGTGAAAATTTGAAAATAGCAAATACCTGTTATTATGCTAATACCTCGAAAGCTATACCAATCAACGATTGTACCGAAATTGAAAAGCAAATCAAAAAACAATTCAGGGCAAATTATCCAGAATTGTATGATAAATATGAAACAAAATATAAGACAGATAAAGATTATCAAGATTTTATAAATCCTATACGTTTTATGACACAAGAAGTAAATTCAGTTAAAATAAATTCAGTGTGTATTAGACTTCTAGGAGTTTATATTGGGGTGATTTTTTTTGTAATCTGCCTAAGCGTATTGGCATTACAACAGCTTTCAGACGCAGAAAATAGCAAAAAACAGTATTGGGTAATGTATAAACTGGGAATAGAAGAAAAAGAAATATACAGCTTAATCAAAAAACAGATATCTATATTTTTTTCAATTCCTTGTGTCTTAGCAATGATTGGAGCTGGTATTGGTGTTTATGTGTTCCTACTCAGGTTTGGGCATAAAGTAGAGGCATATATTGGAACAGAGGATTTTATTTTAAATATATTTTTGGCAGTTATAATGCTTCTCATTATATTTATCTCTTACTTTTGGGGCACTGTAAAAGCATACCATCATAGTATCGAGACTGTTTTCAAAAACAATTTTCGGAAACAGATTTAAAAAAGGAGCCTGCAGTATTGTAGGCTCCTTTTTATGCACACGGACGCGGAAAGGAAATATGCAGCGAAAGCTGCCCGCGTCCGGCACGCGAGTAGGGAAGATGAGCCTTCCCTACTCGATTACACACGCCAATGCAGAGGAAATATGCAAAAACAGGCAAATAGGAGTTAACATGAAAGAAATAATGAAACTAGTTCGATATACAAAAATTTCATATTTAAAAAAACAGATAAAATGTTTGATATGGGTTCTACTAAACACTTTGCTTACATTAATATATCCAAGTTGTATCAGTTTTGTAATCGATCATGGTGTTGAAAAACGAGATATGTCAACAGTAGTTAACAGTGTAGTCATTCTACTGCTACTTGGTTTATTAATTATTCTGACAAACTACATACAACAACTTAAATACACAAAACTTGGACGAGAAATATGTGAAAAACTAAAAAATAGAATTTTTCAGAAACTATGTAATACGAACTATAAATTTTGGAGTAAGAACAGGGTTGGAGATATTTTAACGGTTATCAATACAGATATTTCTTCCGTAGAAAAGCTCTTCACTACAACAATAAATAATGCGATACTAAATAGCTTGTATTTTCTGGGAATCATAATTATTCTGTTTTTATTAAATTATGTAATTGGCATTTGGATCAGCATATTGCTAATCGGCTTTATGATACTTCAAAGAAAAAATGGCGAAAAGATAAAAAATGGAATGACTGAACTAAGAACCAAAATGGGTATATTCAACGCAAATACTCAGGAAATGATCAGCAATATGCCAGACATCCAATTAGTATATCCTAACAACAAATTACAGAATACTTATTATGATCAAAATCATAAAACTAACATTTTATATTTCCGACAAGTAAAAAATATTTTAAAGGCGAAAAATATAGGAATAGGATTTAATACATTATCTGTATTTGTAGCTCTTCTTGTGGGTGCAGCAGGAGTATTAAATGGAACTATGAGCGTTGGAAACTTATTCAGTGTGGTAATTTATGTCCAACAATTATATTCACCAGCAATTGCTTTAGGAGATGCTTATAACACAATGAAAAACACACAACCTAATATTAAGAGGATTCTTGACTTACTGGAAAATAAAGATGTAGTTAAATGCGGAACATTAATCCCTGAAAAAAGATTAAATGGAAAAATATCATTTAAACATGTCACTTTCTCGTATGGAGACAGCAATAGAAATATCTTTACAGATGTTAATCTGGATTTAGAAGCAGGAAAAGTATATGGAATAATTGGTGATAATGGAAAAGGAAAAAGCACTTTTATTCGTTTAATTGCAGGTTTATGCATTCCTAACTCTGGAACGATTTCTATAGACGACATAAATATAAATACATATGATATTGAATATTTGAGAAATCATATAGGGTATTTAACACAAAAGCCACTTTTGTTAAGCGGGGAAACTGTTATTGACTATACGCAAGAAAAAGAAATTTTAAACAAATTTTATTTAAAAGATGATATAAAAGTAAACGATAATGGTATGGGAATATCTGGAGGAGAAAATCAGAAATTGGCATTGGCGCATTTATTAAATGAACGTACAAAGGATATATTTATTTTAGATGAGCCAACTGCATCGGTGGACTTAAAAAGTGAAGAAGTAATTTGCAATCAAATAAAAGACATATTAAGAGGAAAGACAGTATTAATTATTACACACAGAACCAACGTTTTAAAAATATGCGATGAAATCATTGATTTTAACAAAATTGAATCTTACAAAAACGTAAGGATCTTGTAAGACAAATCACTATTATTATATCTGTTAAAATTGTAGAATTATTTTAACAGATGACTTATATCTGTAATAAAAAATTAAAGGAGGACTACATATGTTTACTCAGATTAATGAGAAGGCAGAAAACACAATCGAGCAGAAAGGACCTTGCATGTGGTGTGATGAATCTGATACCTGTGCGGATCTTGGATGTATCTGGTGTGATGGAATGGCTGATGACTTTATAGGCTAAAAAAGTGGACGGGCAGGATTTCATGATTGTGGGATTCTGCCCAACTATTCGAGGTGGAATTGTATGATTAAGTTTAATGCACATAGAATGTTTACAGATAAAAAAGGAAATGAATACCTATTTTTAATAAATAATAATTCATTATTCAGGCTTGATAAAAAATCAAAAAATTTTTTAAAACTAGAAGGATTGGAAAATGAGCAGGCATATGAATATCTTTCATCAGTTATGACTGTCGACGAAACAGACGAATTATTCAATAATATGAAGCAATCCGGTCTGATGATAGATGAAAAAAAGTCTATTTCAAATAAAATAGAAGAAACAGCGGTGTCCCCCATGGGGGTTACATTAATGATTATACAAGAGTGTAACTTGCGATGTACATATTGTTATGGTGAAGGTGGTGAATATCAAGATAAAGGAAAAATGTCTTTGGAGATCGCTAAGAAATCAATTGATTTTCTCATTGCAAACACCAAAAACAAAAATCTGTTAGTATGCTTTTTGGGCGGTGAGCCAATGATGAACTTCCAACTAATTCAGGATGTAGTAACTTATTGTGAAGAATATGAAAAGAAGCAGGAACTTCATTTCAGGTACACTATTACAACAAATGGAACAATCTGGAATGAAAAAATGGAAGAATTCTTCCGCCAAAAGCAATTTACAGTTCAAATTAGTATAGACGGAAGAAAGGAAGTTCATAATTGTAACCGTTGCTACGCAAATGGGAAAGGCAGTTTTGAGATTATGGAAAAAAATACAAAAAGCATGAGAAATGATGGTCTTGTATCCGGCAGAGCAACTCTAACTGCAACAAATTTGAATCTGATTGATAATTTTAGATCCCTTAATGAAATGAACCTTAATAGTATTCCAATGGCACCAGCACAAAATTTATTGTCCGATGAAGACTATGAAAAATTGATAGAAGAAAACACAAAATTAGCAGAATATTTGTTACAGTTAGTAAAAGATGGAAACTTTAAAACAGCAAAAAAGCTACGAATCCTTATGTCAGGATTATATAAAATACATAAGAGCGGCATAGAAAGAAATATACCTTGTGGTGTAGGAAGTAGTAATATTGCTATAGATATTAATGGTGATATCTTCCCATGTCATAGATTCGTAGCCAACAAAGAATATGTTATGGGGAATGTTTTAAGAGACACAAAAATGAACAACAAATCATTCCTGGAGGAAATAAGTGTAGATAAGCACGAAGAATGTAACAACTGTTGGGCTAAAAACTTGTGTGCAGGAGGATGTCCAAATGAGAATCTTATCAATGCGGGAAGTACTCAAAAGTCTACGGAAAAAAGTTGCAAATTTATTCGCTCAATGTATAATGATTTAATTCATGTATATCTCGAACTAACATCAAATGATAAAAAACAGCTCTGGGGATAATCGAGTGTAAGAGACTATGAAAAAAGTCTGTAAATAATTTATAAGAATAAGGTCTTCTATGATAAAATCTAAATCATAGGAGGCCTTAAATTATGGCAAATAGAAAAAAGAAGTTTACAAACCAAAACCAATGACCGAAGGAAAACGCAGCCTTATCCAGGGGCTGCTACAAGAGTATGACATTGAGACTGCACAGGATATCCAGGACGCTCTCAAAGACCTGCTTTCTGGCACCATCCAGCAGATGCTTGAGGCCGAGATGAATAACCACCTTGGCTATAAGAAATATAAGCGTTCTGAAGAACCTAATTACAGGAATGGCACAAAACCCAAACGTGTCCACAGTAAATATGGTGAATTTGAGGTGGAGGTTTCTCAGGACCACCAGATATGTGACCAACAAAGATATGAAGGAATTTGCAAAGGATCTGAAAACGATCTATACAGCAGCAGATGAGAAGGCAGCGTCGAAACGGTTAAAGGAGGTTACGGAAAAGTGGAAAGGACAGTATCCAGGTGCGATGGGACGCTGGTATGATAAGACAGCGGAGCGTATTCTCAAGCCCTCAAGACCTGATGAAATCCCTTTATATAACACGCAGCAGGGAGGATTGCTGAAAAATTTCTTAATATGGATTGACATGTGAACCAAAAACACCTATCTTTTATAATAGCTTATCATAAAAAAGAGCTTAATTTACAGAAATTATTTCACGCACTCGGGTTTTACATCTTTGTGACATCTGTTGTCCTTTCCTTAGTTTTTTGTTTTTATGTACGTAATCAATGGTTCAATATAAATCTTAGAAGAAATATCATAGGAACTTTTGATTGCCTGCTCAAAAGCCATATCCTGTGGAGTTTTATTTTTCTTATTTTTTATCATTATGGCAGCAACCTTCATCATCAGTTTATCCATCAAAGACATTTTCTCATAGCACAGCCCGCTTTGCATATAAAAATGTGGAATTTCCGTCAATTCCTGCATAGTAAGATTCTGATTCCAGAAGCTTTTTATGATTTCTGTATCTGTGTTAGGAGTCGCTCCTGTCACAAACAAAATCACGCTGCCAGAAATACGCTGCCCAAATAACTTCTTTGCCTTTTGATATCCATCTATCATTCCAGCATGTGCACGGGTTCCAAAAATTATTGTGTGATATTTACTCAGTGTATTTGATGTCACTGTATTAAAATCCACAGATGCACACTTCAATTCCGAAGCAATCATCTCAGCATATCTTTTTGTAAACCCTGTACTGCTTTTGTAAACAACAATCATATTATTAGAATTCATTTTTAAGATTCCTTTCTAAAATTAGTTTCTTACAATTCCTAATCCAATACCTGATTTAAAAAAGCTTGGTATGCCGTTTCCTGTTGTGAAAATATTTCCTTAGGCGCTATTCCTGGCGTCGTCACTGAAAAAATCGTGCCAATACCAATTGTATAAATTAACATATGTAAGTGAAGCTCTCTCGCTTTCTTAATGCTGATGTGAAGATGATTTGCTATAAACTCTGCTACTTGTTGTCCAGCTTCCGCCTGGTATAATTGCTCTAAAGAGGAGATACCTTCTCTCTTTCGGAGTATAAAAATTTTAAACAAATGCGGTTCCTCCTCTGCCAGTCGAATATATGCCTGTCCTGTACTCCGAAACAAATCGTTCTTGTCAAGATGCATTGCAATAAAGTGTTGAATAAAACTACTTGCCCGCGCTGTTACTTCCTGGCGCAATCCTTCCATATTTTTACAGTAACTATAAATTGGCTGTACAGAACAACCAATTCTATCTGCAATATTCTTCACTAGAACTTGTTCCATACCATTATTTCTTGCTATTTCAAATGCAGCATCAACAACCATTTCTTTTGTAATTCTTTGTTTTGGCATTGCTTGTCCCCTTCCTTTATATAAACTATTTATATAAATCAATTATATATCATATATATTTCTTGTCAACTACTTTTTCATGCAAACTCACTTCATATTAATGCAAAAAGTTACTATTCACGGCCTTGAAACCGCTCATAGTAACGATTCGGGGCGATATTCAAAATTTTGCTTCGCAAAAATCGCCCCTCACCCCTGAATCATGTTCTCATGAAATGCGCAGTTCAGCGCATTCCTGACCCCTGAATAGTAACAGCAAAAATTACAATGTGAACAAATTCGCCAGATGTTACTTCCACGAAGGTGTACATCAAAACCCCCTAAGCATATTCGCTTAGGGGTTTATTCTTTAGAAATTATTTCATTTCCTGTGCAACAATTTTGAAGGTTCCTGTCTTGGTTCCACCATAGGTACCAATGCCATGTATGGTTATTTTTGCTGTACCTTTATTGATATTTTTAGCGTATCCTATAATCTCATAATCTACATGTTCTTTCAGTGTTTCTGTGATAGTTGTTCCATTCTCCTTCACTTTTATTGTCACTGTAACTGATTGGTCTGTACTGGTTGGTTTTAACTCCGATCCAGTGTATGTCTGGTTTGTCACTTTTATTACTGCTTTGGAAAGACTTTTATCATTAGCTATCACACGAAATGTTGTGGAAACAGTACCTTTGTAGTTGCCGCCTTCCTTTGCCTTTACGGTCACTTTAATAGTATCACCCACTTTTGGAGTATCTATAATTTTGTTGTCAGTTTGATCCATGTATGCGGTGTCTGCATCAATTCTATGGGAAACTGGAGTTTTGTTTGCTTTATTACATTTTTCAAATATAATTAAATTAAATATACCTTTAAAATCAGCAAAAAATTCTATCTATCTTCCTATTTCCTCAATACTGCATACCGTCCAACCGCAAGCACCGCAACTGCAAACACCACAAGTCCACCCACAATGCCTGTATCCATCACTGCCGACAAATCAATTCTATCTGCCACGCCGACAACCGCAAATACCGCAAGCAATATTCCCACAAGTCCTTCGCCTGCAATTAATCCAGAACAAAACAAGATGCCACTTCCGGCCTCACCGTCCATATCTGTGTTGACCACCCTTCTGGACACCGCATAGCGCACCAAACCGCCCGCCATAATTGGAACGGAAAGTTTTAACGGCAAATACAATCCAATTGCCACAGGAAGCACTGGAATACCAAAGATTTCAATGACAACCGCAATAAACACTCCAATCCACACAAGCGTCCACGGAAGATTTCCGTCCATCACACCCTCCACAATCATTTTCATCAAAGTGGCCTGTGGCGCAGAAAGTTCCGCAGAACCAAAGCCCCAAGCCGAATCGAGAAGAAGCATCACCCCGCCAATTGTAACCGCAGAGACCACAGCGCCAATCAATTCGCCAAGCTGCTGCCGCCGTGGCGTCGCGCCCAAAAGATATCCCGTCTTTAAATCCTGTGATGTATCGCCGGACATTGCCGCAATAATGCAGATAATCGATCCGATTGCTATCGCGCCTGTCATGCCATGAGCGCCGCTGTCTCCTGTAGATTTCAGTACCATTGTCGCAAACAAAAGTGTTGCAATCGCCATGCCAGACACTGGATTATTGCTGCCTCCCACAAGTCCCACCATTCTTGAGGATACCGCAGAAAAGAAAAAACCGAACACGGCAATCAAAATCGCTCCTAAAAAAGAAACTGGAATATCTGGAAATATTGCAATTGCCAGAATAATCAATACGATTGCACCAAGTACAATTTTCATGTTCAAGTCAAGAGCAGTTCGTTTTGTTTTCGCATAGTTATCTGCACCGCTACTATGAAGTCCTTTTATGGCGTCCCCGAAAGTCGTTGCAATCAGCGGAAGTGACTTCACAAGACTGATAATTCCACCTGCCGCGACAGCACCCGCTCCAATATATCGAATATAACTGCTCCAAATGGCATTTGCTCCTTCTTTTATAAACATCTGTGTAATTGGTTCTGTTCCAGGATAGAGAATTGTCTCCCCGCCAAATGCCGCAATCGCGGGTATCAATACAAACCAACCTAAAATACCACCCGCAAAGAGATACGAAGAAATTTTTGCTCCACAGATATACCCCACCCCCACAAGCGCTGGATAAATTTCTGTAGAGAACTCCGTCCTAAGCATTTGAACCCGCATTGTAATTGTACTTGGCACCACTTTCAGACCATCCACAACAAACTTTATCAAAGCAGCAATTCCCATTCCAGCAAAGACAGCGCGCGCCGAAGTCCCCCCTTTTTCCCCAGCAAGCAACACTTCTGCACACGCGGTTCCTTCAGGATATGGAAGTGTGCCATGCTCCTTGACAATCAGTGCATTTCGCAGCGGGACCATAAACAAAACACCAAGAAGTCCTCCTAAAAGTGCTGTCAATGAGATAGAAAGCATTCCTGGACGATCACTGACCCCTTCCTTTGCCCACAGAAAAAACACTGGCATTGTAAAAATTGCTCCCGCGGCGAGAGATTCTCCCGCTGATCCAATGGTTTGTACCATATTACTCTCCAAAATAGATTTTCTGCGCAGCACAATCCGTAGCACTCCCATTGAGACCACCGCCGCTGGAATGGAGGCGGATACAGTCATTCCCACACGCAATCCAAGATAGGCGTTGGCGGCGCCAAATACCACTGCCAGCAAAACTCCTATTATCACCGATGTCACAGTCAATTCTGGAGGTGTTTGCTCCGCTGGAACATAAGGCTGAAATTCTAATTCTTTTTTGCTGCTGTCGTGCTCCTTCTCGATATCCATTTTCCCTGCTCCTTTTTTTCAACTTCTATAAATAACTTTATTAATATGTTTCGTTACTGTTCACTCCGTTCCAGTAATAAGTAAAAATCCATGCAAAATTTGCTTCGCAAATGGATTTTTGCTTGCAACCACTACGTTTTCGCACGGACTTAGCAGTAGATGCTAAGTCCTGAGTGAACAGTAACCATATTTCCTCTGCACGGGTCTGTGCAATCGAGTAGAGAAGATTCATCTTCTCCCTACTCGCGCGCCGGACGCGGGCAGCTTTCGCTGCATATTTCCTTTCCGCGTCCGTGTACATAAAAAAGCTTAGCGATATTTTATTTTCTATTAGATATCGCTAAGCTTTTCTCATTCTTATATATAGACTTGACAATATGGCAAGAGATTATGTATCCCACTCCAACACTGCCTTAAACAAATCACCGTCAATTTCAACGTAAAACCTGCCGCCTTGCAACTCAGAAAAACTCTTGGCAATCGCAAGCCCAAGTCCGCTTCCTTCCGAGTTGCGCGATGCGTCACCGCGCACAAATCGCTCTGTCAAATCTGTCGGCGTGACTGTCAATTCCTGCGCCGAAATATTTTTCATCTCAATATGGATTGTGCGCTGTCCCTCCTTAATAATAATCACTCTTGCCAACACATACACGCGGGTGTTTGGCAGGGCATATTTCGTCACATTAATGTATAAATTTTCAAAAATCCGGTATGTCTTTTGACTGTCAAGCTGCAAAATAATCTTCTCCTCAGGAAGGTCAAATCGTATATCAAGACCGTTTTTTATCATCTGATCTTCATGTTCGAGATACACCTGACGCATCAGATTACAGATATCTACCGCAACTGGTTCTAACCGTACATTGCCGCTGCTCGCTTTGCTAATTTCAAACAGATCTTCAATCAATACTTTTAGTCGCAGCGACTTGCGCTCTAGTGTGTTTAGATAGGATTTGCGCTGTTCTGGCGTGACATTTTCTTCCTTTAATAAATCTATATAGGTAATAATTGCTGTAAGTGGTGTCTTTAAGTCATGCGAGACATTTGTGATAAGCTCCGTTTTCATGCGCTGACTACGCACTTCCTCATCAACTGCCTTGCCAAAACCATTTTGTATCTGATACAGTTCATTTTTATAGCTCTCAAAGATCCCAAAATCCTCTGCAAGTTTATTGTCAAATCGTCCTTGTGCAATCGCGTTTGTGGCTTTTAATAAACTGTTGTACTGCGTTTGTATCTTGCTAAGATAACGTTTTAAGACCAAATAGAGCAGTAACGAGTACAATATTAATCCCAAAATTCCAACAAACCAGAAACAACTTAGCAAAGATGTAATAATAAATTGAAATACTATAATTCTTTTTAGCGGATTGATTACATCTTTGTCCAGTCCCTCTATTGACATCGCCGCCTTCCACTTCTCTAAAATGTGTCGGCAAAATCCCTTAATTTCATTCCAATAGCGATAAATCAAACTTCTTTTTCTAAAAAATGGGAAAAACCCTGAAAACAACTCTCGCACACTCAAAAGCCCCCAATACCACATACCAAACAAAATGATCATCGCGACAAATATTGTAAAAAAGACACCTTCTTCCGACGTTCCTACCACTTCACTAAAATAATAGACTAACTCTACTACTGTCGTATTTAGACCAATTGACAGAATCCCCAAAACCAGAAAAATCAATTCTGCCGAAAACCGAGAGCCTGCCGTATCCGCAGTCAACTGCGGTTTACACCGCACAATAATAAAGAAAAGTATTGTGATAATACCCAGAATGGTAAGATATAGATTGCCAATACCAAGTAAACTATACGTAAATTGCCTGTCATATACACCAATAACCCACTCCGACGAAGATGTGAACACCTGTATCCACGGAAACTGTTCTTTTTGCTCTGCAGTCATAGCATAGATAAACACCACATCTTGCGGATTCTTCTGCGTGATTGTCATTTTCCCATTTGCCATATTGTCTTCATCTACCAATACATAATGGCTTACTTTCTCGTAATCATTCAGCAAAAGAGCATCCTTTGAATTTGCGACGAGCTGCACATTTTTTAAAAACTGTTCCACATTGCTGCCACCAACTTTCATATTGGAAATTCTACCATTTTTATCATAATAGAGCACCAAATAATAATCATAGATTGAATTGTCCCCATCTTTTAACAACTCCGGCTCTCTGGTAGTATTTTTCAAAATTGTCTGTGTCGTTTCATCAATGACACAATAATCTAAATTCATTGCAAGATTTGATACATACTGTTCGTTTACCCTTGACACATTCCTGTTCAATTTTTCAATCATATATGTTTTAAGTTGTTCTCCGTTTCCAATATACACCTCCTCATTTCCAAAATAATTATCTCGTTCAACTTTCTCTATTGGCTCCTGCGAAAATGTGAGATACAACTCCTCAAGCTGCGCATCCTTTCCGCTCTTTTCCAACACTTCAGGATAGAGCACATAGTTGCTCTGAAACAATATTTCTATAAAGTCCTCCTGTTCAAATCCATTGCCTGTCTCCGCATAATAGTTGTCCACTCTATCCTTGTAAAATGCCGCAAACCATGCAAAAATAGCTGCTGCTGTTATCACAAGAACCGCCGCTGTACGCAGCACCTTTTTATTGTTTTTCAATTTTGTATCCAACACCCCACACCACCTTTAAATACTTTGGATCATTCGGATTAATCTCAATCTTTTCTCGAATTTTCCTGACATGCACCATAATTGTATTGGTATTAATCGCCTGCTCATTCCACACCCGTTCATAAATTTCATCAGCGCTGAACACTCTGCCTGGATTTTTCATTAACAGCAATAAAATTTTAAACTCAATGGGCGTCAGTTTCACCAGATTGCCGTCAACGCTGACTTCCACAGTATCTTCATTTAGTTCCAAACCGCCAATAATGTGTATCCTATCCTGATTTTCCTGTCCCGTCACCGCATCGAGATATCGCTTGTAACGCCGCAAATGGGAATTGACACGCGCAAGTAATTCCATTGTTGTAAACGGCTTCGTCACATAATCGTCCGCCCCCATATTTAACCCCATAATCTTATCAACTTCCTCCGACTTTGCAGAGAGCATAATCACAGGAAACTCATATCCTTTTTCTCGCACCTTCATCATCATGGTAATACCATCCATGCGGGGCATCATAATATCCACTATTGCAAGATGAAATTCCTCTGACTCAATCTTTTGTAGCCCTTCAAAACCATCTGCTGCCTGTGTCACGCTGTAACCCTGATTTTTCAAATAAATCTCTATCCCCTCCCGAATTTCCTTGTCGTCCTCGACAATCAAAATATGATATGACTCCATGTTTTTATCCCCCTTTTCATAATATGGCTTATCAAAAGTTGCCCTTTACTTCTGATAAAAGGCGCTCCCTTTGCGCCGTAAATCGACTATAAGAAGCTGTCCTTGCTTCTTATAGTATAGCTTATCAGAAGTTGCCCTTTACTTCTGATAAAAGGCGCTCCCTTTGCGTCGTAAATCGACTATAAGAAGCTGTCCTTGCTTCTTATAAATAGCCTCTCGAAACTAAGAGCCTATTTATCAATCTTAGAAACTGTCCCCAAAATAACTTGTCATACGCAATTGATTAACAATTATGCCCTTTCAATACTACTGCCAAATATAGTATATCGTTACTATTCACAGTCTAAATGCGCATTTATGACCCAATACAGTGGATTGTATCTCGCCGCAAGCGACTTTTCATGCGCAAATGCCATTACTATGAATAGCTAGAAGCTGTGAATAATAACAGTATATCACGAATCTTGCAGAATAGGAAATTGCCACACTCGAAATCTACAAATACTGAAACACTGCGTCACCCAAAAGATAACCTGCACCGACAAAAACTAGATTCCACAAAAACACGCCAAGTGCAGAGCTAATGGTATATTTTACAAAGTGAATTTTCAGCACACCCGCTGGTATAGAAATCAGCGTTCGCACCATTGGAATCAATTTTCCTATAAAAATTCCAAAACAACCTTTTTCCTGTATAATCTGAAAGTTTTTCTCAATCGCAGGGCGATGTTTGGGAAACTTCTTTAAATATTTGTCCAATATTAGACTGCCTCCCGCATACCCCACAAAATATAATATCCAACTTCCAAGAACACCTGCTAAGAGCGTAATCACCATCACCCAGAAAAAATTAATATTTCCGCGTGCCGCCCAGACGCCCGACAGTGGCATAATAATCCCCGATGGAAATCCTGGCAGATTCATATACTCCAGCAAAACAACAATGAAAATGGCAATCGCCCCATATTGAGTAAAATAACAAGTAAACGTTTCCAGATCCATAAAAACACCTTCCTCTTTTGTTTTCCTTTTAATAGTCATAGACTACCAGCGAAAACGAAAAAAGAAGGTGTATGAAATCGAAAGATTTTCTTAAAATTAGTGATGATTTTTCCACAAAATAAAAAAATATTCCTTTTCCTTTCAGAATGTGATAAAATAGAAAACAGATGAAATCTTGGAGGTGATATTGATATGGGAACTGTTGTTTGTTTTCATAATCCAGAGGAGATAAACGGATATCTCAGCAATTGGTATCTATCGGATTTTTCTGTAGATGGGATTCAATATTCTTCTATGGAACAGTATATGATGTATCAAAAGGCATTGCTTTTTCAGGATATGGAGATCGCAAAGCAGATATTAAACACATCAAATGTAGGAAAAATAAAAGCATTGGGCCGATCTGTGAAAAATTATGAAGATGTCATCTGGAATGGTATGCGGCAAATTATCGTCTACCAAGGATTACTGCAAAAATTTCAACAAAATACAGAACTGAAAGAAAAACTTCTGGCCACGCAAGAGCATCTGTTGGCGGAATGTGCCGTGCAAGATAAAATCTGGGGTATTGGACTTTCTATAAAAGATGAACGGCGTCTGCACCTTGATAAATGGCAGGGTCAAAACTTATTGGGCTTTTCTTTAATGCGTGTACGCTCTGCATTAAAACAGTCCACAAAATAAAATTTTCAAAAGGGTGAGAGCAATGAAAAACAGAAAAAATTATTTAAAAGCGCGCAAAAAACAATTTCAATGGTCCTATATTGGCTGGGTTGTAAAGGACTCTATCTGCCCAATTTGCAGCGGCAGTCCACTGGTACTGATCGATCAATATGATGCGTGGGCTTGTATCTCCTGCAATGAATGGCTGGACAAAGCCTGTGATGACCCTGATTGCCCCTATTGCAGCATTCGACCACAGACTCCCTATGAAGCATACTTTCTAACTGACATGGAAGCTGGGCGCGCCGGCTTGCGAAAGCGCTGGCGCTGCGACAATTATCAGCACAAAACAAATGGTATGAAAAAGCATATGCGACGCAGATTGCTTGCAGAACAGCTTGTCAGATAAAAGGTTAAAATACCCGTTTCAAAGGTTGGAGCATTGGCATATCGTCTGCTTTTTGCAAAGCAGACGACTCTTGAATCGCCATCATAACAGTTTTGAAATTCTTTAATCTATCCTCATAAAACTAAAATTTTCAATATAATTCCACTTCCTCTGAACCATCAAAAGCAGGGTCAGCTATATATCCTTTAACACACCATTGTTTTATATACTGAGCTGCTCTTTGTTCTGCATATTTCACATTTAAAACCTCGCCGTTTTCATCAACCTCAAGATTATTAATAAAAATTGCATACACGATTTCAAGCAAACTTGGACTTTCCTTAAATTCATCAAAATAATCAATTCCTTCTAACAACGGATAACCAACGGTTCCATTTGCAATCCAATAAGAGAATTGTCTGATAGCCCCACTTACTGAATGACTTAACTTCATAATGACCTCCAAAACTTCCAATTTGTCTACTAACCGCCTTAACTTTCCTTGTTTTTTAAGACTTTGTGGTATGTCCACTCTCAAAATATGTATCCTTTTCCCTTGTTTTTGCCCTTATTGGCAAGCTGCAAAGGAAAGTTTTTCTTATTCCATCCCCACAACCTTATCCAAGAGTTTTGTGGAATCCCGTTTAGCCTCCTTTGTAGCGTGTGCAATGACTTCATCATGGACATTCATGGTAGTGCTTACGTCCGAATGTTCTAAAAGTTCCTGCACATCTTTTGACTGCGCCCCGTTTGGATTTGTTAGCATAATCGGTACATTTGGGACAGATAAGGATAACAAAGACAGACAGAAATAAAAGGATTGCTAATAAAACGAGTATAAAACAGCCGGAAAATTGTTCCCAATATGACGAAAGCATATTTCATTGGATATCCTCGGAGAGTCCCGCAGTATCGGCAAGCCAATGTTTCATTGGCTTTGACAATACTGCTAGGGAGTTATCATCTATGGCAGAGCCAAGATGATAACCATACTGCTTCAATATGAAATCAGGGAGGAATACCAAAAAGAACTGATACAGCCAGAAATCAAGCTGGAAAACCGTACAGGCACAATCGGGTAGTCAGCGCAGAATGTGGAGGGTATCGGGAAATGATATGCCTCTTTGTCATGAATGTGCTTCTAACCATTTTGCTACTCCGTCAGCATTATTACTTTCAATGATTCCCGTAGCAATTTCCTTTAATTCGTTGATTGCGTTTTCGGTTGCATATGCTTCATCTGCCATTTGAAACATGGAAATATCATTTGCCGAATCGCCAAATACAATTACCCTCTGGCAACCGCATAACTGCTTTACTTTTTGAATTGCTGATGCCTTTGATGCATTCCCCGGACATAGTTCTAACCAATATTCCGGTCTGTATTTGTCCTGTTGAAAAATACAGTTAATTCCCTCTATATGCTTTACACGTTCATAAAGGGGCTGTAATTCATTTTTGGGAGCAATAAATGTAAAATAGCATGTTTTCCCTTCGTACAATTTATCTTTTGTATCAACCATATGAATACGCCTGTCCGTAGAATGGTTTTGCAAATATTCCTGAAAGCCTTCATTAGTTCTTCCTGTTAAACATAATTTTACTTCAGTTGAGCCAAAATAGGCAGTTACAAATCCGGGGATAGTGTTGTCAGTCAAAGCCTGCCTTATGTGTTGCAGTTCTTCTCCGAACAACGAAATTTCAATTTCCCTCCTGGATAAAGGATTGGCAAGAATTGTTCCGTTGCGGATAATGACAGGCAGGTTAAAGGAAATATTTCTTGTAATTTTAGAAGCAGAGTTGAACGATCTTGCGGTTGCATATGTAAGACATATACCTTGACCAAGTAGACGATTTAATATGGCGGCACTTTCATTTGAAATTATTTTATCATCCCGCAATAAAGTTCCATCTAAATCAGTAACATACAATGTTTTTATCATAAAATTATTTTACCCTTTCCGCAATCATAATATCCATACAATGTTGATGTGGGACTCCACCGCTGTTGCAGTTAAAAATGATTTCTTCTGTCTTCTGTAATTTCCAATCATGATAGAGCATAAAAAGTTCTCCGGAAATCCAACGAAACCGATTGACATCTTTATCTGGTGGAACCTCCACAAACGGTTTATCTACAAATACATTAATTGCGTGTATGCCGTTTTTGTTTGTGTATTCTTTCAGGTTTGCTGAGATTTCTTTCCGAATTTCTGACTTAATAAAGTGATATACTCCACTACTGAAAATAATGTCATAGTATTCGGTTGCACGAAAATCAGTTATGTCAGCTTTAAAAAAATCTACATAAGTATTACATTTTTCTGCAAGCTTTTTCCCCTTTTCTATTCCGGTTTCAGACAAATCAAAAGCTGTTACGATATAACCATTCCTGGCAAGAAAAACAGCGTCTTTCCCCTCTCCACAGCCAATATCCAACACTTTTAACGGTTTAACCGGCGGCCGCAATTTCATTATTTCATAGCATAAAGTGTTAGGGGTTATTCCCCAATAATAATCCGCCGTGTCATACCGCTTGTCATAATCAGAAACCACAAAAGACTTATATCCCAAAAGGGAATCAATACTTGTATCCAACACACTTGCAATCATAGGAAGCATTTCCATTTCCGGATAATTCGTTCCATTCTCCCATTTTGACACTGCCTGAAAAGAAACATTCAACTTATCCGCCAAGGTTTGTTGCGTATAGCCTAAAGCTTTTCTTTTACTCATAATTACTGATCCAATATTCATATATAAATACCTCCCTGTTTTATAATGATATAGCTGCATAGGTTACATAGTTAATAAATTACAAAGCTGATCCCAACAGAAAGAATCCATTAGATTTCAGTCCTTGTTTCTTTTGGTTCCATTTTACTATGGATAAATGAAATAATCTATAACTGCGTCTGTTAGTTCATCTTATAAATTCAACCAATAGTAGAAGTTAAAATATATGAATAGTAATTCAGTTACATTTGGAATATAAAACAAGTTGCAATCTTTATGCGAAATGTATCCATGACAGGGTGCGTATTGGCTCTGCCGCGCCTATGGCAGCTTTGTTGCAGCGTTTTCTTTCCCTTATTTTTGCCCTTATGAGAGTTCGTAACATGAGGGAAAAGGATATAACGCAAGGGAAAGCATAAGGGCAGGCTCACTTGCTATAAATTTAGCATTTTCAAGGGTTTGCGGACTTTTTGAAGATAAGATATAATAGTTAATAAATTCTATAAAAAGTGTCTTATCAGAATTCAAGTTTAGCTGTTATATTTTATTCTCAAATTCTTCGCTAACATTTGAGAACGCTAAATTTATTGCAAATGCATTAAATTTAATAATGCAAAATGACACAATTCGCATTCTTGAGCGGGAAATCCATAGTGTAAACTATTTTCTCAATAAGTAAACCATTGCAATTAATACTGTAGCACCCTATTCAATAAGCGTAGACCATGTCGCACCTGCACCCCTTACTTCAACACCCACACAAATACATAATCGAAAATAATATTTGTGGCAAATCCCGCAATCATGAAAACTATTGCATAAAAAGTCGCCATAATTACGAATAAAAGGAATCAATATCGTACTTAATATACACAGTACCCCGCTTCAGATAATACATTTTGTGCCCGCTCAAAATCCTCTTTCTTTATAAAAATATAATCTGTGTTGTATGTGGAAACCACAAAGATTCCAATCTCGTTTTCTGCAAGCAAAGACGAAATTACAGCCAATATCCCAATCAGTGAGAAATCCAAAACACCTCGTATCCGAAATGCTTTCCAGCCATGCTCACATTTTAGTGCGTTGGCTGGAACATCTTCTGTGATGCAGACAAGCGATTTCTCCTCGTCTGTTTTCCCAATAAAACAAAATTCACTTTCTAAATGAGCTTGTGTATAATCGGGTACTTTACACACTGTAAATTCATAATCTATTGTTTTTAATTTCAAAATTCTTCCCCCTGATTCATTGTCACTTTACTCATATCCCTTACAGACATCAATCCACCCAGCATATCCTGAATATTGTTCCAGCTCTGCTATTGTCAGTTCAATAGCACTATTGGAACTGCCACAAGCAGGGAATACAGTCTCAAAACGTTTTAATGATACATCAAGATATACTTCTATACCTTCATTTATTGCAAATGGGCACACACCACCCACAGCATGACCAACTAATGTTTCTACCTCCTGCGGTGAGAGCATCTTTGCCTTTGTCCCAAACTGCGCTTTGTATTTTGGATTGTCAATCTTAGCATCGCCAGCGGCTACTATTAGTATGGCATGTCCATCTACCATAAATGAAAGCGTCTTTGCTATGCGTTGCGGCTCACAGTGCAGCGCCGCCGCTGCCAACTCAACTGTGGCGCTGGACACCGAAAACTCTTGAATTTTATCCTCTAAGTTATATTGTTTAAAATATAATTTTACTTTGTCAATTGCCATTTATCTATCCCCTTAATTATTTCTTTTTCTTGCCCATGTACTTAGGAAATTAGCATCATGCAATTCCTGAAATGCCTTATACCATTTCAGGCCGCATGGCCATCTTCCTATGAAAGTAGTCCTTTACTTTCATAGGAACCGTTCAAAAACAATATATACAATTCCTTAACTTTCTCATGTGTGCTCCGCTACCCACGAGGAAAGTTCAGCCCTTGCCCAACAATAAATATCTTCAACTGCCACTGCAGGAATATACTTATCCGGCACAAAATTATCCTCACAGTCCTCCGATGAAATATCATCCACAAACAACTGAAGCTCCTGCACATCCGGCCACCACGCAGCGCCATAACGATTATCCTGCGTCTCATCATAAATTACCCACAGCGGCTCATCCTCCGCTCCGTTACCATCTACTAGCCCCAAACAGATACCATATGCCACCTCGTCCACATGTTCCCGTGGCAATGCGGTCTCAGACAACCTGTGTGTCAAATCTGGCATAATACGTTCACTCCTGTAATCACAGGAAGCCATATTCACAATAGGCAGCAATAACAGATACGTATCATTGTCCAGATTTTTCACTGTGTCATAAGATAGACAAGGCTGATACAGCTCCCGCCCGCCAACACTGTACTTTACATGATAACGATACATTTGTATCGTTATTTCTTGAGTATCTATCTGAACAGTATAAGAAAATGGAACTTGTTCCTCTCTACCTGCACACACGCAGGGTAAATTTTTTGCCAAATATCTCTGAAGGGAATAACAATACGGAAATGCCGCATACAGCCAGTATTGTAAAAACGGCTTATTTAACATTGTAATTGCATACATTTTTACTTCTCCTTGCATCTACATAATTATATTATCTTTTAATTTCCAGCGCTCTCATACACAGAAATACCCTTCTGAAATATCTTGTATGCGACAATCCAAATCACTACTGCCACCACACATTCAGCGCCAATCGTCTTCCAGAGATTGGCGTTAATTAAGAAAAATGTAGATGGAATATAAGCCACAAACGCAAACGGCAAAATTGTCATCAAAACTGCTTGAATTGGTTTGGCATAAATTTCAGTTGGATACTTTGCAAAGTCAGCGACTTCATAGGCTGTTGTCATAATCGCGGAACTATCTTTTAACCAAAATGCAATGGACGCCAAAATTAATTTGACAGCAGTATAGATAATGGCACCCGCAGTGATAGAAATAATAAAAAATAGTAACTTTACTGGTGTCACTTGCACTGTGCCATTCGCTACAGCGCGTCCGACTAGAACCAATCCAACTAAAATCTCTCCCAGCGCATCAAACTGAACTTTTTCACAGACAATCTGGAAAAATATATTCATCGGACGCAAAATATACTTGTCAAAAGTTCCTTTAATCACCATCTGCCAGCCAACCATCCAGATATTATCTGTCAATAGGTGGTCAATTCCTCTCGGAAGCTGCGCAAAACCATAGATAAAAAGCATCTGTTCCAAAGACCACTCCTGCATAGACGGAATCTGCTCAAAGACAAGATACAAAAATGCAAGTCCTGCTGCTTGGGAAATTAAAAATCCACTCAATCCAATAAAGAAGTCTACCTTGGACTGCATGGTTGTCTTTATATACTGTATTACAAAAATACGATATAGACTCAGATATCTTGATATTTTTTTCATTATCTGTCAACCTCCCAAAATCACAATTCTTTTTTCAATCTTCTTCCACAAAAAACTTCCAAGCAAAAAGAGTACGACAACCCACAAAGCCTGTTTTCCAAGCTGTTCTATTACCTGCATACCAGAATATTTTCCTAGATAAATCATAACAGGTACATAGGTCATTGCTGTAAACGGAAGAAACGAAAAAATCTTTTGCAACACAACTGGAAAGAAAGAAATAGGAATCAGCCTTCCTGTCAAAAAATTTAGCATGGCATTTTTAATAATGTTCATTCCAAAAATATAAGTGGTGACAAAAGCTAACATTCCAAAACAATAATCAAAAAATATATAAATAAAGAAGCTCAACAATATACTAAGAAGCGTTACTGTCATTGTAATAGGATTGGTCATAGGTATTCCCAACTTACAAACTTTATAAATCTCCAAACCAATCCAGATAAACAAAGTTGGGACAACTGCCCTGTAAATCATCACTCCTAAGGAGTTAAACACAAGGCGCGTTCGGTAGTCAATCGGTTTTATCAGGCTCATTGCCACACTTCCATCTGTCACATCATATCCGATTTCAGAAGAAATTCCTACCATAATCATATCTGAAATAGTGTAGGACATAAATACATACAATATCATTTCACTTCTAGTAAAACCGCCAAGCTGCTGTGTTGAAGCACTCGCATAAATTGCCATCCACAGATAGTAGTAGATAAACATACCCAGAAATTTACGCAGAATAAAGAGGTAAAACCTGCCTTTATAAACAAAATTAGACTTGATCTGATTTGCGGCAAAAGGCCAATAAATTCTAAAAAATTTTTTCATATCGCTCTGCCCTCGCTGCCCTGATAAATTCTTTTCACAATGTCCGTGAGTTCTGTCTCCTTAATTTGAACGTCCTTTACTTCTGCAATCCCCATTATTTTCGCAATCACTTCCGCAACGCTGCACTCTTTTTTGCTAAAACACACCTGAATCCCTTTTTCTTGCTTGTGAAGTACAAATTGCCTGCTAAGCGTTTGCAGCATGTCCTCCTGATTTGGATCGAGGCTTTGTTTCCACTCAAATAAAACACTGCAACTGTCGCCATAATCTTGCATAAGCTGGTCTAAGGTCGCATCATAAATCTTTTTTCCGGCGTCTATAATAATGATTCGCTGGCACAATTCTTCAATGTCATTCAAATCATGCGTGGTCAAAATAACTGTCGTGTTGTATTTCTGATTGATTTCCCGAATTGCCTGGCGAATCCTGTCCTTCACAACAACATCCAAGCCAATTGTCGGCTCGTCAAGATAAAGCACTTTTGGATTGTGTAACAGTGCCGCCGCCAGATCCGCACGCATCCGCTGGCCAAGGGATAAGGTTCGCACTGTGCTATGTATAAATTCTTGTAAATTAAGGACTTCATTAAAAAACGCCATTCGCTCCTCAAAATCCTCTTTGCGCACCTCATAAATTTCTTTTAAAACGGTGTACGTCTCTCCTAAAGGTAGATCCCACCAGAGCTGTGTCCGCTGCCCAAACACAACGCCAATATTTTTAGCATTCTTTTTTCGCTCTCTGTATGGTTCTAATCCATTTACCACACAGGTTCCAGAAGTCGGCGTAAGGATTCCTGACATCATTTTGATTGTGGTAGATTTCCCCGCGCCATTGCTTCCAATATATCCGACCATCTCTCCCTCTTGAATTGCAAAAGAAATGTCATCCACCGCGGTTTTGGTTACTGTCTCCTTTGAAAAAAGACCTTTGACCGCACCCTTAAAGCCCGGGTAGTGCTTTGCTGTCACAAACTCCTTGCGAACATTGTTCAGCTCGATAAGATTTTCATTCATTTCTATGTCTCCTATTCTTTTAATTGAACCTTTGCATTTTGTGTGTATCACTTTTGAATCGTTCCTAAACACCTTCTTTTGAAATAATATTTATACTTTATATGGATTTTTCGGAATAATGCTGAAATATATTGTGTTTTTTCAGTATAGCACAGTTGTTCTGTAATTTCAAGAAAATGCATCTTTTATAAAAATATAAATAATTATTTTTTATTGCAATAAGTGGTTTTTATATCGTGAATAGTAATAAAAATTACATATTTATTATGACTATTTTCATCAATACTCTCGACAAAAACACAAAAAGAGATTATAATTAGCTGCACACAGATGATACATTTGAAGTCTTTTGTATCTGATGTTGCAAGGTACATTTCGAGAGACTATCATCATATCAAGGAGGAAAAATATGGAAACAACAAAATATGCAGGGACACAGACCGAAAAAAATTTAGAGGCAGCATTTGCAGGAGAATCACAGGCAAGAAATAAATACACCTACTTTGCTTCTGTGGCAAAAAAAGAAGGTTATGAGCAGATTGCCGCCCTATTTTTAAAAACAGCAGACAATGAAAAAGAACATGCCAAAATGTGGTTTAAAGAACTAAAAGGCATTGGCAATACGAAGGAAAATCTTGCGGCCGCAGCAGACGGCGAAAACTATGAATGGACCGATATGTATGAAGACTTTGCCAAGACGGCTGAGAAAGAAGGATTTCCTGAACTCGCAGCGAAGTTTCGACTTGTAGGCGCGATTGAAAAACACCATGAAGAACAGTATCGCGCGTTACTTCAGAACATAGAGACAGCTACTGTATTTGAAAAGAGCGAAGTAAAAGTTTGGGAATGCCGCAACTGTGGGCACATTGTCGTTGGGACTAAAGCACCAGAAGTTTGTCCAACTTGCAATCATCCACAAAGTTATTTTGAGGTACACGCAGAAAATTATTAATCTATATAAAGAATCATAACTAATACAATAAAAAGAAGACAGTTGACATAATTCATCTCTGTTTATATCTGCTGTCTTCTTGATTTTTTGTAAAAAGGGAAACGAAATGCCTTTATTCGGGAATAAAATCTTTTGGATTCGTTTTGGCTTTTAATAATTCTATGGAAAAAGGAACAAGTTTAATAACACTTTGAATAGATTCAGAATTATCCTCAGAATCACTACAAAATTGAAGTTCGTATTCCTCAGTACCCTCAATGATAAACCTTGCTCTATTATTTTCGGTGTCAGTAATTAAACCCTCACCTTCAATATACACTTCATAAGCATTTTGATTTATCTCTGTCCTACAAGTTAATATTGCATCTGCCAAAATGCCTGCCTTGCTCAATTCCACATCAGATACTTTCAATCCACTTTCCGAGGAGGACATAATCACATGCATTCCATAATTTCTCATAATATGTACAAATGCAGATAAAAATAAATTTCCAGAAGTATCACTGTTTACTAAAAACGGATAACTGGAACCAATATATTTTAAGTCCGTAAAGACGACTCTGCGTATTCCGTACAAATTAATTATTTTGCAGATTTCATCTACAAACTCTTCTGGCAGCAGTGCACCATTTTTAAAAGTAACTTCCAAAAGCTGCGGTTTTATTTCTTCTTTTTTAATAGACCATCCTTTTAAGGTATATTTGTTAGGCTCATCATTATGGATAATATTTTTCCCTTTTTCATAAAAAATGACCTTGGTACCTTCGTTATCTTTATTATCCTTATTATCCTTGATATCTTTATCATCTCTGATACCTTTATTATCTTTGATATCTTTATCATCTTTGGTATCTTTATCATCTTTGATATCTTCATCATTGTTATTCTTTTTTGTTATCCTTTCCAATAACCCTTTTTCAAACCGCATACCGCGGACGGTAAAGGCATCTCTGTCTCCCAGTCGTACAATCAGCCCTCGTTCTCCATGATCCACAATGCCAGAAAGCAATGCATTTAATGCAATATCCGACTTAAACAATCCACTTTTTCCTGAAATTGTAATAATCTGTGGAAATTCCAAACTTCTTTCCTTAAAATGATTTGGCATTATTTTTACAATAGTCTCAATTCCAAATAGCGACTTTATTTCTGGATTACTCTTTTTATTTTTGGGGCGCGGACCGGAATTTTCAGAAGCGCTAATTCGATAATGCAAGGAGGGAAGTACAAGTATTTTCTTAATAAGATCCTTGTTGGGAAAAGAATATTTCGTTCGCTTCTCCTCTGCGTCTATTGGATAATTCTCCACTTTATATGGATGATGTCCCAACACATGACGCACATGGCGCGACTTTATAATTTCAAAATAACTGCAAGTATAATTATTATAAAATTCTCTCTTTAACTCAATTACAACATCTGCTTGATAAGTAACTGCCGCCTTGTAAACTGCTTCTGAATTGAGAAATTCATAACCGACAAATCCCATCGTAAATACGCCAATAATTCCATATTGTTTAAAAAGCATAAACAGACGATTAATTTCTTCTCGGGTCAATGTTCGCTCCCCAAAGACATCAAGACTGTCTATCACAACAAGTTTAACAAAAGGTTCTTGTAATTCCGTCTGTTTTGTCCGCTCCCGCATATTGTAAGTGCTAATTGCACGAAGCAACTTCTGTAGCTCATCAATTCTTTGCAAAAATATAAAATCTTCCTTGGCACTTGTATCTGGCGATATCCCCCTAGGGCTTAATTTAGGAAATACAATCTGCGGAACAATTCTATCCTCCTTATCTTTGTAGAGTACATTTCTAAACATTGCTTCCAATTCTTCATTAGAACCTGCATCATATTGATTCCATTCCCTGTTCTGTGCAGACGGGTAGTCACACAGATAGTTAATGCGTAATTCACTATCAATATGTCGCATACTTTTTACAATCTGTTTTTCCTCTACATCAAGTGAAAAGTAAACCGCAATTCCATGATTCAACTCAGAAGCACAGGCCGCGGCAAACTGAAATGCCATTGTCGATTTACCCACACCTGGCTTTCCTGAAATCACAATATTTCCTGAACCTTCATCAATTTTGTCTGTTCCATGATAATGTGGTACTCTAATTCCTCCAATGTAAATAAAATCGGGCTTGCGAACCCGGTCTCTTTGTTGTTTTTCACTCTTATTTGCATATAGGATATATTCATATTGCCCAAGCCTTGACATGGTATTTTGCGTCTCTTCATTTGTATATTTCACATAAACGCCGTCGGTCACATTATCACCATATGCCTCTCGTGGGTCCATCGCACGGTTGAGCAGCAAGTCCAAATAATCACCAAGAATAATACTGTTTTCTGTATCAAACATAACTATTCTTTCTGTACTACTATTATTTGTCATTCTCCCTTGTCAACCTCCCTCTAATTAATTCCTTTAATTGATTAAAGACGATATCCTTTCGGTCACAGTTATTTGCGTCATCAGACAATTGAAACTCCTTTTTACAATAAAAGCTCCAATTGTTTTTGTCATTGTAAATCACATAATTGCTGTCATCTTTGGCTTTTAATAACAGTGCAAGCCGCCGTACAGCACATTGCACTTTATAGGTTTTGCGCTCTTCCTCTCGAATAAAATTAACCAGTTCACTGTATTGAAAATACTGCTGTGCAAAGATTCCGCCAGATAACATACAGATTCCTTTTAATACTTCCAGACAATAATCCAGATTGATAATTGGCTCTAGCGCAAACGCTGAATCAAGCACAAGATTATATTCAGAATCCCTTCTTTGATAAATACGGAATAATTGTTCATCGCATTCAATCAGCCATTTTTTCACTGGTATTCCCATAATATTTAATTCATCTTTCACCATCGCAATGTCTTGTTCATTGTGCATTGCATCTTCGGCAATATTGTAAAGTGCAGAACTTTTTGCATATTTATTGACACGTTTTGGTTTTATATAATGTTTAAAATACTCAAATAAGTCTCCCTGCAATGTTTTTTTCTTGGCATATACATCAATATCATCAAAACAAGATTTATCCAATATTACTCGGACCATTTTATATTGTTGATCATATCTTACATCGACAATTTTACTTCTAAAATTTCCGACAACATCAAGCGGTTCGTTATCTTTAAAAAAATTAGGAACTGTCCTTGTAAAACTAGCGTCCATATGATCCCCAAGAAACAGCAGCGCCCCCAAAAGCCGCCCTCTTATTGGTTCTGTGCGCTGGAACTGGTCAAAATAATACTTGGTATAAAGTTCCTCCATCTCCACATTATCTGGACCACTGTGAAACCGACATATATCTGCAACAATCCCCGCTACTTTCTCGGTTGGCAGCCCCAACTCTGCCCAGTGCGTCAGTGTAATCCTGTATGATTCATATGCATGATCTGGCACACGATTTTTATCGGATGGCCGTTCTTCTGATGCTCCTTTTCCTATATCATGCATAAGAATGGCACACAGCAAGATATATAACTCTGATCCGTTTAAAGAAATCTCATTCTCATCTTCATCATACAAGAGACGGTCCACATGATTTTTTACACCTATCACATGCGGATAGGAATTATAGGAGTCCTTCCTTGGTTTAATATATGGAAGCCATTTGAGCTTAGCAATTTCCATGCTGCGCATGTACATCTCATATAACTCTTTATCTAGCCTCTGTAACTCCGATTCCATTGTCTTCATTTTGATACCTCCCCACTATTTTTACTATAACTATATAATGCTTTGGTAATTTTGTCAATTTTTACTATATAAGTCAAAAAATAATGCACAACTTTATATAAAATATTGTATTATAAAGATATTTTATTATTTAAATATTTATTTTTTACATAAAAAATCTTTCTTTTTGTCCGTAAATAACTTAATAATTGTATAAAATTACAAGAACAAGAGATATTATCACAAAGAAAGCTCCTTGTAACTTACATTTTCATGCAAAAAACACCCTGTTCTCCCCCACAGGGAAAAGACAGGGTGTTTTTATACGCAGATGCGAATGCAAAAGAACAATAGTACTAAAATGATGCACATTCTCTATTCATAATCTTCCTCATATTCATCATCTGGATCACTGGCTTTATAATAGATTTCCTTGGAGGTAATCTTAAACGTTTTGGATACGCTGCCTGTATAACCGCCAATACCTATAATCTTAATGGTGGCTGTACCTTTTGCAATGTTTTTGCTGTACTCTACTCTGTAATCCGACCCTTCCGAGATAGACTCCCAGTCACGAACTGTTACTGGTTTCATTATCTCTTCATCATTCTCATCATACTTAGGCGGATCATAGGATTCTTCTTCTTTATGTGTACCAATCAGATACTCCACATCAATAGCGGGCTGTATTTCTTCTCCAGTGTAAATATGCGTTTTTTCATACTCCACTTTTACTTTATTTGCCAAACTTTTGCGGTTTACTGAGATTTCCAGCGAAATCTCATCATCATCGGGAACATCATAGTTTCCTATGCCTTTAATTGTAGCCGAGAGAACATTATTATCTTCCAGCTCCCCTCTTGTATTTTCTGAATATTTAATTGTATAATCTACTCCTTCTTTTAGTTTGGATTTTCCGTCTTTTATTGTAACAGCAGGTTTAAACTCTGTATCAGAATTCTTTAATTCTGTTTTGTCCTTATCATAGTAGGAGTAGCTAACCTTAATGTTAGCGGACGTGATTGTCACTCTGCCTTCTTCGTATAGACTGGACAGGGAAGCTTTTTCAATTGTAAATGGAATTGTTACCTCACCTGAATAATTGCCTAAACCTTTGAGTGTCATATCTGCCGTTCCCAAATCTTTATTGTTGGTGTACGATACGGTATAATCTTTGCCTTTACCTGCAATCAATGTTGTACCAGTTTCCTTTAACTGCAGTGAAATTTTATCCTCTGCGATAGCGCCGCCCTTTTGGTAAGGTATACTCTCAGACAGTTTCCACCCAGAATCTGTCCGCTCTGCTCCATCTATCAAAAGATCTTCCTTGTTAAGAGCTGTACTTAGATCCATTGGCACAATCTTAAATTTTTTGCTGAAGCTTCCTGTATAGCCAGAGGACGGTTTTGCAGTAAATACGATTGTTGCATTCCCTTTTTTAATATTATTCTTGTAGCTGGTAGTATAGTCTGTTCCGTATACCAGATCTTTGCCATCATTTGTTTTTAGCACAACTTGATTCTGTGTCAATGCCTTTCCTGTATATGGTAGTTCATCTTCCCAGCCAGTCATTTGAACTGCATTCGCCTTAAATGCAGCCCCTTTAATTTTAAAAGACACACTCTTAGAACCGATATAACCACTCTGTTCTTTTGCGGTGATAAGAACTGTTGCATTTCCTATTGCATGATTGTTAATATACTTCACTTCATAATCTGTGTCTTTGGTAAGAGTAATACCGTTAAGTTTTACCTCAAAACTATCTAGTTCCACACCTTTTTCCAACTGATCTTTCATCACATTGGATACTGCACTGATTCCTGAAACCTTTGCATTTTTCAGCAGCTTTGTCTTATCCGCAACCTGCAGCACTTTTCCACTTAGCACACCACTGTAATTGCCTATTCCTGTAATGGTGAGCTGATATGTTCCATTGGTCAGCGGCAGTTGTCCCTTGTTGTTGAGCGACACCGCAGAAGAATCGCTTTCTGCACCAGCTTTTTGTACGTCAAGTGTATAGTCTATACCATATTTTAGCTTCTTATTTTGATATTTAAACTGTGTGACAATAGAAGCATATTTTCCTGGTTTCTCATCAAACTGGTCTGTGTATTTTAGCGTAAACTTAGAATCATTAGACTCTGCTTTTGAAATATCCGCTGGTTCAATATGGAAGTTTGCATATATTTTTCCTGCGTAATTGCCTTTTCCTGTAATAATCACATAGGGCAGACTACTGTCAATATCATCTAAACTTCCGCCCTGTAGTATATCTCCATCTGAAGTTTTTGTATCTGCATTGGTATTATTTTTGTAAGTAACTGTATAATCTGTCTTGAGCTTTAGGCGCGTCTTTCCGTCCGCTGCAAATACTGTAACCGAAGGTTTAAGTGCCTTTCCAGTGTAAGTCTGCGATAAAATCTCCTGTACACACAGCGCTATACCACTATCTTCAGAGACAGTCCTTGACCAGCCAGCATAAAGTGTGATATCACTCTGAATAATATCCACAGCAAAATTCCACTCCTTGGTGGATGCCGCATCCGTAAACCAACCAAGAAAAACATATCCATCTGCAATAGGGTCTACTGGTTTCTCAATCAACTTTCCTGCTTCATTTCCTGAACGTTTAATATCGAATTCTGGGCGAAGCGGATCAGACATTTTATACGTCACCATATAGCTTCCTGGTTCTGGTTCACATACAGTCAATTTGCCGTCCTGCGCTGTAATCTGATAGTTAGCAGTCACGTCTTTTCCTTCAGAATTAGCGATCTTCACAGCAGTTGTCTGAACGATAATCGGGTATTCTGCTAGGGTTGCCGTACTCTGTATTGGGCAGCTAAGAAATGTATAGGTGCTTAAATTATCGCCTTCTGCCAATCCCTCTATATGATAACCATACTGTGTGGGGATCGTATCATCAAGATACAGCCTAACATCTTCTGCAGTTACCTTAATATTTCGCTGCACAATCTTAAATGTGCCAACCTCTATATAATCTGACTTATAGTCCAGACTCTTCTCAGCGACCTTTGCCTGAACCTTGTAAGTTCCTACATTGAGCGGTGATTGTTCAGAATCATATACAGTTCCATCAATTCCAGTATAATGGTATGTCAACTCTTGTTTAATCTGTGCCAATATCTCTGTAGATGCTGGTTCACTGCTGCCTTCCACAGATAAAATCTGCAATCCATCTGTATTGAATACAACTTCCTTGCCGTCATATTCTTTGTCTGATACAGTAATCGCACCACCAAGTACCAATTTCTGTTTTTTCACGACTTGTATATTTATCTGCAGCTCACAGTCCTGATAATTATCAAATTCCGCGTAAACCAAAAGGTTCGCCATCGGAGAAGTTTTGTCTGCATCACTGCGAATTGTATAGGTAAGGATACTACCTTCAATGGTTGGATCTTGCTCCTTTACCAGAACATCTCCCTTATTGTAAGACGTTGAAAGACGATAGCGCACTGGCTTCATTTCCTTTCCGTCACTGTTCTCTATCCGAAACAGTTCTGAAAGATTTGCCTGTTGCGTATACTGCTGGTCTTTTATCTCAACCTGGATTATTTTGCTCTGACTTTCTGGCGCTTGTGCCTTTTCAATCGTGAAATTATAGATATAACTTCCTCGAAACTGTTTAGAATCTGGCACTGCTGTTATAATCATCTGAGCTTCTCCTGCGTTAATATTATTGACGTAGGATACTGTAAAATTTTTGTCCTTGATCAGTGTTACCCATGCGGGCTTAGCATTGTCACGCATGTACTGTGCCCTTACTGTGACAGTTGCTGCCTCAATCGCTTCTCCCGTATAAACAGGAATATTTTTTACTGCATTTCTAAATTTTACAGTCACTTGGCAGTTTGCTTCCGACAGAGCAGTTCTACCCTGTGCGTCATAAACCTCTATCTGAAGTTTTTCTATATCATAAAGCCTTGTTATATCAGGAAGTGTAATGGTGTATCTACCATTGTTTTCCTCAACATTCCATCCATAACCCATATTATCCAATACATTCCGTAATTCCAGCCCTTCCAGAAGACCAAACGACAGAGATACACTATCCCCGCTAAATATTAATAATTCTCTCTGGTCCTCTGTTATAGAGGCCCCTTCACTTGTCGTAATCTGTGTCAGATCGCCTAAAGTATACTCCAATGCAATTGTATGCGCACTTAAAAATACATCTATTTTAGTATCCTGATAAATCCGTACATTCTGCACTTCTCCTTCAATACCTTCCGTACTAAAAGTATTGAGATAAGCATTTGGATCATCTGCGACAAACACTGGACGACACCATTTATTTGCAGAATCCTTATCTTCCCAGATTGCCTGTAGATAAGTATCCCTATCTTTTTCCATGAGCAGAGTGTCTTTTATTTCCTCTTGAATCCATCTTCTCTTGCCCGTGGTAGGGTCAGAACCGTTCTCAATATAGTGCACCAAACGCACATTCCCTGGAAATCCTTCTACCGTAAACTGCACCTGAAAATATTGAGACAGATCAATGTCTACCTTTGTATCTCCATACAATCCTCCAAGAGAATAAATATAATAGCCTTGCTCTGACAGCTCTTTTTCTTTCTCTGTCATTAAAGCTGTGTCTTGCTTGCAGATTAGAGTCTTGGAATAATAATGCTGTCCATTTGCATTCGTAGAGCTAACCTCTATTCTTGGACGCCAAATACCCTGCTTCGTTGTGTTTAATTTTATATAGAGAGCTGTATCATATGCATTGGACGTTGACAACGTTGATGGCTTGCCTTCCTGCCACAAACTGCCATTCGCGATAATAACGTTCTCTATTTCATTTAGACCGCAACTATAATTAATCTCCATAGGATATTGCTGTACTGTATCTGTTGTAATAGAAATACGTTCGTCTTTTTTATATCCTGCCTCCATATCCTGCGGAGATACCACAAACTGGTTGATTCCTGTCCCTGTCTCAACCGTAATTGTGGAATCCTGACTATTTATTTGAGCTGTTCTCACCACATATCCCTCTGCAGGTTCTGCGGTAAACGTCACAGCATCCTTCGATCCGATTGGAACAAGCAGTCCATTTTTAAGTTCATTGCCGTTAGTGTCTTTTATAACAAAACTATTTTCCGCAGAATAATAGTCTCTCTCAAAAGCAATTGCCACTCTGTTCGCGTCAATTGTAACACTTTCTTTTTCTTCTTTAGATGCCACAGTGACGGGTGTTCCATCTTCAAGACGCCATTGAATCTCTTGTTTATACGGTAATCCAATATTTTTGCCTAAATTGCGCGGTGTCTTTATCTCTGTTAAGGAGGTACATCCATCGAGCATGTAATCTGTGTTTGTAGCGTTCTGCATATCAAGGCTGCTCAAATCCAAGCTGGTTAGGCTTTGGCAGTTGTAAAACATACGCTCAAAACCCCATACATCACTTACATCAAAACCACTCAAGTCAACCTCTGTCAAATTAGTGCAGTCTTTAAACAAATAAAGACAATTCCCTGTCGCTGTCCACTCTACTACTGCGGATGTAATCTGTTCTCTATGTTCATACCACGCTGGATCTCCATTAGAATTAAATGGAAGTGCTCCTTTGCCTGTTATTTTAAGCCTGCCTGTCTTGTCAATTACCCAAAGGATATCCCCTGTATTGTCATGTGCAATATCATCATCCGACAAAATATACTGTGTAGTTACTTCCACAGAGGCATCTTCATGCAGTCTGCCCAGCCGAAAAATCTTGTATCCTTGTTCAAGCAATGCTTTTTCTGCATCTGTCGTATCCTCTGTATTCAGAGAATATGTTATTCGTTGTCTTTCGCCGCCCTCGCCTATTGTGAGATAGAGAACTGGTTCCTGAAAATCTGTATTGTCTGCATTATTAAGCTTTACATACAGACTGGTATCCTTAGCATTGGATATCTGTACAGATTCCGGCTTGTTTTTCGTTTCTGTTGTCCCATTGCTCAGGATTGTGTCTTCAATGCGTGTATGATATGTAAGTGACAATTTTGTTTCAGCAACAGGTACGGTCTCTATCTTAATCTGCTCGTCTCTTGTATATCCTTTTTCTTTGTCCAATGGCGAAATGATATACTGATCTGGCTCTCTGCCCTTTTCCAGCACAAGGGTGCTCTCCTCCCCTAATGCCAAAGTTACAGATTTCACAGTGTAACCTGTATCTGGTTTTATTGTAAAAGTAATGTCGTCTTTTGTGCCTAAATCTACAATTTTCTCACCAAAAGTGCCCGATTCTGTGGTGCTGACTACTAAATCCAGCGCATTGCCTGATGCATCTTGTAAAGTGCAGTTCTCGCCAAGAAATTCAATTCCTGTTTTATCACAAGTTACAGTAATTGGTTTGCTATAATTTGGTACAAGTACAGTGGTCTTACTCCCATCAGGACGCCGCCATGAAATACCATCTTTCGCTGGAAGTGTAACTCCACTTTTTGTCAAACCCGCTGGACCAGTAATACTAGTCAATGCCTTGCAACCCCAAAACATATTATCTACGGTTCCAGCATTATTCAGATTCAAATCACTTAGATCCAGACTCTCCAAAGAAGAACAACTATCAAACATCCAATTGCAATTTGTTAATTTTTCGGTATTCCAATTGCTTAAATTCAGGCTTTTCAAAGATCTGCAATTTTCAAACATATGATACATATTAGTTATATTACTGACATTCCAGTTGCTCAAATCTAGGTTGGTAAGCGAATTACATCCCGCAAACATGGATTGCATATCAGTTAGACTGCTAAAGTCATTCCAACCATCAATTATAAAATCAGATAAGGAACTGCAATTAGAAAATATATTAGTCATTCTTGTTACTTTTCTAGTATTCCAATCGGTTAAATTTAAGCTTTCCAATGAATTACAATTATAAAACATATGATACATATCTGTTACATTACTTGTATCCCACGTACTTAAATCAAGTTTCTTTAATGAACTTCCTTCAAAGAGTCCATACATATTTGTAACTTTACTTGTATCAAAAGTACTTACATCTAAATCAGTCAATACTTTGCAATTACTAAACATGCCGCTCATATTTGTTACACTGTCCGTTTTAAAATCGCCTAAATTTAAATTAGTCAACGACTCACAGTCACCAAACATATTATTCATACTTGTCACTTTGCTTGTATTAAATTGCTCAAATTCACTTAAATCCAAATTTGATAATGATGTACAATTGTAAAACATCTTCTCTGTTGATGTCAAATTACTCGTATCAAATTCACTCAAATCTACATTTGTCAAATTCGTGCAGCTTTCAAACAAATGATGCGCTGTAGTGGCATCTTTTAATTTAATCCTTGCAGCTTTAATATAGGATAAATGGCTGTACCACGGCGGACGATAATTACTTTTTGTCGGATGACAAATTTCACCGCTTCCAGTTACTTCAAGTGTTCCATTTTGATCAATAAACCATTGAACATTTTCATTAGTAGCGTTTCCCTGACTATCATATCCATAACCACTGGCATACTCCTTATCTCGGTCTACTGTTGGCACGCCTCCTGCTCTGGCTGTATTATCTTCGACTTCTAGTTTTACCTCCTCTGTCGATTCTGTCTCTGTTGTTTCTTCCTCTGTAGTCTCTGTCTCCGTTGTCAGTATTTCAGAGGTTTCTTCCGTTTCTGAAGTGGTCTCCTGCTCTGATGTGGCAGTTTCTGTCTCCGTCTGCCCTTCCGTTTGGGTTTCCGTCTGTCCTTCTGTTTTGGTTTCCGTTTCCTTTGTTTCTGTCTCTTGTTTTGTCTCAGACTCTGTCTCCTGTTCTGATGACATAGTTTCTGTTTCAGCCTCTGTTGTTCCTGCCTCAACAGCAGACTCTTCCTGATCTAAAGCTGTATTATCAGATTGCTCTGTATCAGAATCGGGCTGTTTTGTCTCCTCTTCCTCTGCCGCTGAAACTTCTAGTGTTGTCTCCCTTTGCTCTGCTGCCGAAACTTCTGATGTTGTGTCCCTTTCACTCTCTTCTGTACGGTTCTCACTCGTTTCAGCCGCCTGTACTGTCAGGTATTCCTGTGGGACTGAAACGAAAACCATCGCTGTCACCACAAACAATGACAGCCATCGTTTTCCTTGCTTTTTCAGATTTTTCATCCGCATTCTCCTCGCTTTCCAGTCAGAGAAGCACCCGCCTCTTACTGCTGCGGGTGCAATTTGCATGCATCCTATTGGAGAATTATTATAGAAATTTTTAATAACTCTCCTGTATGACAGCATTTTTCAATACTTTGCCATACCATAAACTGACCATTAAAGCACATTTTATCAATTTATAAGGTAATTATATCTCACATTTTACCTTTTTGAAACCAATTTTTTACATAATTCTTATTTTCATTTTCACAAAAATTAATGCATTTTTTTCACTTTCTTTTGTGACTTATGTCTTTTTATGGTTTTTTACTATAATACATGCACTGTTTTGATGCATTTTAAACGAATGAAAAATAAAACAACACACTTACCCAATCAAACATTTTTTTCCTTGGAATGCAAATCCATATTTACGAATCTGCGCTGGCGCAAACCCTTTTGAAATTAACTCTGCTTCATATTGCTTTTCCTCTATCTGGGCAAGGGCGTTCGCAAGCGTGTCCTCAAGCGTGTTCTCGTTATCATCAGGATCAAGCACTTTAAACTCAAAAATAAATGCCTTCCCTTTTCTATCGAGTGGTTCTATCATCACATCATATCTACCATAACCACTCTCACGGTTGGATCGAATCTGATAGGTATCTGCAAGGCTGACAATCATACCAAGTACAAAACCGTGATAAAAACGCTCCGGTTCCGCTTGATTAGACGGTTTATTTCCGCTATCGAATGCACTAAATGTATTGAGTGCTACCTTGTTCATAAAAGTATTCATTCTGCGCACATTATCACTTAACAAAGCTTTGATAAACTCATTATAAGACTTGTCTGACGTATCAAACCACTCTGTTACCATGCTGGCAAACATACTTTCTACCTCCATGTTGGTAAGCCGAAGCGTATAGAGATTCTTTCTATATTTTCCAGCATGAGTTAGTTTCTCGACTTTCAGATAGCCTGTTGCAAGCAACAGACTCCAGATTGCATTTGGTTTGTTTTCTAACTGATTAAAAACCACTTGCTCATCTAACTCCGTCTCAAAATTGTTTCCTTGCAAAAGTCTTTCCATTGTCTGTTTAATATTAGAATCTCCTTTCTGTATGAGGGCATTGACAAGTTCATTGGAACTTGTGTTTGTCCAGTAGGTATTATATTTTCCATTTTTTCTAATAAATGATGCGATAGACCAAGGATTATATATGTCTGTATAACTGCCAAATGTAAAACCATCATACCACATTTTTACAGACTGTTTCTCACTGCTAAGTCCCGCTGCATCTAAGACAGAAAAGACCTCTGATTCCAAAAAACCAAAATACTGAGCATATTCTTCTGAAGTTGTCGTTATCACTTCTGGATTATTTAAACTGGAAAAAATACTTTCTTTTGCGACTCTTGTAATCCCAGTAATCAAGCCTCTGTGTAAATAAGAATTATTTTTAAATGTACTTGAAAAAAGGCTGCAAAAGAAACTAACTGCTTCCTCCCAATAACCAGAAAGCCATGCGACCTGCATTGGCGCATCATACTCGTCTAATATAATAATGACATTTTGATTATAATACCGCTGCAAAAATCCTGCCAATTGATTCACAGCTCCAACCATAACCTTTTTTTCCATCCCAGTTTTTATACTCTCAAAATACTCTTTTTCACCTTTATTAAGACAATCTCCTGCTAACAAGCAACGGTTTTCCCCATACAATTTTGCTATCTGTTCTGAAATCATATATTCCATGTCCTTGCAATTATCTGCCTCGATACCTGCAAAACTTAAAAATATCACTGGAAATGTTCCTTGAAGTTCTCGATACAAATACGTTCCATCAGAACTTTTTTCCTCCCATATGGAAAGTCCTTTAAACAAATCACTTCTATTTGCATATTTATTGGAAAAGAAGCTCTCAACCATACGCATGTTGAGTGTCTTGCCAAATCTGCGCGGACGTGTAATCAAAGTCACATCAGAACCATTTTCCCACCACTCTTTAATAAATCCTGTCTTGTCAATATAAAATTTATTTTCCTCAATCAGTTTGTCAAAACGCTGTGTTCCCAAATTTACTACAATTTTGCTGCTCATATTTACACATCTCCTTAAAAAATCCCGCAGGAAATTCTGCGGGATTTTTAAGCAAATTCATTATAATCTCTTTAATAATTCCTCTCTTGCCGCCTCATAACCAGGCTTTCCAAGAAGTGCAAACATATTCTTCTTGTAGCTCTCTACACCTGGCTGGTTAAACGGATTTACACCGAGTAGATATCCGCTCAGACCGCATGCAAACTCAAAGAAGTAAAACAGCTCGCCCAGATAAAACTCACTCACCTCTGGCATATTTACCATTAAATTGGGAACTTGTCCATCCGTGTGTGCAAGTATTGTTCCGTTCATCGCACTCTTATTCACAAAATCTACTGTCTTGCCTGCCAGATAGTTCAGTCCGTCAAGGTCCACCGGTTCTGTGCCGATTGTAATTTCCTCGCGCGCTTTCTCAATGTTGAGTACCGTCTCAAACATCACTCTTGACCCGTCCTGAATAAACTGCCCCATAGAGTGAAGATCTGTTGTAAAATCAACACTTGACGGATAAAGCCCCTTCCAGTCCTTGCCTTCTGACTCACCAAAAAGCTGCTTCCACCACTCAGATACATAGTGTGCGCTCGGCTCATAATTGCAGAGAATCTCAACCGCCTTGCCTTTTCTTAACAGAATATTTCTAACTGCCGCATATTTCATGGAGTCATTCTCTTCAAACGGAAGTTCCAAAGCACTCTTTCTGCCACTTGCAGCACCCTCCATCAATTTGTCAATATCCGCACCGCTCACCGCGATTGGCAGCAGTCCAACGGCTGTTAACACAGAAAAACGTCCTCCCACATCATCTGGAACAACAAAAGTCTCATATCCTTCCTCTGTCGCAAGATTCTTTAAAGATCCCTTTACCTTGTCTGTCGTCGCGTAGATTCTCTTTGCAGCGCCTTCTTTTCCATACTTTTTCTCCATCATTTCCTTAAATACACGGAATGCAATCGCCGGCTCCGTTGTAGTACCTGACTTGCTAATCATATTGATAGAGAAATCTCTGTCCCCAATCACATCAATCAAATGCTTGATATAGGTAGAGCTAATTGAGTTGCCAACAAAATAAATCTCTGGTGTCTTGCGAATACTCTTGTCCACCATGTTATAAAAACCGTGACGCAGAAACTCAATTGCTGCGCGCGCACCCAGATAGGAGCCGCCAATGCCAATTACTAACAGCACTTCGCTATCGCTCTGAATCTTCTTTGCTGCCTCTTTGATTCTGGCAAACTCTTCCTTATCATAATCTACTGGCAGATCAATCCACCCCAAAAAATCATTGCCAGCACCGCTCTTGCTGACAAGAACTTCCTTTGCGTCCAGCGTGAGTTTTTTCATATACGCAACCTCATGGTCACTGATAAACTGTGCTGCCTTTGAATAATCAAATGTTACCTTACTCATCTGTTTTTCTCCTTTTCAAAAATGAATAATATCGTCGTTCCATGCCTTATATTTTAGCAAAATATCCCAAATAAATCAATTATTACACAAAATTTTTCTAAATTTTGACGAATTATTAAACCCGATTCCCAATAATTGTGCGCAGCAGTTCCTCCAATTCGTGTGCTTCCTCCTGTGAAAAGAGCGGCGCCTTTTTCTCCAAAACTTCGTCCGGTTCTGGCACAGTATCAGCCACTTCCTGTTCTGGAGTTTCTTCCGCAGCCCGAATCTCAGATTTCGCACGGCGCTCTGCCTTGGCATTCTTCTCTTGCGCAAGCTCCCACAAAAGCTTTTCCTTCTCCACAATACCGTGCTCTAACCGCTGTGCAACTGTATTTTCCAGATAATCCGTCAAATTTGTCTTTAACATTTGCCTGCGTCCTGGCATGTCCACAATCGACATAGCACTCAGATACAGATAAATGCCAAAAAGACTGATGATATAAAATGGAAGCAAATCCACAAACCGCCGCCCTTCAATAATACCGCTAAACACGCCAAATCCCGCAATAAATACGCCTGCCAGCATCAACTGTCCCGACAGATGTTTCATAAAGTTAATACTCATTCCCAAAATACGAATCCGATTAATGTACTTATCTACAAATACTGATATGTTCGCCACACCGCCATTTAACTTGTAGCAATTGATAAAACGTTCCTTACATTGATTGAGCAGTTTATTATCCACACCCGAAAGCGTATCTGCCTGTTGTATCATTCTTTGGTATATCACGCCAATCGCCACCTGATATAAGATACCGATTGCCATAAAGACAAGTGTCAGTAACATCGTCGTTGTTTCCTTTGACATTATGATATCTCCCCCTTTGATTGAATTGAAAATCCGTAAAACGCTCACTGTGATTTTAAGTATAAACATTTCCACGCATTCCCACAAGACATTTTGAAGGAGAATCGTTCGACAAATTCGTACAATACCTGTTTTATCATTACGGGAAAGATTGTAATGTTACAGAATTTGACCTTTTCCTATCAATGCATACAATAATATATAGACTTACTCGTAGGTTCGCGGTCTGCACACCAAAATAATTGTGATTAGCGATCCCAACACTACAACTATCACAGCCGCTGCCATTAGCGGAAATACAGAACTTCCCTCATACACGACAGAATCAATATCAAAAATCTCAACATTCACATCCGCAAGTTTTAATTCTGTCTGCTGGGTTTCTGCTTTAGTCGTTTCCACGCTGCCACCAAGAGATTCCACCAAATCTTTGTCCGCCTGCAATTTATCCATCAACACAGTGCCGTCTGGCAAGCGAAAGCTAATGCGTGACAGTTCTATATTTGCGCAGTCCGACACAGTATTCCACCAAGAACCATAACCAAAATACAACGCCTCTGCGCCGGACAGCCATGTTAAAACACTACTAAAATCAGAATCAGCAGTAAAATCTCCATCAGCAGCTTCGGGGTTATTCAAAATTGTCTGATCATAACACAACACATCATCTGCGTAAACCGCAAACCCCTCTGGCATAAGCTCAACGCGGATTAGTGCGCCATCTTTAATATAATCTGTAACAATATTGTAGTTAAATAGGTTTGCGTCGAAAAATCCGCCAAATCCTGCACTGTTAAATCCTAAATAGGAACCTGGTGTAAAGTAAAGTTTACCATCATATTCACCGGAACCATTAATCGCAAAGATTGTCCCTAACACATGTACTTCCCATGTAGGGTCCGCATAAAATTCAATAATTGCCCCCTTAGAAGTATCCTTTCCCTTAAAGGGATTTTCATACGCATACACTGGCGTGAAATCCCCTGTTGTCTCTGCATGAAGAGACAGATCAATCACATCAACGTCCACTAAATTTCCTTTGGGAATCACAATTGCTGCTGTCTCTTCATTCGGAGTTTCTTCATTCAAAGTCTCTTCATTCGATACCTCTTCATTGGAAGTCTCCTCACCAGAGCCTTGCTCATTAGAATCCTGTTCATTAGACATCTCCTCATTAGACATATCTTCATTAGAAGCTGCACTGTCCGTCACTTGCTCCATCTCTGCCGCAGTTGCAGGCATCACACCCAAACTTGCAACAATTCCAGCCAGAAGCAATGCTATAATTCTTTTCTTCATCCTTTTTCCTCCAATTCAAACAAATAACTTCTCGGAGTCTATATTATCCTACGAAATTTATACAATATCAAAATCTTATAATATTTTTATTTCTTATAATTTTACAAATGCCTCTGAACTCTGTTTTAACTTTCCAACCACTTTAACACTAGATTCCATATTGTCATATACTTGTTTCATCTCATCCACCAAACGCGATGTTGAATCGGCGGAATCTGCAATCTCCTTGTTGCACTCTGCGACAGAGTCCTCTATCTGCCCCATCTGTCCAACAAGATATTCAATATGCCCCCGAAGCTCTTCCATCTCATGAATGCAGTTGTTCATCGCACTGCTGACTTCCTCTGCATCCTTTCTGTACTGCTGCCCAGAAGAAGCATACACATCATAATCTGGCAAAATTGTCCCTGAAATATAACCAATCATTTCATTGGCATTGTCACTCAACTCGTTCACTGCGCTAATCACAAGACTATTGATATTCTGAATTTTATTTGCCGTCTCGCGGCTCGAATACGCAAGCTGTCGAATTTCATCTGCCACAACCGCAAATCCTTTTCCAACCTCACCTGCACGCGCTGCCTCAATGGAAGCATTCAATGCAAGCAAATTTGTTTTTCCTGAGATATTTAAAATTTCATTGGTCAATTCATCCACCATCGCCACACTTTTACTGTTTTCAATTGCCTGATTTAAACGGGTTAAAATTTTGCCCACAACCTCGTTTGTGCCATTTTTATTTTTTTCGGCGATCTTCTCCATATCCTCAGCACGCATCTTCATCTCCTTGGTATAACCATAAATATTGCGTGTGACATCAGACACATTGCTGACCGCATCGCCAACTTTGACAGTGCTCTCATTAATGTCATGAATGGTTGTGGAAATAGAATCCATTGTGGAAGCTGCCTGTTCCATCGCCACCGAAATGTCATTGGAATCTTTGTTTGCCTCTGCAACACTGTTATTGACATGCTGAAACGTTATTCCCAAATCCTCCGAAGACGATACAATTTCACTGATAATTCGCTGCAAGGTGACAATAAACAAATTAACTCCTCGAACAAGTTTTCCAACCTCATCCGCAGTATGTATCGCCACGCGCTCTGTCAAATCGCCGCTGTGATGATTAATCTTCTGTGTGATCTCTCCAATCTTCTTTTCATAAGAAATTGTTGGCAATATAATCGCCTTCACTGCAATTATCACACTTGTCACAAATAAAACTGCCATAATGATTAGCATTCCATAGGCGACAATCACTGCATTCTGGTAAATATTTTCCTGTTTTCCTTTTGCAAGCCCAATCTCTGTCTGTTCCTCACGAATCATTATCTGTATTTTGTCATGCAACTGATCAAAAATATCAAGGAGAATACCGTTTACCTTCGCTGTCACTTCCCGCGTATTGTTCATAGCACTAAGCCGGAAGGTATCGTTATAATTTTGCAAATATGAGTCATACAGATCCATCATTTCCTGATATGCCGTCTCGTTATCAGTCAGTTCACGAAATGCGTCCAAATAGGCCCGCAAAGTAGCCACTGATACGCTCATCTGCTCCTCCACGCGCTGTTTATCCTCCTTGGTGTCCATAACACTGTGCGTCAGTAAAAGCTGCTGCATCTGCTGAATATTGGAGGAAATTGCATCGAGCGTAATAATGATTGGCACTCTCTGTGCCGCAATCTCATTTCCGGCCGCCCCGAGTTGTTTTAGCGAGATCAAGCCTAAAAAGGAAGAACCAATGCCGACTAGCGCAATAAACAACAACGGAACGATTACCTTTGTCTTTAAACTTTTCATTCGTTTGCTCCTTTCGTAGTTCACTTGTTTTTATTTATATTTATTTTATCAAACATTTTTTGTCAAAACTACAAAGATATTAGCTAGAATTGAGATTTTTTTATGCAAATAGACAGTGCCAAAATAATCAGCACTGTCTATTCTCTCTAAAAATTTATTTTAAAACTATCTCCATTTACATAGATTGCCTTTGATTTTGTTATTGTCAAACGCTCGTCCGATGTGAAGCTCAAAGTTTCACCATCACAAAAATACATTCCATCTTCCAGCATCCAGTCGCAGACATTGTAGAGAAAATCATAAATCTCCTGTAAACTATGACTGCTGCCAATCAATTCAATCTCCGTTCTACCAAATTCCGTCAATCCATATGTGTAGCCGCTTGTCCCATTCTCATCTTGAACCAGCCCGATATACACCCACAGCGGAATTGGCATTTCACTGGTTTGTAATTTCTTTGCCCACTCATGATAAAACTCTGGCTGATACACGGTTCCTGTCGTATAGATACCAAGCGCATCGGTCTCCATGCTGCAAAGATTTGTCACATCTGTAAAGAAACAAGCCGCCTCAATCGGATTGCTATCATGGTTTATCACTGCCACAAGCATATGCGCGTGATGTTGTTTCGTAGTTGCCACAGCTTCTTTCCACAGATAATTTCCCTCTGCATAAAACTCTGCCTCCCCATCAGGAACAGGTGCATCCACCAGCGACACTGTAATCATATTGCTATCAACCTCAAACACCAAAATGCGATCTCCATGTTTGTAGTTTTCTTCCGCGTCAAAAGCCTTTATTATTGTGTCACAGAGCGCGTCAAAATCAATATCGGCATCTTTTAATAGAATGGAACCAACCCGCACCGCATCTTGCTTTCCTGTTTCCTCCCACTTTTCCTTGCGCTCCTCCTCGCTCATGCTGTCAAACTCTTCCTCGGTCATACCGCGCCTTTCCAGCTCTGCCAGAAAACGCCCTCGCCAATACTCCTTCATATATTCAATGATTGCAATGCATTTCTCCTTGGCCGTTGCCTCATCATATTCCTCATACTCACTGAATGTATGCCCACATTCTTTGCCCTCCTCATCAAATCCAACGACTCCAACCTGCCACTTTTCAGACAAATCTGGCTTAAACTTTACAATTACATAATTGTTACCATCATAAGTAAAAGTTCCTGCCGCTTTAATCTTTGCTGGTTTCTTCCCCAACTCATTTTTATGACTAAGCCACCCTGTCATAATTTCGACCGCTTTTTTTTCATACATTTTGTACACCTCTATCCTTTCTATCAACTACCGTTCCTAAAGCACATTGCAAACACTCTTTAGTACTATCTTCTCACATTTTATCACACTCTGATACCATTTAAAAGAGAGCGGTAAGAATCTTTCGTATCTTGTTAATTACAATGTTACTATTCATCAAGTGCATGGTGCGGGCGTAAATAGTCCCCCTTGTCATATTATGGAGCTGTATGCTATAATTAGGAATGTTTTTAAATTACAATACGACAAGAAAAGGAGAAAACACACAATGAAAAAATTTTTTGAGGAATTTAGGAAGTTTATCAGCAAGGGAAATGTGATGGATATGGCTGTCGGTATTATTATCGGCGGTGCCTTTACCAGCATTGTCTCCTCGTTGGTAAATGATGTGATCAATCCAATTTTAGGTCTGTTTGGCGGCATGAATTTTGACCAGCTTACTTGGAATATCACAGGTGATGTCACATTGTATTATGGAAAATTTATCACTGCGGTGGTCAATTTTCTAATTATGGCATTAATTGTATTTCTAATGGTCAAGGTTATGAACACAGCAATGTCTCGCATTCAGAAGACAGAACCACCCAAAGCTCCCACCACAAAAAAATGCCCGTTCTGCAAGTCTGAAATCGCTATCGAAGCAACCAGATGCCCACATTGCACTTCACAGCTTGAAGAACAGGAACAAGATTAAAGCAGCTCTGTCAGTGCAGCAAACTGTTCTAATGTGAGTGCTTCCCCGCGAATTGTTGGCGACAATCCCATCTTTTCCAGTGCAGCCAAAACGTTTTCTTTTGTAATCGCTAATTCAGCGGCATTGACAAGCCCATTGACAAGCGTTTTTCTGCGCTGGTTAAAAGATGCGCGAATAATATCAAACATCTTTTTTTCATCTGAAACCATTATCTGTGGTTTCTCAGAACAGGTAAGCTTTATAACAGCACTGTCAACATTAGGGCGCGGCATAAAACACCCCGCCGGAACTGTCATCATAACCTGCGGTTTTGCATAGTAATTTACCGCCAAAGACAATGCACCGTAATCTTTTGTGCCAGGTCCTGCCTGCATACGTTGCGCTACCTCCTTTTGCACCATAATTGTAATGCTTTCAAGTGGTACATGACGTTCAAAAAGCCCCATAATAATTGGTGTTGTAATATAATAAGGAAGGTTTGCGACTACTTTTATTGGTTTTCCATCATTTCTTTCCTGCACAATTGTATTGATATCCACTTTTAAAATATCTTCATTGATAATAGTAATATTGTTGTAAGCCACCAAGGTATCCTGTTCAAGAATTGGAATCAGCTTTGCATCAATCTCGACTGCGACAACTTCTCGCGCGCTCTCACACAGATACTGGGTCATTGTACCGATTCCTGGACCAATTTCCAACACACAGTCTTCTGCTCTCACTCCTGCCGCATCAACAATCTTTTCAAGTATATTTGCATCGATTAAAAAATTTTGTCCATATTTTTTCTGAAAATGAAATTGGTATTTCTGTAATACAGCAATCGTATTGGTCGGATTTCCCAGCGTTGCCATAGCCTTTCTCCCTTCTTATATCCGATACATCTGTCTGGCATTTTTCTCTGTTATAGATACGACTTCTTCATAGGACATTCCTTTTATCTGGGCAATTTTCTGCGCTATATATGGTAAGTTTTGCGAGGAATTTCTACTGCCGCGTTTGGGCTCTGGGGAAAGATAAGGACAGTCTGTTTCTAACAAAATGCGCTCGATTGGAATCGCCGACACGACTTCTTTTAATTTTTTCGCATTTTTAAATGTAATAACACCGCCAACTCCAATGTAAAATCCCATTTTAATATACGCTTCTGCCATCTCTGCGCTGTAGGAAAAACAGTGAATCACTCCACCGATTTCCCAAGCATTCTGCGCCGCCAAAATGTCATAAGTATCCTTTGCGGCCTCTCTCGAATGAATAATCACTGGCTTTTTTATGCGCTTTGCAAGCTCTAACTGACGTGAAAACCACAACTTTTGAATATCGTGCGCTGGTTCCTCCCAGTAATAATCCAATCCAATTTCTCCAACTGCCACTACTTTTTTATGTATACATTGTGTTTCAAGTTGTGTAAAAGTCTCCTCATTTAACTCTGTTGTTTCACTTGGGTGCACGCCCGCCGCCGCATAAATAAAAGAATACTTTTCAGCAAGCGCAATGCTTGCCGCCGTGCTAGACAGGCTTGCACCTACATTTACAATAAAACCAATCTGATTCTCTTGCATCGAAGCAAGAAGTACGTCTCTATCCTCGTCATATGCATCGTCATCATAGTGCGCATGTGTTTCAAATATCATGGCAAGCTCCTTTTATATTGATAGCGTCTTATAATCTTTTCGTAACATTCGTAATAAAGGCAAATACCTTTGCCGTTTACTATAATAATCGATATCCAAATAGATGTCAATCTTCACGATTAGAAAGATTGCTTTCAAAATACCCGAAAAACTCCCCCTTTCATAGAGGCTGTAAAAAAAATAACATGTACCGCTTACGCAGGTTAATTGTTCGGTTGTCCGCCAATCATATTCTGACAAATCCATCACGCCATTGCAAATCTCCTATGATAGATTTCTCCAACGCCCATTCTGTTCGCCGGTACCGTTTCTGCATTCGTTGAAGCTCCTCCTTGGCATGTTTTTTTGTCAGAAAACATGCACTTTCTACAATGTCGATCTCATCAAAATTCTCGTTGATATTCCAACCTTGTACAATCCAGATAGCCTCAGGAATACTATTATTAAAATTGTCAGCAATCTCTTTTTTCACAATACGATATGTACAGGGAAAATCACAAAATCCCCTAATATTTTGAAGATAATACTGTGCAGTTTCTTGTGCTTGTTGTTCTGTCAGAAAAATACCAATCTCAAAATCCTCTGAGTAACCTTCATACGATAATTCTGGGTCTGTCAACACTAATAAATACAGTATCATTTATTTCTACCTTTCTGTCATAAAGAATTGTTTAGACTTCAAAGGACCATTTGTTATTTCCAATACTATAAGAAACAAGGACAGCTTCTTATAGTCGATTTACGGCGCAACGAACAACGCCTTTTATCAGAAGTAAAGAGCAACTTCTGATAAGTTATACTATAAGAAGCAAGGACAGCTTCTTATAGTCGATTTACGGCGCAAAAAACAGCGCCTTTTATCAGAAGTAATGGGCAATTTTGATAAGTTATACTATAAGAAGCAAGGACAGCTTCTTATAGTCGATTTACGGCGCAACGAACAGCGCCTTTTATCAGAAGTAATGGGCAATTTTGATAAGTTATATTATACATTTATTATATCCGTGTCACATAATATCATCAATAGAAAATATTTAGGAACTGTTCAGAAATAAATAGACTTGTGTTTTTTCAATTTTTTGTGTATAGTTAGTAAATGTAAACAAATATACACAAGATATACTCACGACAGATGAAATCTGCCGTGAGTATCGCGCCAACCGCAGCCGCAAAGCGGCATGTTTCCTTATGCGGTTGTGCGCATCATATGATACTGAGCGGTCAGTCTTTTCGACCGCCAGTATAATTCTTCAGCACTATATTCAAAAAATTTTAAATTTTTATTGAAAGGAAAACCTCATGAAAAATATAGAATCAAGACCTTTTCATATACTGGCTGACTGCGGAAATATCTACCAATTTTTGATAGAAATATATGAAAAAGATTGGAAAAACGGTGTACCAGCACCCTTTTTTGAATACGCATATGCATCCTTTGCATCCTGGATGGATATTTCCTATTCATACAAAAACCGTATTTGGGAATGTGATGGTAAGATTGTGGCATTTTGCTTTTATGAGAATCCTGTAACGGATATTTATTTTTGTCTGAAACCAGGATATGAAGAGCTGGCAATGGAAATGGTAACATACGCTGATGAAAACATGTCCCGAGATACAGATGGAATACAACTAATCCTTTTTGGCGAACAGGATGCATTGATGCGCGCTGCACAACAATTAGGATATTGTCAGAAGTCGGAACACTGGGATATGCAATATGATTTTGCAAAAAATCTAAACTATCCATTGCCAGAAGGTTTTCATATTGTAAAACCACAAGACTTGAATATGAGCAAAATAGGGAAATGTTGCTGGAAAGGCTTTGACCATGAACAAAATGAAGGTCCCTGGAATCATCAATATGAGCAGAATAATTATCTGTTGTATACTGCGCCACACGCAACACCAGAGCTCCCTGTAGCCATTGCAGACGCACAGGATGAATATGTCTGTTATGCTGGAATGTGGTGGACTCCTCAAAATCATCTGGCATATATGGAGCCACTTTGCACTATTCCAGAATACCGACATAAGGGACTCGCAGCAGCAGCGTTATCCGAACTGTTTCGCAGAACAAAAGCATTGGGCGCAACACATATGACTGGCGGAAACAATGAATTCTATCAAAAGATTGGATATCATCCCGCTGTAAAATGGACCTTCTGGCGAAAATAACAAGCGACAGGTCTAAAATTAAAAATTTCGTTTTTGCCTCCATGTTCATAAAAATCCAGTTTGAGAACACCTTTAGAATGTTTCTCAAACTGGATTCACATTGTTATGACTTCTTCTCCTCACTTGGTTGAATTGGATTTTTATATAAATGCACAACGCAGAGAATCGCCACAATAATAAAAGGAAATCCTGACAAAATTCCAGTAGGTGATGGGCCTACAAAGAAATTGCCACCATCATGCGTAAAAAGTACTGCCTGCGACATTAGTATATTGATTGCGCTGTGCGCAAAAACTGCGGGGAAAATACTACCTGTTCGCAGACTGAGAAACGAGTAAATAACTCCCGTAACCATGCCAAAAATGCACATTGCAATTATATTTACTACAGGAAATCCAACATTTCCCTCCCCATAATAAAGTCCAACCGTAACCAGTGGTGCATACCACAAACCAGACGCGAAACCACTTAACAACACAGCGGGAATTACACCGAACTTTCGGTAAAGCTTTGGAAGCAAATACGCGCGAAATCCCCATTCCACGCCAAAACTGTTAATACAATCAAGCACTGCTGCCGTAAAAAACTTTATTAGCAAATCTGTCTTGTAGGCCGCAACAATATTTACCGCATCAATCTGCGTTTCTGCATTTGTTACACCCTGACTGTAAGTAGCAATAAAATTTGTCATATTGGGGTCAAAATTATCCCGAAAAATCAAAAAATAAATTATTGCTCCTAGAATAGTGAGTATTGTTGTGCCAAACCATCCAAATAAAAATAGAAACCTATGCTCAAAAAAATTAAATTGAAAACCAGATTTCACAAGCCCCTCGCGCGTCGCTAACCGAACCACTAACGCCGCCAGTGCGGGGGTGAGCATCATCTGAGAAATCATTTTAGCAGCCTCTGTTACCAGTTCCACATCACCACTTCGATACATTGGAATAATCGCAAAAATTTCTGAAATCCATGTGATACCAAAACACAGTGCCAAAAAATATACAAGTCGTTTTGTCTCAACTTTTTTGTCCGTGACACCTATAAGTCCCCGCTTTTTCGGAATCTCTCGCCCTTGTTGTTGCGATTCTCTTCCTACTACCTGCCTTTTGGGAGCAGTTTGATTGTGTTTAAATTTTTTTGTGATATCAAATGCATCTGAATCCGTCTTGCTTTCTTCTGATTGTTCAATCTCCTCCAAACTGTCTGACATTTGCTGGTCGCTCGTATTTTCTACTTCCAGTTTTGTCTCTTCCTGTAATACTGTATCTGATTTTTTTTCTAACTTTGTCATTTCTATTCCTTTCTTTACTTTATCTCATTTGCCATCGTATAAAAGTGATAATACATTCCGCCAAGCGCCATAAGCGTATCGTGATTGCCCTCCTCAACAATACCCTCGTCTGTCAGCACCAATATCCTATCGGAATTTCTAATGCTCGAAAGCCGGTGTGCAATTGTGAGCGTTGTGCGCCCTTTTGCCAATTCATTCAAAGACTTTGCCACCGCGTACTCGCTCTCATTATCAAGCGCTGAAGTCGCTTCATCCAAAATCAGTATTGGAGGATTCTTTAAAAAAACTCTTGCAATGCTGATGCGCTGTTTCTGTCCACCTGAAAGTTTGACGCCGCGCTCACCGACATATGTGTCATATTTATCCTTCAAATTCTGTATAAATTCGTCGGCTCCTGCGCGCCTTGCAGCCTCCATAACCTCTTCTCGCGTCGCACCTGGCCTGCCATACGCAATATTGTCATACACTGTGCCAGAAAAAAGATAGACTTCTTGCTGGACAACACCGATGCTCTGCCGCAGACTCTTTAATGTTAATTTCCTAATATTTTTCCCATCCAGCGTAATCTCCCCACAGGACACATCATAGAATCGCGGAATTAAATTGCACAGTGTTGTCTTCCCGCCGCCGGAAGGCCCTACAATTGCAAGCTTCTCTCCTGCATGAATCTGAAGATTTAAGTTTGCAAAAACCTTGTTATGGTCATCTGGATACTCAAAACTTACATTGTGAAATACAATTTCACCTTTCGGATTAACAATATCCTGTGCGTCCGGCTCGTCAAAAATCTCAATGTCCGCATCCATAATCTGCAAAAAACGCTCAATGCCAGTAATACCGCGCTGAAATTGTTCCGCAAACTCGATAATCCTGCGGATTGTCGCAATTAACGTGGACACATACATCACATATGCAACCATATCCCCTGGAAGAATCTTACCATCCATCAAGAAAAAGCCGCCACCAATAATGATAGTCAAATACATCAGCCCGTCAAATACTCTTGTGGAAGTGCTAAAGATTCCCATCAACATATATGCGTGTTGTTTTACCTTCAAAAATTGTTGGTTGCCCTCCTCAAATTTCTCGACTTCAAGCGCCTCGTTTGTAAACGCCTTGACCACTTTCTGCCCTAACAAACTATCCTCAATCTTTGCGTTTAACTCGCCAATTTGGTGTCGCTGCTCACTAAACGTTCGGCGCACCTTTTTGTTGATAATGCGGCACACCACAGTCATAACTGGCACAAGCACAAAAATCATCAATGTGAGTGGCAAGTTGACCTGCACCAAGATTAGAAACGAAATTACAATTTTAATCGCCGCAATAAAAAATTCCTCTGGACAGTGATGTGCAAACTCTGTCACATCAAACAAATCATTTGTGATGCGCCCCATAATCTGACCAACCTTTGTGTTGTTAAAATAGGTATTTGATAATAACTGCAAATGTGTATAGGCATCTCGGCGCATATCGGTCTCAATTTTCGCCCCCATCACGTGACCAGTGTCTGCCATATAATAATTTGCCAATGCATCAATAATCCGCAACACAAAATACACTAGCGCAAGTCCGATCACCATACGCGCAGTCAGAAGTGCCACGCCTTCAAGTGCCGTGTTGGTAATCTGCCGAATAATCAACGGCAGCACAATCTCACACACCGTTGTGAGTGCCGCGCAAAACAAATCCGCACACAATGTCCTGCGGTATGGTTTAAAATATGGCAGAAATCGCTGGATTAGCACTTTTGTTGAATACTCCTTATACTCATTTTTTTCCTTTTGCTGCATTTACATCCTCCTTTGCCTCCTATAATTGAGAGTCCTTGTGCAATCGAGTAGAGAAGTTCCATCTTCCCTACTCGCCGTGCGATTTGTGCGCCGCTTTAGCGGCATATTTCCTCTGCACGGGTCTGCGCATAAAAAATCCCGTTCTTTTTTCATTATAACAGAAAAAAGAACGAGAAGAAACCAATTCTATTCTATTCCAGTGGCCTGATGTATCTCAGCCACTAAGTTATTTCATAGAATTTGCAGTAAATACAAAATTCTAAGGCTGCACTGTAACAAATTCTTTCTGAACAAATCCCGTCAGATCCTCGTCATCACCACGATTTTCCACTGAAACACCAATCTTATAAAAATCATTTTCCTCCGCAAGAATTTTAACTTTTATGCCTTTATTTAGCGCAAAAATAATTATCGCATCTGTATCCGTTGAATTTTGTGCTCTTACTTTATCGGAATTAATGATTCCTATTTTATGTTCTGATACGTCACTTTGCGTTACAATCCCTTCGTCAGATTCTATTTTTATGCACTTTACATTAGAAACAAATTGGAATCCACTATCTGCTTTCCGCAAAGTAACAATCCATTTACTGTTGTCAGATTCTTTCTCATATTCCAACAAAACAGTATTTTCGGGCCACCAATTGCCAGATGTAATTGTACACCAATCAAAATTAGTGTCTCCCGCTATAAGATAAAAGCTGTCATATTGCTCCAAATAATAAAAGTTTTCCAAACCTTTCTTTTGCGTATTTTCCAGCTTGACACCTAATTTTTCTTGAAGAAATGCATCCATCTGAGTCACAGTTATTTTCACAATATCTAGATAAGGCGCCTGGCTGTCTAGCGTTGTCAGCAAAGCGATTTCATCCTCCGTTACATCACCTGTTACTCCACTCATTCCATTATAAAATGTCTGAAATAAATCAATCTCTTCTGGCTTCGCATACGCGCTAGTCAACAGCATATTATTCATATTATCTGTCGCCACATTAAAGAACCCCTCGTTAAACATCTGAATCTCTTCTTCAGAAAGCGCAATAGGATACGACACTTGTACACTATCCGTAGCATACGCCTTTTGTAGCAGACAAGCACCGACAAGAAGCATTAAAACCAAGCCCAACGCAATCCACCTACTATGTTTTCTCAAGCTATCTTTGACCTTACAATATCTTTCCACAATCCACCACCTTTATAAACAATTTGTTTTGTTACAGTTCAGCCTTGCCAAACTGTAACGCATCAAGCCATGCACAATCGCTTCGCGATGGCTTGATGCATCTTAACCACTACGTTTTCTTACGTAGTTTTTTAAGCCATAATTTGCAGCGTAATGTAAAATCCTAAGCTAAACTATAACTTTGTTTCTATCAATGTATCATAGAAAGACGGAAAAGACAAGATGGATTTATTTACTTAACAAAATCATATCATAAAAATCATTTTTAGATAGTTCCTTATCTAACATTTCACAAAATAAATCATCCAAATAATTATCTAAATATTGGGTTTCAAAAACTACTAAATTGCGTATATCCCCTGTAATATTTAAAGTCACAGACTGATCAAACCAAAGTATCCCTTTGTTTGCCATTTGGTCATAGGCAGCCTTTATAGCTTGTTTATTAAGCCGAATGTAATTCCAAATTTGTTCACTTGAATCATTCATGTTCACATCTCTTACTCCTAAATGATTCAAGACTTTTATTAAAGCTCCCTTTTTTAATCCGTTATGCGCATTAGTGGCATCATAAATATAAGCATCTAAATAGCTAACAGAAACACAAATCATTTTTTCACTAGATAGTAAATCCTCATTAAATAATATATCTGAAAAATATGACCTATGCATCATGTTTATATTAGAATACAAAATTGGTTCCCGAAATCCTTTTATTACCTGTTTTGCACTTGTTTCATCTCCCCAAATATTTATATACTTGGTATAAATAGGCTTGCTAAACAATAGTTTGTTTTCGTACAGTAGAACATCTACATTAGAATTTATAATATGACAAGTTCTCTTAATTATCTTTAATAAATCCCAATTATCTATTTCATGGTTTTCAAATTGTTTTTTGCTATCCCTCAATACTTCCATCATTTTATTTATCTCTAACTGATATATCCCACTTGCAATTGTTTTCATTACTTGTCCTGAAATCTGTACATTACTTCTTGATAAATCAGATTTTATATCCTCTTCTACCGCTCCTACGTCTTTATAATTAAGCATTATAAAAGGAATATTAATATTTTTTAGCTGTCTATACGCCGCCGTTTCAAATTTTACAGGTGAAATCATATCATTATAAAATATAACTCCCTGTTGATCTAATAATTTTTTAAGCTGCTTTTCCTTCTCATTCAATTCTGAATCTTCTATATTTAACCATCTCATTTGATAAATATCTATATTTTCAGAAACATGCAGAAACCAGTCTTCTCTATCTACTCGAAGCACTTCCGCCTTATCTTTCATATATTCAACTGTAATGCAATTTTTACTATCTACTACATATGTACTTAATCCCAATTGCTTCATACAGGAATCCATAGTTTCATTGGTAAATGTAGTATTTAATCGAATCTTTACAATAGTAAATGAGTCCTCACTTATTTCCTTTATTTCTGATGGTATCTCATCTAGCCATTCGACTTGTTTTTTGTCATTTTTAATATAAATTTTTAACGATAACAATGCCCTGTCCTTTTTCTTAGTGTATACCTCTGCATATGCTCCAATTAGGAAAATAGATAAAATCCCAATACCGTATTTCCCAACAAGTCCTTCTTTATTGTTGTTTTTGTCTGTTTTTCCAACAGTCAAGAAATTCTCTTTAATTTCCCGTAAATTCATACCAATACCATTGTCCCTGACTTCTAAATACTGATATTCATCGCTATCACTTGATATTTTGATACATATTTTCGCATTAATGTCCTTTCTTTTACATGCATCAAAAGCATTCTGAAGAAGTTCTCTTGTCACAACTTTCAATTTATCTTGCTGTTGATATAATGGCGCTATTAATAATTCAATAACATTTTCTGAAATTGCAAACTTTAATTCGCCAAATGGCTGGTTTGTAATTTCGTTGATAGCCTGATATAACTGTTTATAATCCATTAAACAAAAACAAGTCACCTTAATATTTTTTCCGTTAAATAGTTCAATTTCTTTTTCAACTACACTCTCATTTTCCTTATATTTTACAAAATCGACTACCCATATCCGTTTTAAAAAATCAACTTTTTGATTTTCTGTCATAATCTCCATCATGGCTGTCAATATATTTTTAATATTTCTATCGGATATACTATAACCAATAAAAATAATTGGATATTCGCAAAATATTGTAAATATTTTAGAATATAAATACTTTCCTTTCTCTTCAAAATCATCATAATCATCTTTGGTTATTATAATTGTATCAGGCTTGGTTACACATCCATGAATTTTATATAGATCAATCTTATCAGATTCATCCATAGAACTTAAAACACCTTCCTGCCCTATATGTATATTACATCTATTTTCAAAGATAATATCCTCCAACATTGTATCATAATTCGTTGTAATAATTGCCTTTGGATAGACTTTTTTTAATTCATTTATTTCCAGATATTTATTAAAATTATCAGAACATAACATTATTTTCTGGTATATATTTTGATATTCTTCTGCAACTTTCTCAATTTTCATTACTTCATTCATCTTGTCGATATTTGTTATTTTATTCATTCGAGTATAAATTTCTTGATTCAAGCTGCTATTTTCTTCTATTATTTTCTTCTTTTTATAATCCTTAACATAATTAATAAAGATATCCGCTATTAAATCTCTTAAAATACTTCTTCGTTTCTTCTTATCAATCTCTTCTTTTTTTGCATGCCTAAAACAATAATATTCTAGTTCCTGTGCGATTCTGTCATATTCAGGTTCATAACGTTTCTTTAATTCTTCATAATTACACTCCACTTTTTCTGCAATTTTCATTAGTAAATTCTCCCAATTTGGAGAATCCAAATATCTTCTTGATAAGCCCGATCCAATAAAAAATACTGGCTGCATTTTTCTCTCTCTTAATATTTGTTTCATTTCATCTAATTTTGTTGTTATGTCTTTTTCTGATTCATTATTTAATATACTCATATCACATTCTCCTATTGTATAAAATTACTTTGGAAATTTAAAAGATTTATATTTCCTTATTTTTTGTTACCATCAAAATTATAAAACCTTTAAAATTTTATTATATTTCAAAGGTCTATAAGACTACTTATGAATCAATAATATTTTTTAAAACATCATTTTTGTATTCACAATCATATCATTCTGAATTTGAAATTTCACTACACTTTTTAAGGTATTATGCTGCGTCATATAAAATGCGCCATCAAAAAAATCGATATAATATGGAATACCATTTGGCACAGCGCTAATCTGTGTGTAAACCGTTTCATAAATACCCTCTGACAAATTTGTTAAATCTGTAGTCCGAATCATGGTTGCTTTCTTCTGATCTGCTTTCAAATCACATGCAATTGTCATATAATAATAGCTTTCAATTTTTGTTGCATATGCCATTCCTGCAATCTCGGATGTAACAGAATATCTTTCTTTCACTTCTAATGTGTTTTTATCTGCCAGTATCATATAACCATTTGTCCCCGAGGGAAATAAAATCTTATCCCCCATTATGGTAAACGACCGCACATAATAATCTTTAAGTTCAAAAAGCTGTCTAACCTGGCTTAAACAAACTGCACCGGTCAAATCGTTCTTAAATATATACATCTCACCTGTCATAGAACTCCATACAAAAAATGACTGTGACTCTCTGTCATACTCAATATAATGAGGTCGCTCTCCTATTTCTGTAAATGTCTGTACATGGCGAAATCTGGAAAATTCCCACTGAAATACCAAAATTCGGTTCCTTTCCGTATCTGTAACAAGAAATACATTTCCATCACTGGCAATGGAATGCGGCAATTCTACATCTCGTGTTAATACCTTCCAATCTTCTACATCCGTTGTCATTTGATGATTGTATAAAACCTGATTGTGATAACAATCTACTATAAAATAAAAACCTCCTGTCTTGATAATTTGTGTTGGCACTTTTAACTGCGCATACGTATTCTCTCCATTTGGATAGGAAGAACCTTCTATAAAAACTCCTGGCTGCATTGCCATATCAATTACTGCACTGGTGTCAGTTCGCATTATTATATTCTCATTGGGAGCTACGCCAGTGTTGTGTATCTCCTGCTCAAGAGCCACATTTACAGGAGTGCTCTCCTGTTCAGAAGCTTTTACATTTATCTTGGGTATTGTCAAAAGCAGGATAAAAATCAAAATAAAGCATTTATAAATGCATATTTGGATAGTTTGATGGATACTGATGTTAAAACAGTGAATTTTTAATTTCACACTATTCATTTCCGGTTTCCTCACCTACTACATGAATTATTCCGATTGCTCCCATATAACCTGGAGTAAAAATATGTTGTGGAACCTGCTGTGTGAGCATTCCATCCCACTGTGCATGAAGATGCCCTGCTAGCACCTGACAAACATTTGTATCCTCTGCATAAACTTTATCAAGATATGCTTTTGTAACAGCATTTGGAACATAGTCACCCCCACCCCAATAATATACTTTTTGTCGCACCTCCATAGACAACGCCTCTAGGCTTTCATCTACCATTGACGCATACGGTACATGTGTCACCATAATTATCTTTTTGTTTTTTTCATACAAAGATAAGATTAAATCAAGCTGTTCCTGTGGCATATCTTTTGTTGAATTATTTACCCCTATTATAATAAAATCATCAAATTCCCAATATTTATCATTGATATCATCTTTGTCAATTGTCTTATGCAATGCATGTGTATCTGTCTCTTTTAGAACTTCTCCACCATACCAATACCCGTAATCATGATCTGCCCGAATATATAATACTGGAACTTCTGGGTTCAACTTTTCAAACTCCTGCATAAACGTCTTGAGATTCGAGTTACTACAATAGTCAAGCATATCTCCGCCAAAAATAACTCCATCAAAATCCCCATAATTTAGAAAGTTAACTACTTCCGGCCATAATTCTACACTTCGCATGCCATCTGGCGTAGAAAAAAATTCATAGCGAAACTGAATTGTCTCCTCATTGCCAGGCATCACATCTTCTGCAGGAGCCAAGTCAGTAATCATATGTAAATCGCTAACCCATACAAATGTGTACTCTTCACTCATTCCAGGAATTTTTATCGTTACTTCTTCACAAGTAAAATCATATTGCGGAGCTGGATATGCCACAATATCCGTTTCTTCCTCAGATTCGGGAACACTGCTAATTACTTCGGAACTCTCCGAGGATTCAACCTCTGTCATTCCAGAAGTCTCTTTTTCTGTTTCTTGTGTTTTAATGCGGATAAGTGCCATTACCAATAAAAGCAACGACAATACAACTAGAGAAAAAATTAATATTTTTATTAAAATTCCCTTATTTGTTTTTCTATTTTTCATTTATTAATCCTACCCTCTTAGTGCACTTGTCGGATTACAACCGCACAGTTGCAATATTTTTATTTGGCAAAAGACACCGATTTCATACGTGTGCGAATCCACTGCCGATTTTTCGGCGTGACACCATTTTTACTATCCACTGGATAATTTTCAAAGTCATTAAAATACCAGAATCGATCTAACATAATGTCTTCTCCAAGCCGTATTCCTTGTGTCTTTGCAAGATAATCCACAATATCCTGATATGCCTTCTCCACTTCTGAACAATTCTCTCCAGAATGATTCATATATGTAATATAGTACTGAAGCATCATTGGATTGTAATCCATTTCCTCAATCTGATTTGCAATTTTAATTGCAGCACCTTTTTCAGTGATTGTCCCATTTCCAATCTCTGTTTCAAGCTGTTTTTGTATCCACCACGAAAGTGCATAAACATATCTCAGTCTGATAGGATCATCCAAATTTGCAGGGTCAAACATATTATCCGCTGTATCATTAATTAATTTCCACGCTTCTGTTCGAGACCACATATCTCGCTGTGTAAAACTGTTAAACTCCTCTGCAATACGTTTTTTGTATTCTTTGTCAAACATATCTCTTGTCTCTGTCATGGAAGACACATCAATTGCGAATCCTTTTGTTGCCAAGTCTTCTCCTAATGAGACGATATCATTTAATTCTTCCATAATCTGCGCATAAATACCACCCGATAGAGAACCCTCCATCATACTCTTATGTTTAAGCATCGCCGTTTCATAAGAAGCATAGGTATCCTCAATTTGATCAGATACCAACATTACATTTCCTGCTTCCTCTGCCCTTTGTATATACCATCTTTATCCCTCTCCATCTCTGACCGTACCTCACTGTCCGTATCCGTATTTACTACAGAAAGATATCCAGCAAGGCTGCCATAATATCCAGCGTCTGCAATCACTCTTCCACTCGACGATAAATATGCCCTTATATCAACTGCCTCGCCTCTCTTAACCTTTGTTCTGCTGGCATCCACCATAAACGATATCTCATAATTACATATGTTACTAACATGAATCGAGTCGCCAGATACTCCCTTTACACGAATTACCCATTCTCCTTGCTCTGGGAGAATCATCTTGGCCAGAGTATACCTGTTTGACTGAGTAAAGACAAACTTCTCATCATCGGAAATATCAATAGGATCTTCATTTAACTTTGCAAGGGTTACATCTTCAATACTTTTTGAGGATAATATTACAATATTGGCTTCTATAATGTTCTCATCATCTATTGAGAATTGAACATCTTCATAACTGCCATCTGCCCTAAATTCCTTCAACTTCTCAACATCAGAATCCCCTATTGCGCCGAATATTTTCTCGAAGAACATTGTAATATCGTCTACATTGGAAGCGATTAGATATTGCCCTCCTGTGGCTTCTGTAATTGTTTTCAATTCCTTTTCATCCACACTTCCATTGTCATTTAATCCAATACAATAAATTTTATAACCTTTTTCCTGCGCTTCCTGTACCGCAGCACGCACATCATTTTCAGAATCTTCCGTACTCCTTCCAGGAGTTCCCGCATCAATATCGGTTCTTCCATCTGTAAACAAAATAATCGACTTATTTCGGTTATCTCCAGAACCATTCAACATATCGACTGATTCAAGCAATCCTGCTCCAATATCTGTGTGAGCAGTTTTTTCGTAATTTACGCTATCTAATATCCCTTTCAAATACTCTTTATTTTGTTGTGTCATTTCCACCATTTTCGATGCAACTGTCTTATTTGAAAATTCAATGAGCGCGATATTTGCATTTGTTAGCTTCTCCATATCGATAAACAACTTTGCACCCTCAATTGCGATACGATTCTCATCGGCTTTTATCATAGAGCCACTCTCATCCATAAGAAGCACAACGTCTGTTCGCACGCTGTCTTCCAGCTCTCCAATTGTAATTCCTGAATCTTCGATAAACTTTGTATCCTCCACCAAATTGTCAGAGACTTCAGGAGCCGCATCCTTATTGCCACGTTCTCCCCGCTCTAAACTCTATAAATCTTAAGAAATACGCACTCAAACACGCTTAAGTACTGCAAAAAAATGTTATTCCGAATCTATATATACGGAATAACATTTTCTAATCAAAAATATTTAATTTTCTCATTAATTCTAACTTATTCTATCCTTTCGCTTGATACAGTTATAGGATAATTCATTTCTATCAATGTATTTCCAAAACTCTGTTGTGTCAAATAAATATTGTAAAGACCGCACCACCCATCTTTTGGATTATCTGATTTTGGATTGCTAATATTTACTACATGGCGTCCCATGCGTACTCCTTTTAGCGTAAGTCCTCTATTCTGATCATTCTTATCTTCCATCCCTCTAATATAATGGATTCCCTCCCCAAAATCTGGCCAATCTTCCAATAGCGATTCTCGATTTCTATTTAATTGCATGGTTTGCCATGTTTCACAGCTAAAATTCTGTATCAAATCATCCTTCAACGTTGTATAATATCCACTGTTTGCCAAAAGTTTTCTTATTTTGGGATCATTTAGCTGATCTAAATTATACCAAGTATTCATATTGTCATTGTTATAGAAGCGTTTTGCTTCATATGCGATTGTGCTCACCTTAACATTTTGAAAAGTCAAGTAAGTAGGATTTACATCTCCCGTGGACTGCACAGAGATAACATATGGAGACAAATAATTTCTCAATTCACAGTCTTTCATTATAAAATATGCTTCTCCATCTCCACTTGAAGTCTGTGTATTATGAAGAAAAATGCATCCACCTCCATTAGAGAAAAACTGACAATCTGCAAATGTGATGGTATTCCAACCTCTGCATCCAATTCCCACGCAGTAATTGCTATCGGAGATAATTCGACACCCTTCTATCAACAGTTCTCTACCATAAGCATAATCTTGATCAATATGAATTGCATATCCAGGAAACTGACTCTGCCAATCATAGACAGATGACAAATCTGTGGTGTCATAATCCTCTGCAACAGAAGGAACAATATTTTCCTTTGTTGGATTTGAGCCACAGATTGTCATATTATATATTGTGCCTGCAGCGACTGTAAGCGGAATGTGATGATAATCTTTTGTATCTGATATCAATATACATTCCTCTTTGTTTGTGCCAATCAAATTTACAGTCTTATCAACAATTTCTACATATTCCTCGTAAACACCTGGATAAATCAAAAGTGTTGTCCCGGACTCTACCTGTTCTACAGCCTCCTGAATACTGGTAAAATCTCCCGTGCCATCCACTATTACTTCATAGATGGGACCTCCTTGAGCCACTGCTGTTAAATACTGCAACAGTTCATTTTTTTCTTCCGCATGAGTTACAATTCCGATCTGAAACAAACAGATAATCAGCATGAAAAACCATGTTTTTTTATACTTTATCATACGTGCAACTACTCCTATCAAAACGTCATTCAAATTGTAACAGTTCAGCCTTCGGCTTCCTGTTACAAGCATCAAGCCATGCAAAACCACTTCGTGGTGGCTTGATGCATC
>ERZ808041.182-NODE-182-length-65976-cov-13.499219_pt1 | contig 65976 bp, 68 predicted proteins | sample MGYA00380192_ERZ808041 | MGnify/ENA primary metagenome ERZ808041 (study PRJEB31490, sample SAMN06133412) | mouse gut metagenome | isolation source: Z1_1 | host: mice | place: China: Chengdu | collected 2015-05 ...
ACAGCGCTTACTGACGAAAACGGCAATACAACAACTTACACCTACAGCCCGAACGGAAATCTTACGAAGGTAATTGATGCGCTTGGAAACGAGACATGCTATACTTATGACTGTAGTGGACACCTCACGAAGGTGGAGCGGAAAGGTTCGGCAAAAGGAACGGCAGAGGAAAGAAGAGCAGACGGTGAGAACCTTGCGGGGATGCAGACCGGGACAAATCCAGCAGAAGCATGGAACAGGAATTCAGACATCGACGCAGGAGGACAACCTACACCGGAACTTATCCAGACCACCACCTACACATGGAATCCATCCGGCGGTCTTGCAGCCATGACAGACCCACTTGGCAACACGGAATACTATACCTATGACAAGAACGGGCGCATGACGAAAAAGACCGACCGCGACGGTTACACGACCGCATTCGCCTACGACCATGCGGGGAAAGTGACCGACATCCTGTATGCAGATGGAAGGAGCGTGAAACTCTCCTACAATGCATTGCACCAGTTGGAACAGGTGAAGGATTGGCTCGGAAGCACCGACATCACACTCGATGCGCTTGGCAGACCGATTGCGGTCACAGACCCATACGGGCAGACCATAGGCTATGAATGGGGAAGCATGGGAGAGAAAAAAGCCCTTACCTACCCGGACGGCACACGTGCGTCTTACGAATATGACGAAGCGATGCGCTTATCAACGCTTCATACCCCGACAAGCGAAATCAGCTATGCATACGACAAAGCCGGAAGGCTCTGCGAAAAACAGCTCCCGGGTGGCATCGTTACGCAGTATGCATACAACAGCCTTGGACGAATCGCCCAGATTTCCCATGTGGGAGAGAATGTTCATGAGCGGTACACCTACCACTACGATGCGGCAGGGAACAAGGTCGGGTTGGACAAAATGCGTGGTGGAAGTGCAGCATGGAAGGAGCGTATTCTCAGCAATGAAGAGAGCAATGTTAACGGCAACATACTTGACAGCGGAAGTTACCGTTATACTTATGATGCCCTAAACCGCCTTGTAGGAGTTGAAAAGGACGGAAATACACAGAGAGAGTATACCTACGATGTGTTCGGAAATCGGACGAAGAAGATAGACTATACTACGCTGGCAATGTCTGGCGGAGACGAGTCCGGCGTTGAAACAACGCTCTATCAATACAACAACGCAAACCAGCTCATTGCAGAGCAGTTGTACATAAACAAGACGGCTGACCTACAGGCAGAACTTCCTTGGATGCCAAGATTATGCCCCAAAACAGCGGAAAAGACTTATCGCTATGATAGACGCGGAAACCTCACCGCAGTAAATCAGGCAGAAGAGTTGTTAAAGCAATTTACTTTCGATCCTGCGAACCGGATGAGTCAGTCGGAAGGAAGCACGGATGGCATCTGGAGACAAGCATCATTTCAGTACAACGGACTCGGGCAGAGAGTGGGACAGGAAGTTTGGAATCCGGTGAATGTACAAGGAATGCACGGACAGAACATGGCTACAATACTCGGACAGTCAGAAATGCTGTCGCAGAATCCAGAGCAGAGCATCCGTTACACGCTTGATCTTACAAAGCAGTATCATAACCTTTTGTACCTTGGAGATACGCAGAACGGAAAAGACCAGACCTTCTATTGGGATGGGAATGTTGTCAGTATGCAGGAAGATGGAGAGGAAAGCTTCTACTTGCAGGATGATCTTGGAAGCCCGATGGAGTTGTTGGATGCAGAGGCCGGAATAAGGGAAAGCTATGCCTTTGATGAATTTGGTATGCCTCTTGTGGGGCGGAAGGGATTTATACAAAGCCCCTACGACGAAGATGGCATAATACCAAACGCGCTTCAACAGCAACATGAGCAGCTACAACCTTTCGGATTCACTGGTTACCAGATAGATGCAGCGGGAGGTCTCTACTTTGCACAGGCAAGAAGATACGATGCCGCTGTCGGAAGATTTGTCAGCGAGGATAAAATCAAAGGTTTTGCGGGTGCACCATTTACGTTAAACCCGTACAGTTACTGTTGGAACAAACCGATGGAACTGGTGGATTTGAACGGTCTGGCACCGACGGCAGGAGTGACGGCGGCAATGGGTGAAGGAATGAACGGGCAGACACCTCCGACTGGACCGACGGCAGGGGTGACAGCGGCAATAGGAGCGGAACTGAGTGGTCAAACGCGTCTAGTGGAATTGGCGGCAGGAGTGACGAGTGACATAGAGAATACGGAGGTATCCGTTAATGATTGTATTCAGCAGGGGTTAGATAGTGTGAGATATACATCTTTATCGGAAGAAGAAAAACTTTTTGTGGCAACTGTATGTGGTGAATCAATAGGACAAGGTGAAGTGGGATGGAAAGCAGTTTCGAATATTATTATGAATAGAACTTATTCAAGTCATTTCCCAGATACAGTAACAGAGGTCATTCAGGAACCGTATGCATTTTCTGCGTATGAAGACCAAAGCCCAGAATATATAAAGGCGATAAATTATTTAGAGAATAGAGCATATGGCAATGAGTTGTATGAAGAAGTAATAAGTGTGGCAGTAGCAATTTACCGGGGAGACGATTCAAATGATATTACACAAGGCAGTACATTTTATTTTAGCCCTGTAAGTATGGATCCCGTTGGAAGTGTACCTGCTTGGACTTCTAATGGTTTAGAAGAAATATATATAGATAGTATAGATAGTAATGATTTTCGGTTTTATAGATATAAGGATGACTGTTTAGAATAGTATTTTACAAAATATATTTCTGATAAATCAATACTTTGAAAACTGCATGACAAATAAGAGCATTTAATGGATTAACAAATCTGTAAAGAGACTGTGGTTGCAGTTTTTCCTGAGCCATCGAGTGATTAGGATGCAACCCACAAAGTATCTTAGATAGCATATAGTCCTTGGAGAGGGACGATAAACACTAATACTTTATAAACAGGAGAATGTAAGTGCATATAAAATAAGTCACTTTATGACAAGGTGTATGATGTTAAAAAAAGAAATTTTTAAGAAAAAAAAGATAATCACTCAAATAATAGTAATCGGTTGTTTTATATGGATGATTATACTGGAAGCACTTCCTAACAGGATGACCTATAGTATAAAAGAGCAGGGAGATAATATGTATTTTCTTTCAGTAAGTGATAATCAAGGGAAAATAATATATGAGAATCAATATTATGCAGGTCCGATTGTTTCAAAAGTAGGAAAAAACACCATAAAGATAATATCGGGGTTGGGAGATGGTCGACAGTACCGGTTCATCAATGGAAAAACAGGCAGCATATCTAATTATTTTGAAGGTGTATGTGGATGTAACGAAAAATTGGTTGTATATGCAACTTATAACGAGGGGGCTATAAAAATAATTATCGAGGATATATATCAAGATGAAGTTTATAAAGAAATCATAGATGATTTCATACCTACGGCAATTCCGTCATTTGCTATTAAAGATGTCCAGATAATCAATAATCATTTGGTATATTTAAGATATTATGTAGGTGATAGTGCTATATGGAGAGAGAGAGAAGAGAAGGGGAGATTAGTATTTGTAAAATAACCTCTACTTACAGTATAGGTGATGTAATAACAGTTATTTTGTAAGGAAAATGTTACTGGATAATTCTTGGGAAGAAAACACGATAGGTGAAAATGATGGGTGGGAGAAAATGATCTCTTTGCCCGGGTTGTATGATATTGGCTATGTGTGGAAAAAGTTATTTGAAAATAGGAACAGGGAAGGATGTGCATTGGAGTGATGTCAAAGAAAAGGAAAAAGCAGATTGTCATAGTATTTGTATGCATTATTTTATTTATTGCGCTCATATGGTGTTTGATTCCGAGAAAATATTTGGAACGTCCGAAGATGATTCTCTTTTTAAATGGAGAAAATGGAATAGCTTCAAAAATCACGGCGGAAAATGAATTGCTGTTGGACGATTGCGTGGAATATCTAGTTGACTATTCAGAAGAAAAGCAGACGATTCTTTATCTGAACGAGGAGGAACAAATCGTTGAATTGGACATACAGACAGGAATGTCGAATAAAAAGAATCTTTCGGAGTTGGAAATTTATCCAACTGAGGAACAGGAGGTTCATAATTTGCAGTATGGACCAACGGAAGATGAAATATCCTTTGTTTTCGATAAGTGCATATATATATGGAATACAAAAACAGAAGAATTACGTAAAGTGGTGAATCCCTGTATGGCGAGTATCAAGTACAATAAGTATCAGTGGTGCGAAACGGGAGATCTGTATTTTTTGCGATATCATAGAAATCAATTTTCCGATTTATATCTATTTGAAGAGGGAAAAAATGAGGCAGAACTTATCCAGACAAATATTGTTAGTTTTATTTTGAATGAAAACGAAGATGTGCTGTATGCGGTCGAAGGAGATGCGGATTATGAAGGACTTGCGTTGAATATAAAATTCCAAATTATAGAGATAAACCTTGTGGATGGTACAACACGTGAGCTGCAGAAACTCAAATCAGACAATTTTCTTTTAAAAAACGTAGATGACAGGTATCTGTACTATGTAGAAGAGTCTGCCAATAAGAAGAATGAAAAACTGTATCGTCTGGATTTGGAAAGTGGGCACAAAAAATGTATTTTTCGGACGGATAGAAAAATTGTTGGAATTGTAATAGAAAATGTGAACAGCCAGTAAACATGGGATAAATGCATTTACGGCTATCCGCGAAGCGCTGAACGGAAATCTTGACATCATTTTCAACTAACGAGGTTCTGAACAGATACTTTAATATAATAATTGCAACCAGATATTCCCAGTGTGGGAAAAATCAGAGCAAGGGACTAGGGGCATGGGTAAAACAGTGAAGAGAGGATATTTTCAAAGTGACCAAAAAGAGTTTGGTAATAAATCCATCGAAAAATTGCTTGAGGCAGGACGAGATTTACAGTATTTACTAAACCATGGATATAATATAAAAGGAGCATCCACATTCGTAGGAAACCATTATTTATTGTCTGAACGACAGAGATTAGGATTAGTAAGAGCTATTTCTTCGGAAGAAAGCATTAAAATGAGAAAAAGCAAGGAAATTCAGCAGATTCCTTGTGGAAGTGTAATAAACATTGACGGATTTAATACCATAATTACTTTGGAAGTCGCCTTATCAGATTCATTATTATTAAAGTGTATGGATGGAACGATTCGGGATTTGGCTGCACTGCGAGGTTCGTACCGCTTAATTGACAAGACAGATACCGCTATTTTGCTAATTGGTAAAATTCTGGAAAAAAACATAATAGATAAAGTGATATTTTATCTGGATGCCCCGGTATCAAATTCGGGGAGATTAAGGCAGCGCATATTAGAGATATTGAATCCATTTCATTTTGAAGTGCAGGTTGAAGTAATCAATAATGTTGATACGATTTTAGAAAAGCTTGATAATGTAATAACAAGCGATGCCATTATTCTTGATAAATGCGCGAGTTGGATTAATTTGAATCTGAAAATTATAGAAGAAATAAATGCGGATTATCCTTATATTGATTTTAGTGCGTTTGGTAATTATTGAAAGTAATGCATAGCAACTGTCTGGGGCTGTAAAAAAGCAGCCCCTTTTTGCGTATGTGCCTGCAAGGAAGAGCGCGATTACTCAGGATCGCAGGCATCTCTGCGCGCAAGGATAGATTCGAGCATATCTCCAAGCGTCATAAGGTCGGCAGAGAGCACGGCAAGCTCATCCTCGGTCAGGCAGTCTGCAAGCCGGCAGGCAAGGGTTGACAGGAAATAGAGATTTTGACAGTTATTCATTGTACGCCCGGAAAACATTTTCTATATCATATGCCAAATCTAAAGAATGTTGTGCGCGCACACCTCAATCAAATCCGCGGAGCAGACCTTGTCGAAATCACCGTTTTCGATGTGCATAAGCTCGTGCCGGTAAGTCTCCAAATTCTGATAATAAGATAAATTCTGATTCAGGACGATTGTAAAATAGTCGTCTGCGGTCGCGACCGTAAATCCCCCCACTGTGTTTGGCAGGTCACAATAAATCGTTCTTACATTATCCACAAGCATTTCCCCCTATCTGTGGAGCGCATTTTCGTGTTTCATCTGTCGACAGTATAACATACTACATGTACAATTCTCTGGACACATGGAAAATTTGTCTAATAATCTAACATGCGTCATCGTCAGAACTGCTGCCCGCCATTCGTTTGATCATTTCCGCAACAAGGTTGATGTCTTCGGGCTTCACCTTTCTGGAAGCATCAAAGAGTACCTTGTACTCCGGGTTGCTGAACAAAAACTGTGCCGCGTCGGAGGAGTCCTTGTCCAGATAGTAGGACGGCTGCTGCTCCGCTTCGTTCTCCCTCCCGCGCAGCGTATTAAGGTCTGTCTGGAAAAAATCTGCAATCTTTTCTTCGGTTTCAAAATCCGGTTCCCGCTTTCCAACCTCGTACATACTGACGGCGGATGCCGAGATGCCAAGCTTGGCGGCAAGCTCGCTCTGGGAAAGATTTTCCTTCATTCGAAAATATTTCAGCATATCTTTAAATTCCGGCATGGCTACACATCCTTTCTGGATTTCCTTCTATATTTTGTTTTTACCCACACACGCTGCATTATTGCAGATCCTATCTTTCGCATATAGGAATTTTGGTCCACATATTTTTCGCATATGTTTTCTTTTATATTACGTTTTTATTATACACGAAACGTGGAAAAAGGACAAGACGAATATACACGAAATGTGTTGACGCAAACACACGAATCGTGTATATTACAGGTAAACACGAACAAGCGTTCTTGCTTGAAAAGCATGCATGAAACAAACAGCCCCGGTAACGTCGTGCGTGCAGAGCGTTAAAATTGGCGGGTGCAGCGATACACTGCGGCATATTTTGGTCAAAAGAACACACGAAACGTGAGTAAAAAGAGAATGGAGGAAGGATGTATGGATAAGAACGTATTGAATGAATACATAGACGCCTGCGTGCTGATTAAGGAAACAGAGGAGGATATTGAAAAGCTTCGCAGAAAGCGTCAGACAATCGTAAAGGATAGCGTGAGCGGTTCGATGAATCAGTTCCCTTATGTACAGACGCATTTTACGGTGGAGGGAACGCCGTTTACGACCTCGGACGATATCAGGCTCCGCGCGGAGGAGAAACTTTTAGAGGATCGGATGGCAAGAGCCGAGGCGTCGAAGCTTATGGTGGAGGAGTGGATGAATATGAGTCCGGCGCGCATGCAGCGCATTATCCGGTATCGTTTTTTCGAAGGTCTAAGCTGGGAACAGACGGCGGATAAGATCGGAAGGAACACGACCGGAGAAAGCGTCCGCAAGGAGTTTGAACGGTTTATGAAAGAAAATTAAGGTTTGTCCGTTCTGTCCGGACTGTCCGGTTTTCGGATGCTATAGTGTAAACTGCAAGAAGCAAATCAAAAGAGCCGCAGGCGAAAGGAGGTGTGAAATGATTAATGAAGTAATGGGTTCGATAGCGGATGCCATTGGAGGAATGTTTGGAAACGACTGTCTGATCTGTAAAGAAGAAACGGAGCTGGGAAGCGGAGTGCCGGTCTTTTTCATACGATGCAGGAATCCGGGAATCGAGAGGCTGCCCGGAGAACGGAGGAAAATGACGCTGTTGTTTTCCGTTCAGTATTTTCCGGCATCGCAGACGCCGAATCAGGAAATGAACACGGTGTTTGAAAAGCTTTATGATTGCCTGGAGCTGATCGAGGCGGAGGGCAGAAAAATCCGCGGGCATCTGACCTGTGAGGATATTTCCGGAGATGGACTTGTGGTCATGGCGGAATATGCGCTGTTTTTGAACCAGAGAGAAACAGAAAATTACATGGAAAATTATCAAATGAAAGGGGAGGTAAAAAATGGCGACAGGAACTAAGGCATACACGAAGAAGCAGCTTATGGAGTCAAGGCGCTATGCGGACAAACGTGATCTGCTGTCAGCGCTCCTTAACGGCAGCAAAAAGTACTCTTTGAGTGATGTGGACAAAATGATTGAAAAATACATGAAAGGAATGGTGGGAGTATGTTAGGAGGAGGAACATTTACCAGTCAGAACAAGGTTCTGCCCGGTGCATACATTAATTTTATTTCTGCGGCGAGGGCGGCAGCAGCGCTTGGCGGGCGTGGAGTGGCAACGATGCCGCTCGCGTTGGACTGGGGACCGGATCATATGATTTTTACCGTGGAGCAGGAGGATTTTCTTAAGGACACGGTAGCCGTTTTCGGATATCCGTATTCGGCAGAGCAGATGCAGCCGCTGCGGGAGCTTTTCCGTCATGCGACAAAGGCATATCTGTACAAGCTGACGTCGGGAGGTGAAAAGGCGTCGAACCTTTTTGCGACGGCGCGGTATTCCGGCACGCGTGGAAATGCGCTGCGCATCGTGATCGGCGACAGCATCGACCTCGAGGGCGGCTATGACGTGAAGGTCTATATGGAGAATATACTTGTAGACGCACAGACCGTCGCAAGCGCAGCGGAGCTTACAGACAACGAATTTGTTATCTGGAAAAGGGATGCGGAACTTTCGGCAACTGCCGGAACAGCGCTCACCGGTGGCACGAACGGAACCGTCACGGGGGCGTCTCATCAGGCATATCTGGATGTGCTTGAGCCGTACAGCTTCAATGCAATGGGCGTGTGCACGGATGACGCCACAACGAAGGCACTGTACGCGGCATATGCAAAGCGTATGCGCGATAAGGTCGGCACGAAATTTCAGTGCGTGCTTTATGGCTGCGACGCGGACAGCGAGAGTGTCATTAATGTTAAAAACGGCATGGAAATCATTCCGTGGCTCACAGGCATGGAAGCGGCGTGCGCGGTGAATGCGTCCTGCACGAACGCGGTGTATGACGGCGAGCTTTCTGTAAATACGTCCTACACGCAGATGCAGCTTGAAAAGGCGCTCGCAGCGGGCGAACTCGTATTTCATGCGGTCGGTACGGAGGTCCGCATTCTGGAAGATATCAATTCACTCGTGACTGTAACCGAGGATAAGAACGAGCTTTTCCAGAGTAACCAGACCATCCGTGTCCTCGATCAGATTGCAATGGATATCGCGGCGCTGTTCAATGAAAAGTATCATGGAAAGATTCAGAACAACGAGGCAGGGCGCGTGAGTCTTTGGAGCGATATTGTGCGCCATCATAAGGAGCTTGAAAAGCTCGGTGCAATCGAAGGCTTTTCGGAGGAAGATGTTGTCGTGACGGCGGGAAGCGAGAAACGGGGTGTATCCGTGGAGGATAAAGTCACGATCGTGGGCGCAATGTCACAGCTTTATATGACCGTAGTGGTTCAGTAGGAGGTGGAGAAAATGTTGAATACATATATGAATGAACAGGACGTGCCAAGCGCAAAAGAGGCGGAGTGCTTTGTCACGATAGGCGGACGGCGCTATACGGCGCTTCATGCGAAAAATTTTGAGGCGAAGGCGAGTATCAGCACGGAGGAAATTCCGGTGCTCGGTAAAATCATTTCCGGCAGGAAGCCGACAGGCATGGTGATTCAGGGAAAGATGACCGTGTATAAGTGCACGGAAATGTTTGACCGCGTGGTGACGGAGTACAAGAACACAGGCAAGCTTCCGGTGTTCGAAATACAGACCACAAATAACGACGCGTCGACCTGTATGGGGCGCAGCACCAAGGTATACACCGATTGTGTGCTTGACGGGGATGTGCTTCTGTCGATGTTCGACGCCGAGGGCGGATTCATCGAGCAGGAAATCAATTTTTATGCGGCGGATTACACCAGCCCGGAATCCTATACGGAGCCGTCTTATCTGTAAAAGGCGGACGGAGGCGGCAAAGGCCGCCTGCCGTTTGCTTAAGAATTGTTGGAAGACAAAAGAAATAGAACTTTAAAAATATTGCAATCAGAAAAGAAAAAGGCTGTAGAAATTCTGACAAACGATTTGTGTCGACATCAATTTGTACATCCTTGGAATGGAGGAAAAAATGAGTAATTTGAAGGCATTTTTAAAGACAAATAAGAAAGAGAAGAAAACGGTTCAGTTTCCGGTGACAAGATCGCTGTGTGATGAAAAAGGCAATCCGCTGTTGTGGACAATCCGTGCGATCACGACAAAGGAGTCCGAAGCAATCCGCGAGGAGTGCACGACGGAGGTGCAGGTGACCGGGAAGCCGGGCATGTACCGACAGAAGGTGGACAGCCATAAGCTTTTGACAAAGATGATCTGTGCGGCGGTCGTGGAGCCGGATCTCAACAGCAAAGAATTGCAGGATTCCTATGGGGTGCTCAGCGCGGAGGCGTTAATCGCCGAGATGGTGGACAACCCGGAAGAATTCGGTGAACTGGCGACCTTTGTGCAGCAGTACAGCGGTCTGGATGAGACGATGCCGGAGAAGATCGCTGAAGCAAAAAACTGATCGACGGCGGCGACAGTGAAGCTGCGTATGCGCATTATTGTTTACAGAAGTTTCACTGGCTGCCGTCATTTTTTGCAGGGCTGGATGCAAACGAGAAAGCGTTTGTCATTGCGTCGATCGATCTTCGTGTGGAGGAGGAGAAGCGCAGGGCGAAGAAAATTTCAAAAAGGTAGGAGGTGAGAACTATGTCAAGTATGGAGACGGCGATAGCGCTGACGGACCATGCATCTGCACCGCTTTATCAGATCAGTACGGCAGTCCAGACCGTGACAAGGGAGCTGGAGCTGCTGCGGGTTGTGTCAGGGAATGCATTTAATACGTCAGTCTTTGAGGCGGCGCGTGTAAAGCTGACTGAGCAGCTGGCACCGATTGAGCAGATCGCAAGCGCGACCAATGAAGCGGCGGAAAAGCAGGAGGAGCACAACGACAAAATGGAGAAGGGCACATCCCTTGCAGGGAAGCTGGCGGACAAAGTCAAGGCGCTTGTGGGCAAATATGCGAATCTTTCCACGGTAAAGAATGTCCTCGGAATGTCAGATGAACTGACACAGACGATGACGCATCTTGATACGATAGTTACCCGCTATAATGAGCTGAACGGTACGATGCAGACGACAACGGATTTGTCCCGGATGATTTATCAGTCGGCGCAGAGTTCCAGAACATCGTATCTCGGCGCGGCGGAAGCTGTAGCCGAGCTTGGAAATCGTGCGCAGAATGCGTTTTCTTCCACAGAGGAGATGGTCGGTTTTGCAGAGCTTGCCAACAAGCAGTTTGCAATCGCAGGATTATCTGCGAACGAATCGTCCGCCGCATTTTCGCAGTTGTCTGAGGCGATGGGGGATGGCGTTCTAAGCGGCAACGAGTTAAGCGGTATTTTTAAACAGGCTCCAAATCTTGTGCAGACGCTGGCGGACTATATGGGCGTCCCGACCGAGCAGATCAGTGAGTTGGCGTCGCAGGGGCAGATTACCGCGGACATTATGAAAAATGCAATGTTTGCGGCGCAGGATGAGATTAATGCACGGTTCGAGAGTATGCCTCTGACGTGGGGGCAGGTGTGGACGATGTTTCAGAATCAGGCGTTTATGGTGTTTCAGCCTGTTTTGCAGCGACTAAATGAGCTTGCGAATAGCGGAGAACTGCAGACCTGTGTCACTGGTGTCATGAATGCTTTGTCCGGTGTGGCGACGATTGCACTCGGAGTAGTGGATACGTTGGCGGCAGGCGGAGCATGGATCGTGGATAATTGGTCGATGATTGCGCCGGTTATTGGGGGAGTTGTGGCGACGTTATTGATATACAATGGAGTGCTTGCGGCATGCAATACCATAGAAACAATTAGCAATGGCATAAAAGCTGTTTGTGCTGCACATACTGCATTGAAAACGGGAATGACAATAAAAGATGTGGCAATGACTACTATGGAAACTGGGGCGCAGATCGGATTAAATGCAGCGCTTCTTGCATGCCCGCTTACATGGATTATTGGTCTAACGTTATTATTTATTGGGATTTTGTATGCAGTTGTGGCACATTTAAACGCAACAAAGGATATGTCGGTATCTGCAACAGGAATTATTGCGGGCGTATTTGCAATGCTTGGAGCACACATTATGAATACTTTTGTTATTCCAGTATGGAATTGGTTTGCAACGCTGGCGAACTTTTTAGGAAATGTGTTTCATAATCCGATTGGTGCAGTTAAGGTTTTGTTCTATGATATGTGTCTTGCTGTTATTGGCTATATTCAGAATTTGGCGGTGGGCATTGAAGGATTACTAAATAAGATACCGGGAGTAACAATAGATATTACGAGCGGTCTTGATGGACTTTATTCGAAGCTGGAGGAGGCGCAGCAAGCTGTAAAGGATGAAACTGAATGGAAGGAATACGTCGGAAAGAAGGATTATATAAATTATGAGGATGCTTATAATAAGGGCTATGATTGGGGACAGGGGGTCGAGGATTCTGTGTCCAACTTCTTTGGAGGAGAAGATCCATTAGGTGGTATTGAGGATTTAGCCAACAATACAGCCGGAATTTTGGGAGGAGATAGTGGCGGTTATGGAGCATCCCCGGATATGGCAGACAATATTGCTGGAATAGCGGGTGATACCGCAAACATTTCGGATTCACTTGATATTTCACAGGAGAATCTAAAGTATCTGCTTGATCTTGCCGAGCAGGAAGCCATTAATCGATTTACGACAGCCGAAATCAAGGTGGATATGTCCGGTATGCAAAATATGGTAAATAACACGAATGATTTGGATGGTATTGTAGATGGATTGACCACAAGAGTGATTGAGTCTATGGAGATTGTGAAGGAAGGGGTGTGAAAAAAAGATGACAGATGACGAAAATAAGTGTATAATTGTCCCATAATGTAGAAGCAGGAGGAAATGAGTTATGAAAAAGAAAGTTGTGGCTTTATCAGTACTTGCATTGACTTTGCTAGTGAGCGCGTGTACGGAGACAACGGCAGATAGTACAGATGCAGAGAGTACGCCAGCGGTTGTACAGGATGAATCAACTTCGAGTGATGCAGTAGCGACGGAGAAACAGACAGAACAGCCGGAGCAGGAAGAAGAGCAGGCAGTAACCGAGACAGTTTATAATCTAAACGATAGTGCTGCGTTGAAGGATTGGGAAATTAGCGTTACGAATATGCAGATTGTAGATTCTATTGCGGCGGATTATGGTTCTTTCTCCCCAGATGAGAGTGGCAACAAATATCTTCAGGTCTTTGTAACAGTCACGAATAATGGTAAGCAAGCTGATACCTTCTTACCGTCGTATGGATTTGGGGATGATGTGCAGGCGAAGGTTATATATGGCGATGGCTATGAATTTAGTTCTACATACTTATTAGGATATAGCAATGAACTGCATGATTCGACCATTAATCCACTGTCTTCAAAAACAGGAGAGATTGCATTTGAAGTTCCTGAAACTGTGGCAAGTTCAGAAGATGAGTTGGTGATTCAATTTATATCCGGTAGTGATGTCGTAAAGTTCAAAATACGATAAAGCACAATGGTTAATGCCCCCGCTTGCATGGTGCAGACGGGGGTTATTCCATCTGCTTTGTAGAAAATGGACGACATTTGAAACGGATTATTGTATAATATGCAGAATGACACGAAGAGGAGGTTAATTATGCAGGAGAAAAAGAGAGGTATGTGCGGTGTTCCGCTAGTGGTGTTGGTTATTAGTTCTGTAATCTTGGCAGTGATTTTTAGCTCGATAAATGAAACCGGTCAGAGCATGGCAAGCATAATAGTTATATCATGTGTAATAGGAGCAATGATTGGCTTTGTAACGTTTGGTATTGATATGCTAATCGGTACTAGTATAGCGTTTTTTAATTAACTCCACTTAAAGAATGCCGTATTTATCAGTGTTTTAGGTTAAAATATGGTGTAGTTAATTTGCGAACGTTATACTAGTCGTAATAAGAAGATAGCGCGTCAGCAAGCACAAAGCGATTGGATGAGTGGAATCAGCAGATATAGTTCTATTATTTATGTTGGAGGACTTGGCGCACCGGAGAACATAAAGTGTGATGTAGTTTTAAGCCCTGTAGAGCTAAAGCTTCTGTGCGGTGGAAATGAATTTGCATTGCCGATAGATAAAATTCGGAATGTGGATTTTCAGCTCGATATTGACGAGAAGCAGTATTTGAAAACAAGTACAGCCAAGGGTGCCATAGGCGCGGCTGCATTTGGTGTGTCCGGAGCAGTCATCGGATTAGCGCCGAAGACAAAAACTAAGCGTGAAGTGAAGTGCTACGCAATTATTTCATTTGATGGGACAGATGGTGAATATAAGACAATCGTACTTCGAGATGCAGTGCCGAATATTCAGATGTGTTCCAGATTGGTAGACACATTAAGACCAATGATAAATCAGCATGTGAATAAAGTACAGTTATAAATCATACAAGAATTTCCCGCTTACATCACGTAAGCGGGGATTTTTATACCCATTTTTAAGAAAAAACAAGATACAAAAGGAGGAAAAACATGTCATACAGATTATATCTTGATGGAACTTTATTTCCCGTTGTGCCATCAAAAATTAGGGTGTCATTTTGGGGGGATGCGGTATAATGAATTCCATAAGTATGAAGGAGGACAGCGTTATGGGATGGATAGTGCCGTTTGTTTTTTCGTTGATAGTAACAGTGTTGGCAATTATAGGATGTCTTTTTGATTTCAAGGCGGAAATGCTTATTGGTTTGGGAATTTTCTTATGTTGCGATATACTATTTTTGAGAAAGTTTTTGAAAGCCGTAACCGGAAAGACGCAGATGGAAAAGGCACAAAGGGAAAATCAAAAGGACATTGGGGAACGAACAATTACGGATGCGCGACATCAGGCGGGACTTCCGTTGGCGCAGGATGCCGTTTGTACGATTTTTTACGATATGGATTGCTTTCGAATTACTGGAGGCGGGAATACATTTGAACTGCCGCATGCAAAACTGACAGATATATCGGTCAAAACGGATACGGAGATTCAGAGACAATATGTTTCCAGTGTTGGAGGCGCAATAGCGGGAGATATGGTATTCGGACCGCTAGGGGCGATTGTGGGAGGCAGAGCCAAGCAGAAGAAAACGACCGAGTCTACTTATTACTTGATATTTACATACAATTCCAATAATCAGATATGTTATGCAAGCTTTCAGATACCGGGATATCAGTTGGGTAAAATAGGAATATGGGAAACGGAGTTTAAGGTGAATCATAAAGAGGATTCATCCGTGGTAGTTCAGTTATAGTTATAAACCCGCTTATATCATGTAAACGGGTTTTTATAGCCAATTTTAAGATTCACAAGAGAATCTAAAGTATCTGCTTGATCTTGCCGGGCAGGAGGCCATTAAGCGTTTTACGGCAGCCGAAATTAAGGTGGATATGTCCGGTGTGCAGAACATAGTAAATAACACAAATGACTTGGATGGTATCATGGATGGTCTGACCACAAGAGTGATTGAGTCTATGGAGGATGTAAAAGAAGGCGTATAACAATAAAATTTGCTGACATTTGGAGTAGAATATTGTATAATAAGTTTTACCAATGTCAAGGAGGAATAAGCTATGGGATTATTTTCGAAAAAGAATAAAGAAATCAATGTTGTATTTTATGAAGGAGACTTGCCGGGTTTTATAACAAATAGGGCGTGCAAGGTAACGTTAGTGGATGGCAAGCTTCAAATCAGACAAATATCTCCACAGGTAGCGGCAAGCTTAGAAGTAAGTAAAATTGTGAATGTAGAGCATTTGGGTGAGCAGGCTTATATGCAGAAATATAAAGGAAATGAGGGAGTTCCGCTTAAAAAGGGAGAAATTTCAAAAGGTTATCATGTATATACATACACAAGCAAGGAAGGGGAAACGCGAAGATTTGCTGTATGGGCGACACAGTTTGATGATATAAACATGATGAAAATTAAGGAGCAAATTATCGGAATGATGAATCCCATGAGTTATGACTTATAGTTAATTGTAATCAGAGAGCTTAGCAATAGGCTCTCTTTTTATATACAATTATACAAGAAAGCGAGGAGAAAAAGTGTATGCGTTCATAAAGTATATTATACAGAATAGGGAATAAATTCGTATGATGGCATTGTGGACGGTCTGGCCACAAGAGTGATTGAGTCTAGGGAGGTTGTGAAGGAAGGAGTATAACAATAAAATTTGCTGACGTTTGGAGTAGAATGTTGTATAATAGGCTTTACAAATGTTGAGGAGGGATAAGCAATGGGATTGTTTACGAAAAAAGAGCCGTGTTGTATATGTGGGAGCGCTCAGGTGAAGGAAAAATTGGCTGACGGATGGATTTGTCAGAACTGTATAAACAATAGCGGAGGATTTCTTTCGGGCGGAGAAAAATTTAAAGATGTACCAAAGGCGAGAGTACTGCAGTGTACGGAAAATCACAAGAAAAATATGGAGTTATTAGCGCAGTTTTCAGCCACAAGGAAGGTAAAGAAATATCTGTACATAGATGAGAACAAAAGACAATGGATAGTGCCCAATGACATTAAAGATCCGATTGTGATGTCTTATGATGATATTGTCAGCGTAGATGTTTTACAAAATGGAAACAGTGTCATAAGCGGCGGAACAGCAAGCGCATTGGCGGGCGGAGCATTATTTGGCGCAGCAGGAGCAATCGCAGGAGCCACTGTTGGGAAAAAGAGCGTGAAGGAGGAGATAACTTCACTTATGATAATGATATCAACGAAGAATCCCAACATGCGCAAAGAGTATATTTTTCTGCTGTCGAACGGAAAAGTGCAGGAAGGGAGTACGACCTATAATTTTTTGAAATTGGATGTGCAGAATATTTTATCTGAGTTTAAGATTATGATGGCGGACGCCGAAGAGAAAAAAGCACAGAACAGATATGGGACAACTTCCGGAGCCGATGAGATCGCAAAGTACAAAAAGCTGTGCGATGATGGCGTAATCACGAAGGAAGAGTTTGAAGCAAAAAAGAAACAGTTGTTAGGGATATAAAACCAACCCGCTTACATAACGTAAGCGGGATTTTTATACCCATTTTTAAGAAAAACAAGATACAAAAGGAGGAAAAACATGTCATACAGATTATATCTCGATGGAATTTTATTTCCCGTTGCGCCATCGAAGATCACGGTAAAGGTCAACGGGAACAATGAGAAGGTCACGCTGATCGACGAGGGGGAGGCAACGATTTTAAAAAGTCCAGGGCTCACGGATATTGAGTTTGAATTGCTGCTGCCGCATGCCGCGTATTCCTTTGCGGTATACCCGGATGAATTTCGTGAGCCGAAGTTTTATATGGATAAGCTTCAGGGACTGGTGCTTGCAAAGCAGCCGTTTCAATATGTAGTTACAAGGACTGATGCGCAAAATAAGAAGCTGTTCGATAGTAACATGACCGTGTGTCTGGACGACTATTCGATTGTGGAGGACGCGGGCGAAGGGTTTGACATTACGGTAAAGGTCAGTCTGAAGCAATACCGTGCATTTACGACAAAGACCTGCACGATGGATATATCACTGCCAAGACCACAGGCGGAAATGCAGACGCAGAGGGAGGTATCGCAAAATGCGCCGTCCGGCGGTACATACACGGTCAAAAAGGGCGATTGCCTGTGGAATATTGCAAAGCAGTATTACGGGAAAGGCACGGACTGGAATACGATTTATAATGCGAATAAATCGGTGGTCGGCGGCAATCCGAATTTGATTTATCCGGGGCAGGTACTCACGATTCCGTAAAACGTATTTTTCATAACAGACAGAGAGGAGGAAACTATGTACGAATTACTAATTCAAAATGAGGGCACAGCATATATGCCCCCGGTCGAGGAGAACGTCAAGGTTACGACCGAGCGGCAGATTGTTCCGGGGGTCCTGGAATTTAGCTTTGTGGACACAGGCATCCATATTGCAAACGGGAATCCGGTGCGTTTTAAGGACAGTAACGGCGCAGAGGTGTTTTACGGATTCATTTTTCGAATCAAGCGCGACCGCAGCTGCATTGTGACAGTGACTGCGTATGACCAGATCAGATATCTGAAAAATAAGGACACGATCGCCTATACAGACATGACGGCGGCAGGGCTTGTGCGGCTGATTGGAAACAAATACGGATTTGGGCTCGGCACGGTTGCGGAAACCGGATGGAAGATTGCTTCCAGAGTGGAGGATAACGTGTCGCTGCTTGACATGATCGCAAATGCGCTGAATTTCACGCTGCAGAATACCGGAGATTTGTATCTGCTGTACGATGCGTTTGGAAAATTGAACCTGTCTTTTCTCGGCGACATGTATGTGCCGATTGTCATAGACGCGGAGACAGGGCAGAACTTTGATTACGAGACGACGATAGACTCCGATACTTACAACTGTATTAAACTTGCATATGACAATGAGAAGCAGGGGGAAAGAGAAATTTACATGGCGAGAGATTCCGGCAACATCAACCGTTGGGGACTTTTGCAGTATTTTGATAAGCTGCAGGAGGGAGAGAACGGGGAGGCGAAAGCGGCGGCATTGCTTACGCTTTACAACAAGGAGACGAAGTCGCTCACGATCAAGGATGCCTGCGGAGATTCCAGAGTGCGCGGCGGCTCGCTGATTGTGGTGCAGCTCGATCTTGGTGATACGAAACTGCAAAATCTCATGCTTGTGGAAAAATGCGTGCACAAATACGGCGAGAGCGAACACACAATGGATTTGACGGTATCGGGAGGTGATTTTTGTGTATGACACAAATGATTTGGTGAGAGCAATGCAGCAGATGTCCGTCGGTGCGAGTCAGGCTTCCTATCCGGCGGATGTGATGTCGGGAACAATTCTTTCCGTAAAACCGCTTAAGGTGCAGGTGGAGCAGCGTTTTACGATAAGCGGCGATATGCTGGTCGTGCCTGAGCATCTGACGGAGCATGAAATCAAGGTGACGGTCGAACCTGTGGACACGAAGGAAGCAGGCGAACCGACGCATCTGCATGAATATGGAGGTGAACTTACCGTGAAGGTACACAGCCCCTTAAAAAAGGGCGACCACGTGCAGCTGATCAGGCAGCACGGCGGGCAGAAATTTTTATTGGTGGGAAAGGTGGTGTAGAATATGATACCTGTTACAAATCAGCTTAAAGAGGTCGATGTTATAACGATTCCGTCAAGGGATTTCCGTATGGAAACAGGCGGAGAACACGTGACCGGAATCTGCGAGGAACTTGAGGAGCTTCGGCAGACCATTTTCTGTATCTTAAATACGGAACGATACAGATATCCGGTCTATTCGTGGAATTACGGGATTGATCTGATGGATCTTTACGGAAAGCCGGCGGACTATGTGATGTCGGAATTGAAGCGGCGTATTACAGAGGCGTTAAAACAGGACGACCGCATTACGGCGGTGGAAGAGTTTGAATTTGAAGTGACGGGAAAACAAATCCTTGTCACTTTTTTCGTGCGCACGATTTACGGCGGCACGACAGAAGAAATGAGGTGGAACATTAATGTATGAAGAAATGACGTATGAAAACATTATGGATGCAATGTTTAAACGTTTGCCCCGAAATCTGGACAAACGGGAAGGCAGCATCATCTATGACGCGACTGCAGCAGTCGCCTACCATCTGGCAATGGCGTATTTTAAGCTTGGCAATTTCCCGGAGCTTGTGATGCCGGACACATCTGCGGGGGAGTATTTGAGCAGGATGGTAAAAGAATATGGATTGGAGCGCAAGGCTGCCACAAGAGCAATCCGCGAGGGAAGATTTAACAAGGAACTGCCGGAAGGCAGCCGTTTTTCGACGAGCGGGGATGCGGCGCTATTTTTTGCAGCGGGAAAGCTGCGGCGCATGGATGGGGAAACTTACATCTATGAAATGGAGTGTGAGACGCCGGGGAAAACCGGAAACGAGTATATCGGTGCGTTGCTCCCGGTCGAGTACATAAGCGGGCTTGGCGCGGCGGAGCTGGTGGGAATTTTGTCGCCAGGCGTGGACGAGGAATCCGATGAGGCGTTGCGGGAGCGCTTATTTGCAAAGGTGCAAAGACCGTCAACGAGCGGTAATGTGAGCGATTATTACAACTGGGCGTTAGCCTGCGCCGGAATCGGAGCGGCAAAGGTTTTCCCGCTTGCAGACGGACCCGGAACGGTCAAGGTAGTCGTAGCGAGTGAGAATAAGACCGCCGCAGATGAGGCGCTTATCGCAAAGGCCGCGGCATACATTGAACAGATGCGGCCAATCGGAGCAGTGGTCACAGTCGTTTCCGCGCGGGAGCTTACCGTCAACGTCAGCGCAAAGGTAAAACTGACGGGGGAAACAACACTGGGTACTGCGCAGAACGCGTTTCATGAAATGGTGGACGCGTATTTGCAGAGCAATGCATTTGACGCGGAATATATCAGCCTTGCACGGATGGGCAGTCTGCTGATGGAAGTGGCGGGCGTGGAAGATTTTGCGGAAATGAAGCTGAACGGCGATGGCGCAAATATTTTACTGGAACAGGAAGAAATCGCAGTGTGCGGAGCGGTGCGCCTGGAGGTGATGTGATGGAAGTGGGCAGATTTTCGGAGAAATTAAACAAAATTGACGGCGTGGTCTATGTGATCGAGGAGAAGGTTTCCGTCACAAACGGCGTGTATGAGGCGGAACTGCGGCATGACAACATAGCGGAGGGCACGCTTGCAATTTACACGGGTTCCAAGCTTACCGGAGAACGGATTACAAACTATGCACTGTCCACACCGAGCAATGCGCCGTGGAAGCGCATCATTCGAATTTATGCGGACGTTCCAACGGTGTATATCACCTACGAGACGCCGGGAGATACGGTCGAGGCGGATGATATCAACCGCGTGCAGATTTCTATTTTGACGACGCAGGAGGCGGTAAATGCAGAGGAAGAACGCGCCCGGGCAGCAGAGGCAGAACTGCACGGTATCATAGAGGCAAACAAGCCGATGTGGGATGATAAGTATACAAGAAATGAGGTGGATAATAAGTTCTCTGTTTCTGAGACAGCAATCGACTGGAAAGAGGCGGTAGGAACTTATGATGATCTTGCGGCGGCATACCCGACGCCGGAGGATGGGTGGACTGTGAATGTCAAGGATACGGATTATACTTACCGCTGGAATGGGAGCGAATGGGTAGTAATCTCCGCGAATGCGATACCGAAGGCGACGCAGGCGATTGACGGTCTTTTAAGTCACGAGGATAAGGCGGCATACGATGATGCAAATTTAAAAAAGCATACGCATGATAATAAGACCGTTCTGGATGCCGTCACGCAGGATGATATGGATAAACTCGACAGTATCGCCAAAGGCGCGCAGGTCAATGTGCAGCCGGACTGGAACGTGACCGATACTGCATCGGACGCCTTTATCCGAAATAAGCCGTCGGCGCTTTGGGCAGACGGAGGAAATGCAGATACCGTAAACATGCACACGGTCGAGGCGGACGTTCCTTCGGATGCGGTGTTTACCGACACGACGTACGCTGCGTTTTCCGGCGCGACTGCGGAACACGCAGGGGAGGATGGGCTTGTCCCGGCCCCCGCTGCGGGTATGCAGGAAAAATATCTCTGCGCGGACGGTACATGGAAGGAACCGCCGTCTGCGGGCGGAGACTTGGTGAGAAAAGCTCCGACGTGGGATGAACTGATGGGGAGGTGATAAGCGTGTACGGACAGAATCAGTACGGAACAAAACGCTATGCGGCGGGAACGTCAGACGGGGAGCGGGAGGAGTATTATGTGAATTTGTTTCCGCTCGTTCCGGCATTCGTCGCCGAAAAAAAGGAAATGCACGCCCTGTACGATACACAGGGCTATGAGGTCGGATATCTGGAACATGCCATGGAAGATGTGATAGACCAGTGCTTTATCACATCGGCAACCTGGGGCTTGACGAGATGGGAGAAATTTCTAAAAGTAGACACGAATCTCCTGCTGACCTACGAACAGCGGCGGGAATTACTTTTTGCAAAGCTGCGCGGACAGGGAACAACGACGGTAGAAATGATAAAGAACACGGCGGAAGCGTTTTCCGGGATCGAGGTGGAGGTAATCGAGGACGCCCCTCATTATAGGTTTACGGTGCGGTTTGTCGGGAAGAAAGGAATCCCGCAGAATATGCAGGGATTTGTCACGATGCTTGAAACAATCAAGCCCGCGCATCTGGCATATGATTTTGAATACCGCTTTACGACATGGCAGGAGGCGGTAAATTACACATGGGAGGAAGCGCAGCGCTATAGCTGGGAAGAATTTCGAATTTTGGAGGAGGAAAAAACATGTTATTAACAGGAAACTATGGATTGAGAAAGCCGGAACTTGGCGAGCCCGTAGATGTGCGGGATTTTAATTACAATGCAGATATTATCGACGCGGAGTTAAAAAGACGACTGACCGCGGACGGAGGCGCGAGTGGTCTGACTGTTGAATTTGAGGAGGCGAAGCAGCTTACGGAGCTTACAAGCGGCGACTCCCTGCGGGGATTATTCGGCAAATTGAAGCTTGCGGTAAGAAAGCTTTTGGAGCTGATGCGGGAGATGGAAAGCGTAAAAAAATCTGTCAGTGATGGCAAAACACTTGTCGCCGGAGCTATCACTGGACAGGGAGTGAAAACGGCGGCAGATGCAGCATTTTCCGTGATGGCGGACAATATTACGGCGGTGGGAAATAAGAAATACGGCGAAGGAGTTGCCGCCGCAGACGGCAGGGAGAATCCATCGTCAGCAAATTATATGGCGGGCTATCATGCCGGAGTGATCGCAGGCGGAGCAGGAAAGACAAAGATTTATACCGGATCGGAGACGGTCTATATTCAGGGTGGAGCACATGAATATCAGTTTGCGCATCCATATGCTACAAACGGAATCGGAATTGTGTGCTGGGATGCGAACTCGGATTATAACGTCTGGGTAAAATCAAACGATGCAACAACGGCGTGCCTTGGAACACTTGGAGCATATGGACATTCCGGTACAGTCCGGGTAGATTGGGTCGTATGGTAGGGAGGTGAAGCAAATGATATTGACAAGTAATTATGGCTTAAAAAAGCCTGAGGGCGCAGACCTTATAAATGTGGAGGATTTCAATGCAAATGCGGACATGCTTGACGAGAAGCTTGCTGCGGTCGAAGCGGAGATGGCAGACGTAAAAAAATCTGTCAGTGATGGCAAGAAACTTGTCGCCGACGCCATCACTGCGCAAGGAACGGCGACGGCGGCAGGCGCGGCATTTGAGACAATAGCGGCAAATGTGACGGCGGCAGGAACTGCAAGGTATAATGCCGGAGTGACCGCAGCAAAGAAGGGAAATGCGAGCGCAGGGCATGTATTGAGTGGAAGAACATTTACAAGCGCAAACGGGATCAACTTGACCGGATCGCTGGCGAACCGCGGAGCGTGGACAGCGGCGACATCCGGCAGCGGAAACGTAGGGATTCCCGCCGGATATCATAATGGTTCGGGGTATGTATCAGGCGCGGGGGCGTACAATGCCGGGGTTGCAGCGGCGGATGCCAGAGCAAACGCAAATTCTACAAATTATAAGACCGGGTACAATAACGGTTACAATGCCGGGGTCGCAGCGGCGGATGCCAGAGCAAATGCCAACAGTGCCAATTATAAGGCGGGCTATGATGCCGGATACAGCAAAGGGCTGGACGACGGGTATTGGAATGGATATCATGCCGGATATAACGATGGGAAGTATGCGTAGGAGAAAGAGAGGAAAATATGAATAACAATGTGATTAAAGCAATTATAACTGCGGCGACAGGTTTCCTGTCGTCGGTGTTGGGAATCCTGTATATTCCGGTGCTGCTTATGGTGGCGTGCAATCTGATTGATTACATAACCGGGCTTGTGGCGGCAAAGTACCGGACAGACGGTGGAATCAGCTCGTACAGGAGTATGAAAGGCATTACCAAGAAGGTCATGATGTGGCTCTTGGTAGTGGTCGGAGCGATTATTGACGAGGTGTTAGCCTATACGTCGGTCACGCTGGGGCTTGCGATGCCGTTTACATTCCTGGTCGCCTGCATTGTAGCGATCTGGATTATCTGCAATGAGATTATCAGCATACTGGAAAATATGCTTGATATCGGTGTGGATATTCCGACATTTTTACTGCCGATGATAAAAAATATCAAGCGGCAGGCAGAGGGCGTGACCGGGATAGAAGAGGATAAGGAGGAGTAATTATGGTAAGAACAATCGGACAGGCAGGCTTAGAGCTTATCATGCAGTTTGAAGGCTGCCGCCTTAAAGCATATCAGTGTGCCGCTGGAGTTTGGACGATCGGCTACGGACACACCGCAGGCGTAAGTGCAGGGCAGGCAATCACACAGGTGCAGGCGGAGGAGTACTTGCGTCAGGATTGCCGGAAGTTCGAGCGGTGTGTCAACGATGCCGCATACGTGCCGATCACGGCGCAGCTCAATCAGAACCAGTTTGACGCGCTGGTATCCTTTGCATTTAACTGTGGAGCAGGGAACTTAAGAAAGCTTTGTGCAGACAGGAACGCGGCGCAGATTGCGGCGGCAATGCCGCAATACTGCAAGGCAGCAGGAAAGACGCTTGCCGGACTTGTGAAAAGAAGGGCAGCGGAAACTGCTCTGTTTCAGGCGGATTTCATTGAGGAAAACAGTGCACAGAAAAACGGAACAACCGGGCAGATGAACAGTGGAGGAGAAACAGAAACATCACAGAAGAAAGATATAGAAGAGAAGGAGGCTTACAGCATGACAACAATCAGGAGAGGAAGTAAGGGGAATGCCGTTAAGGTGTGGCAGATCATCGTCGGGGCAACGCCGGACGGAATGTTTGGCAGCGGAACAGAGCGCGTAACGAAAAACTGGCAGTCAAGCCACGGGCTTGCAGCGGATGGAATCGTTGGAGCGAAGAGTTGGAAAGCAGGGTTGAAATCGTTGTAGAATCACGGTAGGAAGGATGCTGTTATGGAGAGGTCAGTGCCGGCATATTGTCAGAAGAGTAAATAAGAATCCCCGATAAAATCAAGACCTTCTTGAAATTACCGGGGGTACTTTCACAGAGCGGACAACGGGAATCGAACCCGCCTCCTCAGCTTGGGAAGCTGATATACTACCGATGTACTATGTCCGCATATATACTATTATACATCGAATAAAAAAGATTGCAAGAAGTTTTTTTATGACATAAAATGAAGACAGATTTTATGATATATATATATATGAAAACAGTCGGAGGTTATGTATGAAATATCCAAAATATCTGTCAGAGAATGGGACGATCGGCTTTGTAGCGCCGTCGTTTGGCTGCAATACGGAGCCATACCGATCGTCGTTTGTAAACGCACAAAAGAAGTTTAAAGAACTTGGACATGCGCTGGATCTGGGACCCAACTGCTACGAGGGCAGGGGAATTGGAATCAGCAACACACCGCAGGCATGCGGGAAGGAATTGACGGACTACTATTGCAGCGGCAAGAATGATGTACTGATCTCCTGCGGCGGCGGGGAACTGATGTGTGAAATACTGGAATATATAGATTTTGATAAAATTCTGGCAGCGGAGCCGAAGTGGTATATGGGCTATTCCGATAATACGAATATGACGTTCCTGCTCACAACGCTCTGCGATACGGCGTCTATTTACGGACCGTGCGCAGGAGCATTCGGCATGGAACCGTGGCACGAAAGTATTTGGGATGCTTATGAACTGCTGCGGGGGAAGAAGGATACCGTGCGCGGTTATAAGCTGTGGGAGAAAGAGAGTCTGAAATCCGAGGAGCAGCCGCTTGCGCCCTATCATGTTACGGAAGAGCGCAAGCTTCGTATTTTCCAAGCGGGGGACAGCGCGCAGGTCCAGTTGGACGGACGTTTGATCGGCGGCTGTATGGACTGCCTTGTGAATCTTCTCGGAACGAAATATGATAAAGTGGCAGAGTTTGCGGAACAATATAAAGAGGACGGACTGATCTGGTTTCTGGAATCCTGCGATCTGAATGTGATGGCAATCCGCCGTGCAGTCTGGCAGATGAAAAACGCCGGGTGGTTCTCCTATGCAAAAGGATTTCTGATCGGAAGACCGGCGGTATATGGTCAGGAACTGATGGGACTGGATCAGTACCATGCCGTATGCGATCTGTTGGAAGAACTTCACGTACCGATTATCATGGATGTGGATATCGGCCACCTTGCACCGATGATGCCTCTCGTGTGCGGAAGCTATGCAGCGGTGCAGGTGAGCGGAAATGATATTTCTGTTGAAATGAAGTGTCTATAAGACGATATTTACATTTTTCCCGATGCCGTTGTTGAGTAACGCATTGAGATCGGCATTGCTTCCGGCAGCGAAAGCGGCAGCCGTGACGCTGCCTGTAGCAGCGGAAGCGGAGGTACTGTCTGTCTTAGCAGCGGAAGCAGAAGAGTTTGTGGCAGGGGCGGTAACCCCCTGGAACTTCTGCTGTGCGGCGGCAGCATCCAAAACCTCACTTCGTCTCGCAAGACGTTTTGCGTAGGCGGTGGTGCGCTGCATATATTCGGAATCTTTTGAGAAAAGCTTTTTGAACTTTGAGAGGTCGGCGCTGTTTAACAGCGTTTCCCTGCCGGTCAGCGTGCCGTCGCCGTTTACCGTAATTCCAATCTTATCCAGTTCCTTTGAATATTCTTTTGTGATATTCTTTAATTGCTTCGCACTGCGCTCTAACGAGTGGTCAGGGGAATCAGAAGCAGAAGACAGCATATTGTTGTAAGTCTGGATATACGCGGTAACGCTGTTGCGGATGCTGGTGTCGTGATCTTCGTTAAACTCGAAAGAACCTAACTTCTTAAGCGCTTTGCGCAGAGCACGGCTGTCGGCGAGCGTAAGTTCCGTGTTATTCATTTCGTGCCGCTTGGAAGCGGTGCGGGCATTCCGGTTCGACTGGTAGAAATTGCGCAGATAATAATTGGAGCTTAACGTCGTTCCGGTTCCGATATAAATTTCCCTGGATGCCATAACCATTCCTCCTTGAATAGTTTCTCTTATATGTTTCGGCGAGAACGCCCATATAATTAACCATAGAAAAGAAAAATTACATATGCTATAATCGCGTTATAAAGGAGGAGAACGAATATGGAAGCAATAGTATGGATTGCCTTGATTATCATTTTTGCAGTAGTAGAGATTCTGACTGTAGGTCTGACATCTATTTGGTTTGCGGGCGGTGCATTGGCGGCGCTGATCTGCTGTCTGTTCGGCATGGGTCCGGTCGGACAGTTCATCGTGTTCGTGGCAGTGTCTGTGATTTTAGTGTGCTTTACAAGACCGTGGGCGCTTAAGTATTTTAAGCCGCATCTGACAAAGACAAATTATGAGCAGGCGATTGATGAGAATGTGTGCCTGACAGAGACGGTCGATAATCTGAAGGGAACAGGTACTGCAGTATATAAAGGACAGGAATGGACGGCAAGAGCTTACGAGGACGGTAAGCGGTTCGAGGCAGGAACCATTGTGAGAGTTAAAGAAATCCGCGGTGTGACGATGTATGTGGTGGAGAGTGGTCTCATGCCGCATATGCAGAGCGAGGCAGGGAAATGAAATTAGGAATGGTTTTTGAGGGAGGGGCAAACCGGACGGTCTTCTCCTGTGGAGTGATGGACGTTTTTTTGGAAGAGGGCATCATGCCGGATTATTTTATCGGCGTGTCGGCAGGAATCGCCTACGGCGTGTCCTATCTGGCAGGGCAGAAGGGCAGAAATCTCGAAGTCATTGAGAATTATATTGCGGATAAGCGGTACATGGGTGTGCGTCATCTTTTCAATAAAAAGGAGAAAGCATATTACAATACTAAGTTTGTATTCGACGAGGTGCCAAATGAACTGATTCCCTTCGACTACGCCGCTTTTGAGCGTTATCCGGGAAAGGTGGAGGCGGCGGTGACGAATATCCACACCGGAACGGCGGAGTATGTGGAAGTGCCGCGCGGCAGAGACATGCGTGATGTCCTTGTGGCGAGCTGTTCGCTTCCGGTGCTGTTTCCGCCGGTGAAGCTCGGCAGGCATTACTACCTGGACGGCGGAATCGCAGATTCGATTCCGTATGAACATGCATTTGAGGAAGGCTGTGACAAGCTGCTTGTAGTGCTGACAAGGGAGCGCGGGTATGTCAAGACGGCGGAGCGTGCGGTAAAGATTACAAACAGCCTTTACCGGAAATACCCGAAAGTCGTAGAGGCGCTTGAAACACGGCCCGAACGCTACAACGCCTGCATGGAACAGTTAAGGGAACTGGAAACCCAGGGGAAAGTATTTGTCATTGCCCCGGAAGATCTGTATGGTGCGGGAAGGACGGAGACGGACACGATCAAGCTGCGGAGACTTTATGATGAGGGCTGCCGCATTGCAGAAGAGCAGATGGGCGTACTGCGGGAATATCTTGCGCGATGATTTGACGGAAGGATGGGCTTACGGATGAAAATAGTGTTTTTGGACGCAAAGACGATTGGAGAGGATATCGATCTCTCGGGATATGAAGCGCTTGGAGAAGTCGTAAAATACGGATTTTCAACACCGCAGGAGGCAAGGCAGCGCACGAAGGACGCGGATGTTGTCATTATCAATAAGGTAGTGATCGATGAGACTTCCATTGGCGAAGCAGAACATTTGAGGCTCGTGTGCGTGACGGCGACCGGAACGAATAATCTGGACAAGGAGTACCTTAAGGAGCGGGGAATTGCATGGAGAAATGTCGCGGGGTATTCGACGGAGACGGTGGCGCAGCACACGTTTGCACTGCTGTTCTATCTGCTCGAGAAGCTTCGTTATTACGATGATTATGTGAAGACAGAGAGGTATGTCGGCGACGTCACTTTCACGCATTTTGCGGAGGCGTTTCATGAGCTTTCCGGTATGACATGGGGAATTATCGGTCTGGGGACGATCGGACGAAGAGTGGCGGATATCGCCGGAATGTTCGGATGCCGTGTGATTTACTATTCGACCTCCGGCGCGCATGACGAGCCGGGGTATACGCGTGTGGATTTTGACACGCTGATGGCGGAGTCGGACATTGTGTCGGTACATGCACCGCTGGATGAGAATACAAGGGATCTGATGGATGCCAGAGCTTTTGCAAAGATGAAATCCACGGCAATTTTCTTAAATCTCGGCAGAGGACCGATCGTCGTAGAGCAGGATCTTGCAGACGCACTTTTAAATCACGAGATTGGCGCGGCGGGACTGGATGTACTCGCAGCGGAGCCGATGCGCGAGGATAACCCGCTGCGGCAGATCAAGGACAGCAGCCGTCTGGTTATCACGCCGCATATCGCATGGGCGAGCGTGGAGGCGCGTACAAGGCTGATGAGGATCATCGAGGAACAGATTCGGGAATTTTTTGAAATGTAGTAGGAAAGGCAGCGGACGCGGCGCGGGAAGATGGAGAACCGGAGAGGAGCCGGAGAGCAGTAGGAAAGCGAAAAACCACGGTGCAGCGGACGTCTCAACTTGGGATTGAGACGTCAAGACCGCTGTGAAAAGAAAGGTTTTGGTAATCCTTCATAAAATTATGGAGAAGCTTTCTCTGTAGCGGCGTGTCCTGGGCAGTGTGAAGCAGTGCGTCAAGCTTTTCCATCTGTATGAGATAGCGTTCCTGCGCGGCGTCATACAGTTCGAAGAAGCTCGCCTGCGAAGTGAGCGAGGAGTTCCAGGGGTTTGTCCATACAGCGTGCCGCAGATTGAAAGGATCCGTCCGGAAAAAGAGCGTGTCGCTCGGAATTAATGGAGAGAACAGAGGGTAACCAAGGAAGTGTTTTTCCGCAAAGCGGAAGAGCACTTTTTTTTGTCCCGAATCGTCGTGGAGCATCCACATACCCAGACGGATCGAAAAAATGCCTGCATGCATGGTGCTCTTTCGAATGCGCAGCGTCGGAAATGCATAGTGATAGGCGTCGTAGAGCAGCCGGGCAACCACCTTTTTCTGGCGGCGTGTCAGTGCTATGGTATTGGCAGCGTGAAACTGGCAGGGTTTTCTGTGAAGTTTCAGGTCTAAGAGCGCGGTGTCGATATCCGTTTCCAGATAGGCATGCCGCCAGAAATAGTCCTTTTTTGGCCCGCTGTAGTGGGTCGCCGCATAGACATAAGGATGGCATGCGGTGTCAAGAAGATAGTGTCCGAGAAATCCGGTCAGATAAGCTTCCGCGATACTGCGGTCGGTGCTGTTTGTGATCCGGCAGCAGCTTTCAATCAGACCGAGGAAAAATGCGCCCGTTTCCTGTGTATGCGCAATGGAGCCTAAATTTGACTTATATAGAGCATAGGACGGAAGGTAAAAGAAGAACAGATCCGGCCCCTGAAGCCCCAGCGCATAAGCGGCGCGGTTATGGTAAATATTTCTTTTCTGTGGATTGCATTTCAGTTTACGATAAGTTTCCCGTCCGAAGATATAATGTGTAGCAAAGCCTGGCATGAGGAAATTCCCCCTTTCGTATAGTTAGAGTATACCCGCTTTTGGAGGGGGTGTTAAGAAGAGGAGGTAAGAATTAAGAAAAAAGTAATAAAACATATAGTGGATTTTTAGAAAATGGCATATGACGCCATTATGTAGTAATAAAGACCATATAATGTAGTGATTGGGTATGCAAAACAAAGCAGATGTCGCTAAATGGAAGACAGAATGACAAAATTGTATATTGACGGGCAACACCACGATTGTATTGCATATGTAAAAAGAGAGAAAACTTTTCTATACTTCTATTCAAAGAAAGTCGGAGTATACGGGGAAACGGAGGATTAAGAGATGGCAAATTTAGCACAGACGGTAGAGCGAAAAGCATTTGGCGCGGCAGTGGATGTAGCATTAAAGAGGTTGAATAAGGATCGCGAAAAAGGACTTCTGCAGATCGTGGATCTCACGGAGAAATTTATGGGGGATAATTTTCGCAAGGAATCTTACGAGGGTGCAAGAAAGATGATTCAGGATCCGGACAATAAATGGATGCATTATGTGAATCGGCTTCTTGACGAGACGGATCCGCATGTTGCCAGGATGACAGCGTTAAGCCTCGGCTTTCAGGCGGCATTCTTGGGAACAAAGACGATTCGTAAGATGAGAGAGGTACATAACTGTAATATCCCATGGCTGATTCTGATGGATCCGACCAGTGCCTGCAATCTGCACTGCACCGGATGCTGGGCGGCAGAGTACGGTCACAAGCTGAATCTGTCATTTGAGGAGCTTGACAGTATCGTTACGCAGGGCAAGGAGCTTGGCATTTACTTCTATATGATGACGGGCGGAGAGCCGTTGGTGCGTAAGGCGGATATCATTAAGCTCTGCGAGAAACACAACGAGTGCGCATTCCACTGTTACACGAACGGTACGCTAGTCGATCAGGCATTCTGCGACGAGATGAAGCGCGTCGGCAATCTGTCACTGTCGATCAGTCTGGAGGGATTTGAGGACGCGAATGATTTCAGGCGTGGCGAGGGCGTTTACAATAAAGTTATCCAGACGATGGATTTGCTGCATGAAAACGGATTGATTTTTGGTAACAGCGTATGCTATACTCGTAAAAACATGGATGCCGTTACGTCAGATGAGTTCTTTGACCTTCTGATCGAGCATGGAAGCCGTTTTGCATGGTATTTTCATCTGATGCCGGTGGGAATGAACGCTACGCCGGAGCTGATGCCGACCAGTGAACAGAGAGGACGCATTTATCACCGGATTCGAGAGGTGCGCGGTTTTACGGGAGGCAAGGAGATTTTTGTCATGGATTTCCAGAATGACGGCGAGTTCGTCGGAGGCTGTATCGCGGGAGGAAGAAACTACTGCCATATCAACCCGAAGGGAGATGTGGAGCCATGTGTATTCGTCCACTATTCAGGGGCGAACATCCGCGAGAAATCACTGCTGGAGTGCTTAAAACAGCCGCTTTTTATGGCCTACAGGGACGGACAGCCGTTCAACGAGAATATGTTAAGACCTTGTCCGATGCTTGAGAACCCGGAGATTCTTCAGAGGATGGTGCAGGAGACCGGAGCGCACTCAACGGATGTAGAGGAGGCGGAGCCGGTAGAGCATCTGTGTGGTAAATGCATGGAATACGCCTGCGAGTGGAAGGAGACGGCAGATAAGCTCTGGAGCGAGCATCCATACCAGCAGAAGGGATATACGAACTTTAAAAAGAAATAAGAGGCGATTGTGATTAACAAAACGAAGAAGCAGATTTTTAAGTGGATTTTTGTGCTTGCGATCATCGGAATTATCATTTACACATTCCGTGATTCGGCAGGACCGATTTTAGAACAACTGAAACAGACAACACCCACCGTCATTGCAGGGATCTGTGCAATGACGGTGATCTATCATGTGATTGAAGGACTGATTACGACGCTGCTTGCAAAGCAGTATCAACCGGAATTTACGGTCGGGATGGGAATTACGAATGCGTTTTTCTGTTCATTCTACCGTGTAGCGACGCTCGGCAGCGGCGCAGGGATTGCCGCTATCGTATATCTGGGGGATCACGGTGTGCAGTACTCGGAGAGTTTTGGTATGTATATGCTGCAGTATGCGTTTCATAAGATCAGTATTGCGATCTTTTCGATGGTTCTGTTCGTCGTAAACTGGAGATATATGTGTGAGCATTTCGGGGAATATATGTGGCTGCTTGCGGCGGGATATGCGGTAACCCTTTTGATTACAGTTTTCCTGATCCTGTTTAGCTGCTCGGCGCAGTTTCACCGGGTACTTTTTGTGATACTTGATTTTGTGAATAGAAAATGCAGGGGGCGGTTAACGTCGTCGATTAGGATGCTTCGGGAGCAGTGCCGGATGCTGGAGGAAGCCTCGAAGCATCTGCTTCGGGAAAAGCGTCTTGTTGCAGGCACAGTTCTTTTGAATCTGCTGAAGTTCTGCTTCTGGTATGCAATGCCGTATCTGATGTTTGGCAGCGTGACGGACGTGACAGTGTCGCAGACCATGGCGGTCACGTCTCTGGCTGTGATGCTTGCGGCGGTGCTTCCGGCGCCTGCGGGGATCGGTTCGACAGAATTCGTGTTCACGTCGCTTTTTTCCGGTATTGCGGGAATGGGGCTTGCGGGTTCCGCTTCCCTGCTCTACCGTTTCGGCACTTTCGTTTTCCCGTTTCTGGTCGGAGCCGTTGTCGTGGTTGCAAGGAGAATTCACAAGAAACAGACAGGTTTTGTCAGCGCGTAGAATAAGTGATGGCTTATACTGCCCTCTTTCCGGTAGGCAAGTGAATGAGAAGCTTGCCTGCCAGGAAGGGGGTTTTTTGGTTTCCTTTAAGAAAACCTTAAGCATTGGGAAATTGACAAAATGGCAAGTAATGATAAAATTAACGTTGTTATGTAGAATTTGTGTAATGATTTGATAGATATGCGCGTTTTAAATGGAGATGGAAAGTGAAGGTAAGATTATATTTCGATAAGGGAAACGTCGGCAGGCTGGCGGTCGCGATGATTCTGGCTGTCGTTTTATTCTGGAAGATCGGTTTTTGGGTATTGGCGCTGCCTGCGTTCGGCGTATGTTATTTTTTTATCAAAAGCCTTGAAATTGAACTGCCGGAAAAATTTTCGTGGTTGTGGACGGCGCTGATGATCGTGCCTGGCAGTATTTTTACGGCGTATCATGTGCAGTATCTTCTGCTTGACGCGGAGCTTCGTGCGAAGATTTCCCAGGAGAAAATGCTTTTGAATATCGTATGCTGCCTGGTGGTATTTCTTGTCGTGCAGGTATGTACGAATAACGCGGGACTGACCTGTCTGATTTCTCATATTTTTCTGATGATTGTCGCGGGAATCAATTATTTTGTCTATCTGTTTCGGGGCAATGAATTTATTTTCAGCGACTTAAAGTCGATTCAGACAGGGCTTTCCGTGGCGGGGAATTATGAATTTGTCATGGACGACCGGGCGGGGTATGTGATCTTACTGTCCACGCTCTATGTGGCGTTCATGCGCAAGCTGCATGTGACGGTGGAAAAGCGGGTCTGGATGACGGCGGTCTGCGTCTCGCTCGCAATACTAAGCGGCGTTTACGTTGGCAGGAAGACGGAGTATGTCGTGACGGAGACGTGGGAGCAGAAGGGAAGCTACCGCAATGGATATATTCTGAACTTCGTACTGAGCGTAAGGGATTGCTTTGTGAGCGAGCCGGAAGGCTATTCGGCGGAGGCGGTCGCGGCGTTGGAGGAGCGGTATAAGGAGACGGCAGGCTCCGGCAGTGGGGAAGGAGCAAAGCAGGAGGGAGAAAGTAATGTTGTGGATAAGGCACGCGGGGAAAAACCGACAATCATAGTGGTTATGAGCGAGTCTTACGCTGACTTAAGTGTTGTCGGCAGTCTTGTGACGAACATGGAAGTCACGCCGTTTTACGATTCGCTGACGGAGAACACGATACGCGGTTATGCGCTCTCATCGGTATTTGGTGCAAAGACGCCGAACTCTGAGTGGGAATTTATGACCGGAAATTCAATGGCGTTTCTGCCAAGCGGCTCTGTCGTCTATCAACAGTATATTTCCGACACGCCGACCTCGATCGTGTCGAATCTTAAGAATGAGGGTTACACCTGTGTGGCGATGCATCCATACTATGAGACAGGGTGGAGCCGGAATGCCGTTTACCCCGATATGGGATTTGACGAGATGCATTTTATTGACGACTTCGATCAGACGAAGCTGCTGCGGGAGTATATCACGGATCAGGAATTGTATGAGAGCATCGTAGAGCGTTACGAGAGCCGGGCGGCAAATGAGGACTTATTCATTATGAGTATTTCCATGCAGAACCATGGCGGCTATACGGAGAAGTACGATAATTTCAACGAACAGGTTCGCGCGCTCGGAATCAATTATCCCGACGTGAACCAATATCTTTCCCTGATACATGAGAGTGATGCGTCGTTGGAATATCTGATTTCCTATTTTGAGAATGTGGATGATCCGGTGGAAATCGTCTTTTTCGGGGATCATCAGCCGAGCCTGTCCCAGAGTTTTTATCCGTATCTGAACGGCAAGGGACTTTCCGGACTTACGGAGGATGAATTGGAAGCGCTCTATACCGTTCCTTTTTTCATCTGGACGAATTATGAGAGCGAAGAGGAAGAAGTGGAGATTACAAGTCTTGATTTCCTTTCCACGATCGCGTTAGAGCGCGCGGGTATTGAATTGCCTGCCTACAATCAGTTTCTTTCCGATATGATGGAGGTAGTTCCTGCGATAAATGCAAGAGGGTACTATTCGAAAACGGAAGGAAAATTCATTCACATAGAGGAGGCACAGGGAGAGGAAGCAGAGTGGATTCGCGATTATGAAATTCTGCAGTACAATAATATGTTTGACCGAAAGGGGAAGAGCGAGGTGTTTTTCCCATATTTGGAATAGAAAGAGGAAACACGATGACGGAGCAGAAAGCGTTTGTAGTAGATATTGACGATGCGGTGAGGCGGTATGCGGATATGGTATACCGCCTTGCCGTGCTTAATACGAGGAATAAGTATGAGGCGGAGGATGTGTTTCAGGAAGTCTTTTTGAAACTTTTCCGGCACAAAGAAAGTATTTGTAATGAGGAGCATCTCAAGGCATGGCTGATCCGCGTGACGGTGAACCAGTGCAAAAGTCTTGCGGTGACGGTTTGGAATAAGCGCCGTGTATCGATGGACGCCGTGGCGGAACAGGGCGAGGAGATGCAGGCAAACGAAGGAGAATCGGAGGTATACGAAGCGGTGAAAAAACTGCCGCCAAAATACCGGGAAGTGATACATTTGTTTTATTACGAGGAGCTTCAGATTAAGGAAATTGCGGCGGTTCTGGAACGGAACGAGGCAACGATTAAGACGCAGCTTGCCAGAGGAAGACAGATGCTTGAAAAAATGTTGAAAGGAGCGTTCGGGGATGGAAGAATATAAGAAAAGCGTTGATGCGCAGCATGCGCCGGAAGCATTGGTCGCAAAGACATTGCAGAGAATCCATGAGGAAGAACGCGGCGCGGGAGTGCAGGCTGAGGTACGGCAGAGCACAGAGAATAAGGTGCAGCCGAAGAAATCGCGCCGCAGATATGCATGGATTGCAACAGCGGCAGGCATGGCGGCGGCGCTTGCGGTCGTGGTTGGCGTGTCGTCGTCAAATCGCGGGCTTACCTACAACCTTGTACAGGAAAGTCAGATTCGCGCGGAGGCAGAGATTTCACTTATGCCGGAACATGAAATGACGGCGGAAGAGTACGGCGCATATCTTGGCAGAGATTTGACGGAGCCTTTAAAGGGAGTCACACTTAGCAAGGCGGATATTTCCGTGGCGTATGCGGAGGATGAAGAGACAATCTTGGAGGATGAGGGAACCTTCTATTATAATACAGACAGCGGTCAGGTCATGGTGAAGATGTCAAAGACGACGGAGGTCGCGCCGGAGGAATTGCTTTCGGGCGAGGCGACCGAGTGGAACGGGCTGACGGTCTATGCCGGAGAAAACGAGGCGCAGGATAAAAGGATGGCGGCGTTGCAGAAGGGGAACGTCCGGTATTTTGTGATGAGTTACGGAATGTCGGAGAAGGAATTTGAGACATTTTTAAAAAAATTTTTCTGAAACTGAAACCTTAAGAGTAAGAGGGCGGTATTGTCTGTGAAGTGACAAAAAGCGCTTTAATTATTTTTGAGGAGACGGACAACGATGAAAAACAGAAAATTTTGGGCAGTAATGATGATGACGCTTATGGTATCTGCGGCAGCAGGCTGTGCGGAGGCGAATACGGCGGCAGAGCCGCAGGAACAGACCGCACAGGCGGGAGAGGACGCGGGCGGGAACGCGCCGGAAGAGACGACCGGGGATTCGGATGCAGTGAAACCGGAGATGAGGCAGGAGAAAAAGGAGACAGAAGAGACAGAGGCGGCAGAGACGGAGGAATTAAAAGAGGCGGAAACAGAAGCGGAAACAGCAGAAGACGGCAAGCCGGAAGGGGGAGAGACATCCTTGGCAGACGGGGAACTGTCAGACGACTGGACGGATATGCAGTTCATGCTGGATGGAAAGCTATATGAGCTTCCGACCGCTTATCATGAATTGGAAGCGGACGGATGGAGCTTTGATCTGGCGGATTACGGTTATACGGACGGTTACGTTATGAATCCGGGGGATAAGACTTACAATACGATTGAACTTTCCAATCCGGCTTACGATGAGAAATTGACCGTATGGGTCGGGTTTATCAACACCGAAGATAAGACACAGGATATCTTAGACTGCGATATCTGGGCGTTCCAGATGGATACCTGTGTCGGCTCGAGACAGGTGGAGAGTTATCCCGATATGGAGATCGCGAAGGGAATCGGCTTTGGCAGCACAAGAGAAGAGGTCGACGCGGCGTTTGGCGCATGCGAAGATATCTATGAGGCGGACTCCGGTATGAACTATGTCGTCTATAATTACAAGGTGAATTATGATAAATATCTGAAGCTGACGATCGATGGGGAAAAGGGCGTTACGGCGATTGATATCAGCAGTTATGAATAAAGGGGAATGCAATTCAATTTGACGCAGGGAGAAGATAAGTATAAAATAGAAGAAAGAATAGGAGCTTGGCACGCGCCCATCCGGGATGCGTGCCAACTTGACGTACAGGAGGAAGAAAATATGGAGACGGTAACGCTTGGAAAGACCGGAATCACAGTGAATAAGAACGGATTTGGCGCGCTCCCGATTCAGCGTATCAGTACGGAAGACGCGGTGGCGCTCGCGCGCAAAGCGTATGATGCGGGAATTACTTTTTTTGATACCGCGCGTTTTTACACGGACAGCGAGGAAAAGCTCGGAGAGGCGTTCGACGGGATGCGGGAGAAGGTCTATATTGCGACAAAGACGGCTGCGGCAAATGCGAAGGAGTTCTGGGAGCAGCTTGAAACGTCGCTTCATAATCTGCGGACGGACTACATAGATATCTATCAGTTCCACAATCCGTCCTTCTGTCCGAAGCCGGGAGACGGAAGCGGGTTGTACGAAGCTATGCTGGAAGCGAAAGCTCAGGGGAAGATTCGTCATATCGGAATCACGAATCACAGGCTGGCGGTCGCAGAGGAGGCGATCGCATCAGGGCTGTATGAGACGCTGCAATTTCCATTTTGCTACCTGGCGACGGAGCGCGATATCGCACTTGTGGAAAAATGTAGGACGGCAGGCATGGGATTTATCGCAATGAAAGCACTCTCGGGCGGTCTTATCACAAATTCGGCGGCGGCGTATGCATTTGAGGCGCAGTACGATAACGTGCTTCCGATCTGGGGAGTCCAGCGTGAAAGTGAACTGGATGAATTTATTTCTTACATTGATAATCCGCCTGTAATGACGGAGGAGTTAAAGGCGGTAATCGCGCACGATATCACAGAGCTTGCCGGGGAGTTCTGCCGCGGATGCGGGTACTGTATGCCATGTCCGGCAGGCATTGAAATTAACAACTGCGCGCGCATGTCCTTAATGCTGCGCCGTGCGCCCTCGGATGCGCAGCTCACGCCGGAAATGCAGGAGAAGATGAAGAAGATTGAGGACTGTCTGCACTGCAACCAGTGTAAGAGTAAATGTCCGTATGGGCTGGATACGCCGGCGCTGCTTGCGAAGAATTATGAGGATTATAAGCGTGTGCTCGCGGGAGAGGTCAGCGTAAAATAGACCGAAGGAAGACGGACAGGAAGGGAATGTAATAGGAAATGAAACGGTATGATACGGTAATCTTTGATCTGGATGGAACGTTGTTGGACACATTGGAGGATCTTACCGACGCGGTAAATTATGCGCTTCGCGAATCGAAAATGCCGGAGCGCACGATCGACGAGGTGCGCCGCTTTGTGGGGAACGGCGTGCAGCGTCTCATGGAGCTGGCAGTGCCGGACGGCGTTTCTGGTCCGGTATTTGAGGAAACGTTTGCAAAATTCAAGGAGTATTACGGCGTGCACTGCAACGATAAGACGAGGGCGTACGAGGGCGTTCTGCCGCTTCTGCGGGAACTTAAAGAAGAGGGCTATGCGCTTGCAATCGTCTCTAACAAGCTGGATTCGGCGGTCAAGGAGCTTTCGGAAATCTACTTTGAGGGAATTGTGACGACTGCCATCGGAGAAAAGGCAGGCGTCGCGAAGAAGCCCGCGCCCGATACCGTATATGAGGCGCTTCGGGTGCTCGGAATGCCAAAAGAGCGCGCAGTCTATGTCGGAGATTCTGAGGTCGACGTCATGACGGCAAAGAATGCGGGACTTCCCTGTATTTCTGTGTTGTGGGGATTTCGGGACGAAGCGTTTTTGCGGGAGCACGGTGCGGTCTGTTTTGCGGGGACGCCTGCGGAAGTCAGAAATTTCCTGTAGAGGACGCTGACTATTGTGCAATAGTTGTGCGTGTAGTATAATAAATGAAAAACAAATGTAAAAAAGTTGTGCAACGCTACAGAAAGAAGGGGTACAAATGAAATCCAGGAGCGTGAAGAATACCATGCGGGTGATGTGCCTGTTGTTGGTACTGTTTACATCGGTGGTATTGGGCGCTACATCGATCTTTAGTATCAAGAGTACGACGGATATGGCGGTCAGCGAATATGAGAACGCCATGGATGCAGGATATGATACGGAGATCAAGTCCGAGGTGCAGACGGTCATGGCTGTATTGCAGGCAGAGTATGACAGATTTCAGTCGGGTGAGCTGACTGAGGAAGAGGCGAAGGAAGAGGCGAAGGAAATTGTGCGCGCTATGCGTTACCGGGACGACGGAAGCGGATATTTCTGGATTGACGACACGGATTACAATCTGGTGATGCATCCGATCCTTGTAGAGCAGGAGGGTACCAACCGCTATGAACTGGAAGACCAGAACGGCGTTATGATTACTCAGGAGATCATAAAGGCCTGCACCGGTGCAGAGGGCGGCGGCTATAATGAGTTCTATTTTACAAAGGCGGACGGTGTCACGGTCGCGCCGAAGGTGGCATATTCCCAGTTGTTTGAACCGTGGGGATGGGCGGTATCAACCGGAAACTATGTTGATGATATGCAGGCTGAAATGGCGGATGTGGAAGAGCGTATTGCGCAGAAGTTTACGATGCTTTGTATTGTAATTGTCATAATGGTCATTGTGATGCTCGGTATGGCTGTTTTTTGGGCGGGGCTGTTCGGAAAGCAGTTGTGCAGACCTCTGGAGGCAATCCAGAATCTGGCATCCAGGCTGTCAGAGGGAGATTTGACGACGGCCGTAGACGTCGCTGAGAAAAACGAGCTTGGTGTGACGGCGGATGCGTTAAATACGGCGCAGGAGCATATTGTAAGTCTCATTTCCAACATTAATACGGCGTCAGAGGATCTGAAGATGGCGCTGCAGTCGTTTACCGGAAATTTCACGGCGATGGAGGAGTCCATTGGCAATGTGGCGATCGCAGTCAACGAGATTGCGGAGAACAGCACGACGCAGGCGGGCTCTACGACGGAGGCGTCCAACGGTATTATGACGATTGCGGAGGGTATCGAGCGGACGACGAACGAGATGCAGGAACTTGTGGAAAATGCGAATCAGATGCAGGATTATTCGGAGAAATCCCTTGCGAATCTGCTTGAATTGATCGAGACGAGTCATAAGACGGAGGAGGACATCAACTCCATGTATGCGCAGACGGAGAATACGAATGCATCCGTCACGAAGATCAGTAACGCGGCGACGTTGATCAGCGAGATTGCAGACCAGACGAATCTGCTGTCATTAAACGCATCGATAGAGGCGGCGAGGGCAGGAGAAGCGGGACGCGGCTTTGCAGTTGTCGCGGAGGAGATCGGAAGTCTTGCGACGCAGTCGGCTGGGACAGCGCGCGAGATCAATAATATCATCGGCGAACTGACGCAGAATTCGGAAAAGTCCATGGGTATTATGGTGCAGATGAACGAGGCGTCGAAGAAGCAGGTGGAGGCATTAAATCATACAGGTGAGATGTTCCGCGATCTGCGGAGGGCGTTGGAGTCCTGCACGAATTCCATCCGTATTGTGACCGACATAGTCAATACGGCAAACGAAGAGCGGCGCAAGGTAACGGAGAGTATCGAAGTGCTGATGCATCTGGCGACGGACAATGCGGCATCTACGCAGGAGACGTCGAGTATGACGACGGAATTGGAAGGAACTGTGGAGAAGTCAAACGATATTATTCAGAAGCTGGAAGGCGATATGCAGATTCTGTCAGATAATATGCAGAGATTCCATTTATAACATATTTGAAAAGCAACCCCTTTATTTGCAGATGTATGCAGATGTACACAACTGTGAGTAAAGGGTTTTGTATATAATGAGGGAATATAAAAGCCGGGATTTGAGGCAATGAATTCTTTTCGTATAATTCCGTTACATTTCCACATAATAACTCCAAAGCTTAAATTTAGCAGAACAGGGTTTATTGTAAAAGCCGAAAGAGCACACAAACCCTTACGCAATATGGCAATGGAGGAAAAAGAGATGAAGGCAACAGGTGCTCAAGTTATACTAATGTTAGGTTAGAAGAAAGCCAGTATTTAAGCGGGTTTCAGCTAATTTAGTCCTATAAAAAAATCGCATTTTTCAAGTGCGAAAAGGGTTAGGACGGCGCCGGAATTAACTCAAATCGAGAGCAAAATGCATTAGTATGACACGAGCAGTCAGGGTGTTTTCAAGGGGAAGATTTTAATGACATTCTCACACGAGCTATCTTGTTCGTGTAATGGAAACTACTATTTCCTGTACACCAGTTTCGTGAAGTACAAATAACTGAATAACCATTATTTTGGTAGGACTAAGTTAGTTTTTCGGACTCAAAGTGTGAGTCAGGCTAATCGTAGTCCTACTTTTTTATTGATTTGCCATGGAAAACTAACTTAGATTAAGGAGGAAGCAGACGATGAATAACAAAATCGAAGTAATTGGTATTGACCACGGCTGGAGTAATATTAAAACCTCTTCACAGGTATTCGTTACCGGCGTGAAGGAAATTACAACTGAACCTGCATTATATGATGGCGTTCTTGAGTATAAAGGAAGATATTACAAGGTCGGAGGCAACAGACAGGAAGTAAAAAGCACAAAGACAGAGGATGATACATTTTATCTTTTGACTCTGGCAGCGGTTGCGAAGGAATTAAGACGAAGGGGCTTATGTGAAGCAAAGGTGTTCTTGGCGGTAGGTTTGCCACTGACACGATTTGGCAGTGAGAAGTCAGACTTTATTAAGTATCTTACAGCGGAAAGGGATATCGAGTTTCTGTTTGAGAGTATCAGGTATCATGTGGTAATTGAAAATGTTGCAGTATTTCCACAATGCTATGCGGCAGTTGCGGATAAGCTTCAGACTTTCAATAAGAAAACCTTGATAGTTGATATCGGGTCATGGACGATTGATATTATGCCGGTTGTAGATAAGGTTCCGGACGAATCAAAATGCGTAACCATTCCGAAGGGTCTGATAACCTGTATGAGAACCATTAATGAGCAGTGTGTAAGACAGTTGAATGGTGAACTGGATGAGTCTTTTATTCAGGATATTATGAGGTTTGGCAGATGTGAGATTGACAGAAAGTATTACGACATTGCGAAAGCAGAAATCGAAGCCTTTTGTGAGAAGGTGTATAACTCAATCAGAGAGTATGGATACAACTTATCTACAACACCCATTGTATTTGTAGGAGGCGGGGCATCAGTAATGAAGTTGTTTGGAGGACTTTCGCAGAGCAATATTACTTATATTCTGGATGTTAAGGCAAATGCCAAGGGCTATGAACAGTTAGCTATGATGGCAATTAGAAAGATGAAGAAGCTGGCATAGGAGGTGTGGCAGATGGCATTAGACCATATTATTAAGCAATCATGCAGGTTCAATATTAAGAATCCTCAGCATCGCAAGGTTAATGATGTTTTGGTGAACTTAGACCCGGAGATATGTAAGTCAAAGAGCCAGTTTCTGATAAATGCAGCAGAATATTATATCGACCATTTTGGAAAAGAAGCATTTACAGAAGCAAGAAGAGATGACAGTCCTTATGTTACAAAGAAAGAACTGAAAGATATTGAGGAGAGAACTGTGGAAGCAGCAGTCACAGAAGCAAGAAACGAAGTGATTCGGTTGCTTGGAGGCGTGATTGCAGGATGTAGTAACCTTTCAGCATTACCGCAGAGGGCAGTTGCCGAAGAGGTTAAGCAGGAAGAGGAACCGCAGGATGATGATACGATTTCAGATTATGCATTAAGCTATTTGATGGATGGAATGGAGGAATAGGTATGGCAGGAAGATTTTTAGCTGGATTTGGCAATGTATTAGCAGCAATATTGAAAGCAATCGCATGGCTGATATTAAATGCGTTGCAGTTGGTCCTGAATGTGGCAAAGGTCTTCCTCTTGCTGTTAGGACTTGTAGGCAGACTGTTTCTTGCATTTGTGAGAGCAGGAACACCATAGGAAGGAGGCGGTAACATGAAGACATTTGCAAATTACCGAAAGAACCGGAGATTGGTACAATATTTCTTCAGAATGAAGAAGTTATGTGTATAATGGAAGGAGAGTAGTATGCATCGAGTACGGGACAGACCCAAGATATGTGTCCCGTGTATATAAAAATGTTCACATAGTAAGAGTGGACAGGCACGGAACACATTAGCCTATCCCTCTTACGGAAAGGGATGGGTGATATTATGAAGAGATTTTTAATTATTCTTTTATCCGTAACGGTTTTGGCATTAGCTGGCTGTAATTCCATAGTGAATGAAATGACGGAAGCAGATATCAGCTATGAAGAAACAAAAGAGACAGAGGAAAGCAAGGAGCCGGTTATTGCAGAAGGAAGTACGGTGGAAAGCTCTTCTGAAAACGAAACAGAGTTCCAAAGCAATAAGGATGAAGCTGAAAGCAGTGAAGCTCCTGTAAAGGATGATACTGAAAATCAGCCTGTTTCTGAAAGCAGGGAGAATCAGACAGAACAAAGAGAAGAAACACCTGCATCAACAGAGCAAAGGGAGGAAACACAGCCCCCGGTTCAGGCACCGGAGCCAACTCCTACTCCTGAACCGACACCAGAGCCAACCCCGGAGCCGGAATATATACCGGCAGGATACAATCCGGGTACTGTGGTATCACTTGCTATTGCAAAGTGCCAGGCAGGCGGTATGATTACTACGCAGGATAACCTTGCAAATGCTTTGGCAGAGGGCAGAATTACGCAGGAAGAGTATAACGAGTATTATCCCTATGATGGTTTGGATAGCAGTTACTACAGTGTGTTTGTGGAAACTGACTTAAATATAGCCAGTACGACTTCCGGACAGCCATTAAGAAGTGAAGACGCTATTGCAACTTACATAGCGGATATGCTTCTTTTGGAAAGTAATCCGGTGTTCAATGTGGTATATGCGGGTGTGTACTCCAGGAATGGAACTGACTTCTATGAGTTCCGATGTCTCAGATAACAAATTAACAATAACAAAAATTGCAGGCCATGAAAGTGACCTGCTTTTTTTGTGCCCATTTTTAAGGAGGAATGAAAAGTGAAACAAAAGCTTAGAAGATTTATGGCAGGTTTTCTTGCTGTTCTTACGATGTTCACCACATTGTTCTCTAACGGAACAACTGCATTTGCAGCAAGTCCGAGTGCGAATATTGCCTTCTGGAATGCTTCTGTAAAGAATACCGGGGAGGTAAGTGAGTTAAAGGCAGGCTACAATCATGGTAAGATTTTGTACTCTATGATTGATGGCAATGCAGCCTATTGTATGAATTTTGGACTGGCGGCTGATGGTGGTCAGCTTATGAACAGCTATGATAATCCGAGCACGAGTTTATCAGCAGCACAGGAAAAACAGCTAGCATACTGTCTGTACTTTGGATATGGATGTAACTCAGCTACAGCACCAAGCAATGATCAGTGTGACCAGTATATTGCAACACAGGCAATGGTATGGGCGATTGTGGCAAATCTTTTTGGAACAGGTTCTGATGATTCGGCAGCTAATAAGTTATGTGCATCAGCACCTAATCCGACCAATTCTTACGCTTACTATACAACGCTTAAGAACAATATCAGTGCATCGTATTATGCTACAAGACCAAGTTTTGCAAGTGCAACCAAGAGTGGAGCAACCACTTATGAATTGAAGTGGAATGAAGGAAATAAGAGATTTGAAACAACCTTAAACGATTCCAATGGCGTGTTGTCAAATTTCGACATTTCCCTCAGTGGATATTCTGTAGAGAAGAGTGGTAACAGCGTAACGATTCACACAACATCTGTGAATACTACAGCTACCATGGCAACCATGAACTCAACAGCAGGAGTTGTGGAAACAACATCAAGCTGCGTGTTCTGGCTTACTGGAAAGTCAGGCTATCAGGAGTTTATTTCTGAGAAGCCTTCAGCAGACCCGGTGTCAGCGTATTTCAAGGTTAAGACTGAGAATATCGGTTATGGAAAGATTACCAAGCAGGACGAGGAGAGTGGTGTGAAGCTTTCCGGTGCAAAGTATGGTATCTATACTGACAGTGCGTGCACCAATAAGGTTGACACAATTACTACCGGAAGTGATGGTACAGCTACTTCCAAGGCACTTGTGGCAGGCACTTATTATGTAAAGGAGATTCAGGCTCCGAAGGGTTATGTGATTAGCGGAAAGGTACACACACTTACTGTTAAGGCAGGTCAGACAACATCCTTTACTGCAACTGATAAGGAGCAGCTTGGAGCACTGACTATTTACAAGGAAGGTGAGGTACTTACCGGATGGAATGGAAGTAACTTTACTTATGAAGTAAAGAAATTGCCGGGAGCAACATTTAAGGTGACTGCCGGTGCTGATATCTATAAGGCAGATGGTACAAAGGTTTACAGTAAGGGAGATTTGATTGCAGAAAACCTTGTAACAGGTTCTGACGGTTTGGTTGTTCTTACAGACCTTCATCTTGGCTCTTATGTGGTAACGGAAACTAAGAGCATTGATGGATATACCATCAACACTACTCCTGTGCCAGTGAATATTGAGTACAAGGACCAGAATGTGGAAGTACAGTATGAATCAGCAACCATTCAGAATACAAGACAGAAGGCAGAGGTTTCTGTAGTAAAGAAGGACTCTGATACTGCAAATCCGTTAGATGGCGGTAAATACACTTTATACGCTGGTAATGATATCAAAAACTATGCTGGTCAGGTTATCGTTACCAAAGGTACTGCACTTCAGACAGTCACTACAGGTGAGGATGGTAAGGCAGCATACTCTTTGGATTTGCCGATTGCAAACAGCTACTATATTTCTGAGGCGCAGGCTCCTTATGGATATGTGAGAAACAGCAGCGATGTCTACAGCTTCAACTTCAATTACCTGTCAGAGACTACAACCAAGGCTACTTTCAGCCATGAGTTTGTAAATGACAGAACCACTGCAAAGATTCATATCTTCAAGGTGGATAAGGAAACAGGTCTTCCCGTACCACAGGGAGATGCTACCTTAGAAGGAGCAGTTTACGGTTTGTATGCCCGTGATGATATCATGCATCCGGACGGAGCAACCGGAGTCGTATTTAAGGCGAACGATTTAGTAGCTACCATGACAACTGATGCCAATGGCGATGCGGAAGTGAATAACCTTTATCTTGGAAATTACTATGTAAAGGAAATCACTCCACCGGAAGGATATCTTTTAGATGAGGAAGAGCATGATGTAGTCTGCGATTATGAAGGTGATCTTGTTGCGGAGGTATCAAGAAGCACAACTTCCAAAGAGCAGGTTATGAAGCAGCCATTCCAGCTGATTAAGGTATCTGATAATGGAGATGATACAGAAGCTCCATTGCTTGAAAAGGCAGGCTTTACAGCTTACCTTAAGTCATCTTTATCCGTAAAGGAAGATGGCGGTTATGATTTTGACAGTGCAACTCCTGTTGTAATTGGTGCAAATGGAGAAACACAGCTTTTCACAGATGAAAAGGGACATCTGGTAACCATTCCTATCCCTTATGGAACTTATGTGGTAATTGAGACAGTAACTCCTCATAACATGGAGACAATCAAGCCATTTGAGGTTCATGTTACGGAGAACCATCCGACAGAGCCGCAGGTCTGGAGAGTGTTTGTGGACAGAGAGTTTACAGCAAAGCTTCGTGTGATTAAGAAGGATGCAGATACCAAAATGACGGTTCTTATTCCTAACACAGAGTTCAAGATTTTCAATATGGACACCAATAAGTATGTGGAGATGATTACCACTTACCCGTCCAAGAAAGTCCATACTTCATTCTTTACTGATGCAGATGGAGATTTGATTTTGCCTGATGTTTTACCTCTTGGTAATTATCGTATTGAAGAAGTGGCAGCTCCTTTTGGATATGTACTCAATGAAAACTATGTGGAAGTAAAGGTGGATACCGATACTTTCTACGAAGTGGACCCTGACACTTACGATGCAATCATTACTGTAGAGTATGAAGATGCTCCTGCTGTTGGTGAGCTTGTAATTGAGAAGAAGGGCGAGGTACTGGATGCATATAAGGGAGGTTTATTTGCAGATTCCGAAGATAAGGAATTTGTCTATAAAGAAGGTTCCCTTGCCGGTGCTAAGTTTGAAATCTATGCAGCTGAGGATATTTACACAGCAGATATGCAGACAGATGAGAACGGAAACCGAAACAAGTATTATGCAGAAGGTGATCTGGTTGCAACCGTTGTAACCGGGGAGGACGGAAAAGCAAAAGTTTCAGACCTTCCTCTTGGAAAGTACAGAGTAGTAGAAGTGGAAGCTCCTTACGGTTATGTACTGAACAAAGAAGAGCAGTTAGTAACTTTCGTATATGTGGATGATAAGACTCCTGTTATCAAGGAAAGTCTGACATTTGCAAATGACAGACAGAAGGTTGATTTATCCGTGGAAAAACTGGATGGAGAGACCGGTTTGCCGGTTTCCGGTGCTGAGTTTGGCTTATATGCAGCGGAGGATATTGTAAATGTGGATGGTAAGGTAATCGTAGAGAAAGATACCTTACTTGAGGTAGCAGTATCTGATGCAAACGGCGATATCCAGTTCGTAAAGGATTATCCTCTGGGTCATTACTATGCGAAGGAAATCAAGGCACCTGCCGGATATGTATCATGCGATGATGTAATTGAATTTGATGCAGAGTATCAGGGACAGGAAGTGAAGTATGCAACAATTATAGCAAACTTCCACAATATGCCTACAACTTTTGAGTTTACAAAGGAAGATATTACAAGCGGTGCAGAGCTTTCCGGTGCAACACTGACTGTTCTTGATAAGGACGGAAATGTGGTTGATACCTGGACATCCAAGGCAGGGGAAGCACATGTGATTAAGAAGCTTGTAGTAGGTGAATCTTATGTGCTTCGTGAGGAATTTGCTCCTTACGGATACCTTAAGGCATCAGATGTAACCTTCACTGTAAAGGATACGGAGGAAATCCAGAGCGTTGTTATGAAGGATGAGGTTCCTACCGGGTCAATCATCATCAACAAGGATGGAGAGTTCCTGACAGACATTAACCTTGTAAAAGGTAAGTGGTATGACTTTGTATTCGATTACTTCAAGAAATCTCTTGCAGGTGTTACCTTTGAGGTTTATGCAAGAGAGGACATTGTAAGTCCGGATGGTCTTGACACTGTATATTATGAGGCTGATGAGCTTGTAGCAACCATTGTTACAAATGACAAAGGAATTGCCATGATTAGTGATTTACCGCTTGGCAAGTACTACCTTGTTGAGACTGCAACTATCGAGGGATTTGTACTTGACAGTACACCAATCGAAGCAGATCTTTCCTATATCGACCAGAATACCAAAGTGGTATATGCAGGTATGGATGTAACCAATGAGAGACAGAAGGTACAGATTACTGTTATCAAGAAGGATGCTGAGACGAAGAAGGCTCTTGAGGGAGCAGTATTCGGCTTATATGCAAAGGAAGATATTTTCGATGCTGATGGCAGACTGATTGTAGCAGCTGATACTTTCATTGAGAAAGCAGTAACAGGAGCTGACGGAACAGTAACCTTTATTTCAGACCTTCCTCTTGGACAGTACTATGTGAAGGAAATGGAAGCTCCTGCAGGATATGTGATGTCTGATGAATGCTTTGATGTGGATGCTTCTTATCAGGGTGATGATGTGGAAGTGATTGAATTTGAGACAGAATTTGAAAACTATCCTACCAAGCTTGAAATTTCCAAGACTGATATTACCGGAGAGCATGAGCTTAAGGGAGCAAAGCTTTCCATTATTGATGCTAATGGAAATGTGGTTTACAGCTGGGAGTCTGATGGAACAGTTCATGTCATCGACAGAATTCCTGTTGGCAAGTATATCTTAAGGGAAGAGATTGCCCCTTATGGATACAGAATTGCAAATGATGTGGAGTTTGAGGTGACTGAGACAAAGGAAATTCAGAAGGTATCCATGAAGGATGAGCTTGTGAACGGAAAGATTATCATTGATAAGACTGACGAATATACCAAGAAGGGTATTGCCGGAGTAGAGTTTGAAATCCGTGACAAAGATGGCAATGTGATTGAAAAACTTGTGACTGACAAGAATGGACATGCGGAATCCGGAGAACTTCCGATTGGTGTATTCAAGGATGGCGAGTTCGTGGAGGATATCAAGTATTATGTGGTCGAGACTAAGGCTGCAGAAGGGTATATCCTTGATGAGACCGTTCACGAGGTGGTATTACAGTATGACGATGCAGCCCCTGAGATTGTGACTTATACACTGAATATTACTAACAAGCCTACGGAACCAAAGCTTCCACAGACCGGGGATAACTTCAATCCTTGGCTTTTTGCCGGACTTGGTTTAGCTGCAATGTTAGCAGGAGCAGGTGCTTTCTTCTGGAGAAAGAAGGAAGAGGATGAAGTAACTGAATAATGTATTTTCAAAGAGGTGTAGGCCGTAATAGCTTACACCTCTTTGTTTTGGAGGAACAGCTTTGATTGGAGAAAAGATAAAGGAATACCGGGACAGGCGAGGTTATTCAAGGGCAGAATTAGGAAGACTATGCGGATTTGGAAGTAATAGCGAAGCCATTATTTCAAGATTTGAGCGTGACGAAGGATTTCCGGATCTTGATAAGCTGGAAAGAATTGCAGAGGTGCTGTGTGTACCATTGGAGATATTGTGTTCTGTTCCTTGCAGGGAGTGTCCTTTTATTGAAGGTAAACAGTCCCAATAAGCAATTATCCATTTGGATGATGGTCCCGGTTATGAAACTGACAATTTAGATTAAGGAGGACATTTTATATGATGAATTACGAGATTTTTAAGGAAGTCGTGGCTGAGAAGTTTATGGATTATATGCCGGAACAGTATCAGGGAATGCGACTTCGTGTTGAACCTGTCAATAAGGTAAACAAGGTTCTGGATGGTATCACATTAGTGGGAAGCGGAGCAGGAAGAAACGTCTCTCCCACACTGTATATCAATCACATGTATGAACACTATCTTGAGACAGAGAATCTTCAGGAGGTGTTACAGAGTGCTGCCAGAAGAATGGATATGGCATTCAAGGAAATGCCCGAGGTAGGGGATGTGAATCTTGAAGGTGCAAAGGATAACATTGTATTTCAGGTTATTAACACATTGCAGAATGAAGATATGCTCAGGGATATGCCGCACAGAGAGTTTCAGGATTTGTCCATTATCTACCGCTGGGTGGTAAAGGTGGATGAAAATGGAATCCAGAGTTCGGCGATTCGCAATAATCTTGCGGAGCAGCTTGGAATGAACGAAGAGCAGTTGTTTAAGTGTGCTGTGGAAAACACGAGGCGTATTTTCCCGCCGACTGTCAAATCCATGAACGATGTTATTCGCGAAATGTTTATCAGTGACGGTATGCCTGCTGAGGTTGCAGACATGATGATCGGTGAGATGCCGGAAGATAAGATGATGTGGGTAATCAGTAACGACAGGGGGATTAATGGAGCTGGCTCCATGCTTTATGAAGATAATCTCCATAAGCTAGCTATGAAGCTTGAAACAGACCTCTATATTCTGCCTTCATCCGTGCATGAGTGTATCGCAGTATCTACAAATGTTGGAGACCCTTATGAGCTTGCAGAAATGGTAAGCGAAATCAACATGGGACAGGTTGCCTTGGAAGACAGATTATCCAATCAGGTATATCACTATGATAAGGATGCAAGAAGACTTACCCTTGCAACGGATACTCCGAATAAGAGACTGGATGGCATGGTTGCAGAGGCGCAGCTTATTTATGACAACGGAAAGTCCAGATAGGAGGCAGACTATGGAGCAGGAGATGACCGTGCAGGAACTGATTGCTCTTATGAATGCCTGGGAAGGGGACTTTATTTTACAGATTGAGCTAAAGGAGGATGATGCGAATGGGAATCGAAAAGAAACCTCAGATGGAAGCAGAAGAAGCCTTTAAGCTTGATGTGGTTAGAGTAAAGCTTGTGAAGGAGGCTCCGTTATATTCGGAGCTTCCTTTACAGAATCCCTACGAAGCAGCAGCCACTATCGGAGAGTTTCTCTGTGAAATGGACAGGGAGGTTGTCTGTGTAGTCAATCTGCAATCAGACCTGAAACCGATTAATGTTACCTTCGCAAGTATTGGTGCACTAAATGAAGCATTGGTGCATCCGAGGGAAATACTCAAGGCAAGCATTTTGTCAAATGCAGCGAGTATTATGCTCATTCATTCGCATCCAAGCGGAAATCTGTTTCCGAGTAAAGAAGATACGATGATAACCGACCGTATGAATTCCGTATGCGAGATGGTGGGTATCAGGCTGGTGGATCATCTGATAGTAGGAGGCAATAATAAGGAATTTTTCAGCTTTAAGGAAAAAGGACTTATGGATAATCCAAAGATTTCCTATACAAGTGATTACAGGAATTTCAGTTTTACCAACAGTCTTGTGGCAGAACGGGTGAAAGGAAGGTAGCGATGGAGAATAGATTTACGGAAGCAGAATTAGCCATTGCAAAAAGCGTGGATTTGACCGCTGTTGCCTCTTATCTTGGTTATACGGTAAAGAAAGTGGGGCATTATCATACACTCAAGGAAATGGATTCTATCCGGATATATGATAAGAGCCACTGGTTTCGGTGGTCAAGGCAGTACGATAAGGGTGAGAATGGTGGGTCCCAGATAGATTTTCTAAGGGTGTTTTGTGGAATGGAAGTAAAAGAGGCTGTATGGTGGCTTCTGGATTTTGCGGGATACCGGAGAATTGAAGAGAAGGATAGAAAACCTCCTCTAAAGTATCAGGTGGAACCAGGAAGAAAGCCGGAACCCAAAAAGTTTGAGCTGCCCATACCGGCACCGGATAACTGTTTTCTTTATTCGTATCTGAATCAGGAGCGGGGCATTAGTAAAAGTGTTATCGACTACTTTATTTCGCAAGGGCTTATTTATGAGAGCAGGCATTACCACAACATTGTTTTTAAGGGCAATAACAAAGACGGTGTTACGAAGTTTGCAAGTATGAGAGGTGTGTTCGACAGGGAAGGAAAGCCTTTTAAGTGTGATGTGGCAGGCAATGATAAGGAGTATGGCTTTAATGTTCCTAACGATGATAGTTCGGAACTGGTTGTCTTTGAAGGGGCGATAGACCTGATGAGTTATGTGGATATTTTCTCAGATTATGAGACCAACAAGCTGGCTCTTGGAATGCTTGCAGATGCACCTCTTACTACTTTCCTAAAGGAGCATCCTCAGATTACTTCCATTAAGTTTTGTCTGGATGGTGATGAGCCGGGGAGAAAGGCAGCCTTGCAGCTTACGGAGAAGTATTATGGTTTGGGATATGATGTGGAGGATTGCCCTCCTCCTGCCGGATATAAGGATTACAATGAATGGCTTGTAGCTGCGAAGACAGATTTAATAGGGAGTCAAAAAGTGGAGCACCTTTCAGAAAATGGCTCCAAAAAGTGGAGTACTTTTTAAGAAATGGCTCCAAAAAGTGGAGCACCTGCTTTTCAGGTTTTATAAAGTATCCATATTAGTATTGAAAAGGGAGTCAAAAAGTGGAGCTACTTTCAGAAAGTGGCTCCAAAAAGTGGAGTACCTTTTCAAAAATGGCTCCAAAAAGTGGAGCACCTATATTATATCAGGGGTTTTAGGGGATTTTTCCCCTAACCAGTTGCACGAAGTGACTTGTGGTCACAAAGTGCGTATCTGGCAGAGGACAGGGCTTTGCTCTGGACTCTTAAGGCTCCTGAAAAGTTTCTCAAAACACAGATAAGGAGGTGTGGTTACAGCAATGGGAACAGGAGATGTAAGCATAACAGAGATTCGGCAGCCGGAAGAATTACTAGCATTCATTAAGGACAATGAGATTTCCATAGTTATGACGGATAAAGAGGCAGAGATGCTTCTTGGCTATATGGAAGGGCATGACTATGTGGTGGGGTTTGCAGAAGGAAGGCTGTATCGTGGAGATTTGGACGATGTGCCCGGAGAGATAGTCTGGGATGATGATTTCTCCGTGGATGATTTGATTGATACAGTTTGTGAATGGAATTATGAGCTGATTCTTGATATGGATGCAGAGAGGCAGAATCCGAAGGATATGGTGGACTTTTCCAATAAGCAGAGCAAGTATGAAAGTCTGAAGCAGGAGGAAGCCATACTGGATAAGTTATTCGACCAGACAAAGTATCGAGCCGGAATTGAGAAGCTGGCAGAGGAACTGGCAAATCAATTTATTCAGAATCTTAACCAGAAGGGATTAGACAATTCAGTCAAAGAACTGGTATCTGATATTAGGCAACCTAATGTAGTTGGAAGAGGAAGGTGATCATATGTCGGAGAGCGGATTAAGTTTAACAAAGAAGTTTCGCCTTAGTTCAAGGGAAGCAAAGCTCTTGGAAGAGAAAGCGAAGCAGGCGGGTATGACAGAGTCGCAGTATCTTCGGCTTATGATTTCCCAGAAACCGAATGACTATCCGGAGGTCCGGCAGCTTCTTCGTGATTTAATCAATGAGGTAAACCGGATAGGTGTCAATATCAACCAGATTACCCACAACCACAATGCAGAGCTTTATTCCAAGGATGATAAGGAGAGGCTTATTGCCTATATGCGTAAGCTGAATGTTGCTGTGGCAAAGGTGGTGGATATCGTTGGCAATCAGTAAGATTCTTTATATGAAGGACTGCGGCAACCATTTTCATGGCAAGCACTTAAAACAGTCTTTGGATTATGTAATGAATCCGGAGAAGACGCAGAATGGGAGACTGATTGGCGGGATGAACTGTCAGCCGGATACAGCCTTCAGACAGATGATGGATACCAAGAAAGCGTTTGGCAAGGTGGATAAGCGTCAGGGCTATCATCTTATCATTTCCTTTAAGGAAGGTGAGGTCAGTCCTGATACCGCCTATGAGATAACGCAGAGGTTTGTGAAGGAATATCTGGGCAGGCAGTATGAAGCAGTTTATTGTGTTCACGATAATACGGATCATATTCATGCCCACATTATATTCAATAGTGTCAGCTTTGTGGATGGCAGAAAGTACCGGTATGAGAAGGGTGACTGGGAGCGGGATATTCAGCCCATAACCAACCGCTTGTGTGAAGAGTACGGACTATCCACCATTGATATAGGTTCAAAGGATGAAGAGCGGGATCGATACAGGGAACACAATGATTACCGGGATGGCAGATTTGTCTGGGGTAAGATGATTGCGAGGGACCTGGATGCCTGTATATTACAGGCTGGCTCCTTTGAGGAGTTTATGGAACTGCTTCGGGATAAGGGATATGAAATCAAGCAGGGAAAACATCTTGCTGTGAAGCCGCCGGGAATGGGCAGGTACAGAAGATGCAGAGCCTTGGGAGATGATTATACCGAGGAGAGAATACGACAGAGGATTGCGGAGGAAGATTTATCTTTTTACCGGTCGAATAAGGAGTTTAAGCCGGAGATTGTGAAGTGTTATGTCAGAAGGTATAAGAGAGCAAGACTGACCGGATTGCAGAAACGCTACTATGCAAAACTGTACCGGGTTGGGAAACTGAAGAAGCGTCCTTACTCACAGGTATGGAAGTATAAGGATGATATAAAGAAGATGGAAAAGCTTCAGCAGCAGTATCTCTTTCTCGTCCGGCATGATGTACACAGTGTAGAGGAGCTTGCATCGGCTATGATGAATCTGACGGATAAAAGAAAAGAAGCCTCTGCAGACAAAAGCCGGGTGTACCGGGCAAAGCAGAGGTGCAAAAGTCTGTTTGATATTGCAGAGCAGATGGATTCGTTAGAAGGTGCGGAAAAGAGTTTTCAGAATGGGGATAATTTCTTTTCGGAGGAACACATGCAGTGGACAGAGCTGTCAAAGCAGCTTTTGGATGAAGGATATTCCTATGAGGAGATCAAGAAGCTTCGGGCGTACTATAAGGAACAGATTGCTTATGTGACTGCAAGGGAACGGGCATCTGCAAAAGAGCTTAATCTGGCGAAAACAATCTGGAGAGATATGGTAAGCGATGATACGACCCTTTCCGAAGATAAGGAAAGAATCCCTGAAAAAACCGAAGAGAGAACGAATATTAAGCAGCCTAACAGATAGGCTGTATTTTTTTGGAGGTATTTATGGAACGAAGTTTAGAAGATTCAATTAAGAATAAGACCTATATTGATAATCTGCGAAGTGCGGCAAAGTACAGCAAGGAGGTAATCGACCTTGTGGAAGCGGATATTGAATACGGTCTGACAATGGAACAGACGAAGCTCTACTTAAAGAGGGATATCAAATATCCTCAGATGAAGCTTTTGTCCCAGTGCCTTAGAAAAGGGGCAGATGAAACCTTTATAGAACTGCTTACCAAATATGATATGAGCGGTTATCAGATACAGGTTGCGATTGAATTTATGGAGAAGGGTATCTCCATGGAGAATATAGAAACCGTAATTGCCAAAGGAGAAAATCCGCTGGCGATGCGTAAATCGTTTCAGGCGATGCTTGATAAGGTAAAACAGATTCAGGCAAATACTGATGTGTCACCGGATTATGTCAAAGGTCTTGTAAAGCAGATTGAAGAGGCGGTTGCGAAAATCCAGTTTCAGGAGGAACGCTATGATGAACTGAATAAGAAGCTCAAGGTGTTTGAGAATTCCAAGAAGGATGAGGAGGTTCATAAGGGGCTTGTAAAGAAGCTGGAGGATACGGAAGCAGAGCTAAGCGGTCAGCAGGACCAGTTAAACAGAGCGAATGCTACGATAGCAAGACTTCGTGAGCAGATAGATGAAAAAGAGAAGGAGATGGAGAAGATGCAGAACCGAATTGATACCTTGGAAGATAAGCTACTTGAGAAAGCAGCAGGTGCGACAGTAAAGCAGGAAGCCCCGGAGAAACCGGAGGAAAGTAAGGAGCCTTTAGGCAATCAGACTGTATTTGATGAAAAGCCGGTTGCAGAAAGACCTTATCAGATTCCTGTGTTTTACCAGTTGCCTGTGGTAGATGCAAATGGCAGGGTGATTCAGCATGTGCAGGTTGAAAGAACTGTCAGAAAGGCAAATACGGGTGCGTTTACCGGGCTGCTTGGTAAGCTTGGATTTATGAAAAAGTCCCGACAGGATATTGTGAAACTGTTAGCCAGTGGCGATCTGGTTCCGGCACAGCTTGTGCAGATTAGAAGTGCCATTGAAAAGGGACTGACAGAATCACAGCTTGTAGAACTTATCAATAACAATGTTTCGGCAGAGAAGATGAAAGAAATCATTGATATTGCGGTTCTTGAGAACAGTATGGACTATTAGGAGGAAGCGATGGGTTTAACGATTATTAATGAGACAGTAACAAGTCTATGTAAAACAAAGCATGGCTTTTCTGACAAGGAAAAGGAATTTGTTGTTCAGTTTGCATTCCGAAGCGGAGACAAGTCCTTAACCAATCAGCTGATTGATGAAATGGCTGCCTGTGAGAATGAGCAGGAATCCGAAAAGGTAATGGAGCAGTATATGAGCATGATTGACATGAAGCCTGTATGGGTAAGTCAGATTGAGAATCTGCTGGTATCCATTGAGATGTACCGAATTGAAGAGGAAAAGGCAATCAACCGTCTTGCGGAAGTGCTTACCGCTTATGGAGTGGATGTAACGGAAGAACAGGTCAGAAAGGCTGATGCAGAGGAAATCAAGGAAAAGGTCAATGAGAGCAGAAGCAGGCAGGAGGAAGAGGACGAAGAGACCAAAGAGGAAGAACAGTCCGAACAGTATGTTCCGAAATGCACTCTCAGGGAACCGGTTTTATAAGGAGGGACGTATATGGCAGAAGAGATTCAGGAAGCGGTACAGATTATCCGTGTAGCCTATGACGGAATTGAGATTGCGATGAAGGTGGGCAGTGGAGGATTAGGTGCCATGCAGAAGGCAATCGATTTTTTGAAGGGAATGCTTGACTATGAGAAATCGCTTGGTAAGACATCCATGCGAAAGCTTCTGATGAAGGGCGGCGACCTTCAGGTACTGCAATTTGAAACCAAAGATATGAAGAAGGTTGAGAAGATGGCAAAGAAGTACGGTATTTTATATTCCGTATTGCCGGATGTGAATAAGAAGGATGGTCTCAGTGAAGTTATCTTTCATACGGAAGCAGTGCCACGAGTGAACATGATGATACAGAAGCTCAGCTTTGGTCGTATTGCAACATTTGATGACTACTTAAAAAACGGGGATGAAAAACAGCTTGGCAGGCTGATGGATTTCCTTAAGAGTCAGAAAATGGGAAACGAGAAAGTCCACACTGCGGAAGGGGCGAGAGCCAGTGCAACCATGGACGGTCTGATTGAAAAGGTCGGGCTGTTTGCCATGGAGAAGCAGAGTATCAGTGTGGACGCAGTACAGGAGAATTTCAGCATTAACCAGTCGCAGGCAGAAACCGTGTTAAAGCAGTTGGAAACGATTGGTGTTCTGGGGGCAAAGGATGAAGCCGGGGAGCATAAGGTTATCATGGACAAGGATGCATTTATGAACCGGATTAAGGGCTATCAGAATCTCGCAGAGAGAATGATGGCAGTATCGGCATCCAAGAATGCAAACCTTTCAGATGTCACAATCAGCAAGACATTGATTGTGCAGGAGAATGATCATGCAGTTAAAACCAGAATCCCGGGAACGTGGGGAGAGAATGCAAGGTATGTCTGGATCAATAAGGAGAATATCATGGATATTCACAATGGAAAGACCATGCTGACCTTTATTGACAGCAGCAAGAATTATAAGCTATATGACGAGGAAAACAGGGTTGTGGAAACCAAGCGTGGCGAGGAGCTGTACAGTCATTATGACAAGGTGGAGGCTTCCGTGCGTGAGAAGTATGAAAAGACGCAGACAAAGGAAACAACCAGGACAAAGACCGTGCAACAGAAAACCACCACAACCGTTAAGAAGAGGTAGTGCCTATGCAGACAAGTAAGAAGAAACCTTCCATGGTCTTTTTGTTACTTGGTGCAGTCCTTGCCGGGTACTTAGGATATCTGATTGGGGGAGCTTGGGAGGAAGGCATTGAACTAATGGAATTTCTTGACAGGTTCAGTGCTGTATGTGAAGCTCCGTTTGCGAATTATTTTAATGAGAATACAGTGAAAATGATAGCCATAGTTGTAGTTGTCTACGCTATGGCTGTTGTTATGTATTACACCAGTCAGAGGAATTATATGCCCGGCAGGGAATTTGGTACAGCCAAGTTGGAATCACCGGCGAAGGTAAACAAGATTCTGATGGATAAGGATGAAAACTTTAACCGTATCTTAAGTCAGAATGTGAAGATGTCACTGGATTTCAGAAGGCTTAAGTTAAACGGTAACATTCTTATCTGTGGCGGTTCCGGTGCAGGAAAGACATTCTATGAGGTAAAGCCAAATCTTATGCAGATGCCCCATAACTGTTCCTTTATCTGCACCGACCCGAAGGGAGAAATCCTAAGAAGTTGTGGTCAGATGCTAAAGAACAATGGCTACAATGTGAAGGTTATCAATCTTTTGGAGATGGATAAGTCAGACTGTTACAATCCGTTTTCCTATATCCGTGAAGAGACTGATGTGGTAAAGCTTATTACCAACCTTATCAGTAATACAACACCGAAAGGGGCAACCCCTTCCGACCCGTTCTGGGAGAAGGCGGAGGGCTTGTTTTTACAGGCAATCTTCTATTATGTGTGGCTGGAAGAAAAGCCGAGCCGAAGAAACTTTGAAACGGTATTAAAGCTGCTTGGAGAAGCAGAAGTGACGGAGCAGGGAAAGCCTTCAAGGCTGGATGTGCGTATGAAGTTTCTGGAAGAAAACTCACCGCTTGGAGCAAATCACCCGGCAGTAAAACAGTACAACAAGTGTATGCGTGGTGCAGGCGATACAGTCCGTTCCATTATTATCAGTGCCAACTCAAGACTTGCTTTTCTTGAGAATAAGCAGGTACTAAGGCTTTTATCCAAGGATGAGTTAAACCTTGCTGATATCGGTATTGGTGTAAACGGAGATGGAGAGACAAAGACAGCGCTGTTCTGTGTCATACCGGATAGTGATAAGTCTTACAACTTTATCATTGGTATGTTATACACGCAGATATTTCAGGAGCTGTATTATCAGGCGGACTTTAACTGTGGAGGAAGACTCCCAATCCATGTCACATTTATGCTGGATGAGTTTGCCAATGTCGCATTGCCGGATGACTACTGTTCCCTGCTTTCCACCATGCGAAGCAGGGAAATCAGTTCGATTATCATTATACAGAACTTTGCACAGCTGAAGGCACTGTTTAAGGATACCTGGGAGACGATACCGGGCAACTGCGACACCTTCATCTATCTTGGAGGCAATGAGCAGAGTACCCATAAATACGTGTCGGAGCTTTTGGGCAAAGGCACGATTGACAAGAAGTCAAGCGGAGAGACAAAGGGCAGACAGGGAAGCTCGTCAAGAAACTATGATGTTCTTGGTCGTGAGATATTTACACCGGATGAAGTGAGAAAACTGGATAACAAGAAATGTATTATTTTTATCCGTGGGTTTGATCCGATTCTGGATAACAAGTATATACCGTTTGCACATCCGATGTTTAACCAGACTGCGGATGGAAAGGGAGAACCCTATGTGCATCAGATAGATGTGAAGAACAATCTCATTGGTCCGCCTTTTGAAATTCTGTCAAAGCGGGCAGTGGAGCATTATGAAAAGCTTCAGAAGAAGGGCGAGAATATCTATATAGATTCTTTGACCTATGATGAATTTATGATGCTGGGAGATTTGGAACTGAGCAGGCGTTTCTCGGAGCTTGAGGAAGAAAGCGAGAAGGCAAAGCTCAACAGCACGCAGGATAATGAACTGGAGTATTCCGAAGAGCCTGAGCAGGAGCGTGTGGATGAGATATCGGATGAAAAGAAAGATACGGACTGGCAGGACAGCATTACGAACCGTATGATGCACTGGAATTATTCCGAGGAGCAGAAAGAGGAGCTTCGTAAGGCGATGGATGCCAAAATTCCTAAGTCTGTGATACTATCCTTCTTTTATCCGAAGACATCGCCGGGCGAGATGGCTAAGATACGGGAGCAGTATCTTTCGGAGCATCAGAAAGAGGGAGGTGGTTATTAAAACAGCATGTCGGAGAAAGTCCGACCTTACTTTATTTACCGGGATTATCCCGTTTTCATAGAGACACTAATAACGCAGGAATAAGCCGTGTATCAGAAGGATATGCGGCTTTTTTTCTGCCACAAACTTGAAAAGGAGATTTTTGATTATGAAGACAGAAAAGACAGCAGTAACAACAAACAACAAAACAAATGGAGGTAGCAACATGAAGGGATTTTTTGGAGGAATGAAAAAGAAGTTAGTACCGGCTTTATGCGGTATGGGAATGATGATGAGTCAGATGACTACAACCTGCTTTGCGGCAGGAACCGGTACTTCAGCGGTTACACAGCCGCTTGAGAATCTGAAAACACTGGTTATCGCAGTTATCGGTGCAGTCGGTGTCATCATCCTTGCGAAGAACGTAATGGAGTTTGCACAGGCATATCAGCAGCAGGATTCTTCTACCATGAACTCTGCTCTTAAGGGTATCGTTGCCGGTGTTATGATGGCAGGTATTTCTACAGTGTTGACATTCTTAGGCTTCTAAGATGCATAAGGAGTACCCCAAAACGGTAGGAAGGAGATGTAACAAGTATGGATATTTTTAAACTTGGAGACAAAATCCTTGCTTTGCTTGAAATGGTATTTGGTTTCTGGAATAACCAGATATCACTGGTATTTTCAATGCTTGGACAGTCGCCCGTGAATTTCAAGGGCGGCGGTCCGTGGGCAATCATTGAGGGAATAGAGCCGATCTTTGTAGCGGTTGGCTCTTCCCTGGTGGTATTGTTCTTTGTCATAGGTTTTTGCTCGGAGAGTGTGGATGTGAAAGAGGAAATGCGATTTGAAGCAATTCTTCGTATGCTTATCCGGTTAGGACTGGCGGAATGGTTTGTGGCAAATAATGTGACAATCATGAAGGCATTCTTCACATCCATAGGAAATCTGGTGAATCTGATGACTGCCGGAACAACAGTCACACTGAGCATCGACAGTACTCAGGCTGATGTCATTAAGAATCTGGGATTTGGAGAAAGTCTGGTAATGCTCATTCTGGCAGCATTATTGTCCATCATTGTCATTATCTGTGGCTTTTTCGTTATTTACACGGTATATTTCAGGTTCCTAAAGATTCTAATCATTGTGCCGCTTGGTGCGATTGCATTCTCAACAATGGGTGGAAACAGAACGGTAAGTCATACAGCAGTTACTTACTGTAAATACTTTTTATCCGTTGTGTTGGAAGCAGTAACCATGGCACTTGCGATTATCGTGTGCAATGCCTTTATCAGTGCAGGGCTTCCATCCTTTACAGGCAGCTATGCGGACTGGGCAAAGACCCTTATTTACCTGTGTGAAATGACATTTACGATTGCAATGACGGTGGGAAGTGTCAAGGGTGCACAGTCACTGACAAGCAAAGCATTAGGATTGTAAGGAGGGTGACAGATGGAAAAGACATTAAACTTACAGAGCCAGTATGGAGGAGAGATAAAGGTTTCTCTGGAAATCAATACTTATCTGAATAATGGGTGTATGTATATTGGTCTTGTTGAGCAGGGGGAATACCCGGAGCCTTACGGGGATTTGACTGTAAATCTCATGGGTAAAGTCCCTGACTACTGCGGATATGTGGACCTTAACAATATGCCGGAGCTTGAGAAGTTTATCGCTGACAATGAGCTGGGCGAGTTTACGGGACTTATGAAACGAAGCGGGTTTTGTGAATATCCTCTTTATCTGTTCAATGTGGACAGACTGAGGGAACTGTGCCCCGACGGAATGCAGGTGTATGAAGCGGGTATTGGAAAAGGCAGGGAAACAAAAGTGACAGAGAAAGCGAGGTGAGAACATTGGTAATTGAAATCAATAAGGATATTGACCGCTATCAGGAAACCGTGGCACTTGGACTTACTGCAAGACAGCTGCTGTTTTCTGTGGCAAGTGTGGTAGTAGGCGGAGGACTGGTTCTTCTGCTTTATAAATATATCGGTCTTACGGGAGCAGCCTATGTTGCAATTCCCTGTGTAGCACCGATTGCCCTTGGCGGGTTCTACTCCTATAACGGGATGAACTTTTACGAGTATATGGGTAAAAAGCTTCAGTTTATGTTCCATAATAAGGCTTTGACTTATGTGTCAACGGAGAGTGAGCAGACAATCAAGGTTTACGAGGCAGAACAAAGTAACACAGGTAAGAAGAAAAAAGCCGGGAAGGGAGCAAAACCGGAAGTAACCGACAATACCAAGAATAAGGAGGATTTTGAGGCTATGAAGAGAAAAACAAAAGGTATTCTGATTGGAATGATTGCGGCTGTTGTTGCAGCTGTGGCAGGACTTGTTATTTACAAGGCAACAAGATAAGTAACCGAAATTGATTGACTTCCTTTGGGGAGCAATCCGGGCACCAGCCGGGGTTGTTCCCGGTGTGGTGCGTGAATCCATAAGGAAAGCGTAAAGCAGAAAGGAAGGTAGAAAAGATATGGGTTTATTTGCAGACGGATTTAAGGAGCTTAAGAAAGCCAGCGAGCCTTTGTATAAAACTCCAAAATCCATACAGGAAACCATTGAGATAATGGCAGTTGCGGAAAATGGTATTTTTGAGGTTGCAAGAAACAGGTACAGCAAGTGTTACCGTTTTCAGGATATCAATTACACAACTGCAACCGAGGATGAGCAGATTGGTATTTTTGAGAGATACTGCAAGTTCTTAAATTCTCTTGACTGTAATTTTAAGATTACCGTGAATAACAAGAATAAGAACATGATTGACCTCAGAGAGAAGGTACTGCTTGCCTATTGTGATGACGGATATGACCATTTCCGTAAGATTTACAACGATATTATTGAGGAAAAGATTCGTGAGGGAAGACAGGGTATTGAACAGGAGAGATACTTAACCATCACGATTGAAAGAAAGAACTTTGAAGAGGCAAAGGCACAGTTTGCCACTTTGGAGGCGACCATTCATAAGGCATTTATTGAGCTTGGTGCAGAGATTGTACCGCTTTCGGGGGATGAAAGAATCAAGGTGCTTTATGACTATTACCATCTTGGAGATGAAAACAGCTTCAACTTTAGTCTGAAGGAAGCAAAGAAGGTAGGAGCAGATTTCAAGAATGATTTGTGCAACGGAATGATTAAGTTCTTCCCGGATCACTTTGAGGATGAGAGCAAGTACTGTAAGGCTTTATTCATCAAGAAGTATCCGAGCAGCCTGTCAGACCGTTTCATCAATGAAATTACTTCGCTGCCGGTTCACTCCATTACAAGCATTGATGTGGTTCCCGTACCGAAGGATTTGACAACAAAGACCTTACAGAAAAAGTATCTGGGTATTGAATCGGATATCATCAAGCAGCAGAGAGTCCGTAATAAGAACAATGACTTTTCCACGGAAATCTCTTATGCAAAGAGAACCGAGAAAAGGGAGATTGAGGCTATTATGGATGATGTCAGGGAGAACGACCAGTGCCTGTTCTATGTTGGTGTGACAATTATTGTTATGGCTGAGAGCAAGAAGGAACTTGACAGTATCTGTGAGACAATCGAAACCATTGGAAAGCGTAACAGCTGTACTATTGATACGCATTTCCTGAAACAGAGAGAGGCATTAAATACAGCATTGCCGATTGGAGTAAGACAGGTGGAAACAATGAGAACCATGCTTACACAGTCCCTTGCAGTATTGATGCCTTTTAATGTGCAGGAGCTTAACGACAGCGGTGGTAATTACTATGGTATCAACCAGATAAGTAAGAACATCAATGTGGGAAACCGTAAGAGACTCATCAATGGTAACGGATTTGTATTTGGTGTTCCCGGTTCCGGTAAATCCTTCTTCTGTAAGATGGAAATGGGAAGCGTATTCTTATCCGGGGATGATGAGATTATCGTCATTGACCCGATGAACGGTGCGACACGTTGGCAACTGAAAAGGTTGTCCACTTATGCGTCGCGTTTATATAAAAACAATTAGCATAAGGAGAACTAAATATGCGAAAAGTCGAATGAGAGGGTAACGCCTCGAAGGGCTTCCTTAATACTCCGACTGGCATGGAATAGGTAAATATGAAGTGTCAGAAGCTCGGTGAAGTCGGCAGAAGCATACCGAAACATTAAGTTGCCGAAAGGTTCCCAGAGGTGGGAGTTGTATGTGATATGCCGGAGGTCTATAAAATACCTATGGTTAGAATGGAATAAAAGCTGACGAGTACAGCTAAAAACTGACGAATCCTCGAATGTACAGGTCTATATCGGGATGTGGTCGAAAGGTCATGTGACACAATTAGTGTCGTTACTTGTGGATGAGTAAAAATCGTTCATATGAAAGTCCATACAATGTTACAGGCATTGGTAAAGTAACAGGCTTATAGAGGAAACCTAAGGGTATATGTAAAGATAGCATATTTGGAACGTGGAAAGCTGGCAACATGGAGATTTTACCATCTGTGAAGTGTTTACAGGGAAAAGCTGTGTGAGATTAGCATAGTTATAACCTGTATTTATGCCAGTGAGAGTGGTGGCACAGTACCAATGAAACCATGATAATAAGTGGTGGAGGGATAGCCACTAGTCGTGTGCTAGAGCAAGTAGAGAGTTCAGCATGGGTTCGTGTAAGACTAAGAGATGTATTACTCTGAAAGGAGGGTACAGACCATGTTGAAGAAAGACAAGCTGAGATACAACGAATACTTTGATATGCAGAGCATATTTGATGAGTTGTATCAACAAAGCAGAAACAACAATAATTTTTACAAGTTAATGGAGGTAATAGGTTCAAAGCAGAATATCAGATTAGCATACAGAAATCTGAAAGGTAATACTGGTAGTAAAACCAAAGGTACTGACGGAAAGACAATAGAGGATATTTCCAAACTTAATGATGAAATGCTGATAAAGGAAGTGAGAGCCAGATTAGAGGACTATAATCCATTACCAGTGCGGAGAGTATATATTCCAAAGCCTGGCAGTGATAAAAAGAGACCTCTTGGCATACCGACCATATGGGACAGACTGATTCAACAATGTATTTTGCAGGTGCTAGAACCCATATGCGAGCCGAAATTTCACAATCATTCCTATGGATTCAGACCAAACAGAAGTACCCACCACGCAGTCAGCAGAATGGTAAGCCTTATCAATTTAGGCAAACATTATTATTGTGTGGATATTGATATTAAAGGATTTTTCGATAATGTCAATCATGGAAAACTAATGAAGCAAATCTGGAATCTTGGAATCAGGGATAAAAGGCTGTTGTGTATTATAAGCAAACTTTTAAAGTGTGAAATCGAGGGCGAGGGAATACCGACTAAAGGAACTCCGCAAGGGGGAATACTTTCTCCGTTATTATCTAATATAGTGTTAAATGAACTTGACTGGTGGATAAGTGACCAGTGGGAAACTTATATGCCACGAAAGGGAAATAACAAAGGTTTTGCAAACTATGCCAGACAATACACAAATTTGAA